>Ga0265338_10000962_pt1 | contig 48588 bp, 43 predicted proteins | sample 42126metaG_FD_193579 | JGI IMG/M metagenome (GOLD analysis project Ga0265338, IMG submission 193579) | Rhizosphere microbial communities from Carex aquatilis grown in University of Washington, Seatle, WA, United States - 4-21-26 metaG | ecosystem: Host-associated > Plants > Roots > Rhizosphere...
CGGTTGCTGTGACTAGAGCCGCGGAAGCGGCGAGGATTGAGCTGATTGAGAAGAGGTTGTTATTCATGTTCGTTGTGTTTTTAAGTTGTCCAAAGAACACGCCCTGGGCGGAAAAGTTGCAGACATCACGAGCTTCCCTCGGGGGCAGGCTCGCATCCCTCGGCGGGGACCTTTCTTTGTAGACAATCCAGGCGATCCAGAGAAACGCCTGCCGTTCCAAGCCACACCGGTTTCAATAAGGGCAGGGCGGCTCGCGCTGAGAAACCAGCGACTTTGAACGCGCCGAACGTGCGGGGTAAGTCGACAGGTCACGCCCCTTCTTGGTGTGCCCGTATTGCGTCTTGGACCTTCCTTGCATCGGATTTCCACAGGCCATTGATGAAGATGGGCTGACTCCCACCCGATGTCTCTACTGAGACGTTCGAAAGAAAGACGCCGTTCTTAATCCGAATCGACGCCACCGCGCGGTAGTTGATATGCTCCTCATTCGATCCGAAAAGACGCCTCTTGCGGAACTGGATCCCGTCGGCGGCCAAGCCAACTGAATCTCGGAAGAAGTGATTTCCGACAGACCACCTGCTTGACCAATAGGTGTTCATCTCCATGTCGGGCTTTGCGGGATTAACTGGTGGGTCAGCCAACATTCGGAACCTTATTTACCTAGGACCTTCGCGATGAAATAGATCAGAATGGCGCCGCCAATTCCTCCACCGAAGAGCAGGTATATTAGTGAGTAACCGGCGGCAGCGAGAGACGGAACAATTATGGCGAGATCATGCACGGGGGTAAGGCATCTTTCATCATCGTTGGAGATTCCCTAGTGCAGGAATGGTTCTGATGGGAGCGCCCGGCCGGGCAACCACCCGGGCGGACGCCGGCAAGAGTTACTTGACGATCAGGTTAGCATCTCCCTCGATCATGCCGGTGGCGCTTGATTTCTTGCTCTCGTCGAATGACTTCGTAGTTTTCATTAAGTGGTTCGCCCGTTTTGGGCTTTGGGGTTTCGGTTGTTCCCGATGGCTGCATTGGTACCATTTGCTGAGCAGAGGTTCACATCCTTCTAATGGGGTATTACCCTAAGCCCCTGAAGCTGAGATTAAGAAAGCGTCTGCAAATTCGCGGCATCTCCGGGGTAATCCCGCCTCAAGAAAACTGGATTCGCGCTCTAGGACCACGGGTTATTTGCCGGTTGATGCGGCTTCGTTGCTGTTTGGGCTGCACCGACAAACGGCATCGGATGCTTAGTGAACGATCACACGCCCCATGTGCTGGGCGCATTCACCTTCCGATTGTCAGCATCTGCCGGCGTACCCCGCCCATGCAATCTTGAGCCTCAATCGCGACGCTATGGGAGAATTGGCGATATTGCGCGCCACGGAAATCCAGGGGGCTCGAATACGCTTACGACTACTCGGAATCGAGTGGGCTGGCTAGCACAACCTCGCGGATATGAAACGGATGAGCCGAGGCAATCCTTGCAACGAGTTTTGTGGCGGCACGGCCCCGGATGATCGATACCTCCCTCCGGCTCATCTGAAGCCGGACCGCTATTTCGCTGTCGCCGAGGCCCTCTGCGCAAAATTCCAAGACAACCTGTTCCCGCAGGCTAAGCGCATCGGGTGATTCATCCAAATCCCGCTCGTACGACATGCGCGCACCCGAGATCAGTGCCAATGGTCTGTCAACGCCAGTGTCTCCCAATGGGGTGAAGACCCTATCCGGCCAAGTGGACGGCCAATGGGAATTGCAATTTGCCGCCCCAGGAAGTCCCAACTCGTTGCGCAAGTGCAACGCGTTCCACCAAATTCCCTAAGCCTGTGGCTCGCGGCTAAATGTAAGGCATGGTGTGCCCAAAGTGGACGGAGCAGTATCCGAGGGCTGTTCAAGAAAAAATCACGTCTCAGACACCAGCATGCCCCGAATTATAGCTGTCGCCCTGTTGCCAGCCCACTATTGTTTCCACTCCCAATACCCTTCCTTTGTCGTCCACATATCCGAAATCCGCTTCCTCGACAGCGAATGGGAATCAACGCCGCTCAAACCGATCGAATAAAGCCTTAGATATTTTCCGTCAGCGCACTCGTAGCGCAAGGGATTTCCGTCGATGACGTCGAGGGGCACCGATTCGAGAACGTCCGGGACGAGTCCGGAAAGTTCTGTTGGAAACCTACCATGGAGCAATCGATACCGCTCGAGGGCGCACGCTACCCGCGCCATGGCGAATTGATTGTGTTCAAATGCTGCAAGGACTGCGATTCGCGTACCCCAGGCCTCGTGGCGGATAAGCCAGTCAAATGGCGAGCAGGAGCTCATCAGCCTATCTACAAGGGCATCGGATTGTTCGACGCAGGTTAGATCTATCCGCTCCAGACCAGGATCGAACCATTTGGAATCGCCTCCGCCGGCATGGAGGCGAAAGAAACGCACGACGTTAATCTTCCACCATCCTTCCGGCATCCAGAAGGGCTTCCTTGAGTCCTTGATATAGCCGACCGCGTAGGCGGCCCTGCCTGCGGCGAAGGCTGCGGGCAGCTCTCGCAGCGGATGAAGTCCTGCGAAAAGCTCCTGAAGGGACGTCAGCTGGCTATCGCTCCAGCTTTCTTTCAAACATCCCTCCCATAGGGGTTGAAGCGACAACGACACGATGACATTGGACATAAGCAGGGTGATGTGGTGCGGGAACCGCTCCGCGCCCTCAGCGAGCCGAAGCGATGCGTACACGTCCCTAAACGCCTCATCGCCGCGCCCGAGTGTAATTTCCGCCTCGGCCCTCAGGGTTAGCGCGCGGGCGAAGAACCGCAGTGCGCGGAATGAGGGCAGCATGAGATTTCCGAACTCGATCTGGGACTGCGGCCGATCACGTGCGGCGGCATCCACGGCGTCGAGGTCCGGCCGGATCACCGCCAACGTGTCGAGAATGAGTTCGGCGGCGGCCTTTGGCCCGGCGTCCGACCCGGAGTGGGACACTTTTCCGAGGATGCCGTAAATCGCATTGAGATCGGAAGGCGTCCCCTGTCGCCAGTTTCCCATCACCTTGCTCATCTCGGCCAGGGGCGGTTTGCCCTGCTCAAAGGCCAGCCATGCCGGCAAATCGGTCTCGTCGCTGTTGAAGAACCGGGCGAGCACTGGGGCTCGAAACATGTTCTGTGCGTCTGGAATGGGCGCCGGCTTGTAGAAGTCGTAGTTCAGCGGCTTTCCCTCAATTGAACATTCCGTCTCGAATTCTCCAAACACGCGCTGGCCCCGAAAGTCCTCCTCGATCCAGGCCGTGCCTACGATGGTGGCGACGGCGGCGGCGGTGAGAAGCCACCGCCTAATAGTGGGCGTCCAGGAGGGAAATCTTTTCATCGTTGGAAAGGGTGATCAGGGCCAGGTCCGGTGGCTGCCCCGCGGCCTTGGAGTAGGTCGTCGTCTCTGCCGAAATCCTGAAATGTGCCGCCGCAAGAACGATCCAGAGGAGCGCGAGCGAAAGCCAAACCCCCAGGTTTGGCCGGAAGATCTCCACGACAACCTCCGGCAACGTGGCCCTCTCGGGAGCAACGGCGGCCCTCCTTATGGAATCGAGCCTGGGAAGCACGTCCTTCTCCCGCGCCAGCAGCCAGTATTGTGGGGTTTCCTTCACGGTTTCGCCTCCTCGATCAGGCTCCGAAGCGCCCGCTTGGCGTGATGCAGGCGGGATTTGACCGTTCCCACGGGGACATCCACGATCGCGGCGACGTCCTCGAGCGAAAACTCGCCGAGAACGTGCAGCAAGAGCGCCGAGCGCTGCTGCAACGGCAGGTTGTCAACCAGGGCGTAAAGGGCCTCTGCCCGCTCTTCCTGTAATAACGCCTCACGCGGGTCGGGCCAATCCGCCTCTCCGTCTCGCCCGTGGTCCTCGTCTCCGAATAGGGCGACCTCCCTCTTTGTCCTGCGAAAATGCAGCATGCATCTCTGGTGAGCGATTCCGAAGAGCCACGAACCGAATCTCGAGTCGTCGCGCAGGTCTCCGACATTGGCGATGGCTCGAATGAAGGATTCCTGGACGATGTCGAACGCGGCTTCCCGGTCGCCTGTAAGATTCTTGGCATAGGCGAAGATGCGCAGCTGATAGGCTCGGAAGAGCTGGTCCCAAGCGGATTCGTGATTGTTACGGGCCAGTTGAACAAGGTTGTGGAGGGGTTCGGACACTAGATGCCTTCGTATAAGTTGAATGTCCCAGCCCGAGAAAGGTTCACCCTCGCGATCGAGAAAATTACAACACGCTGGTCATTATGCGACTAAGGCAGATATTGGCCTCCTCACAAGCACATGGCACACCGATCATCTTCTGGGAATGCTGAGGACCAATTCGGAGGAAACTGCGAATCAGGCAAACCGGACACGGCGTCGCACGAGATGCATAACAAGTGTATGCTTGACCGAAATCAGTGTCGAGGAAGAGACCCTTTTGGGACACCTCGGCTGTCAATTTCGATTCCCGCTTCGATTTTTTGTCCGCTTGGCCTTATGACGGCAGCCTTAGGTAAATGACCGAGATGAAGAGTGACTCCGATCTCCTTCGAAGCTACGTGGAGAACCAATCCGGCGAGGCATTCACCGAGATCGTGCGCCGTAATGTAAGCCACGTGCATTCGAGCATCTTGCGCCGTGTCGGAGGGGATACACAGATAGCAGAGGACATCACCCAAGAGGTATTCAGTGACCTTGCCCGCAAAGCCCCAAGGCTCGCCAAACTATCCTCGGTCACAGGATGGCTCTATGTGGGTGCGAACTTGGCTTCGGCCGAGTATGTTCGGAAGGAACGCAGACGGAAAACCCGTGAAGGCGAGGCATCTCGCATGCAGGGCGTTTTGTCTCCAGAGAGGACATACACCCACGACGAGTGGAGTCGAATCCGTGATCTTATAGATGATCTTATCTGCGAATTGAACAACGGCGATCGGGAGGCGCTAATCCTTCGATTTTTCTCTAAGCGAACATATCTCGAAATCGCGGGAGTCCAAAGTACGACGGAAGAAGGTGCCCGCAAACGGGTAGATCGGGCCGTTGAGAAGCTTCGTCTAAAGCTAGCGAAATCCGGGATTACTTCCTCTATGGAGGCGCTGGAGGCGGTGCTCGTGAAGCAGCCGGACACAGAGATTTCAGGAAACCTTGCGGATCGGGTTGCCAGTATCGCCGTCGTGGAATTTGGCGCCACAGGTGCTGCGACCTCATGGCTGCTCTCACTCGTTAGAGTCCTAACTTCCAAAGGCACGGCCTTAGGTGCTGTTTTTGTGGCTTCGGCGATCCTGATTGCATGGCAGCACCACATAAACGCCCTTATGCTGGAACAGATGGTTCGGCTTCAAGGACAACCCGAAGAGATCCGTAAGCTGGAGCAGGCCAACCTTCGTCTATCGCGAAAGATTACTGAAGCCGAGGATCTCCGTAGGATACTTGCAAACATCTCCTCACGACGATCGACAAACATTGCCGCCGCCAACGGGATGCCCGTCGGCACCCAGCTCCACGTTGAAGTAACGGCCGAAGGTCGAATTCTTTGGGAGAACGAGCCCGTGGATCTCAAGGAATTCCTAAACAGGTTAGTCGTTTTTCACGCACAGGATCCCGCATCCGGGGCGCAGCTTGTTGTTAATGGAGCGCCAGGGGCAGCATTCTCAGCTACAGCTTACGTTGTCGAGCAAGCGAGCAAAGCGGGATTCCACAATATTGTGATTAATAGTCAGACGACGCCAACAGCCGCGGATGACTGGGTATCGGTTGAGCCAGTTTCTCCACGTCCAGAAGACATGATGCCTCCGATGTTACCCGACGCGACGGTGAAACCCTAAGGTGAGATTCAAATCGACAGTGTCCCTCGTCCTGTGTGCAGTCGCGGGAGTTTATTGGGGTGTTGAGAGAAACACGATGGCTCAACTTCAGACGCGGCTCGATGTGATCAAGGACCGGGCGGATGAGATCAATCGATTGCGCCGGGAATATGACCGCCTCCTTCAACTTCAACCGAGTCCCGGGAAATTGGAACGCATCCGCGACGAGGTCGACCGGCATGGGCAGGATGCTCGAGTGGCTAATGAGCAGCCCGACGCAAAGTTGATTTCGCTAGAGCCGGGGACCTGGGCTCCAGCATCTACATGGAGGAACCAGGGTCGTGGCACACCGGAGGCGGCTGTTGAAACGATGCTTTGGGCTGCGGCGGGCGGTGATGTAAGTGCGATCAAGGACACCCTGGTTTTAGCTCCTGATGCGCGATCTAAGGCCACCGAGATTTTGACCAACCTTCCTACAGCCTCACAACAATATGCCACTGCTGAAGACCTGACAGCCGTTGTGGTTGCAGGAAAGGTACCGCTGGATAGCGCTCAAATCGTGGCCCATCAGCAAAGCCAAGACGATCGGGTTACTGAGTACCTGAGGTTAAAGGATTCCGGTGGACGGACTCGGCAGGTTTACCTGTCATTACAAAAAGCGTCGAGCGGTTGGCAGATAATCGTACCAAGGGGTGCCGTCGAGGAGATAGAGAGAGTTCCAGCTAGTACGACGGTCCCTTAATCGGAGAATTTTGGATCAGGCGCCACCATCGCGGGGCTATGACGGGGCGCCGGCCGCGGCTCGTTCCTTGCGCCATTGCGAGTGACGAGGAGTGCCCTTGATTCTTTGCGATGAAGATCGGCTTTGCCCATGCCTCCCTCGCTCCTGGCTACCCGGCACCCTGGGGTCTACCGTTGCTGCGCACGCCGGCGCGAGGATCTGCAGGGGTAAAAGCCTCTTATCCAATTCCCGGCAGATCACAACCCTATGACTCATTGGATTGGGTAGGTAAAGACCCCACAACGCCTGCATTGCCGCTAGAGCGTGTGATTGCAAATTCGGGGCGGGCCAATTCTCGGCACCGTCGATCACGACAATATTCGCGAACCTATCCGCTCCTCAGTTCACCAGCATCGCGGCACAGAGGCCATCCTCCGCTTCAAAATCATCGAGGTCACCATGAGCACTCCCATCTCGTTCCATACGGAGCAGCGGCGCAGATACACAACAACCCGGAGCGAGTTGAATGTCGCGCTCATCTATGAGACCCTTTCGGCCGCCCTTTGGGCCGTGGAGAGCCTTTCCAGAATGCCCATCCGACACCTGCGCTTCCGAAGGCTGCGATGGACCCCTGTGTGTTTTTCAAAGTTGGAAGGCTATGAGTACCGTGATCTCGCGACTGCGGCCACCGTTCGGGCGGACCTGATCCTCGTGACAACGTCCGGCGGAAGCAGGACGCTCCCTGATTACGTCGAGCGCTGGCTGGAAGATTGCCTGGCACGCCGGGAGAGCGCAGCAGCCACCGTGGCCACCCTGTTCAGGGCCGCCGAAGTCCCTGACGGGGCGGATTCACTGCGGCTGCAATCCGTGCAACGCCTCGCGCAAAAGACCGGCCGCGGCTTTGTCGCGCTTGGCGTGGACCAACCTGCGATCCGCTTCGCATAAGGCGAAGAAAGCGAATGTCGGCTGCGAATAGCGCACCGGGATTGCTCGACCTAACCTTTCACTGAATCGCACGCACCAAGGACGTAGTCCGCGATGCTGTCCAATCAACCCGCCCACGGCAAAAACACACGAAAGCTTATGCACCCCAAAATCAAGAACCGGCCCAAGGGCACGAAACCCGCAGATGGCGGCGTAGAACCCCTGCTGCCGCATGAGGTGACCAATCAGTCTGCTTCATTCGACACCGCTTCGCGCCGCAACAATGGAGCCATTCAGCCATTGTCAGGCAGCGCGAACCACGCACGCCATCACGTTTCCAGGAAGACCCAGGCATAGCTCGTAACGCACATCGCTGCGGACCTTGGCCCATGCTCTGGTGTGCCGGGACACATCGACCGCCCCAGCCGCGCGCCGATACCAATGATTGTTAAGTGATTTGACAATAACAATATAGGTGCGTCGATTGATACCTCGGTCCCGGGTCCCTATGCCGCAAACAGGTCGCCTGCAGACGCATATCGCCTTGGACGACCAAGCCAGATAACACCCCATAGCAAACAAGGGGAAGTCGGCCTATTGTTCGGAGCAATCCAATCCCCGCATGCTATTCATGTCCCCGACCTGGCGCTCGTTCCTGGAGATTTCCGCAGACGCCGAAGCTGCGTTCGCTTCATCGTCTAGCCTGTTCTCGCTCTCCACGCTTGAGGTGACCTGCGATCCCGGGTTTTCCGGTTTTGCCCTCACTGAAAGAAAGCAGCACGACATATGGCGTTGGGCCCTTGTTAGCGCTGAGGGCCCGGTGCTCGGTGAGGGATGGGAGCTGACGGAGTCGGACGCCAAGAGATCCGCGGTCGGAGCCATGCGACATGAGATTGCCGGATGATGGACCTCCCTGATGCGCGCTGCCTCTAATTCTCTGACAAAGCCCAATCGGGCCGACCCTTTGTCGATCGTCTGCTTCGGCGCATCGGCGGGCGGCCTCGACGCATACCGTACCATCCTCTCGAACCTTCCGTCGAACACCGGATTGGCCTTCGTCATTGTCCACCATCAACCGGCCGAAGGAAAGTCGCTGCTGGTTGAAATCCTACCGCACGTCACCCAGATGCCGGTGGTGCTGATTGCCGACCGCGAATTCGTAAGAGCCGACCACGTCTATATAGTTCCGGCGGGACAGCAGGTTACCATGGACGGGGATCTTTTCCACATTGCGCCCATCTCGAAGGTATCTGGCTGGCCCAAGAATATCTCCATCTTCCTGCAGACACTGGCGGAGGACTGGAGGAAGCGCGCGATAGCGGTCATCCTTTCAGGGTTCGATTCGGACGGCGCCGCCGCGCTCCAATCCATCAAGGACGAGGGGGGTATTGTCATTGCGCAGGACTTCCAAACGGCGAAGCAACCCGACATGCCGAAAAGCGCCGTGAGAACGGGCTGCGTGGACTACCTGCTTTCTCCTGCTGAAATCGCGGTCCAGTTGGTGCGCATCGCGAACGAGCGCAAGCTTCCCTCCATCGAGGCGCTTGCCGCCGACGGCATGAACTAAGCGAACTGAGAGCGGCTGGAGAACCCAGCGAAGTCAGGTGGGGGATTCCTTCCGGTTGAGGCCTCGCCATCCCGGGGGCTTGGCCCTTCTTTCGCTTGGATTGGCTGTCCTCTAGGAGGGGGGCACGTTTATGCCCAGGGCCGCACTCAAATCGATCTCATGATCCTGCTCCTGCACGATGATTCCGCGCAGCACCTCGCTTAGCGCGAACTCCCCCATCGCCTCGGCCTGGCGGATGCGCACGCGGTAGCGTGCTACGGTCGCCCGCTCGTTGTCCAAATCGGCTCGCAGCATCTCAACCGGGTCATTGGACGTCTTGACGGGCTTGGCCAGAACGCACGGCATGCCGCCCAGGTAATCAACCTGCTTGGCAATCTTTATGGCGTGCCCAAGTTCCTCTGCGGCATGCGCTTCCAATTCACGTGCAATGTCCGTGTACTCGGGCCCCTTTAGGACCTGGCTGTACACGGTGTAGGCGATGATGGCCTGGTATTCCCCCGCAAGGTCCTCGTTCAACAGCTGGATCAGTTGTTCGCGAGTGATATTCGATTCGGATCCTGTCGCTTTGTTGGGCATCTTGTTCCTGGTTTCTATTAGGCGTTTCGGGCTGCGCCCGGATCCGCCTTGATTCGTTTCGCGTGATGGCCCCTTTGGCCGCTTGTCGATCAGCCCTCCACGGGAAAGCCGACCTTGATCGTCACCTGCCAATGGTCCACGCGCCCCTTGACGATGTCGCCTCGCGTGTCGACCACCTGAAACCAGCGAAGGTTTTTGACGGTCTTATGCGCGCGCCTGACGGCATTGTTGACGGCATCCTCCACTGACAGAGTGGAGGTGCCGGTGAGTTCGATGAGTTTGTAGACGTGGTCCTTCATATTCGGTACCTTATCCGTTTGAACTTCCTTGGAATCTGTTCACGTCCGCGACCGTGACGGCTCGAGCCCTACTTGCTCTGGGTGTCCGTCGTCGTCGTCGTTACCGGGCTGGGCACCGTCGTCTGTTGAGACGTGGTGGTCGTGCTGTGCGTGGGTTCGGAAGCGCAAGCGGCTAGTGAGAAAAGGGCGACGGCGACGAGGCTGGGGACGATGAGCTTTTTCATGAGTATGGCTGTTTCCTGATTGTTGCAGTGCAGCTCAAGATACCATCATTAGATATCAGGTTGGTATGGGGTGTTGGCCCCGTTTCCGATCAGTGTCGGCGTATCGAGCCCTGCGGAGGGACCAAGGGTGGGCTCGCGACCCGGATCGCGGCCGGCATGTTGCATATTGAGTGTCACTGACTAGTCTTAAGGCATTCGAACGGCTAAAGATTCGATGGGCGACATGCAGGTGCCAGACGAAGCGCTCTGGGGCGCATCGACGCAGCGCGCGATGCTCAATTTTCAGATCAGCGGCCGGCCGATGCCCGCCGCTTTCATCCAGGGACTCGGCCTAGTCAAACTTGCGGCGGCCCGGGCGAACGAGGAGCTGGGAAGGCTTCCGCCCGAGAAAAGTCGGCTCATTCAACAGGCCGCACAGGAGATCGCGGACGGACAGCATGCGTTGCATTTTCCGGTTGACGTATTCCAGACCGGTTCGGCCACGTCGACCAACACAAATGCCAACGAAGTGATCGTCCGCCGGGCCGCGCAGCTCGCGGACGCGGGTGCGCCTGCCTTGCATGCAAATGATGACGTCAACCTCGGCCAGTCCTCCAACGACGTGATTCCAACCGCGCTGCACGTGAGCGTAGCGCGGGTCCTGCACACCGGTCTGGCCCCCGCGCTGATGGGGCTGGCGGCAGCTCTCGACGCGAAGGCCTCCGACTTTGCGGGCATCGTGAAGATCGGCCGCACGCATCTGATGGACGCCACACCGCTCACGCTGGGCCAGGAGTTTTCCGGCTACGCCATGCAAGCTCGAAAGGCTGGCGAACGGGTACAGCGCGCGATTGCAGTCCTGGGCGAACTGGCGATTGGTGGCACGGCGGTGGGTACCGGCTTGACCGGGCATCCGGAGTTTGCCGCGCGGGTCTGCCGTATTCTCAGCGCGGAAACCGGGCTTTCGTTTCGCGAGGCGAGGAATCACTTCGAGGCACAGGCGGCCCGCGATGACTGCGTGGAGGTTGCGGGTCAGTTGGCCGCGGTGGCGGCGAGCCTGACGAAGATCGCCAACGACATCCGCCTGCTTGGCTCGGGGCCGCGCGCGGGTTTCGCGGAGCTCCGGCTGCCAGCCACCCAGCCGGGATCGTCGATCATGCCGGGCAAGGTCAATCCCGTGATGTGTGAAATGCTCATCCAGGTCGGGCTTTACGTGCATGGGCTTACGCATACCGTGACAGCCTCCGGCCGAGACGGGCAACTGGAGCTCAACGCGACGCTGCCGCTGATCGCCTACTGCCTCCACGAATCCGTCCATTGCCTCGCTAACGGGACCCGCGTATTCACAGAGAAATGCGTGGTGGGGATCGAAGCCGATGAGGCCCGCTGCCGCGAGTTGATGAAGGGTTCGCTGATGCTCGTTACGGCGCTCAATCCGTACCTCGGCTATGACATGGCTGCTAGCGTGGCGAAGGAGGCTTTGGCCTCGGGCAGGTCGCTGTCCGAGGTTGTGCTGGCGCGCGGACTGATGGATGCGGCCACTTTGGACCGTGCATTGGAGCCCTTCGCGATGGTGCGGCCCGGCTCCCCGGTTCCAGTCGCCGCGCCGCCGACCGAGAAGGGGTAGGGGGAACGTGGGCGGACTTCTCAACGGGAATCGAATGGGTTCCGGCCGGTGGCGATTGACGGTATGCGCAGCCGGTTTTGACGTGAAATGGGTCGCATCGAGATTGGCCGAGCTCGGTGGGTCGAGAGCTCGGCCGCTGATGGGTTACTGCTGATCCAGCGCAGGGCGTCCCGGAAAGGACCGGCATCGATACACAACGGGAGCATCAACCGGGATCCGTCGCGCCTGGTGCGTTGATTCTCGGTTTGCACGCCTAGCCTTGCCGGAGGCGTTGCGGTTGGTCTATACATGATCCATGCGCGGACGAACGCCAAAGGGACCTTCGGATGTTTCCCACATCCTCGTTTCCACCGATCAGATCCAGCACAGGGTCGGCGACCTGGCCCGGCAGATCAGTCGGGATTATGAGAAGGCCGAATCACTCTTGCTCGTCGGAATCCTGCGCGGCGCATTCATCTTCTTGGCTGACCTGACGCGTCAGCTTTCCGTGCCTCATGTCGTGGACTTCATGGCCGTGAGCAGCTATGGCAAGGGTACCTCGCACGGCGAAGTTCGAATCCTGATGGACCTGCGCGAACCCGTCGAAGGGCGGCATGTCGTGATCGTGGAGGACATTGTCGACAGCGGGCAGACTCTCGACTACCTCTATCGTCTCCTGCAGGCACGCCAGCCGGCCTCCCTGCGCACCTGCGTCATGGTTCGCAAGAAGCGGCCCAGCCTGAAAGTGCCGATTGATTATTTGGGGTTCGAGATCCCGGACGTATGGGTTGTTGGCTACGGTTTGGATTACGCCGACCACTATCGGACGCTTCCTCACATCGCCGAACTCAAGGGTGCGTCCGGCGCGAGGTAGGTGGGGATTGGGCGGAGCGCCCGGAGCCCCGGCGCGGCGGACAGTTTCGACTAGAGCCGGCGAGCGGCTCATTTCATCGTGCCATAGAACAGGCCAGCCGCAGCTCGCGGGACCCGGGCAATTTCCCGCCAATTGGACGCTCGATGCACCGGGGACCCCAGAATGCCTCAAGCCATTGGGTCTTCAACCGCCAAAAGGGTTTCCGTAAATGAGTTAGGTTAGCCATGGATGTACAACAAAATGGTGCAATGATGGTTGCGAATATGTGCATCGCCCAAAGCCAACATGGACATGGATGCGCACCAACGTTGACTGGAAGGCATTCGAGCATACCCCGTCTGAAGCACATTGCAGCTACCCACCCAACTTGGAACAGCCGGTGCGGTGAAAGTGCGAGGGTTACACCCCATAGCCGTCTTTGACGATATCACCGATAATCTCATCGATAGAGAAAGCTTACGAAACGGCCTCAATCAGTCCCTTTTCGCGCGGACAATTCAGACGGTAGGTACCTTGGCCGAGGCAGACTCGAAACACTCAAAGAATAGGAAAAACCGAAACATGAAGCTTAGTACCCAAGACAAAGTAGCAGGCGCCGCAAAGAACATCTCAGGGACCGTCAAGGAGCTCGCCGGCAAAGTGGTCGACAGCCACCGCCTGCGCGACGAGGGCAAGGCGGAAAAGGTTGAAGGCAAGACCCAGAAGAAGGTCGGAGAAATCGAAAAAGTGCTCGGGAGTTAAACCTTAAGACACACGTTTTATGAATACATTGCTCAAATCCACGAAGCCCCTTTCGCTTCTCGCAATAATCGGCGCCCTCGCGCTTGGAAGCATGACCGGCGGTTGCGCCGGCACCCGCACGAGTGACAGCACCGGCCAATATGTGGACGATTCGGTGATCACCACCAAGGTGAAGAAAGCCCTTCTGGACGACAAAGACGTCAAGTCGTTTGAGGTCGGTGTCGAGACGGTCAAGGGCGTGGTCCAGCTCAGCGGCTTTGTGAACACTTCGGACCAAAAGTACGCAGCCGGCAAGGACGCGTCAGAGGTTCCCGGCGTCAAGGACGTTAAGAACAACCTCATTGTTAAGTAGACCGGCAGGCCGGGGCCGCGGTTCTGAGGCAAAACAGAAGTGAAGAGTCGAATGCTCACATTTGTTGGGTTGGCGGCCGCCTGCGTCACCGCGGCGCAGGTTCAGGGTGAAGATAGATCGAGTTACGCCCCCGTAGCTCTAACCGAGAAGTTCTCAGAGGTTATGGCGCGCATGAAATCGGAGAAGACGGCTGTGATGAAACGCCAGATGGATCTCCTTCAGGAACGCTACGATTTGCGGGATGATCCGGCACCCGGAGTTACCATGACAAGGGGCAAGCCGGTACAACGCGGCATTCGCGTGAGGCTCACGGCCGGCACAAGCTGGGAGGGGCTAGCCGCCATGGCTCCCGAGGAGATTCGCAACGGCAATCTTTTCCCTCAGGGATTCCTTCCGCTTCCCCACCCAAATCATCCGGAGGGCGGAATGGTGTTTCCGGGGTTCGAGATTGACGAATTGAAGAAACAGGAGGGCCGCGACTTGTCCCGGTTCGATATGGATTTTGATTTGCCGGACCATTTTCTACCGGAGTTTCCAGCCGCCATCTTCTTGACGACACGGCCGGACTTGGGAGACGTGTCGCAAGGCAAGCTCGTGACCGCCGACAACTACTATGAACTGTTTGACGGCATTCTCAATCCGAAGCAAATCGAGGGACTGCGGCTTCTGGTGACGGCCTTTCCGCAACAGCAGTTCAATGAGACCAGCGATCGGCGTTCCGAGCGGCCATCCCGCGGGGTGTCCTGTTTCGATTGCCATGCGAACGGCCATACCAACGGTGCGACCCATTTGTCCGGCGACGCCAGGCCGCAGGAAGTCCGGCACCGGATCGACACCCCTACGCTGCGAGGGGTGAATATCCAGCGCTTGTTTGGTTCACAGCGGGCGTTGAAGACCGTTGAGGATTTCACGGAGTTCGAACAGCGCGGAGCCTACTTCGACGGGGATCCGGTGATTGCGACGAAGAAGGGCGTCAACATCCTGGAGCGGGGCAGCCAGCTTCAATTCATGGCGGAGTTCATGGAGCTGCTCGATTTCCCGCCGGCGCCTAAACTCGACGTCTTTGGAAAACTAGATCCACAAAAAGCCTCCGAATCCGAACGCAAAGGGCAGGCTCTCTTCTTCGGTAAGGCCCAATGCTACGTTTGCCATGCTCCGCCTTACTACACCGACAACTCCATGCACAACCTGCAGGCCGAGCGGTTCTTCAAGACCCGAATGATAAACGGCCTCAAAGCCGGTGCGGACGGCCCCATCAAGACCTTTCCACTGCGAGGGATCAAGGATTCGCCGCCCTACCTCCACGACGGCAGGTTGCTAACGCTTGAGGACACCGTGGAGTTCTTTAACCTCATCCTCGGAACCAAGCTCAGCGCAGACGAAAAAGGTGACGTCGTGGCGTTCCTGAGAGTATTATGAACGATCCTGTCCCATTCGGAAAACCCATCGCTCAAGGGGGCGACGCCGCGCCGGACCGAAGCGAGTGGGTAAAGAGACCTGCTTATCCCCTGATTTGGGCAGGCGTCGTTCTGGGCATGGGGTTCGGAGGCTTGGCAGACGGAATCGTTCTTCATTCGATTCTTGGCTGGCATCACTTGGTCTGTGCCGGAGCCGACACGTTCTGCCAGCCAACCTCCATTGAGCAATTGAAGCTCGAGAACACACAGGATGGCTATTTTGACCTGGGCCTCTGGCTAGTAGTGCTGGCGGGAACGGCAATGCTATTTAGCGCCGCGCGTCGCTTTGGGCCGTCGGCTCGCGCCCGCGTACTGTTTGGTTCAATGCTGGCAGGGTGCGGCATGTTCAATTTTTTGGAGGGCCTCATCGACCACCAGATCCTTGGGATCCATCACGTTCTCCCGGGCGACCCGCATCAATTCTTGTTCGACATGCTTTACCTCGCTAACGGGATGTTGTTTTTTGTGGTCGGGGCCTGGCTAATTCGGTGGCCAAGAAGAGCGAACGTTTAGCCATTTGGAGTCCACAAGGAGCCCCCTCTTGCGCGAAGTGAAATATTACTCGTGTCTACAGTCCGGACAGGCCATCGCATTTAACATCAGGATCGCGAGCTCGGGCTTTTTCAAAGAGGACTGTCGCTGCGATATTCGGTGTGACCGCCGCAAGTAGAACCGTTCGCACACCCTTCAGTTTCTTCGCCCTTCTTTCGAGACACCATGGATTCGTAGGAACCCACAAGATGTCGCCCATTGCGCGAGGTGCAATGAATCGACTGATCGCAAAATTCGACACGACCTAGAGTCACCCGGTAGAATGCGACATCAAGTGGGTTCGCACCTGATTCAATAAGGGCCCAAAGTACCTAGAATCACGACATCTCGTGGTGTCCGCGGGCCCGCAAAGACACCACATTCTATCATTAACACGGCTTTATGACTCAGAGCGAACAGCATCCCATTCCGCGGAATCTTGTTTGCGCCGAAAATAAGGGGAGTCGACCGATTTCTAGGTGCGAATCACGAGATTTGCGGTTTAAGGGCTGGCTCCGAGAATGTCCATGATGCGGCTCCGAATCCGATTCACCCTGGTTGTCAGTCTTCTCCTCTGTTGCGGAGGGCGGCTGGCGGCCTCTTCGCTAGGGTACCCCGTGCAAGCAGATGCGCCGAAGGAGCCGCCGTCCGTCGAATCGACACTCGAATTGCAGGTCGAGCTGCATCGGCGGGGATTCTCCTGCGGATCGATTGATGGCGTCGCGGGGCTCCAGACAGCGGCGGCGCTGAGCGCGTTTCAGCGGGGTGCCGAAATTGAGGAAACGGGTGTCCTGGATTCAGCCACACGGGAGCACCTGCGGCTGACGGCGCCGGCACTTGGCAGCTACACCTTTACTGCGATTGAACTGGCCGAACTGCATCCGGTGCCAACGACCTGGCTTGAGAAGTCCCAATTATCGGCGCTGGGCTATTCGTCAGCTCTCGAGCTAGCCGCCGAGCGGTTCCATTCCCACCCGAATCTGATCCGACGGTTGAATCCCGCCGTCAACTGGGAGGCCGTATTGCCCGGCACAAAGATTGTGGTGCCTGCGGTGGAGCACGTTGTCGTGAGCGGCACTGCAGCGCGGATTTTGATCTTCCTCGACAGTAATGAACTCGAGGTTTTTGACATGCCGGGGCGCGTGATCGCGCATTTTCCAGTCAGCATCGCGCGTATGGTGGAGAAGAGGCCCGTCGGTGGCCTACATGTAACCGTCGTGATTCCCAATCCTGACTATACCTTCGATCCGGAACTGTTTCCCGAGTCTGAGGAAGGCAGGGTGCTTGGCCGCAAGCTCGTGGTGCCGCCCGGCCCCAACAATCCGGTTGGCCTGGCCTGGATTGGGCTCGATAGACCCGGCTATGGCATTCACGGGACGCCGGAGCCGGAAAACGTAGGCCGCACCGAGTCCCACGGTTGTTTTCGGTTGGCCAACTGGGACGTGCTTACTCTGGAGGGGCTTGTACAGGTGGGAATGCCGGTTAGTGTGCTATAAGATATCCTTTTTTGGTAGGAAGCCGTCCGCAGCGACCGAATCCTCGGTGTCACGAAATCGGTCCTTTCTAGGACAGCCACCTGGCACTAGTATCTCGATGCGGCCGCTGAACCATTTCGCGCCGTAAATCGTGCCGGAATTCTGCAGGGAATTGTCTCCAATGACGCTACCGGCCCGGCCGCTCACCCCTCTGTCACTTTGAATAGAGGTCCAGGACTTTCTGGACAACTGCAGGGGTCAGTTCATGGCCCTGCAGGAGGGGATACCCTTCCCATCTCACTATCCCGGAGGGATCCACTATGATGACATGCGGTATGCCCGTGACTGCGAGTGCATTCTTGGTCCTTGCAAGGGTGTCGATGCCCACAAAATATTCGATCACCGGGTCGCGCATGCCGCGAACCGTGGATTCGGACTCGTCGGAGATTCCGATAATGTCTACGCGGTCGCTGAACTTGTGAAAGATCTGGTTGAGCTCGGGGATCGCTCGTCGGCAGGGGCCGCACCAGGTCGCCCAGAAGTCGATCACGCGAAACTTACCGTCGTCGATCGGCGGCCTGTCGGTGAGCCACTTCTGAACGTCGAGGTTAGGCGCCTTTTGGCCCAGATAGGATTTCGCCCAGAGCTGTTTGCCGGTCTCGGATTGGACGAATTCGTCGCGGGCCTTGGACAATTGCGGGGTTACCTTTGACGTCCCGTCATCCTTGGCCAACTGCGCGTTCGTAGCCGTCTTTGCCCTGTGGTCCGCCTCGGCAGCACCTGTGGCGGTGACCTTGGTGACAAGGCCGTCGACGACGATTACCCGCATGTCGGGCCAACCGTAGATAACCTTAGAGCCAGCGGCCATCTTGCTCACCGGAGTTCCTTTGAGCGCCAAGAGATCCGCCTCGCGCATTCCTGATGCGACCTGCGCGCAAAGGCGAACGGTCAATACGAGGAACAAGGCGACGATGAGCCGCAAGTGCCTATGTTTCCTGTTCTCCAAGATAGGCTCGTCGCCTTGCAATGGCTGACGCACATCTAATCCTGAATGAGCTAAGTGCCGGAAGTTCATATCAATCATGTAGGTTGTCTGTTCAACTATGTGCCAGTGCAACACCGCTGATCTCGCAAGACTTTAACAAGTCGTTTTTACAGGCCGACGTAGTCTATGGGATTTTCTCCGAGGAAATGCTTCAACGGGCTGTCCAAATACTCACCCATTAAGAAAGCACGAAGTGTTGAGTATGAGCTTGGGTGCCGCGAGCCGGAGCTTCCCCAACCGCCCATTCAATTCGTCCTCAATTGCCTTGGGACGGCAGCAATAGAAAAGCCACTTCAGCAGTCGCCGGGCAACAGTTGCCTTGTGTTGCTCGAAGCTACTGAAGGGCTCGAGAACTACTTATTTAAGGACTAGCTCTCTGGTGAGCACGCTGCCCAGCACGTCCCGGAGACTCCCACGATCAATCTCGTTCTGATTTGATTTTTGCACGGATCCTTCGACCTTTTCTGCGATAGCATCGAGCTTCTCAGTGAGACCGTCGAAAGTGGCCATGTTCGGATACGTAATCTCGAGGATCAAATCCGGATCGCTAGGGTTGCGGGGTTCGGATGTGGAAACCCTGTATCCAATAATGATCCCGGCCTTCTTCGCCTCCTCGTTTGACTGCTTCCAAACAGTTGCGACCCATTTCATGTAGTCATCAAACTTGCCCGGTTTGGTTCTGATGAACGAAACATCCGTTACGGGTCCGTCTTTATAAGGACGGTCTTCCTTGGCGGAAGCAACCGAGACTGACATTACCAACAAAATGGTGAACAATAACGTTAACAGACCTTTTTTCATAATATAGCCTTCTGTCGGGGGTGGAATCCCTGCGGACGGCGGAATGCCATCGGCAGGGGATTAGCGATATGAATGACACCTATGAGAGTCAATAATGCAAAAACTCCTGGCTCATGTATCGAAACCGGAATCTTAGTTTATTCCATTCCGGCCCAACTCGTGTATCACAAAAAAGGATACGCAAAGGATGACGCAGAAAGGCAATCCCCCTGAACCATCCCGGACCGCCCCGGGGTTCCTTAGTCGGGCGATTAGAGATGACTGTTCCTAGAGCGACCCTCCTTGATACATGGCCCAGGCTCCTCGTGCGACACGCTGAAAACGGTTGAGCCCCCTCAAACAGAGTTGGGGAGGCTCACCATAGTGCGGGTCAAACCCGCTCGCGCGACAATGGCGCTTATCTTCGTCTTGGTTTTGGCGGAGTCTACTGAGTTTTGAACTTTTGGACTACTACCTAACCTAATTCTGACCTAACCTATCAGCTATCATTGTGGTCCCTTGACCACGCTAGAATGATACGCCGCTTCCTATCACAATTCAAGTCTCAGGTAGGTGCCATCCTCGTGGTTTGGTCCTACGAATCCTATCCACTGGTGCCAGCCTTGGCAGATGCGAACGGCGTTCGAAATGGGCTCCATTTGAGGCAGTTGCCCGTTCGTGTTCGCGTAGCTTGCGGCACCCCCTGCGCCTTGCGCGCTCTACCAACAGGCGGGATGGCGCTGTGGGATTGGCAGGGAATGCTTGCCGGCCGTAAGGAGCCGGGGTAAACTTGCCGTGGGGAATATGGAGGGCATATGAAGGCCGACGAAGAGCCGAGAGACGGGATGCCACCGCCAATGGCGGCGACCCCGGCAGCCTGTGAACAGCAGGGCAGGGCCGAGTGGAGGAAGGCCGTCACTCCCTATGAGCATTCGGAGCGCTGGCGAGCGAATTGGCAATTGGCCGATACGCTGATCCCCTACGCCGCGTTGTGGGTCGCATTATATTCCAGCCTGCGGATCAGCTACTGGCTGACCCTCGCGCTGGCGGTGCTGGCGGCCGGATTCATGGTGCGGCTCTTCATCTTTTTCCACGACTGCGGCCACCGCTCATTCTATACCTCGCGCAAGGCCAACGCCGCCTTGGGTTACTTCCTCGGCGTCCTGGTGTTCGAGCCCTGTGACCTCTGGTGGGACGAGCACAACATCCATCACGCTTCGGCCGGGAATCTGGACAAGCGCGGGGTTGGCGACATCCCGACACTGACGGCCCAGGAATACCTCCGCGCTTCCCCATGGACCCGCCTTAAGTACCGCCTGGAACGCCACCTGCTGACCCTTCTTCTCATCGGGGCGCCGTTCGTCTTCATCGTCCTTAACCGGTTTCCTAGCAAGCGTGCGGACAAGAAGGAGCGCCGCAGCGTTCATCTCACCAATCTCGGAATCGCGGTGGTGGCCGCGATCCTTTGCTATCTTATGGGCTGGAAGGCCTACCTCGAGATCCAGCTACCGATCATCGTGTTCGGCTCCGCGGCGGGCATGTGGCTCTTTTATGTTCAGCACCAATTTGAAGGCGTTTACTGGCGGCGCACGAACGAGTGGCGCTACGAAAATGTCGCATTGCTGGGATCGTCCTACTACCACCTTCCCGCTGTCCTCCGTTGGTTCACCGGCAACATCGGTTTCCATCACGTCCATCACCTCAGCGCACGAATTCCCAATTACCTGCTACAGCGATGCCACGATGAGAATCCGCTCTTTCACCGGGTGACGCGCCTTACCATGATCGGAAGCCTGTGCTGCATCCCCCTGCGCGTCTGGGACGAGCAGAACCGGCAGTTGATCAGTTTCCCGGAAATGAAGCGGCGTCTGGCAACGGGCTTGATCACCATCTGACCGGCCAATTCCAGTACCAGGGGTGACGAAGCTTTCCGGGCCGCTCTGAATACGCCGTCAAAGGGTTTCGACGCATCGCTCTAATGCGGCAAATGGGGGTCAACAGGATTCCAGGAAAGGTGCTACAAATGACTCACAACGCGGCGTCCTCAAAACGGCGCAGGAGTCAGATACTTCGATTGAGGCAATAGGGGCATTAAGGGAAACGCTGTCCCAAAATGCACCGTTTTCTGGACAGCTGATAATACAGATGTGTCCGCACCCCTTCAAAATGCCCCAACTCCCATTATTGCGGGGGCCAGCCATTCACGTCACACCTTATGGCTTCGTCGGAGTTGCGGCGGCATCGTTGGCTTTCTCGATATTATCCGCTTCGGCGACCAACCGGGTAAATTCCGGCTCGCTGCGCAGCGGCGAGAATATCGGATCATAGCGCAAATCCGCTGCGGTTATGAACACGGCGTGTAACTTGATCTTCAACGTTGCCTCGATTCGGCGCAAGGCTTCTGCCCTCTCGCCGAGTAGTATGCACGCTCGGACGAACCACGGCGGTGCATCAAACGCACCGGGCTGATCCAGCCCCCTAAGTTGCCGCAGGGTCGTAAGGAGCCGACGCGCCTCCACGGTTTCGCCCAAGAGTGCGAGCAGAATCAGCCGGTTGTTCAAGGCAGGATCATCTTTGGGATTAACCGCGAGACGCGCGTCCACGAGTTTCAACGCAGCCTGCCACTCTACCGCAGCGGCCTCGATTCGGCCGGATTGCGCGAGCGCATCGCCAGCGAGCAGACCACGCGGGCCGCGAAAAAAAGAGGCGTCGTTGATCCAATCGCGCGAAAGAGCGCGCACGGCGGAGAGCGCGGCATCCGGTCGATTACTGTAGCGGTAAACCTCGTAAGCAATGAAGCAGCCTCGATCCTCCAGCAGCGCAGACGCTGGAATTGAGTCGAGCAACGCGTTCGCACGGTTGAGGTCGCCACGCAGACGCAACGCGAAATCTATTTCCATCAACCGAGCGCCGACAAAAGGCTTTTGGACTAGCGCTGCTCGCAAGGCCGCCTCCGCTTCCGTCGCCCGGCCGTCGAACCAGAGATTCATTGCCTTGTCATAGAGAGCGAGTGTATCGCCGCCAGGTAGCTGGGCCGAGTGGTCGAAAATTTGGTTGGCTTCGTCGTGGCGTTCAGGAAGGAGACGCAATAAGTCACCTAAACTACGCAGGACACGCTGATCGTCGGGTCGTTCGTTCAGTAACTTGCGTATTGCCGCCTCACGCTCGCTCGCTTCTCGCGGGCTGGCAAGCGGGAGGTAGATCGCCGCTACGCGCGCCTCATACGACCGGGGATCCAGTCGCAAGGCGCGTTCCGTGGCGGTGCGGGCTTCTTCCAGCCGTTCGGCCGAGAGATCCCAGCCGCGTATGGCGTAGCGCGCCTGCAGTTGTGCGTAGGCGGCCCATACTTCGGCGTCGGTGCTGTCTTTGGCAATCGCCTGCCTCAATAAATCCTCGGCAATTTTGTAACTTTCGCGGGTTTCATCGAGATTGTCGAATAATCCACGTGCGCGCGCCAGCAATTGCCGCGCGTCGGTTGCCACAAGCGGGGCCATCGGTGAGGCTGCAACTGGCGCGGGTTGGGTCGTAGTGGCTGTGGAGCCGGCGGTCTGCCCATTTTCGAGCTGCAGCGCGGCGTCTTCTTGACTGAGGCCTGGGCGGAGCGCGAAATATGCGGCGACTAACGCCGCTACGGCCATTGCGGCGAACGCAAGGCGTGGCCACGGGCTGTGCTTGGGCAAAACGGGGATTGCAACTTCCGGAGCGCCGCGCTGCGACTCGTGCGACAGCACGCCAGTCCGGTGCGACCAGAGTTTCAGCATCCGCGCGAGCACTTCGGGCGACGCAACACCGCCCGGCAGACGCGTCCATTGCACTTTTCTAAACCGCTCTGGGACCAGTGCGTCGGGCTCGCGGGTGTCGTCGATCACGACGGGCAGGATGAATGGCACACCCGAGGCAATTCCCTGCGCTCGCTCCGCTGCCAAATCCCACTCAATTCTGAAGTAACCCTCGTGCCGCGACTGGGTGTTAGCGGAGATGAGCGGAATGAACAATACGCACTCCTTGATCTGCCGCCGGATCTTCGCGTCCCATTCATCGCCGTGCTCCAGGCCCCCCTCTTGGTCGAACCACACCTCGACACCCCCGGAACGGAGGGCCTCGCAGATGCGCCGCGCGGCTTCGGCGTCCTGGGAGGCGTAGCTTAGGAATACGGCGCCGGGCATCGGGCGGCAACGTGCCAGAGGCGCTAGGGGTCAGCCAGCACAATTCGGCCCATCTTTAGCCGGTGACACATTTGCCAGGAGACTGTTTTCCTTCCTCAATTCGTTTTTCAAGAGAACGCTGAAGACGGCGAACAATCCAAGGAATGTCGCAGTCAACACTGCTTTCGTACGGCTGTTTCTCACGCTCGAAGATTTAAACGCTTTCTCGAGTCGCCAGGCTTGGAACAGGAACCCCAAGGGTCGGAACTCAAAGCGTGCATATTGATCTTGCGCAAGGACTGCGCTGTACTAGCCAAACACGACCAAATAGTTACTTTAGCGGGTGGCGATCTACCGATTGCGGCGATGCAACCCTTTTCGTGCCTTACGGGTTCGCCAGAACTGTTCGTAAACGGACCCGTTTAGGCGCACCTGCAGCTTGTGGGAGGTGGCGTCGCTGTTTTCATCAACCCTCGGGCGCAGAACGACTGGTTGAAAAGACCCCATCCTCCGGAGCCACGGGAAATTCTCGACTTGGGCATTTGCCCTTTGAATGCCGTGGGATAGGATCAAATGAATGCGTAGATTTCGCCGGGTGGCTGTAGTAGTCGCGGTTCTCCTGCTTGCGATTTGCTTTGTCGTTTGGACATGGGCCTTGTTCGTGGGCGGTGCCAGCGTGGGCTGGCCCATTGCCATCGCAATCATGGCATTGGGCTACATTCCCGTGGCAATCCTCGGATTCCGGCTGCAGAATCCACTTCTGCGCGCTGTTGCGATTCCAACCGCGGCTTCCATCGGGTTTTTGAGCTTCTGCTTTGTGGCGTCGGTCCTCTGCTGGATCCTCTTTGGAGCAATGCGAGCGCTTAGGATTCCGGTCGAGAATCATTCGATCGGCTGCAGTCTATTCGGCATCGGCTTGGCTTTGGCAATCTACGGACTGGTTAACGCGGTGAGAATTCGAACCACCCGGTACAAGGTGGCTCTTCGGAACCTACCCGGCGAGTTGAAGGGACGGACTGGGGTTTTGGTAACCGATATCCACCTCGGAAACGTCCGAAGCGTGGGGTTCTCCCGGAGAGTTGCCGCGCGGGTAAAGGCCCTCAATCCCGACGTCCTCTTCATCTGCGGGGACATGTTCGACGGAGCGCTGGTCGATCTTGACGCCTGCGCGGCGCCATGGGGCGCGATCGAGGCTCCCATGGGGTCATTCTTTGTCACGGGAAACCACGATGAGTTTTCCGACAGCGCGAAGATCATGGAAGCGCTCAGCAGGGTGGGGATCCGCGTATTGGACAACGAAAGGGTCACGGTTCACGGCCTTCAGGTCGTGGGGATCCACGATGGCGTGGCCCAGGACGATCGGGAGTTCCGTGGGGTTCTTGCCCGTTCGCACATTGAGAGAGATCGCCCGAGCATCCTCCTTAGCCACCAGCCTTCCCATCTGTCTATACCCAATGAGCTTGGAATCTCGCTGCAACTTTCGGGGCATACACACAATGGCCAGTTCTGGCCATGGTCGCTCCTTGTCGCACGGGTCTTCGGGCGATATGCCTACGGCCTAAATCGCTTTGGAGAGCTTCAGGTGATCACTAGCTGCGGCGTCGGGACGTGGGGTCCTCCAATGCGGGTCGCTACCCGGTCGGAGATCGTATTGATCGAATTCACTGCCGCCTAACAAGCGTGTCGCTATGCAGGGCCTATTGCTGGGTGCCTCGAGCTGTTCGATGGCCCCGTCTTTGCCGGTTGGCGCTGTATCCCAATACTGAACCCCTTTGGGGATGCCCTGCCGAACTCTCTGTCAGAGACGGTCCGAATAGAAGGTCCCCTTGTCTTCGGGATTCACAAAAACCAGCCTTTCTGACCCGCGGTCAGCGCGCACAAGAATCGCCGCCCTTGGTAAGACGAAGGCGAGGAGCTCTGAGTCGCTGATTGTTCGGAATTCATTCCGTGAGGTGAGTATGACGGTTGCGTTAACCGCAGACAAAACGAAATGGCCCGCATCCAGTGGACGGGTGGCGACAAGAGCATTTCCAGCCAGCGGCTGAGTGCTGATCAACATCACGCTGCCCTGAACCGGAAGCGATTCGATCAAGCGCTTTGGCGCAAGTCGCAGCGCAAGAAGCGCCGAAACAGCGGCGACGGCCAGCGTGGCAATTGCAGCTCGGGTCCGTACTTGAACGCGCCGGCGGCGTGACATCCGCATGGATTCGCTCAGCCACAATTCTCGGGTTCCCGAGGAGGCACCTTCGGCAAGAACATCCCGCAAGAGCGAGTCTCTATCGGATTCGCGGCTCATCTTTCAATTCCTGCAACAGCGATTGCTTGAGCTTTCGCCGAATGCGAACCAGGGACGACTCGACCGCCTTCTCGGAAATGTTCATCTGTTCGGCGATGGAGCGGGCAGACAAGTGAGCAAAATACTTCAATTCGATGAATTCCCGTTCCTGTTGTGTCAGGGTGCGTATTCTTCGTTCGAGCAAGTCCGCCAGTCCGTCGCTGGCCGCGGCTTCTTTGACGGGCGCGCGGTCCAAGTCGCTTTGTTGCCTAAAGCGGTCCAGGAAGGCGAGATATCGCCTGCGCTTTCGTTTACCGTCTGAAAGGGAGCTTCTTGAAAGGACAGTGAGCCAACTCCAAAAGACACCTTCATCCGAGAATACCCTGATGTACTTGACGAGACGAATGAGCATTCCTTGAAGGGCCTCGCTGGCCGCGTCTTCATCGCCTGCGGTGACGACGAGCATGTATCTCGATAGCCTTTCATAATAGGTGTCATAGAAGATGCGGAAGGCCTCCTCCTCGCCTCTTGCCAGCCGTTGGGTCAGTTCGGTGACGGTGATGGAGTCGCGTATTCCGGGAGCTATCCGGCCTGTTAATTCGCTGGGACAGCGTGAATCGGAGTCCAAAGAATGAATAAGATCATCCGTAATTCGCGATATGTCACTTCTCGGACTTCTTGGCTTCAGGCCCATGATTCGCTGCCCATGCGGCATCATCCTTGGCCTTTTTCTCTTCCATGAAAGCTGAAAGCACCGTGTTCACCTGCTGCGTAAGGGCTTGGAGCGCACTGTCTACAGTTTCGAACTGTATGTTGTTACCTACCACTATCAGGAGCTTGGTTTCCTTGTGGTAGCTCATTTTGCAGTCTGCTGAATTCCCCGCCATCTTCCAGCCGGTCTGAATCGCGGTCGTAATGTCGTCCACGGTAAGCCCTTGGTTCAGATAAGGGGAAAGATTGAAGAAGCGTGCGGCTCTCAGCGTCTGTTCAAGCGGCGGCGGAAAGTCGCCGGTAAAATACCAAACCGAGTCGTCCGACGGATTTCCATCGGTCCTGAAGGCATAGGTCGTCCGGTAGAACTCACCTGGCTGGTGCGCATTGGGTCGCGTGATATCAGTTGGACTCGCCGATCCAAGTGCCTTGAAAAGCTGTGCCGCATCAACATGTTTCATCATGAGCGGCGGTATTCTTACGTCGGAGAAAGGTGTCGGAATTATGACGTTTAGCGGTTGCCCCATCGACTTCTGCATGGCTGACACCAGCTCCTGTGGCGTGCCACCCGGAAAATCTAGGTCAAACTTGGTCAGCGTGCTCTTCTGCGAAGGCTCATGGGATACCGTTGGCGTGTCCGTTTGAGCAAATGTGGGCGTAGCCAGGGCCAGAATCAGGCAGGTTGCTGCTAGGATAGCGGAGGGTGTTCTATTCATTTAATCGTGTTGGGCTTACTTGATACACGCCGCCCGAGCGTGTTCCCTTCGCATATTCCCTAAGAATGTCATATATGCGAGATCGTGATAGGCTGCTGAAAGGGACGATAGGTGCCGAGGGAAGGACATACTTCGACGTCGGAATCGCATATATGCATTGATCGCATGGGTGCCTTTGAATGTTTCGCGTGGTGTGCGAAAACCCGACCTTTCCGAAACCGATGAAAGGCGCGGTATGGCCGGCAAGCACCTTGTGTTGAGGCTGGCGGAACTCACTTATGAGGCGGGCAGAACAAACGGATTGAAAGCCACGGCCCGCGATCCAAGCCTGAGTCCATTCCCCCAGCTCCCATGAGCCTTCCGACCAAACCAGAGGCGAGAGCACTCCTCGAGTCTCACGTCCACGACGACTACCAGCGCCATCACGCTCTGATGGTCGCCACGGCTATGGAAGGCTACGCGAATGCCCAGGGCGGCGATTCGCACCTCTGGTACCTGACGGGCCTTCTCCACGACCTGGACTTCGAGCAACACCCCGATCTGCATCCCGCGGAGAGCATCAAATGGTTTCGGGAGTGGGGCTATCCCGAGGAACTGATCCACGCCGTCGAGGCGCACGCCTACGGCTACCACGGCTTCACGACCCTGCCTCAAACGAAGCTCGCCGCCGCCCTCCTTGCGTGCGACGAGATCAGCGGGATCTTCTACGCCTACCGAAAACTGAACCCCGTCCGCTACGGCGAGATGAAGGCCAGCTCAATCAAGAAGAAGCTGAAGGAGCCGTCATTTGCCGCCAAGGTGGACCGCAAGACAATCTACATGGGCTGCGAGCACCTCGGCGTTTCGGTGGATGACCACGTTGCAAACCTGATACGGTTCTTCGCTGCGCTGCCCTAAGGTCGGCGTCGCCTGCAAAGGGCGGGAATAGACATTGGCGCGGCGCCTTGCAGAATCGGGGAAGGCTGCACAACATTTCACGGCCGAGGGAAACCCAACATTTAGTCCATGAAATTGTTCCGTTTGACACTCACGCTGTCCTCGGCGCTTTGCGCCGCCCAGGGTCACGCCGCACAGCCCGTTAGCCTCCAAGGGTGGCATCAGTACGCCGACTCGGATTTCACGATCATCTCGCAGATGAACGAGGCCGACACCGCCGCCTGGACGGGCCGCATCAACCAATTCATCCACGCGATGAAAGGGAGGCTGCCGGGGGATCCCCGGATCCTGGGGCCGTTCACCCTTGTTCTCTTTGAGAACAACGACGATTACTGGGCTTCCGCACCGATCCTGAAGAACGGCAGCCCGCTGCCCAACGTCGCCGTCTATGAACGCTCGGGCGGCTGGGGTGCGATTGCGGCCGCAAGCGACCTTGGAAGCGATGAGCGGACGCAGCGCATCCTACTGGAATCGTGCGTCGGCTGGCTTCTCAGCGCAGACCACCGCTACCGCCCTCGAGCGCTTACGCAGGGGTTGAACGAGGTGTACGGCGCGTACGTGATCGAGAACGGCGCGGAGATCTTCGGCCGGCCCATACGCGGCGGCACCTCCCGCCTCCAGCGCGCCGTGAAGAACTCGTTGAACAACGCGGAGACCTTCCTGCGAATTGAGGATCTGCTGGCGGTCGGGGATATCAGCCTGGTCGCAGACGTCCACGGCGTGCAGATGTTCGAGCTGGAGTCATGGGGATTGGCTCACTTTCTCTTGTTTTCGAAGGACATGGCGAAGCAGCATGCGATGGAACGGCTCCTCGCCGCGTTTTCGCACAGCCACAATCCTCACGACGCGCTCAGGGAGGCGTTTGGGGACGGCGCGGACACCCTCAACTCCCGCTTCCGCAACTACATTCTTGGCGGCGACTTCTTCGAGGTGGCGGCGCCTGTCGAACTGGCGCCGTTGGCCGCCCCGATCACGGCGGCGGATCCGGCTGTGGTGGCCGCGATCCTTGGCAGGCTAGAGGCGTCCACGAACCACCTGGACGCGGCCCGCTCGCACGCCGCGGAGGGAATCAGGCTCGCGCCGAACGATGTGATGCCGCGCGAGACGCTGGCCCTGGCCGATTTTATGGCGCACAACCACGACGAGGCTGTCGCGGATTGCCGCGAGGCCATCCGACTGGGCACGCGGGACGGGTGGACGTGGCTTGAGGCGTCTGAATTGGTCGGAAGAACCGGCCATGGAGGCACGGATTCAGCGGCCCCTGTTGAGCTCACCGCGGCCCAGGCGCGCGACGCGATCAACACGGCGGAGAAGGCGATCCTATTCTGCCGAGGTCTCGAGGTCGCCTACGCCCGCGTTGGCGAGCTTATGACCAAGGCGAGCGAGGTGACGGAGGATGACGGCAGGTTCCTGGCGATGGGCCGGATGCTCTTCCCCAACAACGGATGGATCGAGATCGGCCATGCCCAATGGGCGCACCGGACCCACGACGAGGCCCTGGCCCTCAAGATCGTGGCCGACGTGCTGTCCCGCGCAGGGGCGTTCGCGCCCGAGGTTCTGGACCGCGCCCGGGCCCTCCAGAATGAATGGAGGGCCGGCCGCGGCTGAAGGACCGCGCCGAACCCGGAACCGAATCGCGCGGTTGCCGGGACGGACTACTCGCCTCCCTCCATGTGGTAGTACATGGACTGGAGCGCGACCTTGCCCGGGCCGGTGAAGCGGTTGAAGACGATCTGTCCCGCGCTGGCAAACAGCCCCGTGGACAGCTTCTGGACCGTCGTCTGCATCTGGACCGAGCGCTCCTTGTAGATCCAGCCGCCCGGCTCGATGTCGATCTGCTCACCCGCCGCAAGCGTCACCTCGAAGACGTTGCCGAAGCCGTGCAGCCAGAGGATCCCCTCCCGCGCCGGGCACGAGAACGTGTCGATAAAGAAGCCGGTGCCGCCCAGCAGCATGTTCGCCGCGCCCTTGACGCGCGTGAACGAGTACTCGACGTTGTCCGTCGCGGCCAGCCATTGGTGCTCGCGCACATCGATGCTGGACCCGGGGCTCAGGTGCAGGGCAAACACGTGGCCGGCGCCGTCCCGGCTGAACGCAATGCGCCCGGGTCCGGTCGCGCCTGTCAGCAGGAAAGGCATCCCCGCCAGCATCCGCTTGAAGGAGCCCTTCAGCGGATGCAGCACGATCTGCACCGCGGGGTCCTTCCAGAGCAGGATGTGATGCTCAAAATAAAGCCCGGTGGCGCTCAGCTCCACCTGGAGCGCCGGCACGAGCTCGCCTTCGATGTGGTAGGTGACTCCGCCGAACGTCTCGTTCTGCGCAGTCGTGGACAGTTGTTTGGGTACGGCCATGGTGTTATGGGTTGGTTTCCTGCGGGGAGAAAAGGTGAGGCCGGCCCTGTTCTACTCCGTTCTCAGGGCCTCGTTCGGGTCGATCCTTGCCGCCCGGCGGGCCGGAAGGTAGCACGACGCCACCGCGACACCTGCAAGGACGACCGAAACGAGAAGGTAAGCCCATGGATCGGTGGGCTTCAGCTCGAAGAGCATGCCCACCATGAGCCGGCTTAGGAGAACGGCGCTCACGAGGCCCACCGCGAGGCCGATGCCCGTTCTCCAGAGGCCCTGCCGCATGACCATCCCCACGATCTGCGAGCGCGACGCTCCGATCGCGCCGCGGATCCCGATCTCGCGGGTCCGCTGGGAGATGTCGTAGGCGAGGACGCCGTAGATCCCGATCGCGGAGAGGAAAAGGGCGAGCGCAGCGAAGCCCCCGAGGAGGAGCATGACGGCCCTGCGGTTGTCAAAGGATTCGTTGATGGCCTTCTGGACCGTGCTGGTATCAAAAAGGGGCACCGAGGGGTCGATGGTCCGCAGCTTCTCGCGCAGGGCCGAGACCATGTCCCCGACCGGACGCGACGACCTCACGAAAACGCTCACCCCCCAGGGGGTCGTGGTGAGCAAAGGATAGTAAATGAACGGGTTGTCGCTTGTGTCCTCGACCCCGTTGTGCGGGACCCTGCGCACGACCCCCACGATCACGGGCCAGTCGCTCTCCTTCGCGGGCGGCGCGCCGAACGTGAAGTGCCCGCCGACGGCCGAATGCCCGGGAAAGTACTTCTGCTCAAAGCGCTCGTCGACGACGTAGGCCTGCCTTGCGCCCTTCGCGGTGTCCGTCTCGTCAAAGAAGCGCCCCTTGAGAAGCTGGATGCGCAGCGCCTTGAAATACCCGGTGGACACGCCGACAAGGAACGCTCCGGGCTGGGGCGAGTCGCGCGGAAGCAGGCTGTCCTTGAGCGTGAGCGCCAGGATCCCGAGGCCGCCGGTGAACGGAATCCCGGTGGCAAGCGCCCCGTCGTCCACGCCCGGTATCTCCCTAAGGCCCTGCTCAAGCCTGCGCTGGAACGCGGTCGACTTCTCCTGCGCCTGGTAGGGGGACCCCAGGGCGACGCTGCCGACAACCAGGTTCCGCGGGTCGAATCCGGGGCTGACCGATATGGCGTTCGCGAAGCTGTGGATGAGGAGCCCCGCGCCGCTCAGCAGGATTAGCGCCACCGCAATCTGGCTCGTCACGAGAATGCTGCTGAGCGCCCTGACGCCACGCCCCCCGGAAGCGCTCCGTGAGCTGCGGTGGATCACCTCGGCCAGGTTGGAGCGGAGGATGTGCACGACCGGCACAAGGCCGATCAGAAGGCCCACGGCAACCGAGACGCCCACGCCGTAGAGGAGCACGCCGGAATCGATCGTGATCGGCAGCATGTCGGGCAGGAGCTTCTCTGTGAAGTGGTCGATCGCCCGGACGGCGCCCGAGGCAAGGGCGACGCCGAGCGCGGCCCCCGCGAGCGTCAGAAGGAGGCTCTCGACCATGAGCTGCCTCGCGATCACGCCTCGGCCGGCGCCGAGCGCGGCCCGAATCGCGAGCTCGCTCTGCTGGCCGTTGGCCCGCGTGAGAAGCAGGTTGGCGACGTTCACGCATCCGATGAGCAGAACGAAAATCACGCCGCCCTGCAGGAGGTAGAGGGAGGACTTGATCGGCTGGACCCGCTCCGCCTGGACGAGACCGATCGAGATCTTGTGGCCGGTCCGGTCCAGGAAGGTCTTGGTGTTGGCGTCGGAGGTATCGTAGTAGTGCTGCTCCAGGCCGGCGACCTCGGCCAGGGCCTTGCCCTCGGTGGCGCCGGGCTTGAGCCGCGCATAGAGGGACGAGGTGCAGTAGTACCGAGCTTGCGGGTTCACGTCCTCCGGCTTCCACGAGATCGGCTTGAGGAACCTCGCCCGGGCGTTGAAGGCCTCGACCGAATGGGGGGCGACCCCGATGATCCGGTAGGTCGCGCCGTCCACGCGGATGGGTTTGTCGAGCACCGCGGGATCCTCGTTGTAGTGCGATTTCCAGAACGATTCCGTGAGGACGACCACCTTGTCCTCGCCGGGCCGGCAGTTCTTCAGGGTGAAGAACTGGCCGATGGCCGGCTTGACCCCGAGGATGTCAAACATCTCGGCGGTGCAGTCCGCCTCCATTATGCGCTCGGCCGAGCTCTCCTCGCCGACCATCACCATGTTCGTGTAGCAGAGGCCGATGGCGTCAAATGACGAGGTATGCTGCTTGAAGTCGGTGTACTGGGTGAGGTTGCAGGGGAACCTGTTCAGGCCGGCCTTTGGGAAGTTATTATAGATCTGAACGATCCGGGTCGGGTCGGGGTAGGGCAGCGGCTTCAGGACGAGGGCATAGACCATCGAGAAAATCGCCGTGTTTGCGCCGATGCAGAGCGCGAGCGTGAGCAGCGCCACCGCCGAGAACCCGCGGTCCCTGCAGAGCCGGCGGGCCGCATACTTCACGTCGCCAGACACGCCTGCGAAAACCCGGACCAACCACGACTCGCGGTTCCGAGCCTGCGCATTCCCTGGGGATAGCTCGGCGGGCATGGTCTTGGTTGGGAGGGGAGCCTTTGGCTATGACGGCGCGGATCCGTTTGCGGATTGTTCCGTGGCGCCCGATGCCGTTGCAACGAGAAACTCGCGCCTTGATTCGCGCCCGTGGCGGAGGCTCCCGGCGGGAAATCGAAAAGATGTAAAAAGGGGAGATTCCGGCCTGAGCGATTGGCTATTCACAAAAATGGCCTAACATTAAAATCAGTAACCTTTCGCGACAGGCCCTCGTCGACCCCAGTATATGAAGCACCGTCCATGCGTCCTGCTGGTCCTCAGCCTGGGCCTGGTAGTCGCGGGGCAGGCTTCTGCGGCGGAAGCCCCGCAGGCCAGCATTGGTGCCATCACGTTCTCAACGCCGGGACCCATGACCGATGCGAAGTCCCTCTTGCTCAGCGCTGATTCCGGGCAAAGGGCGCCGTCGGGAATCGGATTGTTCGCGGAAAACATTCAATTCCCTGTCCCGGTGCGTCCTGCGGTCGAATCCGCTCCGAAGGGCGCGACCGTGAGGAGCGCGATGGGACGGGCGTTTCACTACGAGCCCTCCCCATACGCCCTGCCGGGCGCCGAGGCGGGCTCGAGCGGGAGCTCTGTCACGATGATGGAGCCGATCCATGTGCCGGGCAGCAAGATTCGGGAGATTTCCGACGCGATCGACGCGGCGATGGAGTTCAGGAGGGCCGAGGCGTTCCATGTGACCTCGGGAGGCCGGCTGGCCTCCCTTTCGATTGGGAGGTACGACATTGAGTTCGGCGCCTGGAAGCATGAAGCCCTGATTCCCGAGGAAACCCACGTCGGGATCCCAAAGCTGGTGGTCGACTTGGTCCACATCAGCTGGTGACCCCCTTGGAAGCTCACTCGGCGCGCAGGGCAGTCATCGGGTCGATGCGGGCGGTGCGACGGGCGGGAATCCAAAGCGCAGCAAACCCGACGAGGCCTATCAGGGCCGTGACAAACAGGTAAACTCCGGCGTTGTTGGTCATCTGCGAGCCAAAGAGGTTCTCGAGCGGCCGCGTAAGGAAGAAGCCGGCAACCAGGCCCACCCCGATCCCTGCCGCTATCTGCCGGCCGCCCTGGAGCAGCACCAAACCCAGCACCTGCCCAAGGGTCGCACCAAGCGCCATGCGGGTGCCGAATTCGCGCGTGCGCCGGCTCACGGCCTGCGAAGTGACTCCGTAGACTCCGAGCGCACCGAGGAACACCGTGATGCCTGCAAAGATCACGGCCATCAACCCGACGATGCTGAATCCGCGCACCGCCAGCGCCGTCTGACTCGTAAGCGTGCCCACCGAATGGATGGGCTGGTTGGGATCGATGCTGGCGATAGCCTTCCTCACGGGGGTCGCAAGCTGAAGGGGATCCGACTTCGTGCGGACAAACAGGTCGAGCCAGCCCCAGCCCATCTGGTCCTCGACCAGGTAGAAGCCGGCCTCGTCGCGCCCGGCCGGAGCGAAGAGACCCTGCATCTGCAGGTCGGGCACGACGCCAATCACCGTGGTCCAGCCCTCGTGGGTCTGGTCGCTGCGGAAGCGCTTGCCGACCGCATCGGCGCCTGGCCAGAACTTCCGGGCGAAGGATTCGTTCACGACCGCGCAGAGGGGCTCCTTGGACTGCTCGCGGACGTCGAACAGGCGCCCCGCCACGGGCTTGACCGCGATCAGCCTGAAATAGTCGGTCGATACGACGTCCAGCCATACGGTCGGCCGTTCGTTGTCATGGGCAAAGACGGCGCCTTCGGGCGCCACCTGCGTGGCGACCCCGGGGCCGATAAAATTGCGGCTGGTGACGGCCACCGATTCCACGCCGGGCTCGGACTGCAGGCGCTGGATCAGCGTCCGGTAGAAGAGTGCCCGGGCCTCCGGGGTGGGCTGGGTGCCCTCCTGGACCTCGATCCGCCCGGTGAGAAGCCGGTCCGGATCGTAGCGCAGGTTGGCCTTGCGGGTCTGGTAGATCGTCAGGGTGAGGACGCCTGCGGCGACAAGCAGCATGGTTGAGAAGGCAATCTGGGCGCCGACCAGCCATCGGGACAGTCGGCTGCCGCTAATGCCCGCGGCCGTGCGCGAGTCGTCCTTGAGCGCCGTGTTCAGGTCAATGCGGGAGGCCTGCAACGCAGGCACGATGCCGGCGAGGAATCCCGCTGCGATGGTGGCGAGGACGGCAATGGCGACGACCCGCTGGTCGACCCGGAAGTCAAACCAGGAGGGCACCTGCATCTTCTCCACCAGGTAGTACTGAAGGAGCCTGACGCCCTCCATGGTAAGCAGGAGGCCGCCGACCGAGCCGAGGGCCGCGATCAGCAGGGCCTCCGCGAGAAGCTGCCGGATCAGCCGGCCCCGGCCGGCGCCGACAGCGGCCCTGACCGCAAGCTCGCGCGTCCTCTGTGACGCGCGGCCAAGAAGCATGCTCGCGACGTTGACGCAGGCGAGCGCGAGGATGAAAACGGTCATCGCAAGCATGAGATAAAGGAGCGGCTGCGTCCCTCCCCCTGCGTAGGCGAGGGCGAATTTCTCGATGCTCATCCGGTCGAAGCCCTTGTTGGTCTCGGGCCACGTCTTCGCCAGGGCGGCGGCCAGCATGTTGAGCTCGGCGCGCGCCTGGCTGAGGGTGACCCTAGGCTTCAGCTTGCCCACCATCTCCACGCGGTCCGCCAGCCGAAGGCGCGGGTCCCCGGGCGCGGCGCGAAGATTCGTCCAGAGCTGCTGGTTCACAGGAAACCCGAAGCGCGGGGGCATGACGCCGATCACGGTGCCGGGCTCGCCGTTGACGCTAAGCGCCTGGCCGAGCACGTTCGGATCCGAGCCGAACTCCTCCTGCCAGGCCGCATGCGAGAGGACGATCATGAGCGGCCTGCCCGGCCTGTCCTCTCCGGCGGTGAACCAGCGGCCGAGCATCGGCTGCACGCCCAGCACATCGAGCAGGTTCGCGCTGCTGAGGGCCCCGAAGTGGGTGGACGGTATCCGGCCGGATCCGCTGAGATTGAGGTTCATCTCGTTCACTGCGGCAAGCGACTCGAAGCTGGTCTGCCGCTCCGCCAACGCGAGGTAGTCGCGGTAGGCCACCGCCTGCCATCCAAACGCCCCGCCCTGCTGCGGATCGGCGCGCGAGACGTGCATCAGGCGCTCCGCGCCCGAGATCGGCAGCCCGCGAAGCATGACGCCGTCGATCAGGCTGAACTGCGTGGCGACCAGGCCTATGCCCAAGGCCAGGGACAATGCAGCCATGAGACTGAAGGCCGGCCGCCGGACCAGCATTCGGAACCCGACGCGCAGATCCTGGAGAAAGGATTCGAAGGTCATGGCGCTTTCAGGTGGGGATTCCCCGGCATGAAAGCCGGCGCGCCGGCGGGACTGCGATCAAGCCCGTCGCGAGGCGAGGGTGTTTGCGCAGCGGGGCGGAGTGCAGGGAGATGGGCACGGCATTCATGATGGCATGAAGCATGCCAGTCATCTGGCGGCGCGCTTGTCCCTGGGATCCAGGCATTAGGGGATTTTGGGCTTCGTCTTAGGAGGCGGATGTTGACCAATACCGAGACCCGCCCGTCCCAATAATGGGAAGTGCCGGGCGCGACGCTGCCCTGCGACTGCTGATGAACCTTTTCATGAGCTTCCGAGGGCGTCCTTGCCCCATTTCGGCAATTTCCGAACCGGATCCTTGCGGGTCGGCGGGTCTCCAGCGAACGTCACCGAACACCATTGGACTCAGGTATTCAGTCCCCGGCATCGATTCGCTGCAGATTCCGTTAAACCCCAAGGCCCGAGACACCCCATGCGTCACGTTCCCCTCATTTCGATTGCAGTGCTGACCCTGGCCGCGGCGAAGCCGGGCTCCCTTCGCGCCGACCCCGTTGACGATGCCGTCGCGGCCCAGATGTCGAAGCGGCACATTCCCGGCGTCTCGATCGCGGTCATCCAGGGCGGAGCGATCGTCAAGGCAAAGGGCTACGGCGTGACGGACGTGGCCAGCCGCGACCTGGTGACACCCGACACGCTGTTCCAGGCGGGCTCCGTGAGCAAACCCGTGACCGCCATGGGCGCATTGGCCTTGGTCGATGCCGGCAAGCTGTCGCTCGATTCCGACATCAACAGCGTGCTCAAGTCATGGCATGTGCCCGAGAACGAATTCACAAAGGAGAAGAAGGTGACGCTGCGCCGGCTGCTGAGCCACAGCGCCGGCACGACGGTCCACGGTTTCCCGGGCTACGCGGTTGGCGAACCCACCCCAACATTGCTCCAAGTTCTCAACGGCGACCCACCGGCGAACACACCTGCCATCAGTGTCGACGTGGTTCCGGGCTCGATATGGCGCTACTCCGGCGGGGGATACGTGGTTGTCCAGCAGTCCGTGATCGATGTCAGCGGCGAGCCGTTTCCGGCGTACATGCGCTCCCATGTCCTTGAGCCGCTCGGGATGACGTCGAGCACCTACGAGCAGCCGCTTCCCGCCGACCGCAGGCCGGCTGCCGCGTCGGGCTATTTCCCGGGGATGCAGCCCGTGCCCGGGAAATGGCACATCTATCCGGAGATGGCGCCCGCGGGCCTGTGGACCACGCCGTCCGACCTCGCGCGCTTCGCCATCGCCGTCCAGCGGGCCCTTGCGGGACGCGCCACCCCGGTCATCACGCAGGCGACGGCCCTCGAGATGCTCTCGCCGCAGAAGACCGATAACTTCGGCCTCGGCCTGGCTCTCTCCGGGACAGGTGGTAACCGGCGATTCGGGCACGACGGCCGCGATGAGGGCTTTGACACCACGCTTGTGGCGTACCGCGACTCCGGCCAGGGCGCGGTGGTGATGATCAATGCCAATGACAATTCCCATGCGGTGGCGCGGATCGTGGAGGCAATCGCAGATGCCTACGGCTGGCCGGATTTCCCCCATAGCCGACCGCCGCAACCAATCGAGGACAGGGAGCCCGGCGTGACCGCCCAGGTGAGGCAGATCTTTGAAATGGCTCAATCCGGCCAGCTGGACCGCGAACTCTACACCGAGAAGCTCGCGGACATCATCGCCCCCCAGCTCGCGCCCGAAGGGGGTGCGCGGACCAGCCTGTGTCTCCTACGGCGCGCTAAAATCGGTCGCCCTCGTGGGAAAGAAGGCCGAGGCGGGCAGGCGCCATTACGATTACCGGTTCACTTATGAGCATGAGATCGTGCACGTCCACGTCGATTACAACGAAGCCGGCAAGATATCCGGCCTGTTCTTCGAAATCGAATAAGCGGCGGGGCGTGCGCCCTTCAGGGTGTCCCTTGATTCCATGAAAAACCTTCGGATTCTGCTGCTCGTGTTTCAGATCGCATGGTGGGCCGGGGCGACCCGCGGCGGCGACACCCCACCGCCATTGCCGGAGGGCAACCAGGGGATCGCATCCAGGTATCCGGGCGACCGGGGAATCGAAGCCGACCCGGCGGTCCTCTTCCATGATGATTTCGAATCGGGCGAGCCCCTTAAGAGATGGGACAACAGCTTCCAAAAGGCCGACATACGATTCGCTCAGGAGCCCGAGAACGTGCACGGAGGGAAGCGGGCCCTCGAGTTCACCGTTCCGAAACAGAAAGCGGAGCTCAGCGACGGAGTCGTCAAGGAACTCGGCAGCGGCCAGGACGTCGTGTTCATGCGGTACTATTCCAAGTTCGATAAGGGCTTCGACCAGACGGGCTCGAGCCACAATGGGGGGCTTCTGTCCGCCCAGGCGCCGGGCGTGCCCTATTCGACTCCAGGGGTGCGCGCCGATGGCCGAAACAAGTTCATCGTGAGCTTTGAGGACTGGCGCGGCAATGCCGCCACGACGCCGCCCGGCGAGCTGAATGTCTATGTCTACCACCCGGAGCAGCGCTCAGAGTACGGGGACCATTTCTTTCCCTCGGGCAACGTATTGCCCTACTCGACGCGCCCCGGAAATTTCGGGGCGCACTTCGTCGCCCGCCCCGACATAATTCCCGAGCTGGGCCGCTGGTACTGCTTCGAGCTGATGGTCAGGGCCAACACGGCGGCCCTGCGCGACGGCCGCATCGCCTGCTGGCTTGACGGCAAGCTGATCGCGGACTTTCCCAACCTGCGGCTGCGCGACGTCGACACCTTGAAGATCAACGCCGCCTCGTTGTGCCTGCACATCGGCAGCAACACGGTCCGCGAGAACAAGAAGTGGTACGACGATCTGGTCATCGCCACCGCCTATATCGGGCCCGTCGCGGAAACCAGATAGTGCAGCTAGAGGTGCGGTTTCCCGCGCCGCGAGGGCCGGCCCGCGCGAGATAGGCTCAATAAGGAGGCGCGATGCGTCGATTAGCAGGATTCTGGGCAGGGCCGTATTTACAAAAAGTTGATAGAGAATCCTGCTAGTATTCGGGTTAGCAATGAATGCATCTCAACTAGAACACCCTCAGACAGAATACGACCTGACGAGCACCAAGCGCGTCGTGGCGGCGATGCTCGCCTTGAGCCAGAATGATCCATGGGGAGCCGGAGGGACGTCCGTGCTAAACGCCGTCGACCAGGAAATCGCGAGGTACCGACTGACCGACGCGGATCCGCTGACGGACGACTGGAAGGCAAGTGAGATCCGGGCGAAGCTATGCGCTGCGGAAAGGGAAATGCGGTCGGAGGGGTTCCGTGAAGAGTCGGGACTGCGGCCATGGGGACTTCTGGTATCCACGACGGGCGCAGCCGCACTGACCGATGATCAAGGAAGCTCTCCCTTGCATTGGGCGGCCGAGAACAACGCATGGTACGCGATCCCTGCGAAGGCCCTGACCGCCGACGCGATGCTTCAGGCTAACGCCAGGAACGAGACGCCGTTCGGGATGGCCGCCAAGAAGCATGCGCTTCAGAATATTGGTGAGGATGCGCTGAAGAAGCTGGCGAGCTCACCAAGCCGGACGGGCGAGACTCCGCTGCATCATGCGGCCCGGTGCGGCTACCTCATGAGCCTTCCTCAGTCCCTGAAGGCCGAAGAGCTGCTCGGCCTTGAGGACGCAGAAGGATGCACGGTTCTTGAGAGGCACCGCGCGGCTATTCGCCCGACGGGCTAGGGGATAGAAACCGACGCCTGAGCGATTGCCAATTTATCGAAAACGTTGGCAGGCTGGTGACATTGCCGGTGGCTCTCGAAACGCGTGTTCGTAGATCCACCCGTATTCGGACACGAGGCAGTCGCATCCGTTGCCTTGCGGTTGTAAGACCATTCGTGCGTGTCTCGATCTTGGGAATGTTGCATCCCATTTTCGAAGTGGCGTTGCCCTGTCGGGCATACGGTGAATATGTAAGCTATTGCTTCCAAATCTTATGCGTCAGCCCTCATGTTTGGAACGTCACATGCTGAAACTCGGGGCATAGGCCCGATCCGCCAGCTGAATGGTCACTAAAAGTCACGCCACCCCATCAGTGAATTCCGCCCGCCGTTAACCCCCTCTCGCCATGAACAACCTGAGGCACGCCTTACGCAGGCTCCTTGCGTCGCCAGGATTCACCGTCGTCGTGATCCTCACCCTCGCTCTCGGCATCGGTGCGAACACAGCGGTCTTCAGCATCGTAAACGCCACGTTTCTGCGCCCGCTGCCGTATGCCGACCCGGACAACTTGGTGTTCCTCGCCGAGCGCAACGGCTCTGGAGACGACTTGGGCGTCTCGTATCCCGACTTCCTAGACTGGCACGCCCAGCAGGACGTCTTCTCCGGGCTCGCGCTCTATCATCCCGACTCCGCCAATCTGAAGACAGCCGAAGGCGCCGAGCTGGTATCCACCTGCCTGGTGTCTGGCGACTTCTTCTCGGTGCTGGACCTCCGTGTTGAGCAGGGCAGGGGTCTCGCCGAGGCCGACGACCGGGCCGGAGCGGCGCCGGTCGCCTGGGTGACGAGTGCGGCATGGCAAAGGTATTTCGCTGGTGACCATGGCCTCGTCGGGCGCACCATCCTGCTCGATGGACAGGCGGTCACGGTGGCCGGCATCCTGCCCGCAGCCTTCCGCTTTCACCGCAACGCCGACATTTTTCGGCCGCTTGCGCCGTACGCGAAGCAGCTCTTCATGACGATGCGGGCCAGTCACAATGATGCCTACGGGCTCGGGCGCCTGAAGCCGCACGGGAGCGCGGCGGCGGCCCAGGCGCAGATGGCGGCTATCGCCCAGCGGCTCGAGCGCGAGTATCCGAAGGAATGTGCCGGCATCGGCGCGCTCGTCATTCCGCTGCGCGAGAGGTTGGCGGGATCTGCGCGCACCCAGCTCCTCCTGTTGCTGGGGGCGGTGGGCATGGTGCTCCTGATCACCTGCCTCAATGTCGCCAACATGCTCCTGTCGCGGTCCCTCGCCCGCGAGCGGGAAATGGCGATCCGCACCGCCTTGGGCGCGTCCCGACTCCAGCTAATGGGCCAACTGCTGGCCGAGAGCCTGGTGCTCGCGACCGCCGGGGGGCTGGCCGGCATCCTGGTGGGGCTCTGGGGGAACAGCTTCGCGCGCCAGCTCATACCGTGGGAGATGCAGCCGGTGGCCGAGTCGTCCGGCGCGCTCGATGGCCGGGTTCTGCTTTTCGTCGCGGGAGCGACGCTGCTCACGGGCATCGGGTTCGGCACGGCGCCAGCCTGGCGGCTGTCACACACGAACCCCAACGACGCGCTCAAGAACATGCGCCGGACCGTGCGCACGCGCTTTGGTAGCTTCCGTCTCGGCGACCTGCTGGTGGTCGGCCAGATGGCCCTTGCACTGGTGCTGCTTGTCGGCGCCGGGCTGCTGGTGCGCAGTCTTCATCAGGTCCTGCAGGTTCCCTCGGGAATCCAGCCGGAGCGGGTCCTCACCCTGCAGGTGGCATCTCCGCCGGCGGCCAAGTGGCAGCAGGACCCCTTCAGCGTCACCACCTACTACGGCCGGATCGTTGACGCGGTGCGGGCCCTGCCGGAGGTCGAGACGGCGGCGTCGGTCACGGGCCTTCCGTTCACCTGGAATTCAAATACCATGGACTTCTACGTCGACGGCCAGCCCGTGCCCGAGCCCGACAAGATGTCCAGCGCAAGCCAGCACACGGTGAGCGCGGACTATTTCCGGACGCTGGGCATTCCCTTGTTGCGCGGCCGGACGTTTGACGGCCACGAGAAGCAGCCGGTTTTTCCGCCAGGGCTCGAGTTCTCGCCCCAGAACCTGACCGCCCTCTACAAGGGCGTGGCCTTTGACGGCGTCATTAGCCAGGGAATGGCGGAGAAGTACTGGCCGGGCCAGGATCCGGTTGGAAAGCGGTTTCGAATGGGACCCCCCGAGATGCAGCTTCCCTGGGTGACGATTGTCGGCGTCGTAGGCAGGACCACGCAATTCGGGCAGGACCGGGGCGATACCCCTGAATTCTACCTGTCGCTTCGCCAGTTTCCCATTCCCACGGGTTTCATCGTCGTGCGCACGCGACTGGACCCGGCGGCGGTGCTCGCCTCGGTGCGCGCGGCCGTCCAATCGGCCGTCAAGGACGAGCCGGTCTACGACGTGCAGCTGATGTCGGAACGCATGGCCGGCTTCGTGTCCGGCCGCCGGTTCAACATGGATCTCTTCGCGGTGTTCGCCGGCGTCGCGCTCCTGCTCACGTTGGTCGGCATTTACGGCATGCTCTCGTTCTTCGTCAGCCAGCGAACCCGTGAGGTCGGCATTCGAATGGCGCTCGGCGCCCAGCGCCGAGACGTACTGGTCGACGTACTGGCGCGCGGTCTAAGACTGATTGTCCCCGGGATTCTGCTTGGGCTCGGCGGGGCCTGGGCGGTCAGCCGCCTGCTGCAGAGCCAGCTGTTCGGAGTCACCGGCGTCGATCCCCTCACATATGTCGCCGGTTCGGTGAGCTTTCTGCTGGCGGCGCTGCTCTCCTGCTACTTGCCTGCCCGGCGCGCAACGCTCGTCAACCCGACTGAAGCGCTGCGCGCGGAGTGAGGATGATCCCATCATCGTGTTTGTCTGAATCGACAGGGTCCGAGCTTTCCCGGCCCCCCCATTCTTAACTAGTTCCAATCCCGAGGGGCCCTGGCTAATGTGCGGACTCCGTCCTTAGACGTCACACCTAGGTCGTCCGGTGACATGTTCTAACGCACGACGCAATCATCGCATGCTCCTTAGCCCGCCAGGTTGCAGTGGACAGTTCTCGTGGGACGATACATCGCGCAATCCAAATCCCCATGACACCACCGACAAGCGCGGACGGGAGCTTCGTTGTCGCAGTCAATCCCGTCGAAGAGGTTTCAAGCAGGTGCTTCGAAAAGGACCCTTTATCGCACAGCGATTGGCGCTCTAGTCAAAGCAGCAATCAATCGGGGCTCGGCGAGCATCTCCGCCTGTCGGTTCAGTACTTTGCGTTTGCCGTTCAATTCTCCCTAAAGTCCAATCAATCGGGATTCAATCCAGCTTCCCAGTCACCTAGATGGACGTACCTTATGATTGATCGTTTCAATTGGACGGCCGTTGCCGTCCTGGGTCTTTGCCCTTTGCTTCCTGCGGGATGGGCGCAAGGCACGCCTGGCATCGCCCCATCGCTCTCGCAATGGGTCGATCCGTTCATAGGAGCCGATAACGGGGGGGCGACCGTACCCGGTGCCGCGGTCCCCTTTGGTTTTGTCGAGCTCAGCCCGGATACGACTCACGGCGACACCAACGGCTACGCATCCGCTGGCGCAATCATCGGATTCAGCCATACCCATGTAAGCGGCACTGGCGGCGGCAGCAAGTACGGTAACTTCCGTGTGACGCCCATTGCTGGCCCGTTGTCGGTGGGAAACCTGAACTTCCCAAAAGCGCAAGAGCAGGCCTCACCGGGCTTTTACGCGGTGACGATCGCAGGCGATCATGGAGGGATCCGTTGTGAGCTGACGGCAAGCCGCCTCGTTGGAATGGAACGCTTCACTTTTCCGGCGGGCTCCGAGGGAACGCTTGTTATTGACGCCAGTTCCCACGTTCTCCTGTCGCAGCACGCCACCCATGCAGATGCGACCGTGCTGGACGCAACGCATCTGTCCGGAAGCGCAAGTTTTGTGGGCGGATGGAATCCGGCTCCGTACACCCTTTATTTCTACGCGGCACTTAGCCGCCCAGCGAATTGTTCCGGCACTTGGACGGCAAACATGGGCTCCGAGCACATCGAAGCCGGACTCAAGCACGTGGAGGAGGACCAGAACAGCGATTATCTCAACCGGCTCGGGGCCTTTGAGACCTTTGATACGACGAATGACCGAGTCGTCCTGATGAAGCTCGCCGTCTCCTTCATCAGCGTGGAGAAGGCCCGCGAGAACCTTGAGAACGAAATGCCGGGTTGGGATTTCGACTTGGCCCGGCGCCGCGCGCAGGACTCATGGGAGCAGGTCTTGGAGAAGATTCGAGTCTCCGGCGGCACCGAATCGCAGCGGCGGATCTTCTATACGGCGCTCTACCGCGCCCACTATATGCCCCACGACCTTACAGGTGAAAATGCCTGGTGGGCATCTACCGAACCCCATTACGAGGATTTCTACACACTTTGGGATACGTTCCGCACCCTTCATCCCTTACTGACCCTGATCCAACCGGACCGCCAAAGGGACATGATCCGATCCCTTCTGGACACCTACCGGCACACCGGCTGGCTCCCTGATGCGCGTGTTGCTGGGGCAAACGGCTTGACCCAGGGAGGCTCCAACAGCGATGTGCTCATTGCCGATGCCGTCATGAAGGGCATGACTGGCTTTGACTACAAGACCGCCTACGAGGCGTTGGCGAAAAACGCCGATATCGAGTCCGACCATCCGATGACAGAGGGCCGGCAGCTTGAGGACTACAAGCGGCTTGGGTATATGTCGCTCACGCAAAACCGCTCGGCATCGAGGACGCTCGAGTATGCATACGACGATTTCTGCGTCTCGGAGGTCGCGCGCGCCCTCGGCCGGAATGAGGACGCTGCGAAATATTTGAAGCGTTCATCAAATTGGGCGAATCTTTGGGATCCCGAAAAGCGCTGCATCCGCCCGCGCTACGCCGATGGCCGCTGGCTCGAGAATTTCAGCGGTGAAACGGAATACCCCGATACCAGCACGGCGGAATGGTGGGATGTGCCCTTTTATGAGGGATCCGCTCTCCAGTATTCGACATTCGTGCCGCATGACGTCCGCGGGCTGATCGGGCGGCTGGGAGGCGACGAGGCCTTCACGCTCTGGCTTGACGATCTTTTTGACCGCAAGCTCTACGATCCCACAAACGAGCAGGACCTGTTGGCCCCGTACCTCTACATCCATGCCGGCAGGCCGGACCGGACCGCGGACCGGGTGCGCACGCTGCTCGAGTCCGAATATCACGAGGGCAGGCGCGGCCTTCCCGGCAACGATGATTCGGGCACAATGTCATCCTGGTATGTTTGGGGAGCGATTGGGCTCTATCCTAACGCCGGGCAGGCATTCTATTACATTGGGAGCCCCGTGTTTCAGAGCGTCTCGGTCGATCTCGGCTCGGGGCGAAGTTTCATCATCGATGCGCCGGAAAGTTCCGTAAGCAACCGATACGTCCAGAACGCGGAACTGGATGGGAGGCCGTTGAATCGCGCATGGCTTTCACATGGCGAAATCGCCTCCGGAGGACGCCTTGTTCTGCACATGGGACCCGTTCGCTCGAATTGGGGCGAGGTCGAACGCCCCCCATCGACATCAGCCCCGCAGCCGACTGCCGCATTGGATCACTGACCAGTCATTGGACTCCGGCGGAGTGAAGAATCGAGTGTTCCAATAGGTACCGGATTTTGGACACATAGATCTCATTTCACCGGGGACGCCTTGACATTCTACACATAAAAGATGTAGACATCCTAGGTATCTTATGGAATCAGAAAAATCCGACCTACTTCAGGGAACGCTGGACATGCTGATCCTCAAGGTCGTCGCCTTGGGCCCAATTCACGGCTATGCGATTTCGAAGCGCATTCAGCAGGTCTCGAAGGATGCGCTTCAAATCCAGCAGGGTTCCCTGTACCCGGCACTGCATCGGCTGGAGAAGCGCAAGCTGCTCTGCGCCGAATGGCGCGAGGCCGAAAGCGGACGGGAGGCCAAGTTCTATTCCCTCACGGCTGCGGGCAGAAAGCAGCTTGGAGTTGAGGAATCGGATTGGGAGCGCCTGTCGGAGGCGATCCGGTTGGTCATGCGCGTGGATCAAGCCTAAGAGAGCTATGCGGTGGCAATTGCCAATCTTCCGCCGTCAAGAGCAGGAGCGAAGGCTCGATTCGGAGCTGCGTCTTCACATTGAGCAGCAGGTGTCGAACAACCTGTTGTCGGGAATGACCCAGGAGGAGGCCCGGCGAAATGCGATGATTGAATTCGGTGGACTTGACCAGATCAAGGAGGAGTGTCGCGACGCCTCCGGCGGCCTTTGGCTAGACACTTTGCTCCAGGACATTCGGTTTGGCCTCCGAACCCTTTTCAAGTCGCCGGGATTCACAATCACTGCGCTGGCGACGATTGGCGTCGGAATAGGCGCGAATGCGGCGATCTTCAGCTTTGTCGACAACGTGATCCTCAAGCCACTGCCGTACCCGGATCCGGACGGGATCCAATACCTTTACGAAGTGAAGCCCGATCATAGCTGGTGCAATATTTCGACCCTCAACTTTCTCGACTGGCAGAAGGAAAATGGGGCCTTTAGCTACGTCGCGGGAAACATGTGGGCCCCGGCGACGCTCACTGGGGTCGAACAGCCTGTGTTGTTGCAGGGGCAGAAGGTCTCGGCGCATTTTTTCGATATTTTTGGCGTCAAGACGGCCCTCGGCAGAACGTTTGTGGAAGGCGAAGATCAATTGGGACGCGACCACGTCGCAGTCATCACCAATTCGCTGTGGATGTCCCAATTCGCGTCAGACCCGGGAATCATAGGACGATCGATCACCTTGGATGGCGAGTCCTATACGGTGATCGGGGTCCTTGCCCAGGGAAGCCCGTTCGAGCGGAGCTACTATCAGGTCTGGAGGCCGCTCTCGATCGCTCCGGAGAACCTGTCGCGCGACCTCCACACACTGATGGCATTCGGAAGACTGAAGCCGGGTGTCACGTTGCAGCAAGCGCGCACGCAGATGAACGCAATCGCAATCTCCATTGCACGTGATTTTCCAAAATCAAACAAGGGCTGGGGTATCGGAATTTTGCCGCTCACCTCAGGCTACGTTGGTGGGGACACGACGCAGTCCCTCTATGTGCTCATGGCTGCGGTCGGGATGGTGCTCCTGATCGCGTGCGCAAACCTTGCAAATATCACGCTCGCTAGAGGGATCGTCAGGGAGCGGGAGGTGGCTGTGCGCGCCGCGCTTGGCGCCAGTCGCCTAAGGCTCGTCCGCCAACTTCTCACCGAGAGCCTGCTGCTGTCATTTTGCGGAGGAGCCCTCGGACTGCTTTTTGCCTACGGCGGCATCGCGGCAATCAAGGCGGCAATACCGCCTTACTGGCTGCCTGCGGAGGCCAATGTTGAAATGGATGGCCGTGTGTTGCTTTTCACGATCGGATTGGCGGCGCTCACGGGGCTCGTATTTGGCCTGATTCCGGCGATGAGGGCGTCGCGGCCGGACCTAACAAACTCCATAAGGCAGGGCGGATTTGGAGCCAGTATGGGACGTTCGCGGAATATGCTACGCGCCTCGCTGGTCATTATCGAGGTTGGCCTGGCTTCGGCGCTCCTTTGTTGCTCCGGTCTCCTTATCCGCAGCTTCCTTAAGTTGCAGCGGGTTGAACTCGGATTTGATCCGACAAACGTGGTTGCGGCTGGCCTGCCGGTATCGGACAAGCGATTTCCTACGGGGGAGCGTCTGAACCTGTACCTGCACCAGATTTTGGACCGTGTGGGTGCCCTTCCGGGCGTTCAGGATGTCGCGCTGACTTCGAGCGTGCCCCTTGGGGGACCAGGCTGGGGCATGCCCTTCCAGATCGTCGGCTCAAAGGCGATCGATGTCGCTAATCGCCCTTGGTGTTTTGTGAAGATGGTTTCCCCGTCTTATTTCCGGACCATCGGGATGAGACTCGTCAAGGGTCGATCGCTGAACGACCGAGACGTGAAAGGCGCCCAAATGGCAGTCGTCATCAATCAATCTCTGGCCAAGAAGTTTTTCCCTAACGACGACCCGATTGGGAAACAGCTGTCCATTCAGGAGATTCGTTATGCTTCAAACCTATTCGGGCCCGATGTCTCATGGCAGGTGGTCGGGGTGGCAGCCGACGAGAGAATCCAGGGACTTTCCGACAGGAATGAAAGCATGCCAGGCATCTATGTGACGGATGACCAATGCCCTCAGGGTATGCATTCGCTGGTGGTGCGCGGTTCAATGGCCGCTTCGCTGCTACAGCGCTCAATTGCAAACGCCGTCCATGAGGTGGACAAGGACCAAGTGCTGGACGGAATGAGGGCGCTCGAGGAATCCAAGTCCGAATCCCTCGGCTCCGACCGCCTTCGCACATCGGTTCTCTCGATCTTTTCGGCCGTCGCGCTGTTGCTCTCAGCAATAGGCCTATACGGCGTAATCTCCTATTCGGTGGTGCAGCGCACGCGCGAGATAGGGATCCGCACGGCGCTTGGTGCAACCTCGCGGAATATCCTTGGGCTTGTTCTGCGAAATGGAATTGCTCTCACGGGAATCGGCCTGCTCATGGGTGTCCTCAGTGCGCTGGGCATTGCGCAGTTCCTATCCTACATGCTGTTCAATGTAGAGAAATACGATCCGATCACGATGGGAGCGGTGGTCGGCATCCTGATGGTCATGGCATTCCTTGCCTGCATCATCCCGGCGAGACGCGCTGCCAGGATCAACTCGATCGTCGCATTGAGATACGAATAGCCAGTTGGGAATAGGTGTTCCCAAAAGGACCGTTAATTGTCGCGCTCCCGAAAACCACAACCCGCGTATGAAAACAACGTCTCCGCCAATTACGTCATTTAGCGGAGAATGCCCGGTAACTGCGTTCCCGTGAGGGGGCGTGGAGAGCAACCGCAAGCAAGG
>Ga0265338_10000963_pt1 | contig 48565 bp, 48 predicted proteins | sample 42126metaG_FD_193579 | JGI IMG/M metagenome (GOLD analysis project Ga0265338, IMG submission 193579) | Rhizosphere microbial communities from Carex aquatilis grown in University of Washington, Seatle, WA, United States - 4-21-26 metaG | ecosystem: Host-associated > Plants > Roots > Rhizosphere...
TACAAACTAGTGATATTTTTTATAAGCATATTGTTGAGTTATCTCCTGATGCTGTAGTAATTCATAGCGACGGTAAGATTATGTATGCAAACCAAGCAGCCCTCACCTTAATGGAAGCTAAGAATGCGGGAGAAGTTGTTGGGCAACCGGTGATGAAATTTATTCACAAAGATTCTATTCCCCTTATTAAGTCAAGAATAGAACAGATGTTAAGTAAGCATAAGGTTGCACCGTTTGTTGAAGAAAAATTTATTAGTTTGAAAGGAAGAATTGTCTTTGCTGAGACAAAAGCGATTCCATTCACCTTTCATGGAAAGCAAGCAATACTAGCAATCGTACGTGATATTTCTACGAGGAAAAAATTAGAAGAGAAGCAAAACTTTTTGGAAAAGGTAAGCATATTGTTAAATGCTTCAGTTGACTATAAAACAACGCTTACCAATATTTGCAAACTACTCGTGCCTTATCTTGCTGATTATATCCGTATTGCGCTTGTTAACGATAATGATCAAATAGAAGAGGTAGCTGCCTATCATAGTGATCCGAAAAAAATAGCTTTAGTAAGCAAATTATATAGTGCATATAAAGGAAGATCAGGAGTTACGCATGGCGTTTCACAAATTATAGAAAGTGGAACATCAGAAATAATCGAGCAGGTTACTCCTCAATCTGAAAAATTCCTGAGAAAGAATAGTAAAATAAAACAGATAACAGAAAAACTTGGACTTACTTCATACATGGGCATTCCTCTAAAAATAAACAAAAAGGTTATGGGCGTTATCACCATCTCGTCTTCAAAAGAAGATCGAATGTATACAAAAGATGATCTGGAATTTGCGCAAGAAATTGCCGGACGTATTGCTTATGCGGTTGAAAACGCATTGTTATTTGCTAAATTGCAAAAAGAGCTGGACGAAAAAATTAAAGCACAGGAGAGAGAAACACGTCTTGTATCTTACCTAGATCAAACGTTTGATGCAATTATTTTATGGAAGTATTCGGGAGAGATAGTTTATTGGAATAAAGGAGCACAAGAATTTTATGGATATACCAAAGAAGAAGCAATGGGCAAGAATATCCATTCTCTATTGAAAACAATATATCCAGTTCCTTTTTCTCAGATGCAAGCAGCTTTCAACAAAAAAGGGCGCTGGGAAGGTGAGCTGATTCATGTAATGAAAAATAATAAACCACTAACCGTTAGTTGTAAAAAAGTATTGATTACTGAAAAAGATGGGGGGAAATATGTTTTTGAGACAAACAGAGATATAACAGAAAGATTACATTTTGAAAAAAATTTAACATTTCTTTCTGAGTCCAGTAAAAGCCTCGCGACCTCTCTGGATTATAAAACAACACTAGCAAACATTGCTAAACTCGCTGTTCCTCATATGGCTGACTGGTGTAGTGTTGATGTAACAACGGAAAAGGGGATTGAGCAACTCGCAATTGCCCATGTTGATCCTCAAAAAGTAGCATGGGCAAAAGAATTGAATAAAAAGAATCCACCAGATCCAGAGGCAAAAACAGGAGTTCCCAATGTTATTCGCACCGGCAAATCTGAATATTATCCAAAGATTACTGACGAGATGCTGGTAGCAGCAGCGCAAGATAAAGAACAACTTAAATTATTAAGAGACCTTTTGTTTAGTTCCATTATGATTGTTCCCATTCGAGTAAATAATGAAACAATTGGAGCCATCTCTTTTGTATCTGCAGAATCCGGACGCTTTTATACAAAATCAGATTTAGTTATTGCGGAAGAACTTTCTGCTCGCGCAGGACTTGCAATTGAGAACGCCCAACTTTATCAAAATGCGAAGCGGGCAGTAAATCTTCGAGACGAATTTATTTCACTTGCCTCGCATGAACTAAAAACTCCCATCACCAGTCTTAAAATGTATGCACAATCATTGGGTAAACAATTTGAAAAGAGAAACGATATGGTTATGCATGATTATTTTATGAGAATGGATCAACAAATTGATAGACTGGCACTTCTTGTTAATGATTTACTCAACGTATCAAAAATCCAACATGGCAAACTCGAATTCGATTGGAAAGATATCGATATTAATACGGTAGTTAAAGACACCATTGAAATGCTACAAAATACGAACCAGAAACATACAATTGTTCTCAAAGGAAAAATAGAAAAAACGATACATGCTGACTCCTATCGTATTTATCAAGTTATTACCAATCTTTTAACCAATGCGACAAAATATTCACCGGATGCCGATAAGATTATTGTGCACCTGGCATCGCAAAAAAATTTTGCAAAAGTAACTGTACAAGATTTTGGTATAGGAATTGGACCTAGTGAACAAAAAAGAATTTTTGAACCGTTTTACAGGGCAAATCACCCAAATGAAAAAAGAACTCCAGGCCTCGGAATGGGACTTTTTATCTCACATGAAATTATTAAGCGCCATGGAGGGGCAATCCGAATCAATAGTATAAAAGGTAAAGGCTCACAGTTTATCGTTTCTTTGCCATATGCTATTAATAACAGAAGAGCATCACAAATTTCGTCTTGACTTTAGGCTGTTTTGGCGGGATAATATGGGCAACTTATGGTAAAGAAATTAATGACCGATTTTGGTAACATTACCCGACCCTCTAATCAATCAGATTCGATTAAACCATATCTCTCGATGATGATTACCATAATCACAATCACCGCCATTGCATACGGACTGCAAGTCACCACAACCAATATTCACACCTATGCAGTAAAACCCGTAACGATTAAAAATAATATAGCAGCTAATCCATACTGTAATGATCTTACTCAGACATCATTACAATTTATCTGTAATGGGGTTAAACAAAATAATAATACGCAAACTCAGGAAACATCACTGCTTCCTTTGGAGCAAGACTTACATAATCCAATAAAATGATCTGCGGCATTGTCCCAACTCAAGTCCTGCACATTTTGCGCGACTGATGCACTCACTTCTTTGTATTCTTCTTCGTTGCAAACTAACGTTGTTATCCGCTGCGCAAGCCCGATTGGATTATTGGCAGATGTAATCAGATTGGCATGTTCTTTATCAATTAATTTTGACACTCCTGTTACATCTGTTGTAATAACCGGTACACCGCATGCCATTGCCTCAACAGCAGTGATACCAAACGATTCATAATGCGACGGCATCACCATTAAATCTGCAGCATTGTAATATGCCGGGAGTTCTTTTTGGGTTTTGCGTCCAACAAATTTTACTGCTGCATGGATATCAAGTTCTTCGCGGATTTCTGAAAGTTTCTTAAGTTCTTTTGGCCATTCCTCTGTATCACCAGAAATATCGCCGCCCACAATCCAAACACATACTTTCATTCTGGGATGAGCTGTGAGAAGAATTTTAAGTGCATAAAGAAGCACATCAATTCCTTTGAGCGGCTCAATCCGACCGACAAAAAGAATCATTTTATCATCAACTTCAGCGCCAACCGTTTTTTTCGCTTGTATCTTATCGGTAGGTTTAAATAAATCAAAATCAACTCCGGGAATCAAAACCGCGATTTTTTCAGGACTGCCATCATATAAATAATGAATATACTGCGCATCCGTTTCACTTGTTGCAATGATTTGATCAGATTCCCGCACAAGCTGCTGTTCTGTCTTGATGCGCTCTGCACTTTCTCGTTCTTCATCACTTCGGGCAACCAGATTTTTCATAATGCCCAGCGTATGAAACGTCATCACAAGTGGAATACCCAATTTCTTTTTGATATCCATTCCTACAATGCCAGAGAGAAAATAATGACAACTAACAATCTGATAGGAAAGATTTTCTTTCTCAACAAACTCATAAAACCATGTAAGAAATTCAGGGATATAGTGCTCGATTACTTTTTTTGATAATGGCTCTTGTGGTCCGGCAGGTATATGAATTACCCGAAGATGTTCATTGACTTGAACTATTCGGGGACTTTTTTCATCTTGCGAGCGGGTGAAAATATCAAGATAATAACCTTTTTTAGCAAGTGCTTTGGATAATTCCAAAACATAAATATTCATCCCGCCAATTTCAGCATCAGTTTCATCAGAAAGTGGACACGTGTGATAGGAAATAACAGCAAAACGCTTGGTATTCATCAGCCTATTATACTATAATAAGGCAATAAATAGATGCAAACTATTATTTATCTCGTCCGGCATGGACAAGTCTATAATCCTGATAAAATAATCTATGGGAGACTTCCGAATTTCGGATTATCAGAAACAGGCAAAAAGCAAATTGAAGAAACCGCTGCATTTCTAAAAGACAAACAAGTAGATGCAGTCTTCTCAAGCCCGCTTCTCCGTGCCAAACAAACAGCTGAAATTATAAAAGACGGACTCGAACTTCCGACAATTCATATCACTGAAGAAATCAATGAAGTAAAAACATCATATCAAGGATGGAAAGAGAGCGATCTTGATAAACTACAATCTGAAGTATATCTAAAACCGCTTGATTCTCACGATGAAACAATGGAGCAAATTGCGCAGAGGATGAAGCACTTTGTTGAAACGATTTCTCAATCTTTTGCGGGTAAACATATTGCTGTCTGCAGTCATGGCGATCCGATTATGCTTTTGAAGTTTGCAATACAGCATAAACCATTTGAAGTCACTTCATTCAAAAAAGATAATTACGTTCAACATGGAGAAGTCTATCAGATTACCATTAATGAGGAAGCTCTCTCAATTATGAATGTTTTCAAACCAACTTTCCATACGCTCCATTGAGTTTTTCTTCCGGCACTCTCTATAATAGTTATATGATCGCACATGAGCAGCAGGAGCAAGAATTTTCTTTAAAAAGCTACTTCGTTCCTTTCACTACTTTCAAAGCGATTCATTTTATTATCCTCATCGGTCTTATTATCTTTTTTCTAAGTCTTTTTAATAATTTTGTTGGAGATGATAATACACAAATCATTGATAATCCTTCAATCAAGTCATTACAAAATGTACCTGAATTCTTTTTTGTGAATCGGCTTGATACAGGAGGACAAACCAAATTAGGAGGGGAGTATTACAAACCATTATTGGACACATCGTATGCTGTAACTTATTCTGTTTTTGGTCTCAATGTTTTCTTTTATCATTTTCTCCAACTTACACTTTTCATAACCAATGCTTGTCTTGTCTTTTTGTTATTTAAGCAATTTTTTGATAAACGAATTGCTTTCTTTTTATCACTGATTTTCTTAGTTCATCCGATTAACAGCGAGACAGCATTATATATTGCTGATACACAGGATGTTTTATTTTTCTTCTTCGGAATTGTTGCTTTGTTAATTATCAAAAAATATCAATCTCAAAAGGCATTACTACTGGCAAGCTTTTGTATTCTACTTTCGCTTTTCTCAAAAGAAACAGGCGCATTATTTTTACTAATTATATTACTCTATGCGTTCATGGAAAAAAGAAAAATTTTTGTTGCACTTTTTTGTTATTCTTCAATTATTGCCATCATGTATGCATTGTTACGGATACGTGCCCTTGGACTTTCTCCACACGGTGTCATCAATGCACCAATCGAAAGAGCAAATTTCGAGACTCGAATGATTAACATTCCGTCAATGTTCTTTTTCTATCTGAAAACCTTTCTTTTTCCAATTGCACTTTCGGGCTCCTGGCAGTGGGTTTATACACACATTGATGTCAGTCATTTTGTTGTCCCGCTTGCAGTTGATAGTTTACTTCTTGTGCTTATTATTTACTTTGCTATTATTCTTCAGAGAAAACATTCTAAAAAATATTTCATTCTTTATATTTTTTTTAGTGTATGGTTTTTACTTGGTGTTGCGTTTCATTTGCAAATCCTTCCTTTAGACCAGACAGTTGCTGACAGATGGTTTTATTTTCCAGTTGTGGGAATACTTGGCATGATCGGTGTTCTTCTGAAAACAATTGGGTTTAATGTAAAAAATAAATGGATTATTATAGGTGCAGCTATTTTAATTATTCTTCTCGCAGTAAGAACGTTTATCAGAACCTTTGACTTTAAAGATGATTTCACATTAGCAAGTCACGATATCACAGTCTCGAAAGATTCTTATAATTCCGAATATATTATCAGTCATACGTATTATGAAGAAGGGAATTTAAAGGAAGCAAAAATTCACGCAGAGCGCTCAATACAACTTTTCCCTTATATCACAAATTACACAAATTTAGGCGCGATAGACAGTAGGATGGAAGATTACAAAGGAGCAAAAGAAGCATATCTGAAAGCCTTACAATATGGCAATGATGCATTACCTTATGAAAATCTGTCATCATTATCATTAGTATATGGTGATCCAAAAGAAAATATAAGTTTTATTAAAAACACTGCTTTGAAAAAATATCCGCAAGACGGAATTATGTGGTTTGATTTGGCAATACTTGAATATGCATACGGTGATAAGTCACAGGCAAAAGATGCAATCAAAAAAGCAAAGTTATTTATCCAGAATCCAAACGTAAATTTTGTTGATTACATAATTATCAATAATAAATCATTAAATATAAAAGTAACAAACGGCAATGTACTATTTTACACGTATTGAACAGTCCAATACTGCTCCTTTTTCTTCAGGAAGGAACAGACTATAATAGCTGGAGATGAAATTATATAATACCCTCACAAAAACAAAAGAAACCTTCACATCATTCAAACCAAATCAAGTTACCATGTATGTCTGCGGCATAACCCCTTATGATACAACACATCTGGGACATGCATTTACTTATACAATCTTTGACGTTTTGTATCGTTTTCTGGAATTCCAAAATTACAAAGTGAACTATACCCAAAACGTCACGGATATTGATGATGACATTCTGAAAAAAGCAAAAGAAGTAGAGAAAGACTGGCAGGAACTTGGTACTTTTTGGACCAATAAATTTGTTAGTGACATGAAGTCACTCAACAACATACCGCCAACTCATTATGTCAAAGCTACAGAAACTATACCTACTATTATTGAAATAATAAAAAAACTTATCAATTATGGCTATGCTTACGAAAGAAATGGCAATGTCTATTTTTTCGTACAAAAAGATGCTGAGTATGGCAAACTTTCCGGATATACAAGAGAACAAATGATCCAACTCGCGCGCGTTCGAGGAGCAGACCCGGATGATCAACTCAAAATAGACCCGCTTGATTTTATTCTCTGGCAACGCTCTCAAAGCGACGAACCTTTCTGGGATTCACCTTGGGGACAAGGTCGCCCTGGATGGCATATCGAATGCTCGGCAATGGTTTACAAATATCTTGACAAAAAGATTGACATACATGGTGGGGGAAGTGATCTGCGATATCCACATCACGAAAGTGAAATCGCTCAATCAGAACAATTTACTGCAGAAAAACCTTTCTCACAATTTTGGATACATATTGGCATGGTAGGGTATCAGGGAGAAAAAATGTCAAAATCTCTTGGCAATCTCGTAATGATATCGGATCTATTAAAAACGTATTCGCCAAACGTCATCCGTTATCTGCTGCTTTCTCATCATTATCGTGACCCATGGGAATATTTTGAAGAACAAATTATAGCAGCAAAAAAAGCTATGGAATCAATTGAATCAAAAATAAACCAATTCTCAAACGATCAAGATCACCAAAATAGTACTGATACCATGGAACAATTTACTGCAGCACTTTCCGATGATCTCGATACGCCAAAAGCACTGGAAGTACTTAATGAAACAATCGAAAATAAAAACATAACTGAAGCAAATAAGATGATGGAGGTATTAGGATTTCTAGTATAGTATTCCAAACCGAAAAACCCCGATAATCTTTTTCTCTGAGCGAATCTGGCGCAGCCAGAGAGTCGAAGAGTCCTATGAAAAATAAATGGAAAAGGTATATCTATATACTTGAATGTTTAGATAATAGCTATTATATAGGAAGAACTTGGAGGACAGAATTACGCTTTGATCAACATATCGCAGGCTTAGGGGGAAAATATACAGAAAAACATGGAGTTAAACGATTAGTTTATATGGAAGAATATAACAATTTTGAAGAAGCATCGCTAAGAGAAAAACAATTAAAAGGATGGACCCGAGAGAAAAAGGAAAAACTTATAACAGGAGAGTGGGGAAAAAATTGGTAAAAGTTAGCCTTCGACAAGCTCAGGCAAAAAATTACTCTTAAAAAATATTATTTATAGATACTTACCGTCATCGAGTCATCTTTATAGGTAAATACCATCTTCACCGGCTTATCTAATGTATTCTCAACATATAAATTCTGTCTCGGATCACCAGCATAAATTGCGGTACCATATTTCGGATCAATATCAGGAATCTTAGCGAAATTATGTGGCGTCGGCGCAATAACTTTCAATCCGGCATCTTGAGCAACCCAATTGATGAGTGATGCAAAATGACATACACCATCTCCATATAAATAGCCATCAGAAACAAATCCTTCAGAGCCATCAAAATGCGCGTTGGTGGTAATAGTCTGTTTGCCTGAAAACTCAGGAAGAATAGCATCATGGAAAGCAAATACTTCACCATGTTGCAATGTTATCGTATAACTTGCTGGTGTATGCAAACTGTCCCAGTTAATTTGTGAGGGATTCTTCACAGTTCCTGACATATATGCAAGCGTCAAAATAATATTGTCGGCAAAGACCTTATTTACTGAAGGCACGGCATAACGGTCCGCAAGAGACATAGTATGCTGAGCAAGCAGTTGTTCGCTCGGTTTTTCATTGGTACTTTGTACGCTGGGTAAAGCTATTGTAAGAGCTTGCACAGGCATTGCACCTATTGAAAGAGCAAACGGTATAATAACAAGTAATTTCTTAAAAATATTCATAAATAAAATAACCTATAGTTAATCTGTGAATTATATACTACTATGGGACTTTTGTCAACTTAACAAGACTTTCTAGAGAGAGGTTAAATCAACCCAGCGGTGCGCATTTTTTGAGCACAGGCAGGAAATTGCGTATAAATACTTGATCGTGAGAGAAGTTGTCTCACGGCAGCTTCCTGAGCTTCAAGAGGAGCAAGGTCAGCACGATCGTAACCAGTGTTAAGACTTCTCCATGTCCCATAAGAGAACTGAAAAGCACCATAATAGCCATTTCCGCTGTTTCGTGTCGGATTCATGCCAGCCTCACAATTACCTAAATAGGTGATTGCTGCATCAGAAATAGGCGAAGCTGTATTAGACGGAACCATAGGTGATGGAGCTTGTGAAATCACCGTCACAACTACAGTTGGCACTGCCGTCGGTTGAGGAGTAGGCGTTGTTGTCGGCTCGGGAGTGTCCGCACTGGTAAAAGATGAGTTAATAATAGTAGGTGATGCAGAAGCACCAGCCATAGGCTCAAGGAGTTGAGCATTATACCCAAGAGTTTTCTGTAACTCAGGCAGATTAATATTTACAGGTTTGGGTTTCAGTTTTTGCACGACAGGTTTCACGTTGTCTTCCTTAGGAAGAACCCGTGTAAAAGTATATTGAGGTGTCTGAGGCTGAGCAGGTGTTAAGTAGGTAAGTTGTGCGGACAATGCTGTTATAAGTATTGTCTGTATCATAGTTAAAAGAAAAATCAGCCATAAATTGGTTGATTAAACTTATCCGCGTATTATACACGAAAAACTACCACTTGTCAACCCTATAGTAATTTAGGAGCAACTTCTTCCACGTTATTTTGTCAGCTTTATGTTTGGTTATTGACATCTAATAATAATGAAGATAAACTGCAGTAAGAATCCGACTGTTATTAAATCTATAATTTTATGCAGCGAGGAAGTCAGAAATTCCCCTTAGGTAGCTCTACATCACCAATAATCGTAATTGGCACCATTGGATTAGATATTAAAGCAGAACATACCAGACCAATCGACAATTTTGTTATGCCTGGTAGAAAACGTGGAGTAGGCAAGATTGATCATTTTAACGATGTCATTGATTCTTTTGGAATTCGTCAAGGCGAAGTATATTCAGGATTTACTGCTGGTAATGTTGCAATGGGTTTAGCAAAAAAATGTCCTGAAGGTCAAAAAATAGTACATTCTTTCACAACATTAGCCCCGGTAGACCAAGATAGCAGTTCTCTTATAATCCTTAATAACCTCGAACATGAAGGGATAACGGTAATTGTCACTGAAGCACCTGATACACTAAACGGTCGTTCACTTATTTTACCTCCATATGTACAAAGAAGAATTGTAACTTTCAAGGATAGCAATACTCCTGGGATTGTTATGAAACCTAATGGTATTAGACCAGGAGTGGCAGTGTTTAGTAATGCTGCCGGTGATTGGGCAAAGTCGTGGGAACAAGGATTAGCATATGCAAAAGCAACAGGTGCACAGCCATTTGTAGTTGCAAGTGAATCTCAAATAGCACAGTTAGATGATGCAAAAAATCATGCTATTTATAAAAAAGTTTTGGGAGAATCAATAGGACTATCAGGCAATTTTGAAGAAGGGAAAATGCTTGCAAAATATTTTGGCTTAGACGCCGATCCTAAAGATCCTTTAACATTGGTTAGGCAATTACAAAGATTTGGACAGCCAAAAACCATTGTAACGCTAACAAATGGTCCAGAGGGAGGTATTACCATAGATGGAGCAAACAATGTTTTAAAACATTATGTTCCTGAGAAGCTAGATTTAAGCAAGCCGGAAGTTAAAAAGGAAAAAGCGCCGTTTGGATTAGTTGTGAATACGCTTGGCGCTGGCGATGAACATGCAGCTACAATAATTGCTGGAATACGGGAAAAAGGGACAAGATTAGATAGTTTAGTTTGGACTGTGCTAAAAGCTGCTGAAGCATCGACTCGTGTAGTAGGGAGAGATGACGCTCAATCCGGACAATTACGAAGAACCGAATTTCTGGCTGATCCACATCCTGCTGTCAGAGTTGATGTCTCTGAAGCATCAGCTTGGGTATAGTATGAAATAATTTGTGCCGAGGCGCAGAGTCGAACTGCGATCTGATGTTCTTCAGACACCCGCCGTGACCACCTTCACTCCTTCAATGTGGCAGTAAGAAACAGTGTGGGAAGGCGCAGAGTCGAACTGCGATCTGATGTTCTTCAGACACCCGCCGTGACCACCTTGGCTACCTTCCCTCATTTTGGTCACATATGGAAAAATTCCATGGACTATGCCTACAATTGTATCATATTGTCAGGATATTTTGAACGCAGAAAGATATGAGAAAGTCAAAAAAGTTAATGATGTCCATGAGGTCCACGAGGATCATGAGGATCAACCCAAGAGATTTCTGTTTTCGTATGTTCTTCAGGAAAAACTACCCCAAGTTTGAATCCAGCAACTTCGCTTGCATCAAAGTAACCCAAGTTTCCTCTTATTCTTGTTTCTGCACATATACGATCAATTTCTCCTGGCTCAATTCTATCAACTGGAAAAAGTCCAGCCAATCTCAAGTCTTCAATATTTCTCGCATGTCTCAAGCCTCCCGACATCAAAGGAAGCGTTCTTCCTGCATCGACATCGACAAGAGCATCTTCTATTCCTCCCCCCGGTGGTAATGCAAATATAAGACGTCTTCCCTGTTCCCGTAGAACATCAGACTGTCTTAATTGATCTGCAATGCTATCAAGACGGACAGGCCCACCCATACGATATAGCAAAGAATCTACTTTTTCAGGTGGTAACGGTCTATTTTCATAAGGCCTTGTTGCGCCTGCATCAAATGAACCACTCCGACCTTCTGACATAGTTAATTAATGTTACAAAAAGCTAGTAATCATTGTCAATACTGCCTCTTCTTCTTATTGCATACCAATCATTCTGAAACACTTGCATTTTTTTTGAAAAAATAGCTTCATTTTAAAAAGTGAAGATCCATTTGCTCAATTTTATTCCTTTGACTTTTTTGTTTCAAATTGCGTGCGGTACAGCTTGGTATACAAGCCATTTTGTTTGAGCAGAGTCTCATGAGTGCCTTGCTCTACAATTCTTCCATTATCGATAACCAGTATTTGATCTGCGCTTCTGATGGTTGATAACCGGTGAGCAATCACAAGAGAGGTTCTTCCGACTAGAGCAGTTTGAAATGCCTGCTGGACAGCATGTTCTGACGCTGAATCGAGATGAGCCGTCGCCTCATCAAGCAGCACAATATCAGGAGCTTTCAGAAGTAATCTCGCAATTGCCAGCCGTTGTTTCTCACCACCTGATAACCGGTAGCCTCTTTCGCCAACCATCGTATCAAGTCCCTCAGGAAGCTTTTGAATAAGCGGAAGAATTTGTGCCCCTTCCAAAGCCTGTCTCATTTCTTCTTCAGTTGCATCATGTTTGGCATACAAGAGATTTTCTTTGATGGTATCATGAAACATATGTGAATCTTGTGTCACCATCCCGATTAATGAATGCAATGATGCAAGGGTTACATCTCGGACATCTTCGCCATTTATTTCAACACTTCCTATTGTTGGATCATAAAGTCTAGCAACAAGCTGCATAATACTTGTTTTTCCCGCACCTGTCGGACCGACAAGTGCTGTCATTTGCCCTGGTTTTATCGTAAAAGTAATATCATGCAGTACTTCTTGTGATTTGATATGGCTCAGAGTTGCAATCGATTCAAGTGATGCTAACGAAACATCCTCTGCAGTAGGATAAGAAAAAGAAACATGATGAAATGCTATCGTAGTCTTTCCATGAGTAAGTTTTTTGGCATGAGGTTTTTCTGAAATCATCGGCTTAATATCCAAGACTTCAAATACCCGTTCGAAGGAAATAAGTGCTGTCATGACATCAACTTGGAGGTTAGAGAGTGCCGTTAATGGTTGATATAAGCGTCCAAGATAAGCTGTCAACGCAACAACGGTACCAACATCAAGTATATTCTGTACGGCAAGAACACCACCCCAACCATAAATAATTGCTGTCGCAAACGACGCCGTAAGCGTGAGTAAAATAAGAAATATCCTCGTATACATTGCCTGGCTAATGCCAATATCACGGACTCTGCCTGCACGATTTGCAAATAAGGTATCTTCTTTTGTTGGATCGCCAAATAGTTTTGCCAGTAGAGCACCCGCTACATTAAACCGTTCAATCATTGTCGTATTCATCTGGGCATTCAGATTGTATGATTCTTTAGTAATATCTTGAATATGTTGTCCAAACCATCTGGCAGGGAAGAGAAAAAGCGGCAAGATAAATAACGAAACAAGTGTCAGTTGCCAGGAAAGAATGAACATCGCCGTAAGAATAAAAAGAACACTGATTGCATTACCAATAACTGTTGATAGGACATCGGTGAATGCTTCCTGTGCACCAAGTACGTCATTATTAAGCCGTGAGACAAGTGCTCCTGTTTGCGTACGAGTAAAAAAAGCTATCGGCATTTGCTGAATATGCGAAAATATTTTTGTCCGCATATCAAAAATAAGTCCTTCACCGATACGAGCAGAAAAATATCTCTGCACAAAGGATAATATTGAATCAAACACAGCAAGAACAGCCACGACAATTGCTAATTGAATAATGAGAGGAATATTTCGATCAATAATTCCCTTGTCGATGATTTCTCGATAAATCAACGGATTGATGGCGCCGATAATCGCATCGATGATGATTAAAATTAAAAATAACGAAAGAGATTTCTTATAAGGCGCTGCAAATTGCAAAATTCTCTTTATTGTTCCTTTGGCAATTTTGCTGTTTTTTACTGAGCTGTCGCGGGTAAAAGAGCGCATTGATCTCCTCATCCCAGATACTGGTCCCATACTTTTTCCTTTCTTGAATTAAATGAAACTAATTCTTACCGCTCTATTGTAGCACCATTATTATAAATTACTGATTAAGTCATGTTACGCATTGTCATCTCCGCGTAGGCGGAGATCCAGCTCATAAAAGAGAAAAATAGAGATAGATTCCTGTCTTCACGGGAATGACAAAGTAGGCGACTACGTAAAGTGAGTGATTAATAAGGATTATAACTACTTTCTACTTCAATTAAATAAGCTGTAAAGGCTAGAACTTCAAGGATTAATCTAAATTAAAAACTATAAGATGTTCATTGTTTTTTCAAATAAGAGATGTGCTATAATTGTTGAGTAGATCTTTATAACAAAAAGTCAACCATCTTACCATAATATAAGCTTAAGGCACTATGTTATGATATTCTTAATATGGTTTGTTATGAGATTTAGAGTTGCACTATGACGTGGTTAAATAAACCTATTATATTTAATATTGTCACCGCAGTAACTGTTATATTAGCGGTACTTTTACGCTTTCTGGCAATTCATATGTATGATATACAAATTGATGAGCTTATTTATCAGCACTTTGCACAGGCTATAGCTTCTGGCTATCTCCCTTTAAACTATTATGATATCCCTTTTTTCCTTCATCCTCCCGGTTATTATGTTGCCTTATCAGTTTGGAGGACGATTTTTTGGCATGGAAGTGACATATTTGCCCAATTAACAGTACTGCGCAGTTTTAATATTATTCTTTCCGGTTTTACAGCGCTTATTATCATTTTACTGACGAGGATAGTTACGAAAAAAAACAATTTGGCAATTATTACCGGAGTTTTGTTTGCACTTGACCCCTTTGCTATCAGACTAAATACCCGCGGACTCATGGAGACAATGGCGATGCTGCTCCTGCTTATTGGATTGTGGTCGCTCTTCCGCAATACAAATAATCCGGAATCTGGTCGCAAAACCTGGCTTTTAACTGGTCTTTTGTTTGGCTTAGCAATTGTTACTAAAGATGTCGCTGCCATATTTTTGTTTTTTGCATTTGTCATCATGACTCTTCGAAAGGTGGGTCCAGACCTTAAGGTATTATTCCGTTATATTATTCCAACTGCTATTCTCCCGTATGTGATATGGATAAGTATTGTAGCCTCAACTGGACATATTGGAGAGCTCCTGTCTGAAAAGACTCTCGGTGTGCGTCGTTTCTTCGGGTTGGTTCAGGTAACAGGATTTAATTCGTCTAGCGCGCCATCTAAAAGCGATACTTTACTGAGTACACTTCCTCATTACGCATCAAGTTATATCATTATGGGGTTAAGTATATTAGGAATGCTCTTACTACTTAAATCAAAGGATAAGAATCGACGCATGTGGGGATGTATTGCAGCAGCGAGCATATTGGCTATTGGATACCTAATCATTGGCGGAACATTCGAAGAGCAATATCTTTATTATCTTCTTGTCCCAAGTCTTTTTACCATTGTTGTGGCTACATTAGAGTTGGAACAGATTATACCCAGCACCTATCGCTTTTTTGTCCGCATTGGAGGCAAATTAGGCATAGCGATACTATTTTTATTTGGTTTGACGACTTATATCATTAACATGTCCAGTGCAGATAATGGCTGGCAGAAAACTATTGAATGGGTAAACGCAAATGTACCACCAAATAGTACAATTTGTGTATATGCACAAGGACAGCTCATTTTAGGTGAAGAAGATTATAATGTTTGTTCATGGCATAGCTTATCGGATATTAACGCTCATCACGTACAGTACATAATCGATCCTGAGAAGCTTACACAATCAAATTACGTGCCACTCACCGATAAAGATATCGCTGATATAAAACCTGAAAGCAAAGTAGTTTTTAGCTATAACAGCCGAGACAGCGGAAAATTTTTGATATTTGAGCTTCCTAGATTTGCAAATGCCCCTGGTCCATCTCATAATAAAAAATAAGAGTAAATATTTTTTACTAAATATAACTAAATGGACATTCAGGATAAAAGTTGGAACAAAATAGAGACGTATATTTTAAAATGGTATCCGGCGCTTCAGAACGGCAACGTTTTAACTTCGAAGTAATATCACAAGAAAGTATCAAAAATATTATAAAAATTAGTACCATATAAAAACATGATTTAGTGTATTTGACAAACTCAAAATAATACTTATATAATTTGAACGTATGCCAGAAGATTTAAGCCCAAGTAAAAATGAAGTAGTTCAAAAAACTGCTCTAGAAGCTACACCAGCGGCTGAAGTTGGAAGCGTAGCTAGGGCAGCACTTAGAAACATCTCAAGGTTTCATCTTGCACCATCATTAGCCGCTTCTCAAAAAAGACTTGATCTTGGAGATAAAGAGAGCGTAGAAGAAAAACTAGCAGATCTTAATACAGCAGAACCATCGATATATATACCTGATGCTCCAATCCAAGGTCTTCGTAGAGCAGCAGAACCAATATTGAAGGACTGGGAGGAATTGTCAGCAGGACGCACACCGCTAGAAGCTCTCTCAGATCTTGCTGCTAAATTGAAATTATGGAAAAAAGAATCATAAAATAACTCTACATCTTATAATTACGGATTCCCCTTGTATCCCTTGCTTCAATTCAGGCTATTTTATATCACTTAAACAGATTATTTGTGGACATTCAGGATAAAAGTTGGAACAAAATTGAAGCATACATTTTGAAATGGTATCCGGTTATTTTGAATAGCCACTCTTTAAATGCAGAATAGTATCACAAGAAAGTATTAGAACAATCTTATATGGAAATCAATAGCTGTCACGTAAGTAGATTAAAATACTATTTCAGATAAAAACCTAAAAAACTATAAGATTGATTTTGTAATTATCCACTGTTATACTATTTTTTCTTTTATAGAAAATCTATGAGCGAATTTTTTACTCAAGAGAGACTAAAAGGTTTTACTACTGAACTTGAGCATAAAAATGGGATATATACTCCTGCCCAGCGTTTGCTTGCTGCGTCTCTCTTGGTTGAACCAACATTCTTGTATCCTGCTGTCATAAGTGGGCAAAAATCGGGTTTTGAGCATGCTTTTGGTAAAGAAAAGTGGGCAAATTATCTCAGTGCCCTACAGTTTACTAATTCGTACGATGGACCTCTTACGGTTAATTTTGTACTTAACGTTTATGGCCATTTATTGGGGAATATTTGGGGAGGCATTGTTCAGGATACACAGTTCGAAAAAGGGCAACTTGGAGTTGGGTCTAATGCCGGAGAACCAATACCCATGATCGGTAACGGCACTATGATTGCTAATATAAGAGCTAATCCATATTTGGAGTGGCTCCCTGTTACTAAGCCTATCAATGATGCCCATGCTTCCAGACTATCTAAAACGCACCCTGTTAGTCCTTATCTTTTGGCTAAACATGGATGGGCTGTTACAGATGAATCATCCCTTCTTGGCTTCATCAATTATGTCTATAAGACAAGGGAGGAAAAGTTACGAGAGCTGGGGGTGATCGTCGATACATATAATAATGTAGAAGAGCCCCATGACCCTGACGAACGTGCAGCCTTATTAGGGAAAAGGCTTGTTTCGCTACATGCAGGACCAGATCTCAATGGCACAGCTGCAAATCTATTGAGGAACTGGTCGTTAAGACGCGATGGTTTAGGGCCAAGTATACCTGATCCAGATGACCTAATTACTACTGATGAACAACACATTGATTATGTCCGTTCAGGTCGTGCAATTTATGAAGACTGCCGTCAAAAAGTTGTAGCTGGAACGACGGATCCGGTTGTCATATTAGGATTGGAGAGTGGACGAGCTCTTTTCAATAACAACATCATGGCTACTCGACTTACGCTAGAACCTGACGGACTGCATGACCGTTTAGTGTTTGATAGGTTTCGTAGGAGCCCTAGATGCGAAGTATAGATGATGCAAAGAATTTTTCCTAACAATTTATTAGGGCTTATTAGAGTTTAGATTGCCTTATTAATCTAAGCTCATCTGTGGACGATGAGGGGCTCGAACCCCCGACATTCGCAGTGTAAATGCGACGCTCTACCAACTGAGCTAATCGTCCGAATTTTTTCTTTTGGACTTAAACTCTTTGATTTAGAGCTCCACCACCCTTATTCAGTGTAAATGAAGCGCTCTACCAGCTGAGCTAATCGTCCTTTTAATTTTTAAAACGTAAATCTTGAATTTGATTATATATCATCTTGGAGATCTCGTAAAGTTATCCCATGCATGAATTCTAATTTTTCTCGAGTATCTTTATTAATGAAGTAATCATATCATTATAAGGCGTTGCTATATTATGCTTTTTACCCAGAGTACTGATTGCTCCATTAATTGCATCAATCTCAGTCCTTTTTTTATTCTGTAGATCCACCCACATTGACGGGTGATGCGCCATTTGCAAATTTTCCTTTAACTTATCCTGTAAAGGATAGTTAAAAATCACTCCTTCCGCTTTGGCAACTTGCTCAAACTCGTAAAGGAGATTATCCATAATTTTCCAGCATTCTTCCGATTGTCCCATTTCTCTCATAGTTAAGTTGGTTATAGCTCCAAGAGCATTCTGCGCGGTATTCATTGTCATTTTACCCCAGACAGCTTGCTTTATTTCACTTGTCGACTCAAATTCAAATCGTGATGTCTGCAAAACTTTTCCTATTACTATGGCTTTGGCATCTGCTACTGCTTTCGTGATCTCACCAACAGAAACACTATAATTATTCATACGCGTTGAGCCAAGATAGGTGACACCGGCAAAAACACGTTCAGGTTTTTTTATATTTTCTTTCAAGATATCGAAAGCTTGAAGACCATTTTGGACAGTAAGAATTTCAGTAGTACTGTTGAGAACGCTTGAAAGTTCTTTGGCAACTGTTTCCGTATCATAACTTTTTACTGTTACAATTACTGCATCACACTGTGCGAGATCTGAGGCATCTGATGTTGCATCAACTCCGGAAATAACTTTTTGTTCTTCTTTCCCGTTCGTTATTTGAGTAAGATATAGTCCTTTTTTGTTAATCTCTTCTGCCTGTTCTTTACCTCTTGTTTTAATAATAACGTTTGCGGCATCAGCAAGAAAAGCGGCAAATGTCAAACCAACCGATCCGCCACCGATAATTCCAATCCTAAACTTTCTCTCTATCATTGATCATATAATAACATACTAAACTTTCTGGGAACAATTTAATTGCATGGTGAAAATTCTAAAAGTTAAGAGGGGTCGTCAACTTTTTGTTCTACTTCTTTTTGAGTGACCGGCTTGACAAGTTGCATAATATATATTAATCCATATGCTATAAGAGCATAGACTATTGCTGCAATAAGCGTTGACCATTCAAATAAAGAAGCACCGGAAATAGTATTAGGCAATATACCTCTAAATGGCAAGGTAAGAGGATCGCTGAGTGCATAAACAAGGCTAGTAAAACCGCTCAATGGATTTGCGCCAAGTGCTTTAAGCGCCACACGAAATCCGAGCAATATCTCAACAAGAGCTAAAATATACCAGATTATCTGATATGTTCTAAAAATTGTCTTTTTCTTATTAAATACTTGTTGAGGACGACCTGTATTTACAGAAGGTGGAGTAGTTGTAGTTGTTTTTACAACTTCTTCAGGATTGGAAACAGTTGTCGTTTCCATTGTCTCAGTTACATTATCATCTACCATAAAATAATCATGACAAAATGTTACAGATTTGTCAACACTTTCTTTTTTAGAAATTACTAAAATGTGAGGACTTGAACAGTTTTAGACACAAAAAATAAATTAAAATAGGGAATTTGAGGCTATGTGCACTAAATGAAACGCAGATTGAACCAATTATCCAACATTTCGAGAAATTAAGACAGGCGTTTAGTATAATCTAGTAAACATATATGAAATCTCGAAAAAAACCTGTTGTTATTCTCGATATCGACCAAACTTTATTTGATACGAAACTATTTAAAGAAAGACTTTACGATACAACTACTTTAAGTGAATCGGAATATATTGAGTTATTGTATCTTACCGAGAAGAAACTTTTTCAAGAGCTCGTAATGAAAAGAGAAATTCCGATTAATATCTTCTCGGTTCAAGAGGAATTACGCACCACGAATCATAAACTAAACGATACCGAAGCAGCCAAACGGTTAAAAGACTATCTGGAGGACTACAAAGATTATCAAATCTATCTCGTTGATGATCAACTTAGCCTCCTTAAAGAAGCAAAAAATTTTAGTAAAGATATCATCACAATTTTGTTACAAACAAACACAGAGAAGGAAAGAAAATCAAAGACTAATTTTGAAGCAGATAACGTTATTCGCAAACTAGAAGAAATGATTCAAATTATCGTATCTAACTAATAAAATTTTTAGAAAGTTGATTTATTTTCGGCATGAAAGAGAAGAAAGATAGGGAATTTGAGGCTGGTGCAGGGGAGAGAACACGATTAGAACCCTGATAGAGTCAATCGAATGGAATCCGATACCGGATTTTTCAAACACTTTTCAATTATAATGATTCGCAAACTGAAACAGTTTTAAGGTATTTCGTGACTCTGAAACAAGCTTTTTGTTAAAAAAAATGATATTATACCTTCCATTAAAATTAAACATAAATTTCTTTATATGACATTAGAGCAAATGGAGAATATCGCAGTTTTAATTGGATCTCATGGGAATGAGATGGAAGTTGGCGGAAGACTTAAACAAAAACTTGATATAAATCCCATACCAGGTGTTATTTATCGAGTTGCTCATCCATTCGCAGTCAAGGTAGGAGAAAGATATTTAGGTGAATTAGGTGAATCAGAAATAATGGGACAATATCCTGGAATTGCCGACGGTAATCCAGAACAAGTAGCCGCTTATGGAAATTTTCAATGGATTCAGGAAAAAAATCCATTAACAGTTCAAGATATCCATGAATCTACCATTAGCGGATCATATTTTGCTGTAGGAGAAACCACTACTGTTGCCACTATTGCATGTGCACGTATGCTTGGCTCTGATATATGTCTTGTTAATAACGGTTCAGCTTTCTATCAGTTCGTCCCTCAAGGAGCATCTATTGAAAACTCTCTTGTTGATAGTGATCCCTCTACCATAGCAACTACTATTTACAATGGACTCCAGCAAGCAACAGCAACTAACCTACAACAAATATCTTTTGAAGAAGCAATAGCAGGGCTTACTTTTTATCAAAAATTTGAAATTGGTTCATATGGATCAAACGCAACAACTACGCCATTCCTGGAATTGGAAACAGTACCAAGTATGCCGCGCTTCTCAAAACTTGAGTTATCAGGAAAACAGCGTACATTGGTAAATATTCCATCTGAAGCTCAGATTGTTTATGGCACATGGGGATATGCAAATATGAGTAACTTGGTACCTGAAAGGCTAGGATATACTGAAGATGGTACCCCAAGAAGAGAATTCTTTGGAGACATTTTAGTAAAAATAGCTCCGCCCATACAAGGAGATAATGAATGTATTATTTTTCAAAGAGAAACTCGTAATCTTTCTCGAAAGCCGCGAGGGTTATTACGATTAGCCTCTTAATTAAGAATGCTTAGATAATGTGAGGACTTGAACAGTTTTAGACACAAAAAATAAATTAAAATAGGGAATTTGAGGCTATGTGCGGATGAGAGGAGTTGAACCTCCACGCCCTTGCGAGCACTACCACCTCAAGGTAGCGTGTATACCATTTCACCACATCCGCATATTAAATAAAGGTTCTTGTGCACAAGACTCATCTTATTTTGAACTCGCGCTGGTTCATTTTAACAAATTTATGAAGGCGTATCAAGGTTTAGAGAATAAAAATAAACTAAAATGAAATTCTCAAACTTATGCTGAATGGGGGAGTCCTTCTCCTACTTTTTCCATAATCCACATTCTGATAAGCTGCGTTGGACCTAAGCCTTTTGCTTTTGCCCGTTCTCTCACTTCCGTGATCGTTGTAGGATCTAATCTGATATTAAGCGTTTCTGATAAATTTTTTACAAACTTAACCTTAATCGGTTTACCTGCTGCGAGCGCTTCATCAAAATGTTCTTCCCAAAACTTTGCTTCTTTATCTCTATCTTTAAATATTGATTTATCTGGTGTTATTTGTTTTTTTTGTTTCATTTTTCCACCTCCTTTTCAAATGCTGTAATTACATAATAAATACCACTACTGTATGATTTTAAATTTCTATCTTCAGGTGATAATATAATAGCTAAATTTCTCTTTGCTCTCGTTTTACCAAGAATAAGTATTCTTTTTCGATAACTTTCAATAATTTGATAATTGCTATGACAAACTTCTTCTACTTCCTTAACAGAAACATCATGTCTAGCAATATGTTCTTTGTTCCATTCATCCCAAATCAACCCTTTGACCACCACCATATTGTAAATCTATTGTAGCTCATTGTGCCACATAGTCAATATGTCAAAAATACCAAAAAAAGTTTGACTCCGTTCTTCGATTGAATTAAAACAGGCATGATAAAATTGAAGACTTAAAAGTAAGTTGAACTACTATTTTGAGGCTAATTTTTCAGCTTTACCTCTACTATCCGATCTTGTGCCCAAGAGAGGAGTCGAACCTCCACACCCTTGCGGGCACTGGCACCTGAAGCCAGCGCGTCTGCCATTCCGCCACTTGGGCTTTTGTGCGTGCATTTGATTTTAGCAAAAAGCACTTTGCTTGACAATCGTTGAAAATTTTGTCAGTATAAAGAATGATCATGAGGAAGTTTATTTTTGGTACAACTTTCTTGCTTCTCGCTCCGTTTTGTTTGGTATTTCTTCTCATAGGGGTTCTTTTTGTGTACCAATATCATCGCACAGCGCCTGAGGCGACAGCTCTTGGCGCTTCTGTTGCCTACGCTGCACTTCCTACTTCTCAGAATATTCTTTCAACCCACATTGGCGTGGGGGATGGGAGAGTTGCAATGATCCAGGAGTTCCTTGAAAGATATAACTCTCCGCTTGCACCATTTGCTCCTCAAATCGTTGCCGATGCTGATAAATATCATATAGATTTTCGACTATTACCCTCAATATCCATGCAAGAATCAGGAGGTTGTCGTCACGAAATTCCCAATTCTCATAATTGTTATGGGTTTGGTATCTATGGCAATAAAGTAATATACTTTCCTAGCTATCCAGCTGGTATCGATACGGTATCTAAAGCTCTTGCAGAAAAATATAAAGATAATGGTCTTGTTACGCCTGATCAAATAATGGCAAAATGGAACCCTTCCAGTAACGGTAGCTGGGCAAATGGCGTAAATTACTTTATGGGTGAGCTCCAATAAGGATATATTTTTTACCTCTTGACAATCCCATAGTTATTTGTTATAATACTTAACTAGATCCTCAGGTATGTGCCCAAAACACTTACGTGAGGATTTTTTTATGGCAAAAATATTACTGGTTTTCGTAACCCGTAATAACTAAGCCATTCAAACATTTATGAAAAGAAGAAATTTTATTCTTCTTCTCGCAGTTATATTATTCACTGCGATTTCCCCCAAAAATGCCTTTGCGGCAACACCTTCAGATCATTCTGCAAACTTTGCAGCTCCTCAAGTTGTAACTCCAACACCAATGGAGCACGATAACCGTGCGCAAATTTTGCGATCATACCTGGAGCAATATAACTCTCCGCTTGCTGATCATGCACAGACATTCATTGATCAAGCTGATGCCAATCATATTGACTGGAAGCTGGTTGTTGCAATCTCTGGTGTGGAATCAACCTTTGGTGAGGCTATCCCGCCATATTCTTATAATGCATGGGGATATAATGTGTATGGAACCAATGTCCGTCGATTCTCTTCATGGGACGATGGTATTACTGTGGTAAGTCATGACTTACGCACTATTTATATGGATCAACGTGGTGCAACAAATGTCTATCAAATTGGTGCCACCTACGCTGCAAGTCCAACATGGGCTTCACGCGTACAAGGAAATATGGATGATATCGATCAATATTCTAAGCGTTTTGATAATCCGACTCTTTCTATTTCACTCTAAACGCGGTATAATAACCATGCTTGCGGACGTGGTGAAATGGTAGACACGCAAGTTTTAGGAACTTGTGCTCAAAAGGCTTGGAGGTTCAAGTCCTCTCGTCCGCACCACGCCAAGAACTTACAAAACTATGACACAACTTGAAAGACAAAAAGACGGAACAATCAAAATTACCATTACTTTATCGCAGGATAAAATCGCAGTAACTGGAAATACCGTTATCGATGACCTGGCAAAACAGTCAGAAGTTGCTGGATTCCGCAAAGGCAAAGCGCCCAAAGAAATGGCTGCAAGCAGACTTAATCCTGACCAAGTACGCGAAGAAATTCTCAAAAGACTTCTTCCACAAGCATATATTGAAGCTGTTCAAGAACACAAACTCAATCCTATCATGAACCCCAAAATGCATATTGAAAAGGTTGAAGAAGGGAAAGATTGGGTATTTTACGCACTTACCTGCGAAATGCCTGAGATTACACTTGGGAGCTATAAAGAAAACGTTAAAAAACTCACTGCAAAAAGCAAAATCATCATTCCAGGTAAAGAACAAGAGGCAAATAAAAAACCACCGCTTGAGGAAGTAATGAAGGCTATTTTGAGTGATACAAAAGTGCAAATCCCACAGGTACTTATCGACCAGGAAGCAGATAGATTGCTCTCACAATTATTAAATGATATTAAGAGACTAGGCTTAAATTTAGATCAATATCTTGGCTCAACAAACCGCAAACCGGAAGATTTACGGGCAGAATATGTCAAACGCGCAGAAGAAGATATCAAACTTGAATTTGTTCTCCAAAAGATTGCTGAAGTGGAAAAAATAACTGTCGAAGAAAAAGAGATTGATGAAGCAATCCAAACAGCAAAGGATCCAGCAGAGAAACAAAATCTTTCAGCGAACAAATACGTGCTCGCTGGGATACTTCGTCAACAAAAGACTCTTGATTTTTTGATGAATTTGTGAGAAAGTACGGACGACTTGATTTATTGGGCCATTTGTGGTAGAGTCCTATAACTATGTCAGGCACAAAGAGCAAATCAAGACAAACATTTGTTGATCCGTTTGAAGTGGGGCGGGAAGTTGTTCGTACCACTACACAGGAACTAACAAAGCAAGCACCACAAGCATTCCTTTCGCAACTATTTGGAATTGATTTTGATAAATATCAAAATGATAAAGCTCCAGTTGCAGAAGCAGTCTCGGCAAAACCAAATAGTGGTGAAATATTTGATATCGCCAAACATCAACCTCAACCTTCAGAAAAACATAAAGTTCGTACAGAGCATACACCGAAACCACATATTGAAGCAGCACTTGATTATCATGGTGAATTTCAAAATAAGGTTGTCAAAAGCCGTGAACATGCTTCATCAGCTGAAAAGCAAGAAATGAAGAGAAATATTGAGCAGATTAAGATTGAGCTTGAAAGACTTGTTGCGTCATCACATATGCTGAAGATAGAATTTGGTACGATAACTGTTGAACAGACAGCGACCGTCAGCTATTACCACCTCAACTTCCTTGAATGGATGCTTACCGTTATAAGATCTGCACGGCAAAAAATAGAAGATTCACAATCATGGGTTGGCGCGATGAAAGGAAAAAGCGCAAAAAAGAGTTATTGGGGAATGTTTAAAAAACATGGCACGACTTTTGGACTTTCTGGAGAACGAGCAGTTGCAACACAAGTCGGTTAATAGTTATTAATACTAACTGAGCATGGCGCAAACAAACTTTAACGATATTCTTCGTTTAGCACAAGATTTCATTGCCATTCGTTCAACACAAGACAACAACAAAGCCCTTGAAGAAGTTATCTCCCTTGCTATAAGACAAGTACCAAATTTTACGATTCAACATTTTAAAAGGAATAATAAACCAAGTGTACTGATCCATACAGAAAAACCTCATACAAAGCACTTCAAAATAATTCTCAATGCTCACCTTGATGTCGTTCCTGGCGACGAAGATCAATTTAGCCCTTATATAAAAAATGATAAATTATTTGGACGTGGAGCATATGATATGAAGACAGGAGCAGCAATTATGATACTTCTTTTTAAGAAAATAGCAAAAACAGTCGGATATCCGTTAGCATTGCAGTTAGTCACCGAAGAAGAAGCAAGTGGACATGACGGGACAAAATTACAGATAGAAAAGGGGATTACTGCTGATTTTGTTATCGCCGGTGAATCCTCAGAATTTGCAATAAAAACAAAAGCAAAAGGTGTTGTTTGGATGAAAGTAACACTTCATGGCAAATCTTCCCATGGAGCTTACACGTGGTTAGGCGATAATGCTCTACAAAAGATGGTAACGCTTGTACAAAAGCTCAATCAAGCATATCCAACACCAAAAATCTCATCATGGCAAACAACAATCAATATAGCAAAGATTGAAACACCAAATAGTACCTTTAATAAAGTCCCTGATACCTGCACGGCGTGGATTGATTTACGATTCATTCCTGAAGAAGAAAAAGATATAATAAAAAACGTCAGAAAAATTCTCCCGTTGGATACTGATGTGGAAATTGTTTTTAATGAAAAACCTCATTTCACTGATCCCGATCATCACTTTATTCAGCAGTTACAAAAAATAATTCAAAAAAATACTGGGAAAAAAGCACCCCTAATAGGAGCACACGGCACAACAGATCTGCGTTTTTATTCTTCTCTTGCTAACATTCCTGGCATAGAGTATGGTCCGAAAGGCGGAAATGCTCATGGCCATAATGAATGGGTTGATTTAAAAAGTCTGGAACAATATTACCAAATCCTCAAACAATTTCTCCTATCAGTCAAGTAAATATGGTATAATTTCCCAACAGCAAAGTCGTTTATAATGCTAATGACTACTAGCTAACGACTAAAGGCTAAATCGGGCTCATAGCTCAGTTGGTTAGAGCGTTTCATTGATACTGGTTTATCAAAAAAAAGGAGCCATAGCTCAGTTGGTTAGAGCGTTTCATTGACATTGAAAAGGTCGGTGGTTCGAATCCACTTGGCTCCACACAATGATAAACCAGTACAAAGGTCAGAGGTTCGACTCCTCTTGGGCCCACCAGAATGACACACAATAAGCATATCCTTCTCACTCACTCCATATGACATTGACTGAAGCGTCTTCCTCTCCAGAAGATAGAGAGCATCCTATTGAATTTCCTTTGTTAGAAAAGCTCGTCGGCTATGTGAAAGAAACCGATCCAAAAGTTCTCAAAAAAGAATTGCTTACAAAAGCGGAAGAAAGCCCTCATGTTGATCTGACTCTCATAACGGATGCAATTAATTTCATGGAAAAAGTGCATAAGGGAGATGAACGAAAGTATCATCATGAAGGAGAAACACCAAAACCTTTCATTACACACACCCTCGCTACTGCATTAATGGTATTTGAATTAATGCAAGATAAATTAAAAGGAGATGAACAATCACAAAAAGACTTTTCAGATGCAATAGCTGTAGCATTACTCCATGACGCGATTGAAGATGGCAGAATGCCAGAAGAAGGAAAACCGGAAATCAGAAAAGAAGATCTTATAGAAGCAGGTTTTAGCCAGCGTATCGCAGATGCTGTTGAAGTATTAAGCAATGTAAGAGAGAGTGAAACTCCAGGAGGAAAAAGAAGACCACTTTCTCATGAAGAGTATTTTGGTAACATACGAGCTGCAAAAGATAATCGTGAACTACAAAATTTAGGACTCGAGGTAATCAAAGCATGTGACCGTTCTACAAATGTCTTAGATCCCTTCCGGAAAGTAAAACTAGAGCATGGTGTACTTTATCAGAGGAGTCAACCAGGACAAGACACATCGGCAAAGAAGAAAAAAGATGCTTATACTTCTCGAAGAGACCATATAGAAAATACGCAAACTTACTTATATCTTTTATTAAACGATAACCAGCGGGCAAGTAACTATATGCATGCTGTTATCGATTTAGCCGACTTAACTTGTCAACCGAGATTTATTCGTACACTATGGAAAACGCAGCTGAAATTTAAGAGATTTCAGAATCGGCATAGAGATTCTAAAAAATGATATAATTATTCTATGTCTCGGAACGAAGCGTATCAACTGCTCACAAAATATCTTACAAACAAAAACCTCATAAAGCATTCTCTTGCCGCTGAGGCTGCGATGAAGGGCATCTATCGGCATCTGACACCCAAAGATCAACAAACTCCTGAAGACGAAGAGAAATGGGGAGTAACTGGGCTTTTGCATGACGTTGACTATGAAGTCTCACAGGAAAAAGGCGATGTATCAAAACACGGAACTCTTGATTTCGTTCCTGATAAGGATACTATCCCTGCTGATATTCTGCATGGCATCCAGGCTCATGCTTATGAATATTCCAAAGTCATGCCAGAATCTCCCATGGACTGGGCAATAACTGCTTGTGATCAATTGACAGGGCTTATTACCGCTTGTACGCTCGTTCGCCCTGATAAAAAACTTGCATCAGTGACAGTCGAATCCGTACAAAAGAAATTTGGACAAAAAGCATTTGCGGCTGGAGCAGATCGCAACGCAATCCTTTTTTGCGAATCCAAACTCAATATCCCACTGAAAGATTTTATTGAGATAACGCTTCAGGCTATGCAATCGATTAGTGAAGAACTTGGTTTATAAACTATGTCTGATCCGCAACCATACGAAAAAGCAACTAAACTCTCAAAAGGGGAAATTGTCATCAACAACTTTATCGGAGGCCTTTTTTGGGCGCTTGGAGCGACAGTAGGACTTGCCCTCATATTTACTATCCTTGCTTTTATCGCCAAAAATATAAACCTTGTCCCGGTCATTGGTTCTTTTGTCTCACAAATCATTAATTTCATCCTCTCTAATAATCCTAACTTTCATCACTAAAAAATTTGAAAATACTTTTATTTCACGCTCCTTTTTGCTATAGTAGAGGCAAGTTACTTTTCTTTTTAAAATATGAAACAAGATAATCTACAGAATATCCGTCATTCAACAGCGCATCTTATGGCTGCCTCAATATTGCACCTATATCCGAAAACCAAAATTGCCATTGGTCCTGCAATCGAAAATGGATTTTATTATGATGCAGAATATGACATGCCCATAAGCGAAGAAGATTTCCCACAGATTGAGAAAGAAATGCACGAAGTGTTAAAGACCTGGAAAGGATTTACTATGCGCGAAGTCAGCGAAAAAGAAGCAAAAGATATCTATAAAAATAATGAATATAAAAGAGAATTAATTGATGAAATAGTCGCAAGAGGAGAAAAAATTACCCTTTATAAAGTTGGAGATTTTGAAGATCTCTGTCGGGGTGGTCATAGCGAAAATCCCCAAAAAGAAATCGGCGCTTTCAAACTTCTTTCAATCGCTGGTGCATATTGGCGGGGAGATGAAAAAAATAAAATGCTGACACGCGTTTATGGTACTGCTTTCCCGACAGAGAAAGAATTAAATGAATATCTGGAGATCCTTGAGGAAGCAAAAAAGCGGGATCACAAGAAGCTAGGGAAAGAACTAGATCTCTTTTTCTTTGATGAGACAGCTCCTGGTATGACCTACTGGCTGCCGAAAGGACTGGTTGTCTATAACAAACTCTATGATTATGTCCGCGAGATTAACAAAAAGTACGATTATCAGGAAGTAATGACACCGCAAGTTAATAAAAAAGAATTATTCGAAACGTCAGGACATTGGTTTCACTATCGGGAAGATATGTTCATTTCTCCCATGAGTTTTCTTCGTGACGAATCAAAAGATCTATATGAGGGAACGGAAACATTCGGTATCAAACCTATGAACTGTCCAAATGCCATGACAATTTTCAAACAAAAAATGCGTTCGTATCATGATCTACCAATGCGACTTGCCGAGACAAGTATGCTCCATCGCTTTGAATTGTCAGGGACGCTTAATGGACTGTTCAGAACACGACAATTCCGTCAAGACGACGCACATGTATTTATTACGCAAGAACAAATAAAACCGGAATTTGAACGCCTCATGCACATGATTCACGATATGTACGAGCCATTCGGACTTGATTACCGGTTACGGTATGGTACGAGAGGTGAAAAATTTATGGGAGATCCAAAGGATTGGGATATTGCCGAATCTGTTTTACAAAAAGTACTTGATGAATCGGGAAAGGAATATTTTGTTGCAGAAGGAGAAGGTGCGTTTTACGGACCAAAAATTGATATCCTTATGAAAGATTCACTCGGGCGTGAATGGCAGACAGGGACAATCCAATTAGATTTTCAACAACCGAAGAATTTTGGACTTAAATATATTGATTCAAATGGAAAAGAAGTACAACCAGTAACCTTCCATAAAGCAATTTACGGATCATTAGAACGATTCTTGGGTGTTTTGACAGAACACTATGCCGGAGCGTTTCCTACCTGGCTTGCACCGGTGCAAATTGTCTTGCTTCCAATTGCAGATCGTCATGCTGAGTTCGCTGAAAAAGTAGCAAAACAAATGATTGATGCTGGTATACGGGCAGAGGCGGACACTCGCTCAGAACGGCTCCAAGCCAAAATTCGCAACGCCACTTTACAAAAAGTACCCTTTATGGGTATAATAGGGGACAAAGAAATTGCCGAGGAGGCGATTTCAGTGCGTAAGAGGAATGGAGAAGATCTGGGACAACGCAAGATCGCTTCATTTCTAGAAGAGTTGTTACAAGAAATTGATAAGAAAAGCTAACAAACAGCAAGAAAAACGGTATAGAATAAACGCTCGGATCTTTGCATCGCCCCTTCGGGTACTTGACCCTGAAGGCAAACAAATCGGCGTTATCAGTAAAGATGAAGCGTTTCGGCTTGCCCAGGAACAAGAGTTGGATTTGGTTGAGATAGCACCAGCTGCCAAACCACCTGTTGCAAAGATTATCGATTTTAATAAATTCTTGTATCAACAGGCAAAAAAGAAACAAGAAGAGAAAAAGAAAGCAAAGAATTCCGAGACCAAGGAAATCCGCCTTGGTCCTTTTATGTCTGATAACGATTTGCAAGTCATGATTAGACGAGGAAGGGAATTCCTTGAAGATGGCGACAAGATACGATTGGTTGTCCGGTTCCGAGGAAGACAAATTACGAGATCTGAATTCGGAAAAGATGTGATCAACAAAGTAGTTACAGCGCTCGCGGATATATCAAAAATGGACCGCGATCCACACTTTGAAGGAAGACAAATGGTCGCAATTCTATCAGCGGAAAAAGGGAAAAAAATTGAAAGTAAAGTTGAAAATTAAAAATGAAAAAATTAAAACAAAAAACAAGGAAATCAGCAACAATGCGCTTTAAGGTTACCAAAACCGGCAAAGTAATGTTTGGGCACCAATACAGCAGTCATTTGAAACTACACAAGTCTAAAAAGAGACTACGCCGGCAAAAAGAACCTGCAGTACTGCTTGGTAAATTTGCGAAGAAAGTAAAACGAATGCTCGCAGTAGCATAATATAAACTATGGCAAGAATAAAACGGGGAACCGTATCACGAAGAAAACATAACAAACTCTTGGGTCTTACCAAGGGATATCGAGGAACAAAATCAAAACTCGTAAAAATTGCAAAAGAAGCTTACCTCCATGCTGGACAATATGCTTATCAGGGACGCAAGCTGCGAAAACAGGATTTCAGAACTCTTTGGATTATCCGCATCGGTGAAGCAGTCAAAAAAGAGGATCTTTCATACAGTGTCTTTATTGATAAGTTGAAAAAAGCAAATATTACGCTTGATAGAAAAATATTAAGCAATCTTATTGTCGAAGATCCAGCAACATTCAAACAAATTGTTGACAAAGTAAAGACAAACGATTAGGTAAACTTGTATATGCCAGAAATAAAAGCAAGAACTGTTGTGTTACCAGATGGCAGTCATATGAGAGCTGCAGTAGAAAGAACTGGACCTAGAACAGCTACTTTAGCTCAAAAACAAGGAGGAGTATTTGATCTCAGAAAAAGAACTGTTTCCATATGGCATGCTAGCGGATTAGGATATGATAGAGGATTACCAGATTATGCTTTGGACACAGATATAGGATTCGCTACAGCAAGTGGGCCGGAGTTTGTCGATGCCAGAACCGCCAGGGGAGCACTACGATTAGCAAGACAAGGAAGAACGAAACAAGCTGCATAAAGGAAATAGTTGACATATTTTATTAACTGTAATATACTAGTTAAGTCCTATGAACGTAAGACAAGCTTATTATTGGTTTACCTACTTTACTCCCTCCAGGGAGGAGTCGTTGCTGAGCTAAAAGCTTAACAACTAAGGTAAACCCTTAAAAGACACCTCCCCACCTAGGGAGGTTTTTTTGTGATTGGACATAACAATTTAGTCCAATCATAGTAAGCGCTAGCTCAGCTATAAATATGTAATTTGTACTGAAAAGGCGAAAAGTAAGTTACGGTAGGTAAACATAAATACTATGACAAAGAATCATTTATACGATTTAGAAATTATTGCAGGACCGTGTTCTCTTACACCGGAAAATACTGAAGAGGTAATCAACGACATCGCAAAGATTACGACTCCGGATGGCAAACGCGCAATTCTTGGGACACGGGTTGTGGGACTTAAATCTCGTACGTCACTGGATCTTTCAGGCGAAGGCATGGGAATTGATTCTCAAGCAATTCAACAAGCAATGAAATTGCCTGCTGAAGAACGGATGCAAGTAAAAATACCAAGTATTGAATTAGCTGAAAAAATAGTAAAAAAAACCGGCATGGTAATCACAACTGAAATTATGATCCCTCATATTCAGCTCCCATATTGGGAACAGAAAGAAATATTTAACGGAAAACTTATGATATGGAATCCTGCAGTTAATCAATTGGGTTGGAATCTTTTCGAAATGGGCGAATTTGCTCAAAAGAACGACTGGAATGTCGGGATTAAACATGGCAAATTCCTCGGCAAGGATCCTCTTGAAGTTGCCAATCATCCAGACTATCAAGGAGAGACTTCGATGGAAAAGGTACTTCTGGGTTTGACAAGTTATGTACCAGATATGCGAGAAGATCTTATTATCATTCATCGTGGTGTTGATGTACCTGGACGTGGTGATTATCGAAACGCAATTACTCATGAAATAATGAAGCGAATAAAAATGAAAATTCCAAAAAGCAATAGACTCTATTTTGATCCGACTCACAGTATTGGACCTGTCATGAGACATAAAATAATTGATGAAATTATGCACTCAATGCAAATAAAAATAGGTGACGAATTTTTATACGATGGGATTCTTATGGAAGCAGGAAGTTCTTCACCTGTTGATCTCGGAGAACACGTCACAATTGATGAATTAAAACAGTTAGTTATTGATTTAAGTAAATTCAGAAAACTTAGAACTCCTGAAGATCCTAAATAGGCTATTATGTATATATACCATGAAAAAACTCTCCATAAAACTTACTACCACACAAGAGCGTGAGTATCCAATCTTTGTTGGATCTCATGTGATTGAAAAAATCGATACGCTATTCAATTTCTCCCGTTATTCCAAGCTGTTTATCATTACTGATGAAACAGTAGCTCCATTCTATTTAGAAAAACTACGAAATGCATTGCCAGCAAAAGTTGCAGAAATCATTTTGCCATCAGGGGAGTCGGCAAAAGAGATACAGTATCTCACAAAAATTTGGCAACAAATGATTGCGGAGCAGATTGATAGAAAATCACTGATCATCAATTTGGGCGGTGGTGTGATCGGTGATATCGGCGGATTCGCAGCATCAACATATATGCGCGGTGTCGATTTTATTAATATTCCAACAACGCTTCTTGCTCAAGTAGACGAAAGTGTCGGCGGAAAAACAATGATCAATTTTGCCGGAATAAAAAATATTGTGGGGACATTCTATCAACCTTCTGCTGTGATTATCGATGTGGAAACTATAAAAACATTGCCTGCGAGACAATTGCTCAACGGTTTTGCCGAAATAATAAAACATGGACTGATCAAAGATAAACAATATTTTGATTTAGTAACAAGTAAAAAACCTACCGACTTTTCTCAAGAAGAATTAATTGAAATAATAGCACGATCAAATGTAATAAAAGCCGAATTTGTAGAAAGTGATGAAAAGGAATCTGGAATGAGAAAAATAGTGAATTATGGTCACACAATCGGTCATGCAATCGAAGCGTTGTCCCTTGAATCTAAAAAATCGCTTCTTCACGGAGAAGCCATCAGCATTGGAATGGTTGCGGAAAATAAAATTGCTGTGGAAATAGGATTACTTTCTGAAAAAAATGCTGAATTAGTCAAAAAAACTTTGGAAAACACAGGATTACCTGTTGAAATTCCAGACTTTCCAATAGATGAAATTATTGAAAAAATGAAATCAGATAAAAAGAACACAGGCGGCACCATAAACTTCACCCTACTCAAATCAATTGGAGAAGGAGTAATCAATCAAACAGTTTCTGAAGAGATTATCAGAAAAACACTTGCCACATCATGAAACAACTGATACTTACGCCACTGCCTCATGCAATAACAACTGCAATTGAATTACCTGGCTGTATTGGCTACACGATCCGTGCGCTCAACATTGCAGCAATGACCAAAGGAAGTGTCAAGATCGTTAATCCGCTAAAAAGTGATGACACCTATCATATGTTTCATGCACTAGAAACGTTAGGAATTTCTGTGAAAGAAGAAGACAATGCATTTATAGTTCATGGAGACATCTCAGATATAGTGGAAAAAGAATATATAATAGACATCGGACTTTCAGGACGGACAGCGCGAAGTGTTTTGGGACTTCTGGCAATTGTCCCCGGAACAAAAATTGTCACTTGTCAGGAACCATTTAAGAAACGTCCAATAGGAGATCTTGTTGATGGACTTAGACAACTTGGTGCAAAAATTGACTATTTAGAAAATGATGAGCATCTTCCTGTCAAAATTTCTTCTAGCAAACTAACCACAAACAGTGCCAAAATGGCAGGTAATTTAAGCAGTCAATATTTTTCATCGCTTATGATGATTGCTCCACTACTTGGCGGACTGACTATTGATGTTACTGGAGAACAATCATCAAAACCATTCATTGATATGACAATCGCAATCATGAAAGATTTTGGAGTTAGTGTTGAGAATAATAATTACAAACGATACACAATTAAAAGCGGGCAGCATTACAACAATCCAAAAATCTATGAGGTAGAACCGGAAGCAACAGCTGCAAGTTATTTCTTTGCGATAGCAGCATTGACCAGAAGCACCATACGGATTCTTTATCTCAATCCAAACTCGGCACAAGGCGATATAAAATTTGCAGATGTTCTTCACGACATGGGGTGTCTTGTTACAAAAAATGGAAAAGAAAAGTGGATTGAAGTTACTGGAACTGATGAATTACATGGTATAACAGTATCAATGAACGATACACCAGATCTCGTCCCGACCCTCGCTGTTGTTGCCGCATTTGCAAAAGGGAAAACCATAATAACAGACATTGCCCATGTACGAGTAAAAGAAACGGATCGCATTGCATCTCCACAAAAGGAATTAGCTAAAATGGGAATCAAAACTGAGGCAACAGAAGATACCTTTACTATCCTTGGTGGAGAACCACAAGCAGCGACAATTGACACCTATCACGATCATCGTATCGCCATGGCGTTTGCTGTCGCCGGAAGTAAGATCACCGGAATGAAAATTAACGATCCTGACGTTGTGACAAAATCTTTTCCAAATTTCTGGAAAAAACTTGAAGAATTAGGAATGGAGGTATCATATGAAAAATAACTATACTTCAATTTTTATAAATGGTTTTAGGGGAACGGGAAAATCAACAATCGGCCCACTAATTGCAAAAAAATTACAGTGGGATTATATCGATATGGATGAAATGATTTTCAAAAGAACACAAAAAAATATCTACGAAATAACAAAAAATGGGACAGACTGGCAAGAATTCCGAAAAGCAGAACATGAAGTACTAAAAGAACTATCGACGAGAGAAAATATTGTAGTGACAATAGGAGGAGGAGCAGCGGTTAATGATAGTCGAGAAAATGAAACTGCAAGAACCTTTGGAGAAATAAACACAACATTACTGAAACAAAAAAACAACGCCTTGCTTATTCTTTTATTCGCAGATGAAGAGGTCATTAGTGGACGAATAAAAGCACATGAATTAGCGATATTTGATAAACCTGCAATACGTCCCATTCTTAATGAGAAATACGCGAAAGACGTGCAAGTAATACTGACAAAATATGCAAATGATCCAGAAACACAAAAAGAAATTCTTATTGAACATATCGTACATGATTCTTTACAAGTTTATAAAAAACGAAAACTACTCTATACTGCTTTTACAAACCATCACATCAATACAGGAAAATTGTCACTAGAAGAATCCGTAAATGCTATTTTGAAATTAGTAAAAGGAGAAAAGTAAATGAAAATAACAGCACAAACAAAAATCTGTATGGTAATTGGTGATCCTGTAGAGCATTCTTTATCACCACAAATGCACAATGCAGGGTATGTTGCGTTACACGTTGATGATGAATATGTATATGTTGCTTGTCGTATCGATATAAACCAAATTGAAAATTTTGTCAAAGGCATCCGTGCCATGAATATCCAAGGAGTTAGTTGTACTATCCCACACAAACTTGTGGTAATGCCATTTCTTGATGAGATAGATGAGGTTGCAAAAAAAATTGGCGCGGTAAATACTATTGTAAACGAAAATGGCAAACTAATCGGGTACAATACTGATTGGCTCGGAATTCTTAAACCATTAGAAAAAATAACGAAACTTGAGAATAAGACAGTCGCATTAATTGGAGCAGGTGGAGCAGGAAGAGCCGCAGCGTATGCAGTAAAAAGTCAGAAGGCAAAACTTATGATTTTTAATCGAACCTTTGATAAAGCACAGGCACTTGCTGAAGAATTTGGTGCAGAGGCACATACACTCGCTGATATTGAAAACGTAAAGGATTCCGATATTATTATCAATACGACATCGGTAGGATTAAAAAATAAAAATGAAACAATACTTCCGAAACAATATATCACAAATAACCACATTATCTTTGATGCTGTTTATGGCGAAGAAACGCAACTAGTAAAAGACGCAAAAGAGAAGCATGCACAAATAATCTCTGGCATTGAAATGTTATTATATCAAGGAGTCGAACAATTTAAATTATTTACTGGATATGATGCACCTGTTGAGATAATGAGAAAGTCTTTGCTATGAAAATAAATTATTGTCTGCCGATTATAAAACATACAAAACAAGAAGTGCTCGATACTGTCGCTAAATATCGAAATGAATATGCATACTTAGAGATTTGGCTTGATCCGATTGAAGATCTGGATAATCCTTTCGTTGATAAATTGATTTATATGCTGCAAGACAAATTAATTTTATTATTTCATCGGGGCAAAAAGTACAGAGCAACAGTTTCACAAGAGAATAAAAAGAAAATACTTGATTTATTGGATGGTTCACAATCGTTTATAGATTTAGATATTGCTGAAAAAGACGAATCGTCTTATCTTAAAAGAGTAAATGTTAAAACAATAATCTCTTATCACAATTACAAAGAAACACCGGTTGATTTAGCTGAAATTATCAAACAAATGGATATTTACCATCCTACTATTTATAAAATTGCAACGCAGTGTAAAAACGAAACAGATGCAATCAAACTTTTATTGCTACAGCAAAATCTTAAGGCGCAAAATAAGAAACAAATCGTTCTCGGCATGGGGAAATTTGGTACAATAACAAGAGTCTATGGAACCCTGTGGGGCAATGAATTAATTTATGCTCCGCAAACAGTAAAAGAAAAAACAGCAGAAGGTCAGTTAACAAAACACGCACTAGAAGATATATTTAAAAACCTGTCATTCCGAGCGGAGTGAAACGAAGTCGACGAATCTCATACAAAAAAAGCAACTCAATAGCACGAGATCCTTCGACTCCCTTCGGTCGCTCAGGATGACAAATAATATGGCAGGCAATACTTTTGGACAATTATTTCGAATAACAACTTTTGGAGAATCACACGGCGGCGCTGTGGGAGTTGTTATTGACGGCTGTCCACCAAATATCTCAATCACCGAAGAAGAAATTCAAAAAGATCTTGATCGCCGAAAGCCGGGACAAAGTGCAATTACAACGCCAAGAAAAGAACAGGATGAAATTCACATCATGTCAGGAGTTGTCGATTGTAAAACAACCGGCACACCAATTCTTCTCCTCGCATACAATAACGATGTCCGATCAGAAGATTATGGTAATCTCAAAAATCTCTACCGCCCAGGACATGCTGATTATACTTTTCAAGCGAAATATGGAATCAGGGATTATAAGGGAAGCGGTCGAGCATCAGCACGAGAGACGCTTGCCAGAGTCGCAGCAGGAGCCATTGCAAAAAAATATCTGAAAGAAAAACTTGGAATAGAATTTCTTAGTTATGTCGAACAAGTCGGTGATATAAAAACAAAAATCGATTTTGAAAAAGTTACCACAGAACAAATTGAAGCAAATATCGTCCGTTGTCCGGACATAGAAGTTGCTGAGAAGATGATTAAACTGATAGAAGAAGTCCGCGATGACGGTGATTCAATCGGTGGAGTCATAAGAGGAGTTATTAAATATGTTCCAACTGGTCTTGGTGAACCGGTGTTTGATAAACTTCCAGCAGACCTTGCAAAAGCAATGTTGAGCATTAACGCAACCAAAGGTTTTGAATTTGGTTCAGGATTTGAGGGAGTTAAACTTCGCGGCAGTCAACATAATGACGAATTTTATATTGATGAAAAGGGAGATATCCAAACAAAAACCAATTACGCTGGTGGAACGCTCGGCGGCATTAGTAATGGTCAAACTATTTATTTCCGAGTCGCCTTCAAACCTGTCTCAACAATAAAAAAGAAACAGCAGACTGTGACAACAGAGAAGAAACAAACCGAACTCGAAGCAGTCGGAAGACATGATCCCTGTGTTCTGCCGCGTGCCGTGCCAATTGTTGATGCCATGGGTGCACTTGTCATCCTGGATCACTACTTACGACATAAAGCGCAGAATTTATAGTAAGCTGTCATTCCGAGCGAATTGAAACGAAGTCGAGGAATCTTATATCACAAAAATAAATCAGGAGCATGAGATCCTTCGACTCCCTTCGGTCGCTCAGGATGACAAAAATAATATGAAAAAAACTTTGGAAGATTTAAGAAAAGAAATTGATAGTGCTGACGAAGAGTTAATCAACATTCTTGCAAAACGTTTTGCTATTGTTCGTGAAATTGGCAAACTCAAACTAGAACAACAAAAAAATCCGCTTGATGAAAAACGCTGGCAGGAAGTGATAGGGAAGGTAATCACAAAAGCAAAAAAACAGGAAATCTCAGAAGAATTGATAAAAAAAATTTATGAAGAAATTCATAACGCCGCACTCTTACTAGAAAAAACTTATGAATAAAAAAACAGTTACGATCATAGGATTTGGAAGATTTGGAAAAACACTTTGTCGATTATTGGAGGACGACTTTGCTGTAACTATTTACCAACGAACAGCAAAAGAAAAAACAAATTTTCCTGTGACAACAGATTTAAAAAAAGCTTACGAAAGCGATGTCATCTTTTTTGCGGTACCTATTCAAACTTTTGAAGAAGTCATCCAAGAGCACAAAAAATTCTTCCTTCCGGAGCATATACTGATTGATGTATTGTCTGTAAAGACATATCCTGCAAAAATTTTTAAGAAATATCTTGAAGGGACAAAAACACAAGCACTTCTTACTCATCCTATGTTTGGGCCGGATAGCAGTAAAGAAGGTTTTGAAAATCTTCCCGTTGTCATGGATAAATTTTTGGCAACCGATGCAACATATACTGAATGGAAAGATTATTTTAAACAAAAGAAACTTCGTGTTATTGAATTATCCGCAGAAGAACATGACAAACTTGCGGCAAATTCCCAAGGTGTGACACATTTTATCGGACGACTTCTTGATGAATTCGGGATGAAGAAAACACCAATTGATACTGTTGGTGCGACCAAACTTCTTGAAGTAAAAGAGCAGACCTGCAATGATACATGGGAACTATTTATGAATTTGCAACATTATAATCCCTACACCCGAGAAATGCGCATTGCGTTAGGCGTTGCGTATGATAATCTTTATAACAAGCTTATTCCAAAGCAAGTAAGTAAAAATTATCTCACTATCGGTATTCAAGGAGGAGTCGGAAGTTTTAATGAAGAAGCAATACAATATTACCTGCAAAGAAATACAGTTGAGAAATATAAAATAGAATATCTGTATACATCAAAAAATGTTCTGCGAGAATTACATGAAGGGACCATCGACCAAGGACTTTTTGCAATTCATAATTCTATTGGTGGCATTGTTATGGAATCCGTTGAAGCAATGGCACAATATAAATTCTCTATTATTGAAGAATTCGCAATTAAAATTTCTCATGCATTGATGATCCGAAAAGACGCAACGCTTACTGATATTACAACAATAATGTCTCATCCGCAGGTTTTTGCTCAGTGTAAAGAGACATTGCAACAAAAATATCCTCATCTTACTCAAACATCAGGGGAAGGAGAGCTCATTGATCATGCTTTGGTTGCAAAACAACTGAGCGAGGGAAAATTATCAAAAAATATTGCAACAATGGGAAGTAAAATATTAGCTGAAATATATGACCTTAAAATTATTGAAGATAACCTGCAAGATCTGAAAGAAAATTACACGAGTTTTTTGCTAGTAAGAAGATAAATAAAATGCAGATTATTGTATAATAAAAGTATGGAAGAAAAACTGTTAACAATAAAAAATAACGCTATTTCGCTTATTCTTGATACTAAAAATGCCAATGAACTCGAAGAAATCCGGATACAGTTTCTAGGACGCAACGGAGAGATAACGCAATTATTAAAAGACTTGCCAAAACTTTCCAAAGAAGAGCGACCAAAGGTGGGAAAAGTTGCAAACGAAATCAAAAATGTCATCGAGGATGCAATTAAAAATCAAGAAGTATCGCTCAAAGCAAACAAATCTCAGAATTATCCATCACTTGATGTGACAGAGCCGGGCATAAAACCATCACTCGGTCATCTGCATCTTATCACCCAAGCAATTAGAGAAATCACAGAAATCTTTACTCAAATCGGATTCACCCGAGTCCGATATCCTGAGATCGAATGGGATTGGTATGCGTTTACTGCGTTAAATTTTCCTGAAAATCATCCGGCACGGGATGATTGGGAGACATTTTTTATCAAACAAACTCCTGATCCGAAAAAAGGACCAGTTCTCCTCACACCGCACACTTCTTCAGGACAAGTGCGGGAAATGGAAAAAGGCAAACTACCAATCAAAATGCTCAACATCGCAAAAACCTATCGCCGTCAATCAGATGTTTCACACACGCCAATATTTCATCAATTTGAAGGACTTGTTGTCGGAAAAAAGATTGCAATTTCTGATCTGAAGGGAACACTTAATTATTTTGTGAAGTCGTATTTTGGCGAAAACAGAAAAAGCCGCATACGTCCGTATCATTTTCAGTTTACTGAGCCGTCTTTTGAAGTTGATATTACCTGCGGTGTCTGCCTTGGCAAGGGCTGCCGTCTTTGCAAAGAAGGCTGGCTTGAATTAGGTGGTGCCGGCATGGTTCATCCCAATGTCTTACGGGCAGGCGGTGTCGATCCTGAAAAACATACTGGCTTTGCGTTTGGTTGGGGAGTGGAACGGGTCCTTATGATGAAGGATGGCATACAGATTGATGATTTGAGAATTTTGTACTCGAATGATTTGGACTTTTTGAGACAGTTTTAAATCAGGAAAAAGGGAACAGGGATCGGGGAGTAGTAATCAAGAAACTATTTTCAGTTCCCATTTCCCTTATGCCTGATCCCTAAACTTATGAACATAAAAATTTTAGACTCTTGGTTAAGAGAATATTTGAAAACATCTGCAACGCCGAAAAAAATTGCAGAAAAATTATCACTGACTAGTGTATCGTTCGAACGGATCGAAAAATACAAAGACGACTTTGTTTACGATATTGAAATCACAACCAATCGTCCTGATCTGATGTCCGTTGTCGGACTGGCAAAAGAAGCAGCAACGGTTCTGCCGCAGTCCGGCATTGCTGCGACATTTGTCGCGCCCAAATTACAACTCCCTACTGTCCATCCAAAAAATAATCCAGAGCTCAATCTCAAATTTGATAATAAACTCGTCAATCGTCTCATGGCGGTCGTTATGGAAGTAAAAATTAAAGAATCACCTGAATATGTCAAAGATAGACTGGAATCATCCGGCATCAGAAGCCTCAATAATGTTATCGATATCACAAACTATGTCATGAGAGAACTTGGACATCCAACGCATGTCTTTGATTATGACAGACTTTCAAATCATACCCTCAACATCCGCGAATCAAAGAAAGGTGAAAAAATGAAAACGCTTGATGAAAAGGAATACACCTTATCAGGCGGAGATATTGTCGCTGACAATGGCAAAGGGGAAATTGTTGATCTCATCAGTATTATGGGAACTGCCAATAGCGTTGTGACGAAGGAAACCAAACGCATTCTCTTCTTCATAGACAATGTCGAGCCAACTCATCTTCGCAAAACCTCGATGGAACATGGTATCAGAACAGAAGCAGTAATTCTTAACGAAAAAGGCATTAATCCGGAAACAGCGACAGACGCTTTTGCCCGAGGAATCGAGCTATTCCAAACACTTGCAAACGGAGAAATCATATCAGAAATAATTGATGAATATCCCAATCAGCCAAAAGAAACAGTTATCACATTATCCGAAGAAAAAATAAACACCGTTATCGGTATTGATCTCCCGCTCCAAAAATCTGCTGATATTCTAGTTAGTCTTGGATTTGATGTCGAAAAACAAGGAGAAACGCTCGTCGTTACTGTCCCCGCATATAAAAGCGGCACTGACATGCTTATTCCTGAAGATCTCATCGAAGAGATTGCTCGCGTTTATGGATATGATAATGTCCCGGATACATTGCCTGCAACACAAACGCATAGTTATTTCCATCAGGATAAAAATGAATTCTATTGGGAAGACAGGATAAAAGATGCGCTGAAATATTGGGGATTTACGGAGGTATACACCTATCCGATGGTGTCCGAAACATTGTATGAAGGACCGATTGCTGATGCTGTAACGATTCAAAATCCGCTTTCTGATGATATGGTCTATATGCGACGGACACTTATCCCGAGTCTTTTGCAAGTCATCAAAGAAAATCAGGATTATGAAAGAGTCAAAATTTTTGAGCTGGCAAATGTGTATGAGAAAAACAGCAAAGATCTGCCGACACAACAATTGAAACTGACTGGAATAGTACATAAACCCTCTACATCATTTCTTGAAGTAAAAGGCATTATAGAACAGCTTCTTGCCGATCTGGAAATTAAAAATGCAAACTTTAAAGAGCTAACTGACAGATATGGCGCTGCAATTTTTATTGATAAACACGAACTCGGTACTATTGAAATCCTTGATGATAAAACAGTAACATTTGAGCTTGATTTTGCAACTATTCTCAAAAATGCAGTCCTGAAAAAAATCTATAAACCCATAAGCAAATATCCACCAGTTGTCGAAGATCTCGCAATTGTTGCGCTAAAAGATGTACAAACGGGCGATCTAATAGATGAAATTAGAAAGCAAAGCAAACTTATCCGTGAAGTGACGCTTCTTGATAAATATCAGGAAACTCGAACCTTCCATGTTGTTTATCAGAGTAATGACAAAAATCTTACGGATAAAGAAGTAGGGGAGATCCGCGAAAAAATCCTCAAAGTCCTCAAAGAGAAATATAACGCACGGTTGAAAGGATAAAAATAACATTAAGACGAGAAACCAGCGTGATTTTCAAGTCTTTCAACTCTTTTCCGAACATGAACGATTGCATTAGTATAATCTCGCATAATCCATCTGATATCTTTTTGAATACGATTAAGCTTACGATTCACAGGTTTCAATTGAACGGAGACTTCTTCTTTAACAGTTTCACGGACTTCTTCCTTGAAAGATGTCTTCACTTCTTCTTTAACGATTATGCGTACTTCTTCACGAATAACATCACGTACTTCCGCTCGAACTGATGTCTTAATCTCATCCTGAAAAACACTTCGTATTTGTTCCAAATCGTCTCTTGTTAACATAGAGAAAAGTCTATCAATAAATGCCACTTCATACAAGAAGACAAACTATATCAGTGTCCAGGAGTCGGTGTCGGTGTTGCTCCACCGGTTGGTGTTGGTGCAGGTGTATCTACCGGAGCTTGACCGGTTGCCTGCTGGATAACATCTGCTGGAGGATTCCACAACTGATCACCAGCGTGATTTTGCTGTATCCATGCATCAATGCCTTGCTGCCAGCGGTTCACACCATCCGTTGAGATAGGATCATCTTCGTGAAATACCAGATAATCTTTCCCGTCTTTATTCTGATAGACAGGAGACTCAGCTGTCGGCTGCGTTCCATTAATAAAGTATTCAGAACGGGTAGGTTGCCCTGCATGTGGCAAGCCACCAGCAAAAGCATCAATCTGTTCCGCAACAACGTCATCAGGCTTCTGTTCTTCCTCATCCGGCTTTCCTTTCAAAACCGCAGCCATAATCTTCTCCCAAATAGGTGAGGCGCCTGTTTCTCCTGAAGAAATCGCTTGATTCATTGCTTCATTATCATCATTGCCAACCCACACACCAACGACATATGAAGGCGTGTATCCAATAGTCCAGTTATCTCGTTTTTCATCAGTTGTTCCGGTTTTGACTGAAACGGTATGACCAGGAACCACAAGCCAGGAATTTGGACCAAAGTCCATCGTACGGGCATTATTATCGGAAAGAATATGTGAAATAAGGAAACTCACATCTGCAGGAAGCACTCGAGGTCCTTGGGCCGGTTGATATTGATACAGAACATTCCCTTGACTGTCCGTCACTTTCAAAATTGCCTGAGGATCCTGCCGGATTCCTGCGTTGGCAAAAACACCATATGCTGTTGTCTCATCAAGGAGCGTTGTCTCACGTCCACCAAGAACAAGAGAATAACCAACGCTGGCAAGATTTTCAGGAGTTGGATCCCAGTTACTTATTCCCATGTCGTAAGCTTGCTGCATGACTGGTTTGATACCAACCCGAGCCAGTGTCTTAACAGCGGGGATATTCATAGAATTTCCCAATGCAAAACGTATTTGTATTGGTCCAAGAAATTTTCCACTATAATTTACCGGAGTATAGTCAGGGTCCGTTGCAGTCGCTTTAAAATTAGTTGAGACGTCCATAATCATCGTCGCTGGCGTATAACCATGCTCAAACGCAACAGAATAGATAATCGGTTTCAGTGAAGAACCCGGCTGTCTAGCAGAAAGTGCCGCATCAACATCCGGCTCAAACGTACAATCTTTTCCTGGCGTACATCCCTTTGGCGTCAAATCCGCGAAATAATTTTTTCCGCCGACAAAAGCAAGAATTTCTCCTGTCTTGGGATCAGTCACAATTGCTGCCCCATTGCCCACGTGATAGTCAGTGAGTCCATTTATCTCGGTATTGACGATATTTTCTGCCTTCTGTTGAATAGAATAATCAAGCGATGTGGTAACTTGCAAACCGCCATTCGCTAACATCTGCTCGCCAAACTTTTGTGCAATAAGCTCTTTAACATACTCAACAAAATATGGCGCTTTAATATTGGTCGTATTGTGAGAAAATTTATATGCCGCTATCTCCTGATACGAGCTGGTAGCTTGCTTCTGCGTAATATAGCCACTGGCAACCATTGCATTCAGCACTTCCTGAGTGCGGTCAAGATAATATTTGTTCCCGCTGAAAGGAGAATAAATTGACGGTCCCTGAGGCAATCCTGCTAGAAAAGCACACTGTGCCAAATCCAGCTGTTGAACGTTTTTACCAAAATACTGCTCAGCCCCTGCTTCAACGCCAATTGCTGTGCCACCATAAGGAATATTATTCAAATACATCTCAAGGATCTGATCTTTTGAATATTTTTTGTCAACTTGTATGGAGAGAATAATTTCTTTTATTTTACGGGTAACTGTCTGCTGATTGGTCAGCAGGACATTTTTTACCAACTGCTGAGTAATCGTTGAACCACTCTGAATGCTGCCTCCTAATGCCATATTCTTCACAGCGCGCAGTATACCAGTGGGAGAAAAACCATTTTCGCTGTAAAATTCTCTATCTTCAATGGAAATTGTTGCTTCTTGTAATGGCTTAGGAATCTGGGAAAGTCCAACATAAGTTCTATTCTCATCCTGATAGACTGAATAGAGTAAGACATGATTTCGATCGTAAATATGTGTCGCATTTTTATATTGAGAAGCAACGAGCGTACCCGGGGTCGGCAGATCACGACTCAGCCAGATAAACAAACCCACAACAACGACAATACCAACAACAAAAAGAATAAAAAGATATTTCAGAAGTGTACTGACCGTCAGAAGTTCTTTGGCGTTTATAGAAAAACTCCGCTTCCTTCGTGAGCGCACCGTTCGCCGTGAAGATCTGTAATCCATAGAAGTAAACTATTATAACAAATAATACATCTTTTTAGTAAACATATGCAAATTACTGGTCAATTTTTAATTTTGTTTTTCTCTAGATAAATAGCTATCAACAAAGTGCCTAAAAAAGACCATAAAAACGGCATATATAATGGTATCCCAAAAAAATCTGGCCTGGCATAAGTCCAGGCATGTAAATAGTTCACAAAAAAAATTTCAATAATACCTCCACCTAATAAAAGAAAAAACCATATAAGGAATTCGTGTTTTATGGGAAATATTTTGTATTGAACGAAGGTCAAGATTAAAAAAATGATAGTTGCTATAAAACTATACTTCCAAAATAAAACAAGATTTACTACTGTTAAGGCTCCTATCACTAGCAACCATCTACTCTTATCCATAAAAGCACTGTAAGATATATCGTGAAAAAAAGCAATATACATGCTATACTCCGCTTATGGACAAAATCGAAGAACTATTAACCCGTGGCGTTGCAAATATAATCTCAGGAAAGAAAGAACTTGAAGAAAAACTTCGAACTGGCGAAAAACTGAATATTTATCTTGGCATTGATCCAACAAGTACCAAAATCCATCTCGGTCATGCTGTCTCTCTTCGAAAGCTCCAGGCATTCAGCGAACTCGGACACCATGTAACTTTTCTGATAGGAGACTTCACCGCACTTATCGGTGACACTTCTGATAAAGACACAGAACGCCCTGTCCTTACATCTGAAGAAATCACACAGAACTTCCAAACCTACAAAAAGCAGGCAGAAAAAATTCTCGACTTTTCAAAAATAACAGTTGTTCATAACAGCGAGTGGCTTAAGAAACTCTCTTTTGAAGACATCGTCAAACTTTCTCAGCATTTCTCAGTAGGCGATTTTGTCGGTCGTGAACTTATTCGCAAAAGACTAAGCGAGAATAAACGTGTCGGTCTGCACGAATTTCTTTATCCGGTAATGCAAGGCTATGACAGTTATTTTATGGATACCGATATTCAGCTCGGCGGAACCGATCAGACATTTAATATGCAAGCTGGACGGACACTACAAAAAGATCTCCGCAACAAACAGTCATTTGTTATGACGAGTGTGCTCCTTGAAGGAACTGACGGACGCAAAATGAGTAAATCCTGGGGCAATGCTATCTGGCTTGATGACACAGCTGAAGACATTTACGCTAAAGTCATGGCAATAACGGATGAGCTGATTATTCAATATTATACTTTGGGGACAAATGTTCCTCTGACTGAAGTGAAAGAAGCGGAAAATGCTCTCAAAAAAGGCGAGCACCCGATGAAAATTAAAAAAGATCTCGCGTTTGAGATTACTAAAGAATTAACGAGTCTCGATGAAGCAGAAGCAGCAAAAGAGAGTTTTGAAAAAAAAGTTCAGCAAAAAGAAATAGTAGAAGAAGAAATTGTCGAACTTTCTGTAGCAGATAAGATTACCATTCTTGAAACACTTTTGATAGCTGAATTAGCTGAAAGTAAATCAGAGGCAAAACGCCTGATTGAACAAGGCGGTGTATCTTTAAATGACAAAAAGATAAACGATCCTGATTCAAAAATAGAAGAAGGAATTTTAAGAGTCGGGAAAAGAAAATTTGTTAAACTTGTATTAGACAAATAATCCTTAAATCTTGATTCCTACTTCCTGATTCAATATAATAAACTCAATGGAAACCTTTGAAAAACACAAAACAACTTGGAGAATTATTATTATCATTGCAGGCTTGGCTCTTATCGCATCATCATTCCTACCATATCTGGCATTACTACAGTAAATGTCATCCTGAGCGATCCGGCGTAGCTGGAGAGTCGAAGGATCTCACGCCACAAAGGCAATTCAGTGGAATGAGATTCCTCGATTCCGTTTCACTTCAATCGGAATGACAACGAATGTTATGAATTTATACACATCAGTTTCTACCGGCAGCCGTTCAATGAAACTGTATGCTACGCGTCTTGAGAAACTCAACATCACAACCTTCTATGACTTTCTCTTCCATCTGCCGAGCAGATACGAAGATTATTCTGTTATCTCAAAAATTGCGGAAATTCAGTCCGGAGAGACAGTAACCATTCAGGGACAGGTACTGGAGATGAAAACAAATTATCTGCGTGGTGGACGGATCAAAAATATGCAAAAAGCACTCGTAACAGATGGAACGGGGACAATAGAATTGACTTGGTTTAATCAGCCGTTTTTGACACAGACATCCTTCCTAACACACAAAT
>Ga0265338_10000964_pt1 | contig 48471 bp, 47 predicted proteins | sample 42126metaG_FD_193579 | JGI IMG/M metagenome (GOLD analysis project Ga0265338, IMG submission 193579) | Rhizosphere microbial communities from Carex aquatilis grown in University of Washington, Seatle, WA, United States - 4-21-26 metaG | ecosystem: Host-associated > Plants > Roots > Rhizosphere...
TTCCTCGATATATTCCTTCGGGACCTTGAGCATGAGCTGTTCCTTCACGTACTCGACAAGCTCGTAGATGATCTTGAATGAGGCGACATTGAGGGGGATAGCCGAGCGCTCGATCATAGCCGCCGCCTTCTTCTCGGGAGGAGCATTGAAACTGATGAGGTGGATGGTCGGATCGCCGATGGCCGTTTTGACGTCGTTCTCATTGATCTCCCCGATGCCTTCGGAGACGATTTTGATCTGCACCTTGTCGTGAGTGATCTTGGCGAGCTCGTGCTTCACGCCTTCGAGGCTGCCGATGACGTCGGCTTTGAGAATGACCGGCAGGCTTATGACGGTGCCTTCGATGGCATCTTCCGGCTTCATCTTGTCAGCGGCGATAGCGGGTGCGACTGCCGCGACTGGCTTGGAACCCGTCTGGCGTTTCTTGCTCATGAATGCGTCAACGAGCTTCTCGGCCTCTTTCTTGCTTTCGACAGTATGGAAAGCCGCTCCGGATGCCGGTATCTCGCTCCATCCGAAGATGCGAATCGGCATTGAGGCAGACGCCATCTCGATCTTCTTGCCCATGAAATCTTCGATGAAACGGACGGGCGCGAACGAATTGTCTGCGACGACGAATGAACCAGTCTCGAGAATTCCGTTCTTGATGAGAATTGTTGCTGAGATGCCTTTGCGCGTATCGAGCGATGATTCGACGACGACTCCCTCAGCAGGGGCTGACGGGTCGGTCTTGAGGTCGAGAAGCTCAGCCTGGAGGATGATGAGCTCGAGGAGCTCGGAGACGCCCGTGCCCTTGAATGCAGAGATGGCTACGAAGGGTATGTTGCCGCCCCAGCCTTCGACATAGATCTCATGCTCGGCAAGCGAGGTCTTGGTCTTGTCGACATCTGCGTTCGGCTTGTCGATCTTGTTGATGGCGACGATGTAGGGGATCTTCTGATCGCTTATATTCTTGAATGCTTCGACAGTCTGAGGCTTCACTCCGTCTTCAGCTGAGACAACCAAAATGGCGATATCTGCTGCGCGTGCGCCGCGTTCGCGTATTCCGGTGAAGGCGGCATGTCCAGGGGTGTCGATGAAGGTGATCGGGTGCTTCACGCCGTCAGCCGAGACATGCTCTGCCTGGTATGCACCGACGTGCTGGGTGATCCCTCCTTCCTCGGTTTCGACGATATTGGCCTTGCGGATATAGTCGAGCAGGGTCGATTTTCCATGGTCGATATGGCCCATCACAACGACGACAGGAGCGCGAGGAACCAGATTGTGCTGGTCTTTGGCAGGCATAGTAGGAATCTCACAATATCAGAAAAAACGGCCTCTGGCAATGAGTCCGCTATTGCTCGCTCGTGACTTTCAGATTCACGACCGCGTTATCTAGAGCCTCCTTTTCTTCCTCCGACAATCCATGCTCGCTCGAGTTTTTCTTCACTGGTTTTGCAAAGACGCTCACATGATCGCGTGAGTACAGGCTTGAGACGATGACGCCGTCACCCTCTTCATTGAGGAATGCTGTAGCGAAGCTCTGATTGCCTCCGCCGCCAGTTCCTTTGAATGGATTGAAGCGCACCGTATGCACTGATTGAACGCTCTTTTTCAGGCGCTGTTCGACTGATTTCAGATACCCTTCCATCTCAGAACGGAAGCCTTGGAGATCGGAGAGGCCGTTGCCGACCGATGAGAGGGAATCTTTAATATTCTCGGAATCGATGCCGATGAGGAAGCGGCGCAGTTTGGCGTGCATCATGATGACCATGACCAGAAGAACGATGACGATGATGCCGAGCACAATAACGGCGATGGCGAGGGGATTTGAAATGATTGATTGCATGTAAGGATTATACAAGATATATTCAAAGAATGAAGCGCATCTATCTCGACTACGCCTCGCTCACGCCCATAGACCCGCGCGTGATCCGCGAAATGAAGAAATACTCTTCGGTCGATTTTGCCAACCCGTCTTCTTTATACAAGGAGGGTGTCGCAGCCAAGAAAGCGCTCGAAGAGGGACGCATACAAGTGGCTGAATTTCTTCATGCGCATGCGGATGAGATAGTCTTTACTTCTGGCGGGACTGAGGCTAACGGTCTGGCCCTTGAAGGCGCAGGAAGAATGGCTCATAGAAACGGATTCGAGAAGTCACACCTGATCATCTCGGCTATCGAGCATTCGTCTGTTATGGAGACTGCGGCCATGATGGAAAAACACGGTGTAGAAGTCACGAGGCTTTCGGTAGATTCGAATGGAGTTGTTTCGCTCGAAGAACTTAAGAAAGCTCTGAAGCCGAATACATTCATGGTTTCGATCATGACGGTCAATAACGAGATCGGCTCAGTTCAGCCTTTGAAGGATATCGCGAAGATCGTACGCGATTATCGGAAGTCCAAGAATGATTCGAAGAACAGATATCCTCTTCTGCATACGGACGCTGCTCAAGCTGTCTTATATGAAGATCTGAATATGGAAAAGCTCGGAGTCGATCTCTTAACGCTCGATGGAAGCAAATCGTATGGTCCGCGCGGCATCGGATGCCTGTATGTCCGCCGCGGCACTCCGATCGGGCAGATCATATATGGAGGTGGACAAGAGAGAGGTTTGCGATCGGGCACTGAAAATATTCCTGCTGTTAAGGGATTCGCTATGTCACTTGAAATCGCGGCAGATAATAGGCGCCCAGTAGGGCGGGCCGACGGAGGCCAAAAGGAAACCGTTCGTGTCGCCGAACTTCGTGCGCAATTCATTGAAGGGTTGAAGTCCGTCAGGCCCGATATTTCTGTGAATCCGTCATTTGTTCAAAGTGACGAAAATTTTCGTCACTTTGAAAAAGATGCTTTTAAAGGTGCCGCGGTCCCGCCGGCCCAATCGCAATCCGCGCCGCATATCTTAAATGTCACTATTCCCGGAATAGATAATGAATTCTTCGTCCTTCAATTGGATGCGAGGGGAATAGCTTGTTCCACCAAGAGTTCATGCCTACGGGATGAGGATGAATCGTATGTACTAAAGGCCATTGGGGCCGATAGTAAGACATCCGTCAGGTTCTCGTTCGGTAGATGGACCAAAAAAGGCGATGTGGCTACTGCGTTAAAAGCGATCAAGGAGATCCTAGCCAAGAATAACCAGAAATGAGCCCTATCCTTGCCTTTTTTCAGGTGTTCTGTTAATCTTTGACCCACATACATGTTGATCATCCGCCTACAGCGCACTGGCCGCAAACACGAACCTACATTCCGCGTGGTTTTGACCGATTCCAAGAATGGCCCCAAGAGCGGCAAATATCTCAAGAACCTCGGTTGGTACGACACCCGCCTCAAGAATGATGCTGCAAAGCAGCTCGATGTCGAGGCGGTCAAGCACTGGATCTCCAAGGGAGCAAAGCTTTCTCTCACGCTTCACAATTTCCTTATCTCCCAGAAGGTCATAACAGGCAAGAAGATCAACGCGCTTCCGAAGAAGACGGTCCAGAAGAAAGAGGCCGCTGCCGCTCCCGCAGCTTCAACTCCTGCCGCTCCCGCAGCTTCAACTCCTGCCGCTTAGATTCTCATTTTTTCAGGGCTTTTTTGTTCCCATTCTCTTTTATATCCGTATTTGTTACTATACTGCTGTACAGATTATACGACCCTAACACTACGATCATGCAGAAAGACCAAGAGTTCCTGGAGTACGTCATCAAGTCTTTAGTGGACAGCCCTGACCAAGTCAAGACTACGCGCACCGTCGACGAGATGGGCGTCCTTCTCACGCTCGAAGTCGGCGCTGCGGACATGGGTAAGATCATCGGCCGCCAGGGCAATACCGCCAAGGCCGTCCGCACGCTCCTGCGCGTTGTGGGCATGAAGAACAACTCCCGCGTCAACCTCAAGATCAATGAACCCATCGGCGGCCTCAAGTCAGCCGAGCGCATGGGTATGTCGCCGGCGGTCCCGCTCTCGACTCCGAATTCAAAGACTGTGGATGAGGCCATGGCAGATCTCAAGCTCGAATAGCAAAGCAGGAAGCGATAAAGACAAAGTCGGGTCGGGCTCGATTTTGCTTGTTCGCACCCAAACCAGTATCAGTATCGTACTCATACAAGCGTTGCTACGAGCATCGAATACATGAATTCTTTCTTTTCAAAGCTCCAGACCAATGCTCCTGTCGTGCTCCGCTATGGCTTAGCGGCAGTGATCCTGTGGTTCAGCTTCCAGCAATTCCTGCATAATTCCATCTGGACAGCATACATCCCCGATTCGGCCGTCGCATTGTCCGGCTTGTCAGCCGGGACGCTCGTCTTCATCAACGCCACGTTCGAGCTCATCTTTGGCGTCCTGCTCGTGTTCGGCTGGCAGACCAGGATCGCGGCATTGCTCCTCGCGCTCCATCTCTTCGACATCATGTATGTCGTCGGATACGGCGAGATCGGCGTCCGCGACTTCGGCTTGGCTCTGGCGCTCCTGGTCATCTTCATGAATGGTCCGGACCGGTTCAGCATCGATCGTCCAAGGGTCAAGCCGCTCGAACCGCCGCAGCCGCCAATGAACAGCCCGCGCCGAATTCCGAACATCTAGCCTTTTGAATTAAATCACTCTTAATCATGGATCCAATACAGAAAAGCAATAAACCAGGCATCAGCATCGGCATAGCCACGATCCTTATCGTCGCTGTCGTGACGTTCTTTGCCGAGCATGGCACGCCAACTCCTGCGCCTGCGACGACATCGGTCCAGCACTCATCGAATACGACGGATACGACCTCGAATCAGGTCCCCGCGTCTGCTGTTTCCGATAATCCGCCTGCCGCCGTCACCCCCAAACAGATATCCGCCTATAAAGATGGCACGTATACGGCCACTGGCTCCTACATGTCGCCGGGCGGGGAGGATCAGATAGCCGTGACGGTGACGCTCGCGAGCGATATCATCACGGATGTTTCCGTCGCTCCGACCGCTGGCGATGGCACATCAGCACGGTATCAGAGCCGCTTTGTTGCGAGCTACAAGCAGTATGTCGTAGGTAAGAACATAGCCACTCTTAATCTCGGCACCATCTCAGGTTCATCGCTGACGCCGGTCGGCTTCAATAACGCCCTGAGTCAGATCAAGGCACAGGCTAAAGCTTGATATCCATGACCCGCTTCATCTTTGAAGCGATCGGAACATCCTGGCGCATCGATATCGATGCAGAGCTCTCTTCAGCGCGAGAGACAGAGCTTCTTTCGCGCATCAAAAAGCGCATCGATGAGTTTGATAGGGCCTATTCGCGTTTCCGGCCCGATTCGTTGGTCACCAAGATGTCGCAAAAAATAGGGACCTACGAATTGCCAGACGATGCTCTGCCGATGATCTCTCTTTATAAAGAGCTCTATGATCTGACCGGCGGCAAGCTGACTCCTCTTATAGGCAATGTCATTTCAGATGCCGGGTATGACGCAGTTTATTCTCTGAAACAGAAAAAGGCGCTTGAGGCCCCGCCTTCATGGGATGAGATCTTGGAGTATGCGCATCCAAACCTGACGATACGGAAACCAGTGATCCTCGATTTTGGCGCCGCAGGGAAAGGTTATCTCATAGATATCGTCGGCGGCGTACTCGAATCTGAGGGAGTGATCTCGTATATGATCGATGCGGGCGGAGATATCCGGCACAGAGGCTCGGAACCTGCCAAGATAGGGCTCGAAGATCCGGACGATCTTTCTAAAGTGGTCGGCGTCTATCCGCTTTCTAACAGCAGCATCTGCGGTTCGGCCGGCAACCGCCGGCGCTGGGGGGATTTTACGCACATCATCGATCCGAAGACCTTGAAGTCGCCGACCGAGATCGTAGCTACGTGGGTTGCAGCAGAATCGACGCTTCTAGCTGATGGATTGGCGACAGCTCTCTTTTTCACGGAACCGGAGATATTGACTGCGAAGCATCCATTCGAGTACGCTGTTATATACAAGGATCGTTCGGTCAAGGCTTCAGACGGCTTTTCCAAAGCGATTTTTAAAGGGTAGAATGATACTCATCATGAGATCCACTATCGTCACATTATTCATTGCTGCCGTTCTTCTCGCTTCTGCCGGTTTGTACGCCAAGAGCGCATATCCTTTGAAGATGGAACCGGTTCAGCTGCCGGTCGCTGCCTTGCCAGTCGCGACCTCCTCGCCGACTGTCAGTTCACAGATTCCCGCCAAGAAACCGTCCGTGAGCAAACTGCCTCCTGACAGTCAGCCGGTCTTGAAGCCGGGCGCGGGGTCAGGGGAAGAGAATGACGATTAATGACCACCTTCCATCTCATAACCCTTTTCCCTGAATCTTTCGAGTCGTACCTCGGCGCCTCGATCGTTAAGCGTGCGCAGGAAAAGGGGAAGATAGCCATCGCGTACTACAACCCGCGCGATTTTACGATTCCTTCCAAGAAAGGAAGGCCACAGACATATGCAGATAGACGTGTCGACAATCGTCCGTATGGTGGCGGTCCGGGAATGGTCATTGAAGCGTTGCCTGTCATTCAGGCTATTGAAAAAGCTGTAGGAAAGAAATTGAAGAGCAAGAAGTCGAAAGTGAAGATCATCTTTTTCAGTCCTGCAGGGAAACAGTTTGATACTAAGATGGCCGACTCATTCAAGGACTATTCTGACATTGTCATGGTCTGCGGCCGCTACGAGGGAATCGATGCGCGAATAAAGAAAGTTTTTCCGATGGTAGATATCTCTGTCGGTCCCTACGTTCTTACGGGTGGGGAATTGCCCGCGATGGTTTTAATCGATTCGATAACACGCAGGATCCCTGGTGTGCTCGGCGATGATCTGTCTGTCGAAGAGATGCGCGTTGCAAGTCCCGACGTCTATACCAGGCCCGAAGTCATTGAATATAAGAAAAAGAAGTATCGCGTGCCCAAAATTTTGCTCTCAGGGCATCATGCGAAAATGGATGAGTGGCGACTAGCGAGTCGGGCCAGCGGAGGCCTGAAGCGCAAAAAGTAATTCCAACACACTTTTTAATACATGTGAGCTTGCCTACTATAGTTAGGGGAGTAAAATTATTCTAACAATTCATTTTCTAATCGGCGAGACTGTTTTTGAATTCAGTCACGCATCACTTCTGAGCGCATATCGATAACGTTTAATAGCTAAGTATTTTCTGCATGCCTACTATGACAATTTCACCCATACAAAGAGATTATGTGACAAAGGGAGAGTTCGGGGAGTTTAAGGATGAGATGTACGAGTTTAGGGAAGAAATGTACGAATTTCAGGAAAAGACTGAAGATCGCTTTGATCGAATCGATCGACGCTTTGACGAGGCGAAGGCCTATGTTGATGATGGTTTTGAAAAAGCCTTCAAGCAGATAGACGCTGTTGAAGAGAATCTGGGAAAGAAGATCGATGCTTTGGATAAGAAGCTCGATATCAGATTCGACACTCTTTCAACCCAGATCACGCTGCTCACGGCTATAACCAATAAAATAGCCAAGAAGCTATAGTTTTCGCGAAAAAGCTGTCCCCCTTGACTTTATTATGGATATTTGATAGGGTCCTACTAACTCTGCCGATTGTGTTTCGGCCTCGCGGAGGATTAGAAAGCTACCATCCAGTCCACCACGTGAATATCTCACGGCAGTAAACTCCAAAAAACACCGTTTCCTTCAAAAGGGGCGGCTTTTGCGTTTTTTGTGCCTTGTGTGTGGACGGGATCGCGCGTCGAGTCATGAGAAGGCCCCTTTGACCGGTCTTCCTATCATTCGACCGCGGTGCGCATATTAAGGTACGTAATTTTTATAAACGAATGACCACTACTACCGCGTCCCGCCCGAAGAAGTATTTCTCGAGATACCAGGTGCCTCTCACCGAGATGCCGCATCTCGTCGAGTCTCAGCTCACCTCGTTCGCCAGCCTCATGGAGACCGGCATGCCGAATCTTTTGAAGGAGTTCTCTCCGATCAAGGACTATGCCGAGAAGAAGTTCGAGCTTTCGTTCGTCAGCATGGAGCTCGTCCGTCCGAAATATGACGAGCACTACGCCAAGGATAACAAGCACAACTACGAAGGCCAGATCAAGGTCAAGGTCATGCTCAAGAACAAGTCGCTGAACGTGGTCAAAGAGCAGGAGATGTTCCTGGCTGATTTTCCGTTGATGACGGATCACGGCACCTTCATTATTAACGGCGTCGAGCGCGTCATTACCCCGCAGCTCGCTCGCTCATTCGGCATCTTCTTCACAGCCACCGAGGTCAAGGGCAAGAACTTCTTCGGCGCCAAGATCATCCCGGCCCGCGGCGTCTGGATGGAGATCGAGACCGACGCTGATGGAACCGTCTACTGCCGCATCGACCGCAAGCGCAAGTTCCCTGTCTCTTCGCTCCTGCGCATCCTCGGAGCCGACACCAATGAGAAGATGATGGACCTCTTCAAGGGCAATCCTGACGCTAAGAGGATCATGGAGTTGACTCTCGCCAAGGACCACGCCAAGACTCCGGAAGAGGCGTACATCGAGATCCACAAGCGCCTCCGCGACGGCGACCTCGCCACGGCTGACAACGCTCGCAATTTCATCACGTCTCTACTCGCACCGGATCGTTACGATATCTCCCGCGTCGGACGCTTTCGCTTCAACAAGCGCTTCGCAAAGCCGATGGACGAGAAGTCCCTCGAGCGCCGCACCCTTTCTCTCGACGACGTGGCTACGACCATCTCGCATGTCGCTACGCTCCTCGTCACTCCTGATATGCAGGCTGACGACATCGATCACCTCGGCTCGCGCCGCGTCCGCTACGTAGGCGAGCTCCTCGAACAGCGCATCCGTCTCGGTCTGACCCAGATGAAGCGCAACATCCAGGACAAGATGTCGACCGTCGAGCCTGATGTGACTCTTCCCGTTTCATTCATCTATCCGCGTCCGCTCCAGGCCCGCATCAAGGAATTTTTCACCACCAACCAGCTCTCCCAGTTCATGCAGCAGGAGAACGTGCTCGGCGAGATCGAGAACCTGCGCCAGCTCACCGCCCTCGGTCCTGGCGGCCTTTCGCGCGAGCGCGCCGGCTTCGAAGTCCGCGACGTGCACCCGTCGCACTACGGCCGCCTCTGCCCGATCCATACTCCTGAAGGCCCGAACATCGGTCTGGTGCTCCGCCTTTCGACGTATGCCCGCATCAACGACTTCGGCATGATCGAGACTCCGTACGCCAAGGTCAAGAATGGCAAGGTCACCAAGGAGATCGTCTACCTCAACGCTCTTGAGGAGGAGAACTTCCATATCGCTCACGCTGCCACTCCGTACGACAAGGATGGCCAGATCACCGTCGACGAGGCCGAGGTCCGCCAGAACGGCAAGCCGGCTCTCGCCAAGAAGGAGGAGATCGACTATATCGACGTCGCTACCAACCAGGCCTTCTCGATCGCAACCTCGCTCATCCCGTTCCTGAACCACGACGACGCCAACCGCGCGCTCATGGGATCGAACATGCAGAAGCAGGCCACTCCGTGTCTCGTGCCTGAGGCTCCGTTCGTCGCCACGGGCATCGAAGCCAAGGCTGTCATCGACACAGGCCGCGTCATCGCTGCTCCTGAAGACGGCGAGATCACCCATGTCGACGCCCGCACTCTCACATTCAAGTCCAAGAAGACCGGTAAGAGCCGCGACTACAAGCTCGTGCTCTTCTCGCGCACCAACGGTTTCACTGCCTTCCACCAGCGCCCGATCGTGAACGTCGGCGACAAGGTCAAGAAGGGCGACATCCTCGTCGACACCTCGACCTCTGATCATGGAGAGCTCGCCCTCGGCCATAACGCCCTGGTCGCCTTCATGTCCTGGTCTGGTAACAACTACGAAGACGCCATCATCCTTTCTGAGCGCGTCGTCAAGAACGCCAAGTGGTCATCGATCCATATCGAAGAGTTCGTGGTCAACGTCCGCGACACCAAGCTCGGTCCCGAGGTCACGACCTGCGACATCCCGAACGTAGGCGAGCTCAAGCTCAAGAACCTGACTGAGGAAGGCATCGTGCGCATCGGTGCGGAAGTCCGCCCGGGCGACATCCTCGTCGGTAAGATCTCACCGAAAGGCGAGACCCAGCTCACTCCTGAAGAGCGCCTGCTCCGCTCGATCTTCGGCGAGAAGGCCCGCGATGTGAAGGACACCTCCAAGCGCATGGAGAACGGCAAGCGCGGCCGCGTCATCTCAGTCAAGATCTTCTCGCGCGAGAAGGGCGACAAGCTCGAATCCGGCATCATCAAGAAGATCTATATCGAGGTCGCCCAGGTCCGTAACATCTCTGTCGGTGACAAGATGGCCGGACGCCACGGAAACAAGGGTGTCATCTCCAAGATCCTTCCTGAAGAAGATATGCCTTACATGGAAGATGGAACTCCGATCGATGTCATCCTGACCCCGCTCGGCGTGCCGTCCCGCATGAACCTTGGTCAGATCCTCGAATTGCACTTGGGCCTCGCTGCTAACTCGCTCGGCTATCAGGCCATCGTCCCGCCGTTCGTGGGCGCGACTGATGCCGAGATCAAGGAAGAGCTCGTCAAGGCCGGCTTCGACAAGTCTGGCAAGATGCTCCTTCGCGACGGACGCACAGGCGAGCACTTCAGCCAGCCGGTCGCCGTCGGTTACATGTACATTCTCAAGCTTCACCACATGGTGGAAGACAAGATCCATATGCGCTCCATCGGTCCTTACTCGCTCATCACCCAGCAGCCGCTCGGTGGTAAAGCTCAGGGTGGAGGCCAGCGCTTTGGAGAGATGGAAGTCTGGGCTCTCCTCGGTCACGGTGCCGCGCACACCCTGCGCGAGATCCTGACGGTGAAGTCAGACGACATCGTCGGCCGCTCTGCTACCTTCGATTCCATTGTGAAGGGCGAGCGCATCAAGGCTCCGAATTTGCCCGCTTCATTCAATGTGCTTCTTAAGACGCTTCGCGGTCTGGCCCTCAACGTCGAGCTGGTCAGGAAGAATAAGTCCGATGAGGAATAATAATTAAACGACCATGGCAACAACAATCACAACCAAGAAGATCACAGACGCCCCGGATTTCGACACGGTCCGCCTGTCGCTCGCGTCCCCGGACAAGATCCTCGAATGGTCGTTTGGTGAAGTCACCAAACCGGAGACCATCAACTACCGCACTCAGCGTTCAGAGAAGAGCGGCCTCTTCGACGAGCGCATCTTCGGTCCAGACCGTGACTATGAATGCTACTGCGGAAAGTACCGCGGCATCCGCTATAAGGGCATCGTCTGTGAGAAGTGCGGCGTCGAAATCACCCGTTCCATCGTCCGCCGCGAGCGCATGGGCCACATCGAGCTCGCCTCGCCGGTCTCTCATATCTGGTTCCTCCGCTCAGTCCCGTCACGCATCGGCCTCATCATGGGCATGACCACGTCAGATCTCGAGAAGGTCGTCTATTTCGCCGGCTATATCATCACCAAGGTCCACCAGGGCGAGAAGGAAAAGTTCCTCCGCGACCTCGACGGCGAGTACAAGAGCAAGGTCAAGACCGCTCACGACGAGAAGACCAAGGAAGCTCTCAAGGAGCTCCTCCTCTCGGCTCGCAAGGAGATCGAGAGCCTCAATGAAGGCTTCGTCATGGACGAGATGACCTATCACAAGTACGCCGTCAAGTACGGAGGCATCTTCGAAGCCACTATCGGCGCCGAGGCAATCTTCGATCTCTTGAAGAAGATCGATCTGGCCAAGCTCAAGATCGAGCTCGAGAAGGAGCATGAGGTCGCCGGCTCAGCCGATCGCGAGAAGCTCGGCAAGCGCCTCTCGCTCGTGAAGCAGATGATCCGCGCCAAGGTCCGTCCCGAATGGATGTTCTTGATCCGCATCCCGGTCATTCCGCCTGGCCTCCGCCCGATGGTCGCCCTTGATGGCGGCCGCTATGCCACGTCAGACGTGAACGACCTCTATCGCCGCGTCATCAACCGCAACAACCGTCTTTTGAAACTCAAGGAGATCAATGCGCCGGAAGTCATCCTCAGAAATGAAAAGCGTATTCTTCAGGAGGCCGTAGATGCTTTGATTGACAACTCCATTCGCCACTCATCGTCTGCCGGAGCCGCCGCAGCCGCCGCCCAGAAGCGCGCGCTGAAATCGCTTTCTGATTCATTGAAGTCAAAGCGCGGTCTCTTCCGCCAGAACCTCCTCGGCAAGCGCGTCGACTATTCCGGCCGTTCAGTCATCGTCGTCGGTCCTGAGCTCAAGCTCGACGAGTGCGGCCTTCCGAAGCACATGGCTTTGGAGCTGTTCCGCCCGTTCGTCATCTCTGGACTCCTCAAGAGGGAGCTCGCCTACAACATCCGCGGCGCTAACCGTCTCATCGATGACGGCGCCAAGGAAGTCTGGGAGATCCTCGAAGAGGTCATCAAGGGCAAGTACGTGCTCCTCAACCGCGCCCCGACCCTTCACCGTCTCGGCATCCAGGCCTTCCGCCCGACTCTGATCGAAGGCAATGCCATCCATGTGCACCCGCTTGTCTGTACGGCTTTCAACGCCGACTTCGACGGCGACCAGATGGCCGTCCACGTCCCGCTCTCTGAGGAAGCTCAGATGGAAGCCCGCATGATCATGGCTTCTGACAAGAACATCCTCAAGCCTGGCAACGGAGATCCGACCGTCGTCGCCAAGATGCTTGATATCGTCTTGGGTTGCTTCTGGGTCACCAAAATCGCAAAGGGTGAAAGGGTAGGGGTTAAGGGTGAGGGAAGCGCATCAATCAAAGTATTTGAATCTCCGGATGCTGCAGTGCTCGCCCATGACTTCAAGGACATCGGCCTGCGTGAGCTCATCAAGGTCCTCGCTCCGGACAATCTCAAATACAAGGCTCTCAAGGGTACCATCTTCGAGACCACCGTCGGACGCATCAAGTTCAACTCGATGCTCCCGGACGACTATCGCTTCATCAATGAAGAGGTCGGCCGCAAGCGCCTCGGTCCCATTATCGACGACATGATCACGCTCTACGGAGCTGAGAAAGTCGCCCCGATCCTAGACCGCATCAAGACCTTCGGCTTCGGCTACGCCACATTCTCAGGCACCACCTGGGGCATCGATGACATCATGATCCCGGATGCCAAGGAAGGCATCGTCACAAAAGCCAAGGGCCAGGCAGACATCGTCACTCAGCAGTTCAGCGAAGGTCTTCTTACCGAAGAGGAAAGGATCCGCAAGCATATCGAGATCTGGCAGCGCGCCAAGGGCGAAGTCGAGAAGGCTATCCCGCTCTCTCTCGACAAGATGGGATCTGTCTATGACATGATCACCTCTGGAGCTCGCGGATCGCTCTCGCAGATCACCGCCATGGCCGGTATGAAGGGCCTCATCGCATCAGTCACGGGCGAGACCATCGAATTCCCGATCCTCTCATGTGCCAAGGAAGGCCTGACTCCGATCGAATACTTCATCACCACCCACGGCTCGCGCAAGGGTCTCACTGACACGGCTCTCAACACCGCCAAGGCAGGCTACCTCACCCGCAAGCTCTTCGTGGTCGCTCAGGACGTCGTAGTCTCAGAGGAAGACTGCGGAACCAAGGACTCCATCATCATCAAGAGGCAGAGCGCTCTCGGCATCGAGATCCCGCTCTCCAAGAACATCCGCGGCCGCGTCATCGCAGAAGACGTCAAGAATGCCGACGGCAAAGTCCTCTTCGAGAAGGGCCACATGCTCTCCAAGGCCGATGCTCAGGCAGTCGAGGATGCCGGCGTCACCAATGTCCACGTCCGCTCGCCGCTCTCATGCAAGACGGTCCGCGGCGTCTGCTCGATGTGCTACGGCCTCGACCTCGGCAAGAACCATCTCGTCGCTCTCGGTGAAGCGGTCGGTACCGTGGCCGCTCAGGCCATCGGCGAACCGGGAACTCAGCTCACGATGCGCACCTTCCACGCTGGCGGAGCCGCTTCAGCAGGAGGCGACATCACCCAGGGTCTGCCGCGCGTCGAAGAAGTCTTCGAGAAGCGCCGCCCCAAGAACCCGGCCGTGGTCGCCTCAGTGAACGGAACTGTCACGGAAGTGAAGGATCTCGGCAAGGAGAAGGTCATCAGGGTCATGCCTGACCTCGAGGACAAGCCCAAGAAGATCAAGAAGGGCGAGACCGAAGCTATCGAGTACACCTTCCCGTATCGCCGCACGACGCTCGTGAAGGCCGGCGACCGCATCAAGAAGGGAGAGCTCCTCACTGACGGTTCAGCTGACATCGACGAGGTCTTCGAATTCGGCGGGGAAGAGCTCGCCAAGGAGTACGTCATCGGAGAGATCGGCAAGATCTACGAGCTCCAGGGTGAGACGGTGTCGCGCAAGCACATCGAGCTCATCGTGAAGCAGATGTTCAGCCGCCGCCGCATCACAGATGCGGGCGACACCCAGCTCACCGAGGGCATGGTCGTCGACGATATCCAGCTCACTGATGAGAATGCTACGGCCAAGGCCGACGGAGGCGCTACTGCCAAGGCAGAAAAGCTCGTGATGGGTATCACCGAGACTTCGCTCTCAAGGAAGTCATTCCTGTCAGCTGCCTCGTTCCAGCACACGACTCGCGTCCTCATCGCCAACGCCGTCCGCGGTGCAGACGATGATCTCACGGGTCTCATGGAGAACGTCATCATCGGCCGCCTCGTTCCGGCAGGAACCGGTTTCGAAGGATCTCCGAAGATGGAGATGATCGAGACGGCTTTCCCGAAGGACAGGGGATCGTCGCTCACAGAATAGTCTCGACTAATTAATTTATCACTGAAAATAGCCCCAGAAATGGGGCTATTTTTGCGTAAGGCGATTTTTCTGCTATCATTCGCCCCATGAAACACCAAGTCATTTTCATCCACGGCGGCGATCCGTATGATTCATACGAGCAGTTCATTACAGCCCTGAAGAAGCGCAAGCTTGATTTTGAGCGTCTGAAGACAAAAGGTTGGAGGCAGAGTCTCCCTGACAAGCTCGGTCCAAAATTTGAGGTCATCCTGCCCCGCATGCCGAATTCATTGAACGCCAAATATGTCGAATGGAAGATATGGTTTGAAAAATTCATCCCTTATATGCGAAAGGAAGTGATATTAGGAGGCCATTCACTAGGAGGCTTATTCCTGGCAAAATACCTTTCAGAGAACAAATTTCCAAAGAAGATCCGCGGCATCTTTCTTATTGCACCGCCGTTCAAGGGCAATGGCGGCGCTGATCCGATGGGCGATTTCATTCTGCCTAAGAATATGAATGGACTAAAAAAGTACGAATCAGTGGTCCATCTGTACCATAGCGAAGATGACGAGATCGTTCTCCCTAAGGATTTCGAGAACTATCTGGAAGTCCTGCCAAAAGCTCACGTGAAGATATTCAAGGATAAGGGACACTTCATTGGAGGAAAGAGTTTTCCAGAGTTGGTGAGGGATATCAAGAAGCTTGTCTAATATTAATATATGTAATACAATTGCTTTGTTCCCTATAAGGGGCTTTTAAGACCTAGGAAACTAGGCAGGATATGGTGAAGGCGAAAGCAAGCCTCCGTATCCTTAGTAAAAAATCGTCTTCTGGCGATTTTTTTGTTTACAGACCATGTGTCTTTCGGATAGCTTCTCTTATTTGATCTAAGAACACGATTCCAACATTCGGAGTATGTCTTAATCCTGATTTTTTATCTCGAACTAGATTCAGTCTGTCTAGAGATATTACATTTATCATGTCGCATTTAACCCAAGATCTTTTGCCCGATAGGTTGATCAAAGAGAATTGAGCATCCATTTCAACATGGAAATCATGCAGTGGTGTCGGTTCAGTAGTGCTTATGGGGACCACTAAGAGTAATTTTGAATTGTGCTTATGCTTGGAAACGACTATGACAGGCCTTTTCTTCACCATTTCCGGAGAGATAAAACCTGCATAGTCACAATATATTACTGATCCGACCTTGGGTTGGAATTTAAGCATACATTCATTTTGTCAATCAAAAAACTGCTCGCGCGGCTGCTGGAACAGTTTGTGAACAGAATTATATGCTTTCTATAGGTTGCGTCAAACTTTCCTAAAACTCCTTCCCACCACAACTCCGATAACGCTCCCGATGATCGCTCCCGCCACAAACTCGGAGAACCAATGGATCGTGACCGAGACACCTAGCCCGACATACAGCGCATAGAGCAACGAGAAGAAGATTACTTTCTTATTCTTGGGATAGAGCATGACCATGCAGGCCGCCATGGCGAACGCTATCGTCGTGTGCGACGATGGCCAACCCCAGAAGATGCCGCCTTTGAAAAAGCCGAACTGGAAGCCGTGGCTGGAATCTGCGAGCATCGGATTGGCGGTCGAAAATATGAATCCATGTGACATCGGCGGCGGGATGCGTCCGGTGAACGCCTTGTAAAAAGAAGATATGAGCGACCCGAGGATGGCTGCCTGGCCGATCGCCCAAGCATTGGCGACTGCCTGTGCCTTCTTTTGTATCATCCCGATCAGAAGCAGGATGAGCGGGATCAAAATCGGCAGTGAAGTTCCGAGCATTACTGCGGGAAAGGCGATATCGGTCATGATCGCCGAGCGCGTCCACACATAGTATGACCAATCGAAGTCCGAAGTGACGATCAAAATCGTGAGCAGGATCGCCAGTGCATGCCATAGAAGGTTTTTGCCGCTGAAGACTTTGACTATATTGCGAATGAAGTTCTGGAAGAGTTGGGGCACACAAGAATCATATCATATGCAAAAAAACGGCCATTTGGCCGCATTTTTGATTTACTATTTGGATTAGAATCCGAAGAGATGCTTGAAGAATCCGCCGATGGCTCCGAAGAAGCCTGCTTTTTGGCCTTCATTCTCACCCCTGTTACCAGAGACCTGTGCCTTAGCCTGGCCATCGAGGATGGAGGAAGCTGTGACTGTGGTGCCGTTTACAGGACCCTGGACGACGATATAATCGCCGACTGAGATAGCGCTGACAGAGCTCGCCGCGCCAGCCTTGTTCACTGTGGTGCTGGCTGTGTTGACTGTGTAGCTGGTATTGCTCGAGGTAGTGATAGTGATGGAGTTGCCATTCACCGCTGAAACTGTTCCCGCAACCACCGGCTCACCAGTGCCCTTGAAGGGCGGCGTCTGGCCGGTCCCGCCGTTGCCGGCAGTATTGGGGCCATTGCCGCGGTTCATCATAGAGATGCCGTCGCGGATAGAGGCGGCTGTCACGTTCGTTCCCGAGACCGTGCCCATGACCATGATCTGGTCATTGATCGCGATGCTCGAGACGGTGCTGGTCGCATTATTCTTAAAGACGGTAGCATTCGCGGCGTTCACGCTATAGGTCGTGGTGGCTGCATCCTTGCCGAAACTGCGGCTAGCGACTGTGATAGTCGTTCCATTCACGGCGGTGACTGTGCCGAAGACGGCCGGCTTCTGGCCATCCTTCATCATCTGGCCAGGGGCACCCATGCCGCCAGAGCCGCGGTCCTGCCATGCGCCGTTATGCATTCCGCCTGTCTGGGCTTGTGCGGAGACGTTAGTCCCAACGTTGATATTAGTGTCTGCAAAGGCCGGAAGCGCCATCGCCAGGCTAGTAATGACGGCTGCGGCCGCCAGTCCGGCTGTATATTTCTTGTACGTGCTTTTCATGCTGTTTTTGAAGGTTAAATGAGTAAACTCAAGTACCTCTATGGTACGTCTGGGTAAACGTATCGGGTGCAGGTTTCTTACTCAAGGCCTATACGTTATACTGGCCCTATGAACCGTACCGCCGTCGAACAGATCAAAGAGCGCATACCCATCGAGGACCTCATCGGCCAATATGTGAAGCTCGAGAAGGCCGGGAAGTCATTCAAGGCCAGATGCCCTTTTCACAATGAAAAGAGCGCTTCTTTCTTCGTGTCTCCGGAACGCGGCGGATACTACTGCTTTGGCTGCAATGCCAAAGGCGACATATTCACATTCGTCGAACAATTCGAAGGTTTGGATTTTCGCGGAGCCTTGAAGATACTGGCCGAAAGGGCTGGCGTTCAGCTCACCTATGACAAGAAGGCCGACGGCGAGCGGGACAGGCTGTTCCAGATCATGGAAGATGCGGCTAAATTCTTCGAATCCCATCTCGAGAAGTCCAAAGAAGTCCAGGAATATGTAAAAGGCCGCGGCATCAATGATGAGACCAAAGCTTCTTTCAGAATCGGTTGGGTGCCCGAAGGCTGGCAGAATCTGCTCAATTATCTTAAGGCGAAGGGATGGAATGAGGCGGTGATGGAGAAAGCTGGATTGATCAAGATGAAAGAGGGTAATGAGTTAGGGGTCCATAACTCTACACCCTCTCGTTACTACGATCGCTTCCGCGGACGCGTCATGTTCCCGATCGGCGATTCAAGTGGACGAGTGATCGCCTTCTCAGGAAGAATTCTGAAAGATGACGGCAAGTCTGCGAAATATTTGAACAGCCCGGACACTCCTTTATTTGATAAGTCTTTGGTCCTCTATGGTCTCGATAAGGCCAAGAGCGAGATCCGCAGGTTGAATTACACAGTTATGGTTGAAGGACAGATGGACCTGGTCTTGTCGCACCAGGCAGGCGTCAAGAATACAGTAGCTTCTTCTGGTACAGCTCTGACAGATGAGACTAAGAGCGAAGCCGGCATCGTCAGCAACTTGGGTCTGGTCAAGCGTTTGAGCCCGAATATCATCCTGGCGCTCGATTCTGATAAGGCAGGGAAGACTGCGGCTATGAGGGCGGTGGCAATTGTAGCTCTCTCATTGGGCATGTCAGTGAAGATCGCTGATATAGAAGGAGGAAAAGATCCTGCTGATCTCATTAAGTCTGATCCAAAAGATTGGGAGAATGTACTTCGAAATTCTAAACATGTAATAGTATTTGAACTAGATAATATCCTCAAAGATATTCAGGATGCCAATAAACGGGCGCGGGCAGTGCGGGACAGACTGTTCCCATTCCTGGCGCGCATCGAACGCGAGACGGATAAGGCAGATTTCGTGAAGATGATCGCAGAAAAACTCGCGATATCCGAGACAGCAGTTTGGGAAGATCTGCGCAGGGCAGAAAAGGAGATGAAAGCACCTGACCAGAAGGCTGTACAGTCGAATTCTTCGGCGATGGAGAAGAAGAGCCGCATCGATCTGGTCGAGAGGCGCATGTTCGGGCTTCTCAGCCTGATGGACACGGCGAAGTTTCCGAAAGCAGCTGAATATCGGGAAGAAATAAAAAAAATATCCGGGGATTCGTATGCACAACGTATCCAGAGAGTCGAGCCGCTCATGAGCGATCTCGTATTTGAAGCCGAGGCATTCTTCGGAGGAGATACAACGCGCTGGGATTTCCAGATGAAAGAACTGACGCTCAATTTTGAAGAAGATATGATCAATGAAGAGCTCATGAAGGCCATGCAGGATGTCCGGATCGCCGAAAAAGAGGGCAGACAGGATGATATGAATGCGCTCGCCCAGAAGTGCCAAGCCCTTTCCATCCGCAAGGCGGAGGTAGGCAAGCGACGTCGACAGTACTAAGGAAATCAGCCCAAAAGCCTCGTATACAGGCATATATGGCCTGTATAGGCTGTTTTGCCGCCGGATATCCACTTTCGGCTTGCGCTCGCAGGCCAAATGCCTTACAATCATCTGGATAACCCACATTTTCTCTTGATGAAGAAACCCAAGAAAACCACGCGGCCGGGCGTGCGTGTTGCACGTCGCTCATTGAAGCGCGCCAGTTCGCGCGCCTCTCGTAAAACCGTGCGCAAGGCTGTAGCTTCAAAAGCCGGCAAGCGCGCGGCTGCTCCGCGCGGCAAAGATGCCAAGCTCCGCGATTTTGAGACAAAAGCGAACAAGCTCATCCAGAAGGGACGCGATCGAGGCTTCGTCACCTATGACGAGATTTTGAAAGAATTTCCGCAGATCGAGAACGACATCATGTTCCTCGATGAGCTCTACAGCAAATTCTCTGCAGCCAATGTGGATGTGCTCGAAGGCGGCGGGCTTCTCGAAGTCGAAGAGCTCGTGCCCAAGAAGCCGGGGCACCTTTCTCGACATGGATCCGATTCGGCCTACGACTCCATCCAGATGTATCTCAAGGAGATCGGCCAGTATCCGCTCATCAATGCAGCCATGGAGAAGGAGCTGGCCAAGCGCATCCAGGCAGGAGATACCGAAGCCAAGAACCTCCTCGCCAAGGCCAACCTGCGTCTCGTGGTCTCTATCGCCAAGAAGTATGTCGGACGTTCGCCGGATCTGACGCTTCTCGACCTCATCCAGGAGGGCAACCTGGGCCTCTTCCGTGCCGTCGACAAGTTCGACTGGACCAAGGGCTATAAGTTCTCGACCTACGCTACCTGGTGGATCCGCCAAGCTATCACCCGCGCGCTCGCTGACCAGTCCCGCACCATCCGCGTGCCGGTTCATATGGTTGAGACTATCGCCAAGTACAAGCAAGTCGTCCGCCGCCTTTCCCAGGACCTCGGCCGCGAGCCGCTTCCGGATGAGATCGCCACCGAGATGGGCATGGATGTCGATAAGATCTATCAGATCGAGAAGATCGAGCAGGATGTCGTGTCCCTAGAGTCGCCGGTCGGAGATGACAGCGATGACGGCAAATCAACCCTTCAGGACTTCATCGCCGATGACAAGATCCTTTCTCCTGACCAGGAATCATCCCGCCGCATCCTGCGCGACCAAGTGAATTCAATTTTAAATGACCTTTCAGAAAAGGAGCGCAAGATCTTGGAGATGAGGCACGGCTTGAATGACGGCATCACGCATACGCTCGAAGAAGTGGGCCGCGAATTCAACGTCACCCGCGAGCGCATCCGCCAGATCGAAGCCAAGGCGCATGAGAAGATCCGCCAGCACGACAAGATCAATAGGCTGAAGAACTATTAAGTTTCAATAAAAGTAATGAAAAGGGGCGCAGATACGTGCGCCCCTTTTCATTTCGCAGGAAGTGTGCTATTCTCCACAGTCGAGCTCTGCAATATTAACTTGCAGGCAGTTCTTTGAGAAACCCCTTGTGGGGACTCATTAAATGACGGTAAAACGGAAAACAAACGAAAGGTGCCTAAGTTAGATGAAAACAAATAATAAGTTTGCGGTTTTAACGGCTATTGTGATCGGAGGCCTGGCTTGGTCGCAGACAGCTTTGGCTACGGCAATCACGTTCTCGTATTCGGACGTCGCCGATGGGATATCGGCATACGGTACAATCACTACATCCGGTGGTTTGATTGCGAATGTAGGCGGCACTGGCTACAGCGGATTCGAGATCACAGGGATCACAGGCCAGCGAAACGGGCAGGCCATCACTGGCTTTATACCGAATCCCAGCTTCCCGAGTCTCATTATCTTCGAAAATGCCCAGCTTGATAATGCGCTTCTGAATCCGGTCGGCCTTGATTTCAACGGCTTTGCGCTGACGACTTCCGACGGGATCTTTAATCTCTACGCAACGGATGGCAATCCGGTGCACGGGTATTCAGAATTCGCCGTTGGAAGCGACCCTAATATTATCCACGGGATCAGCCTGAGCTTTGGAGAAGTTCCGAACACGAGCAATTCGGTCCCCGACGGCGGCAACACGCTCGCCTTGCTGGGCAGCGGCATTGCAGTCATTGGCGGAGGCAGTATCCTCAAAAAAAAGAGGGCCACCCGCCCTGCGACAGCTGCCGCGCTGTAAGTCATTCGTTCCTTTGTCAGTTGTAAATAGTTCCTTGTCCGCTCCGAAAGTTTGGAGCGGGCATTTTTTTATATCAAAATAGCCGCCTAGTTGATGCTATACTTTCATTCATGGAAAAATTCGCAGAACTCTACGGCAAATTGAACCTGAAGCAAAAAGAGGCCGTCGACGAGATCGAAGGCCCGGTCATGGTCATTGCCGGCCCGGGAACGGGCAAGACGACCATCCTGACGCTCCGCATCGCCAATATACTGAAGCGGACGGATACGCCGGCTCACGGCATTCTGGCCATCACCTACACGGATGCCGGCGTCAAAGCCATGCGTCAGAAGCTGTATGGCATCATCGGCAACCGCGCGCATGAAGTGAATATCCATACCTTCCATAGTTTCGCTTCGGCTATGATCTCCGAGTACCGCGATCATTTCCTGCATCTCGACGGGCTCAGGCATATGACCGATGTCGAGCAGGAATCACTTATCCGTGCGATCATTGCAGAGCCCAAATTCATCGACATACGACCTCTCGGAAAGCCCGATGCGTACGTTTCTGCCATCATGAGTTCGATCGACGCTTCCAAACGAGAAGCGCTGACTCCAGATATGGTCCGCGAACATGCGCGGAAGGAGATCGAGCGCATCAAGAACGATGAGGATTCTATCTCGACTCGCGGCGCCACCAAGGGCAAACTCAAGGCTGAAGCGCTCGAGAAGATAGAGAAGTGCGAGCGCACGGCCCTCTTTGCAGATGCATATGAGGAGTATGAGAGAAGAAAGGCTGAAGGGAAGCGCATGGACTTCAATGATCTCATCATCAACCTGCTCGTAGCGCTCAGGAATGATGAGCTTTTCTTGCGCCTGATCCAGGAACGCTTCCTCTATCTCATGGTGGACGAGCACCAAGATACCAACGATGCCCAGAACTTCATCGTGGCCCTCATTGCTGAATTCTTCGAGACCCCCAATATATTTATCGTCGGCGATGAGAAACAGGCCATCTACCGCTTCCAAGGCGCATCTGTCGAGAACTTCCTCCTGCTCCAGAAGCGCTGGCCGGCCATGAAGGTGATCTCGCTCGATACCAACTATCGCTCGCACCAGGGTATCCTCGATGCAGGATTCTCAGTGATCGAGAATAACTATGAAGGCGACGAGCATAAGGACTTGCGCGTTGAACTGAAGTCGGGCGTGAGCGGAACGCCGCGGCTCCTGGAGATAGTCACTGGTGAAAATGTTCCCTCGATAGAGAGGCGCCTTGTAGAACAGCTCCGATCTATTCTTTCAGAAGAACCCGAAGCGACAGTCGCCGTGATCACAAGGCGCAATCGAGATCTTGAACGGGTGATCCGGTTCCTTGAATCTGCTCATATACCTGTTTCATCCGAGCGTAGCGTCGATATCTTCCATCATCCAGTCGGAACAGCCTTCTTTGACCTGATCGAATATCTGTCAGACCCATCCAAGCATGATGCCCTAGGCAGAACGCTCGCTGCCGGCATGTGGGGGCTCTCTTTCGAAGAATCTGCTTCGCTCATGAGGCTCCTGCGCAGCGGCCAGTCAGCTGATCTCGACGCAAAACTGCCGGCGCTCATCCATCTCCAGAGAAAATCGCTGAACGACGGGGCTGTCGGCTTCATCGTGGATGCCGCAGATCAGTCGGGCTTGACTGCGCTCCTGGCGCGGGATCCGGCGTATGTGCACGTATGGCGCGGCATCATGGCCCTGGCCGAGTCTCTAGCGCGGGAAGGCACGGCGCAGAATCCGCTTGAGCTCATGAAGGCGATGCTGGCATACCGCCTTTCTGCAGAATCAAAGACCGTCAAAGTCTCCGTGGGCGCGCCGGACTTTCCGATCCAGGCTATGACTGCTCACGGGTCAAAAGGCCTCGAGTTCGATTACGTTTTCATGCCCTACGCCACCGAAGAAGCCTGGGTGGGCCGCCCGCGCGGCGCATCTTTCATCCTGCCGGCCAAGAGGGCGCAGGACGATATCCGCGATGTCAGGCGCCTGTTTTACGTGGCGCTGACGCGCGCCCGCAGGCACGCGGTCATCCTGACTGCCCTAGAAGAATCAGATGGGAAGGCTCTGACGCCGCTCCGATTCATCGCAGAGCTGGATCCAAAGAGCGTGACTGCAGTCTCATTGCCTCGAGCTGAAACGGAGTTGCCCGTCTCGGCCTCCAAGACCGGTCCGCGATCTGCAACGGGCTCGGCGAAGCTGGCTGATCTTGCCAAAGAGACGCTCCTCGATAGCGGGCTCTCTGTGACAGCCTTGAATCACTTCTTGGAATGTCCAAATAAATTCTTATATGCCAGCATTTTGAAGCTGCCCCAGGCGCCTTCTGCGGCATCAGAGAAGGGAACGGCTATGCACGAAGCCCTGTCGCGCGTCTGGACCGATGAGAGCCGCACTGCAGAACGTGCGCAGGCGATCATCAGTGAAACTATAACGGAATACCTTGAGACCTCTTTTTTGCCTGTTAACGAAAAGAAGTCTGTCATAAAAGAGTTGCTCGAGGCTGCGCCGATCGTGGCCAAAGCCCTTGAGCCCCACTTTTCTGCCAAAGGACCGATCCATACTGAACGCTGGGTCAGGACTGTCTTTGAAGGTACATATGCGGGCAAGAAGATTCTGATGCCTATCCATGGCAAGCTCGATGCCATCGTCGAATCGGGCACTGCTCTCGATGTGTTCGATTATAAGACGAGGCAGGGGATGTCTCTGAATAAGATAAAGGGCGAGACCAAGGATTCGAACGGCGATTATTTCCGCCAGCTGGTGTTCTATAAGATCCTGCTCGCCGACGAGCCGCGCTGGAAGGGACGCGCGATCAAGCCGTCGCTCGTCTTCGTCTCTCCTGATGACAAGGGCCGCTGCCCGATCGTGACTTTAGAGATAAGGCCCGAGGATGTGGCGGCCGTGAGACAGAAGATCCAGAGCGTCATCGATAGCGTCTGGAGCGGCGACATTGCGCACGCCGTATGCGGCGATCCAGCATGCGAATGGTGCGGACTCAAGAAGCTGGCGGCCTAGCTCTTGATCGTCGAGAGCAGGGTATCGACAGCAGCCTTGACCGTGGAGTATGACTGAGCGCCTACGAGCGGGATCTTGGATCCTGATGGAGTGATGATGATCGAATAAGGAGTGCCAGAGGCGCCCGCATTGATGCCGTCGAGATATTCTTTCTGGACGATATCTTTGGTCTTACCGCTTGAAAGGCAGTCGTTGAATGAAGGTATATTCAATCCGACGTCCTTGGCGGTCTGCAGTATCTGGGCCTGGTCGTCTTGCGCACTGCGGTCCGCGCCGTCCTGAGGTATTGCATCGTACCAATCCTTCTCATAAGCCCAGAACGTGTCATTGCCGCCGACGCTCGCCGCGCATTCAAGCGACTGAGCCTCTCTGCCTGCATTCGCATGGAGCACATTGCCGTTCTCGTCGGGTTGATCTAAGGGGAAGTGACGGTATACCCACGCCACCTTTCCGCCAGCGCCATATTCGTTAATGAGCTGTTCCATTGTCGAGTTGAACATCTTGCAGTATGGGCACGAAGGGTCTGAATATTCGACGATCTTGATCGGGGCGTTCGGGTTCCCAAGGATATGATCTGCGGCTGTGACTGGTTGCATCGAAATCTGCGCGTTCTGGCCAGGGACAGGCGCCGGCTGAGCTGGAGCGGTCTGCGGATGGAAGATATAGATGAGAGCGATCGCTATGATCGCGGCCGCGATGATGATAGCGCCTGGGATGGTGAGAGATGGCTGTTTAGATTCCATGTGGATGAGTTAGCGAGTAAGTCCAGATAATTGTAGCATGGTCTAGAAAGGCAAGGTGTATGTCATAGCGTTCGAATGAGGCGTCTCCCATCCCGAAGTGTCGAGCTTGATATCCTTGAGCGCGCCCACGTCCTTGTACTTGAGCTTTTGGTTTGCCACTGCGTAATCGTAAAGCTCTTTGGTGAGCCGCACATCCTCGATGCAGTATTTGACCAGCTTCTCGAGCTCGCCATTCCGCCACCACTCGATGGCATCAAGGCCGTGGCCGGATTTATTGCGGCCGAGGGTGGCTTCGCCGACGGTATCGAGCTTGAGACGCCGGCCGAGCGTCTTCTGGACTTCGCGCATGAGGTCTACGCTCTGTATATTGGCGAGGTCTCCTGGATAATATTTATTCAAAAGGGGAATGTCGAAATGGTCGCCATTCCAGGTGATGAGGATGTCTGCCTGCTCGAGAACGGGCCAGAGCTTGGGGAAGTCAGCTTCAAAATAGCTCGTGTAGCTCTCGGGACCGTCGCCTTTGTCTGAGTCATGGATACAGACGACGGAGATATCGAGGTCGACCGGATCATTCGAGCCTACGTCCTGAAATATATTCTTGGTCTCGATGTCGAAGGTGATGCGGCGCATGCTATTTGGCGTTTATTCTAGTAATAAATTCAAGGACTACATCCGTTAGCTCATGCTCTTTGCCTTGAAAATCATGGTCGCATCCTTTGAATTTGACAGTTTCAGTTAGTTTATTCTCTCTTCTCATGAGTTCAAGCGCGCTGTCTATCGTGAGCCCGGTATATTCTTCTTTGTCTCCAATGACGGCCAAGATAGGGACTCGTATTTTAGCATACGATTCCAGTTTGCCCTGCACAAACGGAAGTCCTTCAACCAGTTTTGACTCTTTTCCGAGAAAATTTAAGAACGATTCAGCAGATTTCGGCATGATCCCTCGATGAGAGCCGTATGCATTTCTCGATAAGAAAGCATCTCCACAGCCTTCTTTCACGAGCGATTCTGCTATTCGCAGGTTATTTTCAACCGATGCTCTGACGCCGGTATTGTCTTTTCCGTTATGAAGCCTGTGCGAACCGAATGAATCTGCTGGTCCAAGCAACACAATCGCAGACACTTTATCGCAGTATTTGCCGTGATTCACATAGTAGACCACTTTTTCGGCGCCTAAACTGTGGCCGGAGAGGATTACATTGGTATAATTTTTGTCAGTGGCGAATTGGATCCACGCATCTATATCAGCTATGCAATCTTCAAATTTTTCGACAGCCGCTCCGATGTTCTGCCAAGCATCATATACCCCTGCGCCGCGATTATTCACTGACAGCATGGATATTCCTTTGTCCAAAAAAGTTTGAGACATTACTTCTATGAAGTATTCCTCGTAGAAATTGCTCGCGGTTCCATGGATATTCAGAAATAAGGTCTTTGCTTCTGTGCTCTCTAGGAAAAGACCATGCAACCAGATTCCATCACTCGTTTTTACCTGTACGATTGGGTATTTCATTTTCGATCATCACTCCACCACAACCTCTTCGCCAGTCGCTAGAATTTTTGCCTTTAATTTACCTGTCTTCACTTCTTCCTCGCCGATCACAATCACTTTTGGAATTCCTTTCTTGTCGGCATTCTTGATCTGGTCGCCGATCTTCTTGCCTGAGAGGTCTATGGCCACGCGCATACCTTTGGCACGAAGTGATTGGGCTACGTCGAGCGCATATGGAGAATTCTCTTCGCCCATGACGCAGATGGCGATATCGGCCGGCGATGCATTCTTGGGCAAAGTGCCGTAGGTCTCCATGAGGTCGCGCGCGATGACGTCGCCAGTGCCGAAACCTACGGCAGGCACCTTGTCATTGCCGAAAAGGGCCAAAAGATCGTCATATCTGCCTCCGCCGAAGACTGCGCGCCTGTTGGCAGGATTGAGGTCGAAGACCTCGAAGACGATGCCGGTGTAATAGTCGAAGCCGCGCATCAGGGTCTGGTCAAAGCGGGTGTTGGTGATCCCGAGCTTTTCGAGGCCTGCGATAACGGTACGGATCTCTTTGAGACCCTCGTGTTCGCTTGCAGTCTGCGGCAAATGCGATACGAACTCATCGAAATTCTTTGAATTGAGCAGCGTCAGGAATGTCTCATCCTTGCCGCTCAAAGCTGGATCAAGAGCGAACGCTTCAGCGACGCTCGCCTGGAATACATTCGGGTCAAGCTTGTCCTTTTTGTCGATGAGCTTGGAGATCTTCTGCGCAGCCCCTTCATTCAATCCGAAGACTTCGCGGGTGACATAATTCATGACCTTGCGGTTGTTGATGCGGATCTCGAAGTCTGTATCCTTGAGGCCGTAGGCGCGCGTGATGTCGTAGGCCATATTGATGGCCTCGATCTCTGCATTCACTGATTCGACGCCGAAAATGTCGACGTTGAGCTGCCAATGCTCGCGCAGGCGGCCGCGCTGAGGCTGTTCGTAGCGGAAGAGGTTAGGGATCGAATACCAGCGCAGAGGGAAGGCGAGCTCGCGCCTCTTGGCTGCCACCATGCGGGCGACCGTCGGGGTCATCTCGGGCCTCAGGGTGACTTCGCGGTCTCCGCGGTCTGTGAACGTGTATGTCTGCTCATTGATGAGCTCTTCTCCTGACTTGGCGCGATATAGCTCTGCAGGCTCGAGCACCGAGGCGGCATATTCTTCGTAGCCATACTTCTCAGATATCGTCCTCCAGATATTGAAAATGCGCTTCTCGATGGCCATATCTTCCGGGAAGAAGTCGCGGACGCCTTTATAGGAGTCGGTAGAGATTTTTTTGGGCTTGCCGAACATGGCGGTATTGTAGCAGAATGATGCGCGCTTTGGAACGAATAAAAAAGCCTCGCCCAACTCCTGCAAGAGAAAAGGGCGAGGTGTTCCGGCGAATATAATTCCGTCGGAACGTGATCAGCAGGAATCCCATCACGGACCTGCCGACCAAATCGGCTGCGGAGAGCATTTGTTTTATTCCAGAGGATGCTAACAAATGCGCCTGCATTTGGTGGATAAGTTCTCTGGCCGACTCCTCCTTCAATGAATCTCCGCAGCAATATCGGTTATTGGGGAACTATGGCTCATAGTATGGTAAAGTCCATTTATGGTCAAGCTGAGCCACGGGATGATTTGGAAGGAGATTGGTGAGACGCCTCTCGAAGCGCTCGAGCGTTTTCGCGCTTCAAAACTTGAACTGAAAGGCGAGCCTATGACCTATGCAGGGCGTTTGGATCCGATGGCGGAAGGCCAGCTACTGATCCTTATCGGAGATGAATGCAAGAGCAAAGCAAAATATCTTGGTTTGGACAAGGAATATGAGATTGGGATCGTTTTCGGCATTTCCACGGATACGCATGATGCATTAGGGCTGGCGCGAGCGGCTGATGCAAATGCAGTGAATTCAAATGCATTGAAATCACTCGATCTTCAAAAATACATAGGTAGATTCAGTCAAGAATATCCAGCTTTCTCTTCAAAGACAGTGAATGGGAGACAGCTTCACGAGCTGGCACGCGCAGATGAATTGCCCGAGGAAATGCCGGTTAAAGAAGTTGAGATATATTCGATCGAGTCGCTTGGACATGCCCGGATCGCAGCCGGCGCTTTGAAAGCACATATTTTTTCGAGCATCGATAAAGTAAAAGGCGATTTCAGGCAGGCGGGAATCAAGGCGCGCTGGGAGATGATCCTGACCGACCCGAACCGCTCATTTGAATGCGTCAAAATCCGTGTAAAGTGCTCAAGCGGCACCTATATGAGGTCTCTGGCTCGTATGATAGGAGAGCAGGCCGGTATCGGCGCATTCGCCGTTTCCATCAAAAGGACGAAGATGCTGGGCGTGTGATACCATAAGCACATGAGAAAAGTGATCATCAAAGAAGGGCCGGTAGTCTTCCTGCGGGACGTGTTTCTCATGGAACTTGTCGCCGCAGCTTTTTTCTATGCCATCTCATTCCTCGCAAACTATGAACAGCTTTTTATTCATTGGGGAATAACCCGCTATGTCAGATACAACGACATCCTCATCATCGCTTTCTCGCTCTTCCAGCTCTTCTACGTGTCTCTCCTCTTCCTCCATTGGTACTTCTCGCATTATGAGATCCAGGACCGTGAGATCGTCAGGAAGACCGGGCTTCTCTTCAGGCACAGGAAGTCAGTGAGCTTGCGAGATGTCGTGTCAGTTGAGACATATCAGTCACCGCTTGGTCGTATCATGTACCATGCGACGATCATTCTCGAGCATCGCGGCGGCCGTACGACCAAGATCAAGAATGTCGGCAATTTTGAGGAGTACGTCCATGTCATCCAGCAGATGGTGCATGACGCAGGCGGGAGCATCGCGACGCCTGATGTCGCTGATCTCATCAAGAGAGGCGAGAGCTGGAGCGTCGAGTTCAAAGAGACTCTGCGCTATGACGTGCGCAAGGGCGAGACGAGCAAGGAGATGGAGCATGCCGTCATGAAGGCGATCGTCGGATTCATGAATGCCGATGGCGGCACGCTTCTCATCGGCGTCAATGACTTGGGCGACGTTGCTGGATTGGAGGATGACTATAAAGCCTTGCCCAAGAAGAACCGCGACGGCTTTGAGAATCATTTTTCAATGCTGGTAAAGACGATGGTCGGCCTGACTTTTGCCAAATATGTCGCTCTCAGGTTCGAGCAAGCTGAAGGCAAGGATGTTTCGGTCATCTCGGTCCGTCCGAGCCACAAGCCGGCATATCTCAGGAATGGCGAGCGCAAGGAGGAGTTCTACGTACGAGTGGGGAATTCGACTCAGCCGTTCACTATGAGCGAGGCGGAGGAATATATAAAGGGGAAGTGGAAGTAGTTCGCTATTTAAAGGTAGCTACAAAATAGAATTTACTTTTTGCATAGATTGCAAAAAACTTTGCGGTGATACAATTGATTCATGCCTGCCAGCAAGAAAAAGAAAATGAATGAATCAATCTATATCACAAAAGCCCAGCTTCATGATTACGTGAGCAAATTCGAATTCAAGGAATTTGTTGCTGAAATGCGCGACTTTAGAGAGGAAACGAATCGACGCTTTGATCAGATCGATGAACGCTTTGTTGCGATCAATGTGCGTTTTACAGGAGTAGATAGCAGGCTCAGTGGCATTGATAAACGTCTTGACGTTCTCGATCGCCGCATGGATTCTCTAAAGGAAGAATTTCGAGTTCAGACAGGGGTTATGCTTCAAGAGATGCGCACGCTTTCGCAAGCCACAATGGAATATCTAAAGCACATCGACTCAAGGCTCACGGCGCTCGAAAACAAAATATCCTGACGTAATGTCAGGATATTTTAGTATTTATTTCAAATCTTTTCTGGTCGCCTTAGCACGATCCAAGTTGGTGAGATACCTCTTGCGCAGCCTTACATTCTTGGGAGTGATCTCGAGATATTCATCATCGCGCATGAGTTCAAGGCCGCGTTCGATGGTGAGCTCGAAAGGAGGCACGAGCATGAGAGCCTCATCCTTACCGGAGGAGCGCATGTTGCTCATGGCCTTGCCTTTAGTCGGATTCACGTCGAGGTCGTCGCCCTTGGAAGTGTCGCCGATGACCATGCCCTCATAGACTTCAACGGCCGGGCCGATGAAGAGGCGTCCGCGATCCTGGAGGTTCCAGAGCGAGAAGCCGAGAGACTTACCGGAAGCCATTGAGGTCATCGAGCCTGACTCGCGCTTCTCGATCTCGCCGGCATACGGCTTGAAGCCGAGCACGCGCGACGACATGATGCCTTCGCCCTTGGTGTCGATAGTGAAGATGTTCTTGTATCCGAGGAGGCCGCGGGTCGGGATCTCGAAGACCATGCGCACCTGATTGCCGTGCGTGGTCATATTGCTCATGATGCCTTTGCGCTTGCCGAGCTTCTCGATGATGGCACCGGAGAATGCTTCAGGGACATCAATGATGGCTTCCTCGAACGGTTCGAGCTTCTCGCCCTTCTCTTCCTTGATGATGACCTTAGGTTGGGAGATCTGGACTTCATATCCTTCACGGCGCATGTTCTCAAGAAGGATGGCGATGTGGAGCTCGCCACGTCCGAAGACGGTGAAAAATTCATTGGATGCAAAATCAACCTTGAGACCGACGTTGGTCTCGAGCTCCTTTTCGAGGCGCTCGCGGATCTGGCGTCCAGTCACGAATGTTCCTTCGCGGCCAGCGAATGGGGAGTTGTTGACGAGGAATTGTAGAGAGATGGTCGGCTCGTCGACAGTGATGGCCGGAAGGGCGACGGTAGCTTCATTGTCGGCAATGGTCTCACCGATGTATATAGACGGGATGCCGGCGACCGTGACGATGTCGCCCGACTCAGCCTGAGCGATCTCGACGCGCTTTTTGCCATCGAAGGTGAAGAGCTTGGTGATCTTGCCTGTGAATGTCTTGCCGTAGATATCTTTGATCCAGACATTCTGGCCATCCTTGATGGTTCCATCATAGACGCGGCAGACGGCCAGACGGCCGAGGAAGTTGTCGTAGCCGAGGTTGAAGACCTGTGCGGTCAAAGGGGCATCCTTGCTCTTGTTGGCAGGCGGGACATGCGAAAGGATGGTGTCGAGCAGAGGAGTGATGTCCTTGAATTCATCGGTCATCTTGACCTTGGCAACTCCCTGGCGGCCGATAGCATAGATAGTCGGAAAATCGAGCTGTGCGTCGTTGGCTCCGAGTTCCATGAAGAGCTCGAGGACTTCGTCGTGAGCGCGGGCCGGATTGGCGGCCGGCTTGTCGATCTTGTTGAGGATGACGATCGGCTTGATGCCGAGCTCGAGGGACTTCTTGAGCACGAAGCGGGTCTGAGGCATCGGGCCTTCTTGGGCGTCGACGACGAGGAGCACGGTGTCGATGGAGCGGAGCACGCGTTCGACCTCTGAGCCGAAGTCGGCGTGGCCTGGGGTGTCGACGATGTTGATCTTGGTGCCCTTATAGATGATGGAGGTGTTCTTGGCATATATCGTAATACCGCGCTCCTGTTCGAGCGCGTTCGAGTCCATCGAGCCTTCGTCACCATGGCCGCACTGGGTCATGATGGCGTCGGTGAGCGTGGTCTTGCCGTGGTCCACGTGGGCGATGATGGCGATATTGCGTATTTCCATGAAAGTAGCCGGGTAACCGGCGGAGTATACAGATTAACCTAAAAATTAAATGAAGTCAAATATAAGGCCGTATATATAAAAATGGCCTGCGAACGTGTCGCAGGCCAAGGCTTATTGGGACTGGTTACTTAAGCATACGCGCGCTGTTCGTGCATGTGCGTGTACGGCAGCGGAGAATGGATGGGGGCCTGTTCTGCCTTTCGCGGATACAATGTGAGGATCGACAGATGCGACTGCACATCAGGGAAGACTTCCTGGGCGATATCCCGATCTGCGTCGATTTGGCACATCCATATCCCGGTCCGTAACAGGCGAGCGTGGACCTTCGGCCAATTCTTGTTGTGGAGCTTGAATCGGCGTGTGAACGTCTTCAGGTCCTCGTCAGTGCGCTTGCCGTTGGGTCGGCGGTTAAGACGGTCCAGGAAGCGTCTGCGACAGATCTTTTCGGTGCCATTCAACATGATAGCCATGCTGTTTTCTGGTTCCATGATGCCGAGACCGACTTCGGTTTCGATCTGCTTCGCATTGCGGCCGAGACCCTCGATAAGGACAATGAGATTCTTCAGGTCCTTTGCAGTATTGCGGATCCGACTCATGCGTTCAGCGAAGAGGCGGAACATGACGTCGTCGGGCAACAGATCGCCCCGTGCCACGGTAGGTCCGTATTTTTTATTGAAGGCTGCATCCGTAAGTGCTTCTCTGGTGAGGCCGCCTGTGCTTATGACCTCGATCGCATCTTTGAAGAGGCCTTTCGCAAGCGTTGAGAGGTAGCCTTTGCCGATGCAAATGGTTCCGTACATGTGCGCGTATAACATTCGTTTGGTAGATAGAACTAAGTTTTTGGTTTCTGACATAGTCCTTCCAGTCCTTTTTCTGGAAAGAACAAACTGACACAGCCAACGGAAAATGATATCACACTTTATAGATTTGACAAGTAGGGGATATAACTTTGGCTTTTTATCCCGATTTGAAAGATTTTTTATCCGGATTTTAACCTTTTTTGAACAAGAATTTATCTGGTATGAGTAAGATTACTCCATGCAAACCATTGATCCTGATCAAAAACCTGCGCACCAAGCGCTATTCCCGTCTTCAGCCGTCAGTGCTGTCGAAGCCATCGAAGCTCTCCTTGAGCATGCAGTATTTTCGCGTGCGACTGATATCCATTGCGATCCTCGTCAAAGAGACATACTGATCAGGCTTCGTATCGACGGGATCATGGAGGAGGCCGGGCTCTTCCCAAAGCGTATGCACGAGGAGATGATCGCGCGCTTCAAGATCTTGTCTGGCGCGCGCACCGATCTTCATACAGTACCGCAGGACGGGCGCTGGCAAGCGGACATAGGCGGCGAACCATATAACGTCCGCATCTCATTTATGCCCACCTATCATGGCGAGAATGCGGTCTTGCGATTATTGCCGATGAGGTCAATCGGAGAGATCTCTTTTGCCAAGCTGGGTTTCACTCCCGATCATGTGCGCATGATCGATGACGCTCTGTCCAAGACCAACGGGCTCATATTGGTCACCGGACCGACCGGATCAGGCAAGACGACGACGCTTATGGCCGCACTGTCCCTGAAGTCCCGCGAGCCCCTTTCGATAGTCACGCTCGAAGATCCGGTGGAGTACGAAGTTCCTGGAGTACGCCAGGTTCACGTTAGACACACGCATGGAGTGACCTTCGCGAGCGGTTTGCGCGCCTGCCTGCGCCAGGATCCCGATGTGATCATGGTCGGTGAGATCAGAGATGCTGAGACGGCGAGAGTCGCAGTGCATACCGCGCTCACCGGTCATCTCGTGCTTTCGACCTTGCATACCAATTCAGCTCTCGAAGCTATTCCGCGTCTGGCAGATATGGGGGTGGATCATTATCTGCTCGCATCGACGCTCCGGCTCATCGTCTCTCAGCGCCTTGTCCGTGCCATGTGCCACGAATGCTTCGCGGCTGGCTGCGAATCATGCCGAGAGACCGGGTATAAAGGCAGATCTGTCATCGCAGAAGCATGTGTCGTCGATGCAGAGATGCGCGAGCTCATTGCCAGGAAGGAGAGCCTATCGGCTATCGCTGGGCATGCGCGCGCTCAGGGCATGGATCCTATCGACGTAGATGGCAAAGAAAAGGTCGATTGGGGGATAACCACAGACGAGGAGGTCGTGAGGGCTTTATACGCATAAATCTGAGTGAGCTCATGAATGTACGTTTTACAAAAAAGTGGTCTCGTCGCGACATGATCTTATTTCTGGAGCGATTAGAGCTCTATGTGTCCTCGGGGCTGTCAGTGGACCGCTCCCTTCAGATAATCGAGGATGATTCTCCGGCAAAATATCGGGAATCTGTCAGGCGCATGAGGATCTCGATAGAATCAGGCAGGCCACTGGCTGACTCGGCCTCTGGCATGATCAATCTGCCGCAGACTGCGGCCGGCCTCATCCGCCATGGCGAATCCTCGGGACGCCTGGCGCAAAGCGTCATGGCGGCCCGCACGATGCTCGAGCACGGCGAAGAGCTGAAGAAGAAGCTGGGTTCGGCTATGGCATATCCGGTCATTATCGGGGCGTTCGCTTCGCTGTTGACTCTCGGGCTGGTGCGCGGAGTCATGCCGCAGATCATTCCGATGCTCGAGAGCCTCCATGTGCCTCTGCCGGTGCTGACGCGCGCGGTCATCGCGCTCTCACAAGGGTTCATCTCCTATGGAGCATATGGCGGGTTGGCTTCAGTTGGCCTGATCGCCGCCGTCCTATTCCTGTATAAAAGGTCAGCCAAAGCAAAATATCTAAGCCACTGGCTGATCATGAGGATCCCTATCGCCGGCCGTTTGTCCGCTGATTACAGTATCTCGATATTCCTACAGTCCTGCGGCTCGCTCATCGAGACAGGGTCACCGGCCGCTGATTCATACCGTAAATCCGCGGCATCGGTGTCGCTCATGCCGCTCCGCTCCATATTCCAGTCGAAAGTCTACGGTCTGGAACGGGGGACCGTCATCCATGCGGCATTCAAGGACAGGGCTATTCCCGGATTCATCCCATCTCTGCTTTCTGCCGGCGAATCTTCGGGGACGCTGGGCGCATCCATGCTGCGCGCGGCAGCGATCCTCGATAGGGACATAGACCATTCACTGAAGAGGCTGACAGCGCTCGTGGAGCCTCTGATGATGGCGGGCATGGGCCTGGCCGTCGGTTCGATCGCTCTTTCGATAATGATGCCTATCTATGATATCTCCAAAGTTCTTCAAAAATAACCAGGGAATGATCCTCATTGATGCGATCCTGGCTCTTTCGCTCGGAGCTATCTTCATTGCTATCATCGCAGGCTCATCGCTTGGATCGAAGCAGATCTTCGAACGCGCACATGCGCGCGACAAGCTCATAGACCTATATGAATCGGAGAAAGCGGCATTCGACGGACTGATGCCGTATCAAGCCCGCTCGATCGCCAGCACTTCAGTATCGGCTATCTGGTATGGGAATGATCGAATAGAAACTGATATTGACGTTGTTGCGACTGATACTATGGCGGCAGCTCCTTATGAGCAGAAGCTCGCATTTAAAGCGGTTCGAATGTATCCGTATGCTGACTTGAAGGACGCGGCAGGCACTCCGTTGTGCTCGGTCGATTTCCTTAAAGGCCATTCGATCTCGAACGCGTCGATCATTCCGATCCAATTGCCCGTGAATCAGTCAGTCCCGTTGACTGATCTCCAAATGCGCGACGGTATCGCGTATGTATCGGCTGATTCCTCCGTAGCTTCAGACCCTGACTTGTTCGTGTTCGATGCGCATGATCCGGCACAAACCCGTCTGTTGTCATCTCTGAACACAGGTCCCGGAATTTCCGCTATCGCTCTTGCAGGACAACGAATATATGCGGCTGCAGACAGCACTGCCGCACAGCTCCATATCATTCGTCTCGATTCGCTCGCAAGCCCTATTCTCGAGAAGAAATTCAAACTGCCTCTGCCATATGCGACAGCCACGTCTCCTGTTTCGAGTTCGATCTTCTATGAAAGCGGGCTCATATATCTGGGCACTGAAAAGTGGGATGGGGATGAATTCGACATTCTCGATATATCCAACCCCTTAGTGCCAAATAAGGTCGGCGAAGCCGATATCGGCAGCAAAGTAAATTCTGTGTATGTGCGAAATGATGCGGCTTACATTGCTTCAGCCAATCAGAATCAATTAGAGCTCATGGATGTGCATGACCCTGCTCATATCTGGCTTATGAATTCATTCAGCCCATCAGGCTGGCAACGGCAAGAAGGGGAAGCGATCGATCTCTTCGAGGATACCTTGAGCTTCGGGAGGACGTCGGGCGGTTTCGACATACCGGCTGACCGTGAAGCATTCACGTGGGCGACGACTTCATCGGCGAATCTCGCGAATCCGTTCTCAATGAATGATCCAGGCGGAGTCTACGGCATCATCGCTGACCGTTCGCATATATTCTTGGGGACTCGGCAGGCGGGGAAGGAATTCAAGATATTTGATAGATCGCTTTCAAGCACATCGTCCTCAACCTTTCCGTTGCAAGCATCCATGCAGTCTATGACTTGCGATGGCGATTCGATATATGTCCTGGGACGTACGTCGCCGGTCATGTACCGGATAACATTCAAATGATATGAAGCATCCGAATCGCGGCGAAACCCTTATTGAGGTCCTCATCTACGCATTCCTGCTGTCATTCCTGCTGGCCGGATTCATTTATTTTGCATATGCCACTCATCTACAAGATATCCAGCTCATCCATGACATCGAAGATGCTCAAAACAGATAAGAAAGGTTTCATGGCTGTCACTGCTGTCATGCTGCTCGCCGCAGGGACTTTGGCGTTCTCGCTTGCCACGATGTCAGCCGCCGCGCTTTATTCGGATGCGATCATGCGGCGCGAGTTGCGCATTCAGGCGGGGTTGAATGTGCAGGCATGCCTGGACAGCGTAGAGCTGATGGCAGAGAAGGATTATTTTCTGACTGGTAAGATCGGTCTTGCAGACTTCGGCTGTAGGGCTACGATCACAAAACTGGATTCGTCTCATATGAGCATAAATGCAACAACGACACTTTCTGGTGTCGCTGTTAGAGATTCCCGCACGATTCAGATCGTATTTCCTTGATCACTTCGCATTCAGATAGAAATAGATATCCTCGATAGCCTTCACCGCATCTCCTGCGGCGATATTGTTTTGGTGATACAACCCGTCGGTAACATCTCCAGCAGCCCATACGCCGTCCACTGATGCGCGCTGGTTCTTGGGGTCGACGGGGATGCAGTTGAATTTATTGAGATTGACGAGGTCCTTGATGAAATCCGTATTCGGCAGTGAACCGATCTCGATGAATATGCCGGTGGCCGCTAGTTCGACATCTTTCTTGGTATTTGCGTCAGTATAGACGAATGAGGTCACAAACTGGCTGCCCTTTACCTGTTTTGGAATTGCGTTCTTGATGATCTTGACCTTGGGATTCTTCGAGACCGCATCAACCGTTCCTGGGTCTGCTTTAAAATCGCTGCGGCTCAAAAGTGTGACGCTTTTACAATATGCCATCAATTGCGCGGCGCTCTCAAAGCCCGCATTGCCTCCGCCGACGACGACAACGTCCTGATCCGAATAGAGCGGACCATCGCAAGTGGCGCAATAGGTGAGACCCTTGTGCTCGTATTCTTTGGCTCCGGGCACATCCAGCTGGCGACGCCGGCTTCCTGTGGTCACGAGGATCGTTTTGGCTGTGTATGAACCCTTGTCTGTCGTGACAGTGAAGCCAAAACCGGAATCATTCTTCTCGACCTTGGCGCAGTATTCGCCTTCCTTGAAGTCGATGATGCCTTCGGCGTAAGCCTTTGCATGCTTTTCGAGCATGCCTGAAAGCTCGAGACCGGATACGGCCACAGTGCCGACCCAGTTCTCGATCTTCTCTGAGACATTGCTCTGGCCGAGCCAGTCCTTGGTTATAAAAACGGACTTGAGGCGCTTTCTGGCAGCATATACCGCCGCCGCAGCTCCTGCAGGTCCGCCGCCGATGATCGCGAGGTCGTAAGTCATAGTTGAATGATTATATCATGCCGACCGATTTTATCTAGATTTTAATCTTTTTTGAGACGGAATTTAACTCAAGCCAGTAAGATGTCCGTATGGATACCCGAGGCAAGCATTTCAAAGAATGGGCCGAATATCAGACAAAGATTGATTCCAGTAATTCTACCCCGCCTAACAAGAAGACCGATTAAGCGCCATTAGGAAGCAGTTTGTCTCGTTCATAGCCTAACGTATATCGCCCACCTTCCTTTCGGAAGATGGGCGGACGCGGGTAACCCCGATACGTGATTCAATTATATACCTATAGATATCCGTGTCAACAAGTATTATTTCAGCCTGCTCCTCCTCAAGAACGCCGGTATCGCGCCCCAATCATCATCGTCCTTTGCTTCGGGCTCTGCCTTCTTCTTGATATCCGCTATTTTATCGACCGGAGCCTCGCGTTCGCGGCGCTCGCCGCCAATGGTATTGAAAATCTTGCCTTTCTCGGCCTTCTCTGTGCGGTCAGCATTGCGCATCATCGATGCGATAGCCGGCTCCTCCTTTTCCTTTGCAGAAACTGCTGGGGAAGATGAGCTCCTGCCAGAAGCCACGTGCGTCTCCGGGAAGCCGGTAGCGATGACGGTGATCTTGATCTCGTTCTTCTTGAGCTTATCGTCGCGGACGGTACCGAAGATGATCTTGGCCTCGGGGTCGATTGACTCGGTGATTACCTTGGCGGCGTCCTGGATCTCGAACATGGTCAGGTCTTCGCCGCCGGCGATAGAGAAGAGCACGCCCTTTGCTCCGGCGATCGAGACGTCGAGGAGCGGGGAATTGATAGCGGCCTTGGCGGCCTCGATGGCGCGGTTCTCGCCTGAAGCCGAGCCGATGCCCATGAGGGCCGAGCCAGCATTCTCCATGACGGTGCGGATGTCGGCGAAGTCGATGTTGATGAGGCCAGGGGTCGTGATGAGGTCAGAGATGCCCTCGACAGCCTGGCGCAGGATCTCATCGCACATAGCGAAAGAATCCTTGACGGTGGTCTCCTTGCTGATAGCCGAGAGCAGGCGGTCGTTGGGGATGACGATGATGGCGTCGACTTCCTTGCGGAGCTCCTCGAGAGCGGTCTCGGCGATGCGGGCGCGTTGGCGTCCTTCGAAGAAGAACGGCTTTGTGACGACGGCGACCGTGAGGCAGCCGAGCTCCTTGGCGGTGCGGGCCACTGCGGCGCTGGCGCCCGAGCAGGTGCCGCCGCCGAGTCCTCCGGCTACGAAGACCATGTCAGCGCCTTTGACGGCGTCTTGGACCTCATCCTTGGTCTCTTCGGCCGCGCGTTTGCCGAGCTCGGGGTTCATGCCGGTGCCGAGGCCGCGGGTCAGGTTCTTGCCGATGTTGATCTTCTTCTTGGCAAGAGAGCGATGGAGATCCTGAGAGTCGGTGTTGATGGCGATGAAGTCCACGCCGCGCACCTTGTTCGTGATCATGTGGTTCACGGCATTGCCGCCGGAGCCTCCTACGCCGAGGACTTTGATGCGCGCGAATGCTTCGATATCAGGAGTGATGTTGGGCATGAGTGTAGGTCGTGCTGATTACAGTAGATAGTGAATGTATCTTATCATAGGGGTTTTGGCGCACAAGTTGCATAAGCGAGGCGGTGTGGCGCTGTTTTGGGCGATAAAAAAGCCACGGTCCTGTCGGATGGTGGCTGTGAGATCTTCTGCTCAAGATTAAGCGGCTGCTTCAGTTAGTTCGCCTTCCTCAAGCTTGATTTTGGAAAGATCAGGAAGACGAGTCGGCACGAATTTGCTTGTGCGCATACGTCGAACGTGACGTATTTTACGGCTGCGCTTGAGCCAGATTTCCTGTTCTTCAAGCACACGGTCGACCATCTGGTCTCTATCCAACGCGCCGCTGTCGAGGACGAGATCAAACGCGCTCTCAGGCCAGTCATAGCCCGGATATTTCTTTCGGTATCGTTCCCAATCAGTGAAGTTGCGTCTGAGGATGCTTTGGAGCACCGTCTCAAACGGCGTCACGATTCCGTTATCTCTTTGTGCCCAATCGAATTGCCGACGTTCGGCGCATATATCCGGAGGGCATTTGACGAGGATTTTCTTCGCCAGCGGTGCGAATAGGTAGGCAATCCTGCCTTCGACGGCCGAATTGTCATGCATGGCTGTCAACTGGATCTGGTCGTCGACATATTCGTCGAATCCCAAGTTGGGATGGGCCGTCAGATATTGGGCGAACTTGCCGATAGTGGCGAAACCGAACTGCTTCTGCAGTTTGCGCATAGTATCGCCTGCGCTCAGAGTATGCCGCAGGCGAGGAAGCCTCTCCTTGAGGCCTTTTAGTAGGCTGGAGGTTCCGACACCTGCCGTTCCAGAGATGGCAAATGCGCAAAGATGATCATCATCTGTGATGTAAGCGAAATCTTCCGGTGTGAAAGATCGCTGTTTGAAGCGTTGTTGCATAAGTAAAGGTCCTGGGTAACATTGTTCATTGCGGTCCTGGCATCACGATACGCGACAGATATTCAAAAATCAAGCTCAACAATTTGAGTCAAAAATCATTTTCAGAATAGTATTTTCAGGCTATACTGCTCCCATGCGCACATATATCCTCTCTCTCCTCGTCCTGGCTTTCCTGCTCGTCTTCCATACCCTTGGCATCAGCCAAGGCTACTATCTTATATTCTGGCCGTATGACATATTCGCCCACATCTTCGGCGGGCTCGGCATCGGCCTGTTCCTCATCGCTGCCGCGCGGACATTCTGGCCGGTCATTTTGAATGGAAATCGCACTGCGAAGATCGTATTCCTGGTCTTCGTCGTCGGCCTTATCTGGGAGATATTCGAAGTCATCTACAATATCGCCGGCTACTCATTCGGTACCAAGGCATATTTCATCGATACGATAAAAGACCTCATCGATGACGTCATCGGAGGCTTCCTGGCAGTCTACCTCGACCGATTTTTGAATAAATGAAAAACTGGCGGAGGCCGATTTTAGGGGAGGAACTGCTTGAACCACCTTCCGATCTTTTTCCATGACTGCTTGATGATCTCAGACGAGCGGTCTATCTCCGGCCCTTCCTCGGCATGCGTGCCCCAGATGCACAGCCCGTAGGCCACAGCCCACGTCGCGTCCTTGAATGAAGACTTGCCGTCGACAGCTCCGATGGAACCGATGCGCGAAGGAAGTTTGAGAGAAGCTTTTGCCATCGCATCCACTGAGGTTAAGCCTGAGCCGCCGCCGGTGATGACGATGCCTGCTGGCAGCAATCCATTCCTGCCGATCTTCTTCAGATGAGCCTCGATGAGCTCGAAGATGTCGGACATGCGCGCGGCCACGATCTCCTCGAGCTTCTTCCGGGGATAGGTCGTGCCAGTGATGGCGCCGATCTTGATCTGCTCTGCTTCTTCAAGAGGGACTTTAAGGCCGAGCGCGATGTCGTTGGTGATGTCGGTCGAGCCGATGGGGAAGACTTCGAGAGATGTCGGGATGTTATTCTCGAACACGGCGATGGAGACGGTCTCTGAACCGATATTGGCGAGAATGGCGCCGGCGATCTTTTGGGACTTTGTGAGCGTGACGAAGCCGGCTGCGAGAGGAGCAGCCATGACGTCTTCGACTTCGATCCCAGCTTCATTTACAGCCTGGATGAGGTCAGCCACATGATGGTCGAGGCAGGTTATGAAAAGGGTCTTGAGCTCGACTTTGTTGCCGGTCATGCCCTCCGGAGAACCGAGCGAAGGGATGCCGTCGATCTTATACTGAAGAGGGATATCGTAGATGATGCGGCGGTTAGCTATAGATGCCCCGGGAATGTCTTTTTCGCATTGCTCATGGAGCTTCTGGAGGTCGAGCTCGGTGATCTCAGCATCTGCGCGCGAGGTCATAATAGAACTCGTGACAGGGATGCTCGCAAGGCCGATGCCGGCCATGCCGACGAAGGCCTTCTTGATCTTCTGCCCCGACTTCTCTTCGGCGATGCGGACTGCACGAGACACGCTGTCCGCAACATCACGGACGTTGGTCACATACCCATGGCGCAAGCCGCGCGACTCGGCCATGCCGACGCCGATTATTTTGGGATAGCCTTTTTCGGTCTTCTCGCGCGCATCGGCGATGACTACTTTGACGTTGTATGTGCCGACGTCTATTCCGGTGATTATATTTCTTGCCATGAGGGAGCTAGATGCCGAACTCCTTGCGGATCTTGGCTTCTATAGTCTCCATTGTACCTCCATGGTCGTGACCTTTCAAATGGACGCATCCGTGGATAAAGAGGAAGGACAGGAAATTCTCGTATTTCCGGTCGAACTTTTTCGCTTCTTTGCGCGCTTCGGGCAGGCAGAGGTATATCTCGCCTTCTTTTTCTGAAACGGGGAACGAGAGGATGTCGGTCGGCTTCTCGATGTCGCGATAGATGGTGTTGAGCTTCTTCATGCGCGCCGGGGAAGCGATGATGACGTTGAGCGCGTAGGCCTTGCCGAGAGCGGCGTCCTTGAGAGCGTCAAAAGCCACGCGAGGAAGCGTGGCTTTTGTTTCATTGGATAGGGTTACCTTTGCCATCTTACCTGCGGCCTCCGCGCTCCGGCTTGACCGGAGCCTTGCCGAGCTTCACGAGCTCTGCGAGGTCGGCGCGGCGCTTGATGCCCTTGAGGGTCTTCATCTTGACCTTGTACGGGGACTGGGTGCGGCTGGCGTAGCGAAGGCTGCGCTTGCGCGGGATCACGCCAGATCCCTGGACCTTGCGGCTGAATCTGCGGATGATGCTGATCGCATTCTCGCCGGCGTTCTTGGTTACTTCGACGTTTATCATGGGGAACAGCTTAACATGCAATAAAAGACTTAGCAAATGGCTTTTCGGTGAGCCGGCGGAACGCTAGACGACGTTGACTTATCTATATAAATATGTTATCAATGATACGAATATCTGAAACAGAAAACCAAGAAAGGAAAACGATAGTATGTTTGCGATCAAAACGTGGTGTCTCCCCAAGCTGTCCGAGGAGGTCCTGAATGCCATCCATCTCGATCTGGTAAAAGCGACGACGTCGTTTGAGCCCATCCGAAACATCGGCATAACAGACCAGAGCTCGATGCTCGTGCTGTTTCCGAAAGATATGATGGAATACGGCCTAGGGCAGGAGATCTTCATCGAGGCCGTTGACCTTCATGATTCGGTCGGGCTCGGAGTGCGCAACGAGCTCGCAACGAAGCTGGTGCTCGTTGTGAAGGCCTACTTCTCAGAAGCACGGGTCAATTGTAAAGTCCGTCCGTGCAGCAGCGCCGATGGTAGCGCAGAAGCTTGAGCGCTTGCTTAACGCAAAAGCCGGTTTGTTTGATCAAACCGGCTTTTTTATCTCTTCAAACCATCTTCCGCCTTCTTCATATATTTCGGCAGATCTGCGAGAGGCACGATATCTTGCGCATGCGTATCCATGCGGCGTACGATGGCAGTCTTCTCGACAGCTTCTTTTTTACCCATGACGATCATGAAGGGAGTATGGAATTTCTCGACATTCGAGACTTGTGCGCCCAGCCTGTCTTTGGCCATTGAAAGATACAGAGGGATCTTCACCTGGCGGAGTTGCTCGATGACATTCAGGGAAATGAGTTTGGATTCGAGTCCGAGCTGGACGAACGAAGCGATCGGGCGCTTGATCTTGGTCACCAGCTTCCTCAGGTCATTCTTGCCCTCTTTGATGAGGAGCGAAATACCGACGCCCTGGATGTCGCGCTTCATGGTCAGGCGCTTGGCCAGGCCGTTATAACGTACGCCCAAGCCGAGGACGCGCTGTTCCTTGGCGCCTGCGCCCGTATTCACGATCGAGAAGATGGTCTCAGTGCAGTATTTGCGGTTGCCGAGAAGCCCGTTGTTGATGACATACGGCACGCCGAGGGCCTCAAGGTACTCGAGCGTCTCTTCCAGATGCCTTCGGCTGATCTCCGAAAGGAAATCCATCGAGCGCGGCGCCTTCGAATTCAGCTCCTTCACTGCTTCGTCCCGGCTGGAGAGGAGTTCGAACGGGTCGTTCTTGAAGAGCTGGCGCGCCTCCGGCGTCATCTCGTTTATATTCTTGCGATAGTAGGCGGTCAGCTCTCGAACGAAACGCGCCGATGATTCGCGGTCGCCCGTCGAATTGATCTCGACCATGGTCTCCGTATAGCCCTCTTCTCCGAGCATGGCGCGGGCGGCCTGGATGAGCGTGGCTTCGGCGATAGGGCCTGAAGCTCCGAGGATCTCCAGGTCGGCATAGCGATGGTACCCGCCTTTCTTGATGGCTCCGCGGCACGGGTCCTTGAAGTAGAGCATGACTGGTTGCGGCAAGTCATGCATCTCCTGTTCATGATACATGCGCATGATGGCGATCTTCTCCTCGGCATGGAGAGGGAGCTTGCCGTGCTTGTCAGTCTCATCATCGACATGGTCGCCTTCGAGGATGTCCTTGGCGGCGTCGAGGTCTGCCTTGGTGATCGTCGGGCTCTTCATCGGGCAGAAGCCGTAATAGAAAGCGACTTCGCCGATCTTGTCGAGATGTTCCTGCGCCAGGAATTTCGAATCTTGCGAGCCTTTCTTCTTTTGGTTGTTCATTGGCTTACTGATTATGCTGTCCCGGAAGAACTGATAATGCATTGACGGGCAGGAGCCTCACGATCGGGCGTCCGACGATGAAATGGGCGTCGAGCGGGCCCCAGGCGCGCGAGTCCGAGCTCTGAGCCCGGTTGTCTCCCATCACGAAATACTGGGTCGGTCCGAGGGTCATGCTGAAGTTATCGTGCGATTCGTGGACTGCGGCGACGTACGAATCGTCAACTTGGAATGGCGTACTCGAAGCGGTAGAAATGGAAACTTTCCCGTCTTTGATGGTCACGGTCTCGCCCGGAAGGCCGATGATGCGCTTGATGTAATAGATCGATGGGTCATTCGGATACTCGAAGATGATGACGTCATAGCGCTTGGGCTCTTGGAAGCGGTAGGTGACGCGGTCGACGATGAGGAATTGACCGGTCGAGAAGGTCGGATCCATCGAGGCGCCGTTGACCACGAACGGTTCGGCGATGAAGAATCGGATCGGAAGCGAGATGATGAGGGCGATGACGATGACCTGCACCCATTCGCGCACATTTTTCCAGAATGAATTCTTGGGAGTCGGAGGAGTGGACGGCGCTTCATTCAACGGCTGGGCTTGAATAGGTTCGCCTGTATCCATAGTGCGCATCATTATAGCCTCGAAATGCTTTTGACACAAGGGATTTGCGCATGTCATACTGGTTTTCATGTCATACATCATCGCCGGACTCGGCAACCCAGGAGCGGAATACGAGAATACACGTCACAATGCCGGGCGTATTTTGCTCGACGCTATCAGAAAAGAATTTTCTGAGGAAGAGTTCAAGTTCGACAAGAAGCTGAATGCGCTCGTCGCCGAAGCGAAGATCGGGAAAGAGAAAGTGCTGCTCATCGCACCAGAGACTTTCATGAATAATTCCGGTAAGGCGATCGGTCCGATCGTAAAGACCAAGAAGAATGCCAAGCTCAAGCTCACGACCGCTGACACTCTCCTTGTCATCTACGATGATTTTCAGTTACCGATCGGCCGCATGAAGATCTCCTATAATAAAAGTTCAGGTGGTCACAACGGGTTGGAATCTATAATCAAAGCTTTGAAGACAGAAGCTTTTCCGCGTCTGCGCGTCGGTACTGCTCCAGCCACTTCTAAGGGCGATGCCAAGATCCCGCACGGCGATGACAAGATCGAGAAGTTCATTCTCGGCAAATTCAAAGATGAAGAGATGAAGGAATTGAAGAAGATGTCCAAGAAAGCTATTGAGGGAATTGAGGCGTGGGTCAAAGAGGGAAGGGATAGGGCGACGAATATTGTGAACAGCGCTTAAATGGTCTAGTATTTATTGTGTACAGCAAATTGAACAAAAGGAGCTTGTTATGGCAGAGATCGTTGCAAATATCATATTAAAAGACGTTTTCAATCGACGGTTCCAGAGCCGAATAACTTTACCCGAATTTCCTAGAGTCGGGCAGCGTGTATGGCTCAGAATTAACGATAGGCTAACCTTGCTTAAGGTTGTAAAACGCCACTGCATCGCTGAGGGTGAGGACTTCATTGAGTTTGATTTTAAACGCTGCTTGTTTGTTTCTTTCTCAGCGGATTCGCTTATTGGATGGCTTGAAGGTGACCCCAAATGGCGTAAATATTATCTGAACGAATTCGGCGATAAGAAATTTGCCTCACAGGAGGAACACGTCGCTTAAGTTTAATTTGGTTGGGTTATCTTTGCCAGAAATCCAGGAAAGCTCTGCTTCCTGGATTTTTTATTTGCTAGAAAAACTTCATTGACAGGAATGGTGTAATAAATTGTATAATGATGAAAAAATATGGCTCAGTAAAGTCGTTGATTAAAACATGCAAATCAAAATGTGTGAATGAATTATTTCGTACATTTGCAGCGCTCGAGGCCAACCACACCAGCTCTCTTGAAAGCCCGACAAAAAAGAAAAAACCGGCATGATGCCGGCTTTTTCTTTTGAGAATGCGATTTTGATTTAGACTTTCTTCTCTCCCGTATACGCCAGCGCCATCTTCTGCTCCTTCGGATCGAAGAGGGCGATCTTGAACGGATAGGTCTTGCCGAGCTCGAGAGCCTTCCTCAGCTTCTCCTCGGAACCGAACTCCGAGACATGCACGAGTCCCGCCACTCCTTCCTCGATCGAGGCGAGCGCGCCGTGCTTGTTGAACTTGATGACCACGCCGGTGACTGCCATGTCCTTCTTGTACTTCTTGGCGGCTTCGGTCCACGGGTTTGCCTTCAGCTGTTTCAACGAGAGAGAGATCTTTCCGTCCTTGATCTCGATGATCTTGGCCTTGATCTTCTGGCCCGTCTTCACGAAGTTGCGAGGATCATCCACGAGACCCCAATCGATCTCTGAGATATGGACGAGGCCTTCAAGGCCTTCCTCGAGCTTGACGAAGACGCCGAAATCGACGACGCCAGTGACGGTTCCTTCGACTTCATCGCCGATCTCATACTTGGAGACGATCTTCTCCTTCTCTTTCTGCTCCGAGCCCTTCTCCGAGAAGATGAGCTTGCCTTCTTTGGGGTCCGCCGTGATGATGGCGACCGAGAGGCGGGTGCCGACGAGCTTCTTGAGCTCATCGAGGATCTTGTCCTTATCGCCGTCTGAGATGCGCGGATAGTGCTCAGCTTTGAGCTGGGATGCCGGCAGGAATCCGACGATGCCCTGCCACTCGATGAGGAGGCCGCCCTTGTTGGCTTCCTTGACCGGAAGGTCGAGGACCTTCTTCTCCTTGATGGCGGACTCGGCTTCGCTCCAGATGAGCGCCTGGCGAGCTTCCTTGAGGGAGAGCTCGAGGTAGCCTTCCTTGTGGGCGTTATCGACGATCTTAGCGGCAATGACATCGCCGACGTTGATCTTCTTGATGACGTCGCGGGCCGTCATGAACTCGCGGCCGTAGATGATGCCGGTACCGAACGGAGCAAGGTCGACATAGACCGACGACTTCTCGACGGCGATGACCGGACCTTCCACGAGGTCGCCGACCTGCGGCGGATTCTTCATGGACGGGACGAGTTTGCCCATGACTGTAGCTTTCTGCTCGTCGGTCATGGCCATGCTCTCGTTCTTCTTGGCGACGGCCTTGGCGAGAGCTGACTCCTCATCCGTCATCTCGAGGCCTTCCTTCTTAGTCTCCACAGCTTCAGCTGAGTGTTTTCCTGTCAGTTTCTCTTTTAAGTTCTTAAACATGTAGTTTCTTGCGCCCTGCTTTTTAGATTGATAATAAATAAGTGCAGGATAACGCGAAGTTGTTAAAAACGGCCTGATCTGCCGTTACAAAGCTAATCTAACGTAAAAACAGGGGATTGTCCATATATGAAGAGGCCCGCCAAGTATTGCTACTGGCGGGCC
>Ga0265338_10000965_pt1 | contig 48453 bp, 38 predicted proteins | sample 42126metaG_FD_193579 | JGI IMG/M metagenome (GOLD analysis project Ga0265338, IMG submission 193579) | Rhizosphere microbial communities from Carex aquatilis grown in University of Washington, Seatle, WA, United States - 4-21-26 metaG | ecosystem: Host-associated > Plants > Roots > Rhizosphere...
TGAATCAATGCCCCGGCCGATTGCGCGAACGAGGTCGAGCAATGTCTGTTCTGCTTCACCGACCAGAACAAAATCTAATCCGGCGCGAAGATAATCCTGCACGTGATCTGTCGCATCCGAACCATGGGCAATGACGCGGCAGCCGAAATCTTTCGCGTCGGTTAGCATCTGCCAGGCGACATCGCGCATGCGCGTGAGGCACATTTTTGTGAGGAAATTGAAATCGTCTTCGTAAACGGCGACGATCCTGGGCTGATGGATACGGAGCGCTTGTTTGAATCCTGCATCCGGATCGCTTAGCATCGCGTCAAAAACCGCGACGGAGACGCCCTTCGAGCGAAGAAGCCCAGCGGCATACAAAGTGCCGAGCGGCGGATAGGGCTGCATTTTCCGCACCTGCTTGCGATCGTAGGGCAGGTGGTAGGAATGTGTCAGCAGGACATCAGCCACGGCATTTTCCTATCGGTGCCGCGATGCGAATTGGAAATGCGTTCAACAAACTTCGCTTACCTCCGTGCTAAGCGGTTGACCGGTGAGCAGCGAACGACGCGAGACCACACGCTCAAAAGAGCGGGCGATCCAGAGCTCCCACGGGAACGAATATTTGTTGGAGCGAATCCGCCAGCGAAGCGGAGCACCGAGCGCACGACGAACGCCCTGGCGCAAACCCGGATGGTTCGTGGTCGCTTTGCGAAGCTGATTGTTCAGCAGGAAAAACTCAAGCATCCTGCGCAGGCGCGCCAATTCCGCACCTTGAAGCCACGGAAGTACGCTTTTCCCCAACGGGAGGTCAACCCACTCCTGCAACGACTGCGGTTCGCGCATTCCCATTTCGCGAAGCTGCGGCCAAATTGGAATTCCGGGGTACGGCGTGAAAATATTCGGGGAAAAACTTACGTTCCAGAATTGGCGAGCGATATCGCTCATGGTGCTCAGCGTCTCGACGCGATTGGCTTCGGTCTCACCGGGGTATCCGAAAATCAGATTGAATGTGACGTGGATGCCGCCCAGAGCCGCTTTGCGGGCAGTTTCATACATTTCGTTCAAGTGCTGGTGGCGCTTGTTCATCAATTTCAGGACGTCGGCCGAAGTTGATTCCGTGCCGAAGCCCATGTGGGAGACACCGCTCTCGCCCAGCAATCGGACGTCATCGTCTGACATGCGGCAAAGAAAATCAGTGGAGGCCTGGAAAGTCCAACGGAAGCGAAGCTTGGAATTGAGAAAGCCGCGCGCAATGTCAACGGCGCGCCGCCAATCCACAGGAAGATTCGAATCCAGCATGGCGACTTCTTCGATCCGGTATCGCTCGACGAGATCGGTGACTTCCTTGACGACTCGATCCGGAGCGAGCGCGTTGAAGCGGCGTTTGTAGAACACCATGTCCGTACAGTAATTGCAGGCGTAGGGGCAGCCGACGCTTGTGGCATAGGCAAGTTTTCGAACTCCGCACGCACGCTCGTAAGCATCGAAATCGGTCAAATGAAATGCGGCGAGCGGAAGATCGTCGAGCCACGTTGTGGGGCGCTCGGGAGCATGCTGCGGGATACCAGATGGTTTGGTGGAGACGCCCTGCACGTCGTGAAAATCTTTCTTGTCAGCAAGGCGCTGTGCAATTGCCAGGAGCGTAAGTTCGCCTTGCCCTCGCACGACGGCGTCCACGTACGGCTCGTTTAGCGTTTGTCCCGGGACCAAGCTGGGATGCCAGCCGCCAAATATGACAGGAACGTTGGGATGCTGTTTCTTTACGAGCTTCGCAATGCGAATAGCACCGCGAATCATGGGGCCGGTAAGAACGGATATTCCCAGGCACAGCGCGTCCTGAACTTCACGCAGCACACGCGATTCCCAATCAGGAGCAATTGCCGCATCGATGATGGTGACTTCGAATCCGGCTGCGAGGAGTGGCGAAGCGAGACTCAATAAACAAAGTGGCGCGCTGAGCGGCGGACCATCGTACGCAGGATAAAAAAGTACGACTTTGCCTTTGGATTTCAAGCGGCTCCTGACGTTGCCGGCTCAAGGCGCTTCGCATCGACTGCCGGTTTCAAGGCGGCCGTCTTGCGTTTGAGTTTGTCGCTGATCCACAGCTCGACAGGAAGGGCATACACATCGTGATCGAGCCGCCAACGCGCGGGAATTGAGAAAGATTTCTGAATCAGGCGCGTGGAGCGGCTGCGCGTGTCTGCACCGATTGGGAAGCGATCGAAGGCAAGCCTCAAATAATCGCGCATCACCTGCAGGCGGCGATGCTCGGTCCCTTTCAACCATGGGAGAACCGTGTAGCGCGGGAAAAAATCCGCCCATCCTTCAAAGGACGTAGGTACCTGGATTCCAAATTCTTCAGCATGCTCCATCACGGGCGCGCCGGGATACGGTGTAAAAATGTTGGTCCAGAATTCCGCGCCTGGGTGGCGCCGGCACATATCCATGATGAATTTTATTGTCTGGCGGCGTTCGACGGGGCCTTCGCCGGGGTACGCAAAAATAATGTTGAATGAGGGGCGCACGCCCGCTTCAAGGCAGCGGCGCGCCGTTTCGTAAATCGTGTCAAAATTCTGGAAGCCTTTGTTCATCAGCTTCAGAACTTTTTGGGAGCCGGATTCCGCACCATGGCAGATCTGTTGTAGGCCGCTGCGATGCAGCAATTTCAGGTCTTCGACGCTCAGGCGCGCGGTGAGATTGGTGGTTGCCTGAATGCTCCACTTGAAATTGGCGCCGGCGCGAACGAGTCCGTCGGCGATGAGGCGCGCGCGATCGAGATCGACGAGAAAGTTGTCGTCAACGACCCACAAGAGCTCGAGCCCATAGCGGCGGGTTAGATCGACCGTCTCTTCGACGAACTGTTCAGCGGGAAGCGCGTTCCACTTTCGCCCGTACACGCTTGCGTTCGTGCAATACGAGCAATTGTACGGACACGCGAGGCTTGAGATGTACATCGCCCAGCGGCGGCCACAGACACGTTCGTATGCGTCGAAATCAGCGATGTGATAGGCCTTCGGCGGCGAGTCCACGATCGGTTTCAGCGGACGTTCGGTGGTTAGAATGAGCTTTCGATCGCGTTTGAAGCCGATGCCGGGAATCAGGTCAATCGCCGAGCGGCTTTCCAGGTGCTGGACGACTTCGAGCAACGCAACTTCACCTTGTCCACGAACGACGATATCTACGAACTCCGACTCGAGAGTTTGTTTCGGCAGCAACGAAGGATGCCAACCGCCCAGGATAATCGGAAAATCCGGGTTCCAGGCTTTTACGGCGCGCGCGATCTCGACTGTCTCGCGAATCATCGGGCCGGTGACAAGCGAGATACAGAGGCAGATTGCGTCTTCCACTTCTTCAAGAACGCGTTGCTTGTAATCGGGGGTGATCGTGGAGTCGATCAGGCGGATGGTGTAGCCGGACTGCAAGAGAGGCGTCGCCACAGCGAGGATGCCGAGAGGTGCCGTGGCCTCGGAGCTTGCGAACGACGGAAAGAAAAATACGACCTTGCGCGCCATGGGCTATTCACCGCGAATTTGAAGATACGGCGCGGCTTGAAATGGTTTGTCACGATGTTGTCACGACCCTGTAATTCCTTTGCTCCCAACGTGCGGGCGCCTTTTTTTGCGATAAAGTGAGTGACGTTGTGATGAAACTGCACACGATTGACGAGGAATATCTTCCTCTCCGCGCGGAACTGCGCATGGTCGGGGCGCGATGTGACCTCTCCACGAATTCGGGGGAGATTCTCTCTTCTCTTTCGCGATGGGAGGCTCCTCCCGCAGCAGAACCGAGCTATTCGTTCGAACTGAGCGTAGTGGAGGATTCAGAGGCGAAGCGCGACCGGTCCGCGACGCCTCATTTTCGCGGACTTCATCACCTCGTATTCGGAAGCTTTGGCTCGGACGAAAGCTTTGTGTTCGACTTGTTGCGACGCAAAGTTTCCGGCGTGGTGTCGGAAGAGACTGCCGTCGACCAAGGATTCTGGAACACGCGCCTGTTGCCTACGGCGCTCGGGTTGCTCGGGGCGACGATTGGCGTGGTGCCATTACACTGCGCTTGCCTCGACAAGGACGGTGAGGGATTGCTGCTGGCGGGAGATTCCGGGACGGGAAAATCCACTTTAGCTGTTGCTTTGAGCCGGTGTGGATTCGGAATCGTTTCCGACGGCTGGACTTACGTAGGGAAAAGCGGAAACGATTTGACGGCTTACGGGATTTCGGCGCCCGTCAAACTGCTCCCGGATGCTGTGCGGCACTTTCCGGAGCTTGGTGGTTTTAGGGCTGCGAGAGCATCGAACGGCGAAATGGCTTTTGAAGTTGATGCAGCACTGGCATTTGGCGCGGAGGTTTGCAGCAAATCTCGCCCGCGCTGGCTGATATTTCTCGAGCGAGTTGAAGCTCGTGGGTGCGAAATCGTTCCTTTCCGCGGCGAAGCGGCGCGAACATTCTTCGAGAGCAGCGCGGAGCGGCTCCCAATTCAGTTGAAAGAGGGAGCGAAGACAAGGGCCGCTTTGATTGAGACTCTCTCAGCGACGGATTGCTGGCTGGCGCGTTATGGAGGCCCCCCACATCTTGCGGCCGAGGCGCTCAGCCGATTTTGCGAGGCAAGTTAGCGTGTCTAATTTTGAATTAAACCCATACCATGACCCGCGCGACCCGCTATGGCGACTCGCTCCCACACCTTTCCATTGGAAGTTGCACATCGGCAGATTATCGCTGCTTGTGGAGAGCAATGATCCGCGGCTACTGGCAACACTTTCAAAGATGAATCCGGAGAAATCCTCGAACGACGAACCCGCATTTCTGTGGAGGATTATTCGCGATCCAGAGGCGGGGGACGAAATCGAGCCGGTCTCACTAATTGTGGATGGCGATTTGAACTTCCTGAAAATGGGGACGGGAGTATTCGCGGGAGTGGACAGGGAACGCAAGGAATTGCTCGGGTTTGTGGGAATGGGTGTGAGCGATTGTGCATTCCAAGAGTCTGTTGCGCCGCTATTTGTGCAGTTGACGCTGGAAGCCGTAAATGACGACGCACACGATGCGACGGGGAAAATGGAACCTGCGCTTGCGAGAGGCAGCGTCAATGCGTAGGAGCACACTGAAGCTTGCCGCTATCTCGGCACTTGGGTCGGAGCCAGATTTCTCGGGGTTGCGGGAACTCCGCGGATGCAGCTCGAAAGATTTTGCAAACTTCACGACGTGGCTGGACCACAGCGGACTCGCACTGTATTTGTTTAGCCGGCTTCGCGGTTGCGGAGAGCTCGGCCTCGTCCCATCCAATTTCCGTATTGTTCTCGAACAACGCCTCAACTCCAACCGCAAACGGATGGAGGCGATGTTCGATGAATTCCGCAGGGTAAACGCCGAGCTGAGGAGTCGCCCGGTTCCTCATGCATTTCTCAAGGGATTTACTTTGACGCCCGAGTTTTGCGCGGACCCCGCTCTGCGCCACCAAACCGACCTGGATATTTTGGTGCATCCCGATTCCCTTGCGGAAGCAACGCAAGCGTTGGTTGCGTGCGGTTATTCTTTTGGTGGCACCGAGGCAGGCGGCCGATTGCGATTTGCGACCCCGCTACAGTACGTACCCTCCGCACAAGACGATATCTACCGAGTATCACCACATCGAGAGGCAGAGCTGCACACATCGATCTGGGAAGAAACCGGGCATGTGTCGCTCGATGTGCCGAAGGATTCCCTGGAGCTGGCTCGAACTCGGAGTTTCCAAGATATCGAGTACTCTTCGTTATCGAAGGAAGATATGTTCCTGATGCAAAGTCTGCATGCGTTCAGCCACTTGCTGGGATCCTGGGTCCGCGTTTCTTGGATGTGGGAAATTCACTATTTCCTCAGAACGAACCTGAGTGACCCGGAATTGTGGCAGAGGATCATTGCGCGAGCGGGAAATGACCCTAAACTACGTAAATCGATCGGGCTTATTCTTTGCCTTACGGCGGAACTTTTTGGCGGCCCCATCCCTGCAGCATTGAATGATTGGGGTGTGAACACACTTCCCGATCGACTGAAGACATGGGTCAGGACCTTTGGAACCCAGTGGGCGCTTTCCGAACTTGAGGGAAGCAAAGTTACACTTTTTATCCACGAAGAATTCGTGGACGACGCTTCCCAGTGGAATGGCTACCTATTGCGCCGACTGATTCCGGCATCGGGAAAACCATCCATCGGGCAAATTGAAGCATCCGATGTGAAAACAAGGCTTGCGGGGCGTGTGGCTCAACTGAAGTTTTCCGGTCAACGGTTGGCGTTTCACGCGCGCGAAATATTCGTTTTGGCGCGACAGACTCTTCGCTGGCGTCACGCGGTGCAATCCAGCCGAAGAAGCCGAATCGTTTCGCCGTAAGCGTATGATTCAGAATTGCGTGGTTGCGTCGAATCGTCGAGCAGCCGAAGTGCAATTGAAAAGATTTTCTCAGTTGGGGAGGAAAGACTCCATGCGAATCGCAAGTAGCGTCTCGTTGGGTGCGTGCGGACGACTGATTGGGATGGCGCTGGCCTTGAGTGTGCCAGCCTATGCGCAAACCGTCTCGCCAGAGCCGGCGCCGAATGGCCAAGCCGATCTAAACGGCAAGATCGAGGCGTTGACGGTGTCGCTGGACCAGACGCGCGCCGAATTATCGGAATCGCGCCAGGAGATCCGGCAGCTCCGAAGTATGCTGGAGCAGGTGATGCAGAAAGTGGGGCCGCTGAATGCGGCTGCGGCGGACGCGACCGTTTCCGCTGAATCTTCGTCCGGGGCGCCTTCGAAAGATTCGCAGCAATCCGTGGCAAGCGAGCCAAAACCGGCGCAAATTAGCGCGGATGATTGGGAAATTGCCAATTCCCGATTGCAGGAACAAGCGCAGGATAAAGTGGAAAGCAGCCTGAAATACAGAATCAGGCTTTCTGGAATCGTGCTGCTCAACGCGTTCAGTGTATCCGGGCAGGTGGATAACTTGGATGTGCCCGGCGTTGCACTGGCATCAGCTCCAGGAGAATCCTCGGGGAGCGTCGGGGCTTCGCTCAGACAAACGGTCCTGGGACTTTCGGGCACTGGCCCGGAGATTTTCGGGGCGAAAACATCAGGTGACGTGCAGATGGATTTCTTCGGCGGGTTACCGGCCGGATATGGGTCGCAATCGTCCGGTCTCATGCGCCTGCGCCTTGCGCGCGTCCGCCTCGATTGGGAAAATACGTCAATCATCGGTGGTTTGGACGTGCCGTTCTTTTCGCCGAACATGCCCACCTCCTATATGTCGATCGCCGAACCTTCGTTTGCAGCCGCAGGAAACTTGTGGACGTGGACGCCCACGGTTCGAGTGGAACAGAGATTCAACACCGAGTCTTCGCAATTTAAGATTGAAGCCGGCGTAATGGATCCAACCAGTTATGGGGGCGCAGGATTGAGTGCACGGTACCCGAACGCCAACGAAAGTTCCCGGCAGCCAGCGATGGCAGTCCGGCTTTCGGTTGGGCGGAGAAATGAGAACCGGCCAATCACTTTCGGTGTATCGGGGATATACAGTCCTCAGCGGTATGCGTTCGTGGGCACGACCGTGTCCGGCTGGGGCACAGTGGCGGACTGGAAGATTGCGTTGTTCCCTCACACAGAACTTAGCGGAGAGTTTTTTGTCGGGAAGGGACTTGATTCATTCGGCGGCGTGCCGGGGCCTTTCATTCAGCCACAAAACTTGGGCGCTTACTACGGGAGCGGCGCACCGGCAGCGCTTGCCAGTATCACGATGGCGGGCGGCTGGTCGCAATTCAAAGTGAGAATCAGCGCGCGCAACGAGTTCAACGTGGCAATCGGAACCGGCGGGCGCGATGCAAGCGAATTGCGCTACGAGGCTTCCAACTACCTGCTTCTTGGAAGTGTAGCCCCGCGCAACGACACGTTTTTGGTGAACTACATTTTCAGGCCGCGATCCGATCTCGTGTTTTCGCCGGAGTTCCGGCGCTTGAGGACATTCCAAATCTCCGGGCCTCCCGTGAATGCGGATCAGGCGGGCATCGCAGCGGGGTTTCTTTTCTAGGCGGACATGAAGACCCGGCTCAATCTTACGTTGTTGGCTCTTTCGATTTTTGGCGCGACGGCCGCGTTGTGCCAATCGAGCAGCCCCGCGAATGACGATGCGCAAACCGTCACCGGCGAGGTCGCGCTGGTTTCATCGAACGCGGCTACTGCAGTGAAGGATTCTTCGCGAGTTGTCGAGTGGCTGGTTCCCCGTGGAGCGGCCAAGCCGGAACGCGTTGCCACCGACCGGCCTGCGTACCGAATGGTGCAACACGATAAAATGTTCGAGCCCAGCCTGCTGGTGGTGCCGATTGGAAGCCTGGTGGCATTCCCAAACCTCGATCCCTGGTTTCATAATGTGTTTTCGCTGTATCGAGGGAAAAAATTCGATCTGGGTCTTTACGAGGCAGGCTCGCAGAAGGCGATCCGGTTTGATCGCCCGGGGGCTTCCTACGTGTTTTGCAACATCCACCCAGAAATGGCGGCCGTGGTGCTGACGGTTGATTCAACTTTTTCGGGAATCTCAGACAAGTTGGGACGTGTGTCGATCGCAAACGTGCCTCCGGGTGAGTACACGCTGCACTTGTGGTATGAGAACGCCACCCCGCAGGCCCTTCAAGCACTCGAGCGGGCGGTTACGGTCAGCAAAAGCAATCACAGCCTTCCCAGTATTTCTATTCCCGTGACGAAACAGGATTCGACGAAGCACAAGAACAAATATGATCAGGACTATGGGCCGGATCCTACAACGCCGGTGTATTGAGTGCCGGTTGCGATCTTTTGATTGTTAGGCGAGAGAGCTCTTTGGAGTGAATGAATGGACAGCATATTAGTGGTGGAAGACAGCCGGGCGATGCAAAGGACGTTGCAACGCCTGTTTGAATCCGACGGGCTTCACGTGCGCATCGCTTCCGATGGGGTAGCAGGCCTGGAAAGCTTTCGAAAGCATACGCCCAACGTAGTGGTGTTGGATTTGAAGCTGCCAAGATTGCCGGGAAAGGAACTCTGTCGCGCATTCAAGGCACATTCTCCTTCGGTCCCTATCGTCGTGGTAAGCGCCAACACCGAGGTCGAAGACAAGGTGCTCTTGCTCGAATTGGGCGCCGACGACTACGTCACGAAACCGTTCAGCCCCAAGGAATTGCTGGCTCGTGTGCGCCGGGCAATGCGCCGCGGTGTGCCCAAAACGCAGCATGTGACGAACATCACCGCGGAAACAATTCAGCACGAAGTGCTCACGTTCAGCGATGTGCAAATCGATTTCACAAGCATGGAAGCCACACGCGCAACCAATTCGCTCACGCTGACGGCCCAGGAATTCAAGCTTCTAAAATTCTTTGCCAAGTCACCGGGCCGCGTGATTTCGCGGGAAGAGCTCTTAAATGAGGTTTGGGGATATGAGAATTATCCGACCACTCGAACAGTGGACAATCATATCCTCCGTCTGCGGCAAAAGCTGGAGCCGGACCCCGCGAATCCGCGCTTCTTCCTGACGATTCATGGCGCTGGGTACAAATTCACGACCGGAAATCTTGCAGCGCAGGACAAATAGCGACACCTCTTGTTAATTCTATGATGCCACTACGACTGCGGACTGAGCTTCTGATCGCGAATCTGCTGATCATTTGCACACTGACTGGCGTCATCCTGTTCATCGTGCGTCACACGGTACGTTCGGAAATCGACCAGGAAGTACGGCAAGGAACCGATGCATCGGTGCGCGCATTCCAGAGCGTCCAGCGCGAGCGCGAGGTCCAGCTTTCGCGAACGGCGGCCCTGCTGGCGGAGCTTCCTCCATTGAAAGCGCTGATGACCACGGACGACACACTCACCATCCAGGACGGATCGAAACGATTCTGGCAGCTCGCGGGCAGCGATTTGTTCGTGCTGGCTGATCCGGATGGCAAAGTGCTGGGATTTCATGTGAAGAAGCCCGGCTGGGGGCCTCAAATCGTCGAAAACGATTTGAAGAAATTGATGGAGCAGCGCGAGAAAGCCGACTGGTGGTACGCCGACGGTCAATTGTATTGGGTGTTTCTCAATCCAATTATGATTGGCGCAGAGAACAACGGAAAACAAATTGGAATGATTGCCGTGGGATATCAGGTGGATTCAACGGTGGCGGAGCATTTGTCGCTCGGAACGGGTAGCCAGATTGTTCTGGCCGCGGGCGGGAACGTGATCGCGTCAACACTTCCGCCCGCCTCAGAAAACGAGCTGCAGCAATGGATTCTCGCGGAGGGGGCGCAAACCGATACCGAAACGCAGGAGATGATTCTAGGGCAAGGTCAATTCCAGGTCGCGTCGGTTTTGATCCACAGTGGGCCACCAGCGCCGGTGCGATGCTATGTATTGATGTCTCTGGAACCGACGAACACTTTCCTGCGCGAACTCAATCGCACGATATTTATCGTTGGAATTTCGGCGGTGATATTCGCCGCGCTCTTGCTTAATTTTTTCTCGCGGACGATCACGCGCCCCCTCGACAACCTTGTAGCCGGAGTTCGTGCGCTGGCCGCGGGCGACTATGCCTACTCGATTACCCCGCGGGGAAGCAGTGAAGTGGCGGAGTTGGGCGACGCGTTTTCAAGGATGCGCGATGAGTTGCTGGCCGCGCAACAGAGATGGATCGCGACGGAGCGGATTGCGGCCCTGGGAAGAGCGGCAAGTTCAATCTCGCACGATCTTCGCCATTATCTTGCTGCCGTGGTTGCCAACGCGGAATTCTTATATGAAGCGGAGCGGCTGAAGCTGAATCGGGATGAAATTTATAACGAAATAAAAACTGCATCGGATCAAATGGTGGACTTGATTGACTCTCTCCGCGAGGTGGCACGCGAAGGCACCGCAATCTCGCCGGTGCCTGCGTCGCTGGACCAAATCGCTCATCGGGCCGTCGAGGCGGTGGTCAGCAGGCCCGAGCTTCGGAATCGCAAGGTGACGATCAACGCAAGCGGCGAAATGAGTGGCGTCTTCGACCCGAAGAAAATTGAGCGGGCGCTATTTAATTTGGTGCTGAATGCGTGCGAAGCGACTGTGAATTGGCAGGGAGAAATTCGGGTCGAACTCGCTTCGAAGGGCGACTTCTTTGAAATTCGCGTGGTTGATAATGGCCGCGGAATCCCTTCGACCATCCAGAGCACATTATTTGATCCGTTTGTAAGCTCCGGAAAACCCAACGGCACCGGGATGGGACTAGCGATCGTAAACAAAATCATTCACGATCATGAAGGGCTTGTGGCAGTTGAGCAGACATCCGAGTCGGGAACGGTCTTCTTAATCAAATTTCCTCGCCGCTCGCGCACGGTAGCAGTCAGCCCCGAACCTGCCGTAACATAAAGGGATTCTGTTTCGAGTCGCGCCGCGAAGGCCCGGCTGTTGCTACCGTCCAATACCTATCTCACGTGCTGTTTACTGCCTAATCCAATAAACTCCCAACATAGGCGAAAGACGAATTCCGAACCGTAAACCAAATAGCGTCTCCACAGGCGTCTTGGTTCCTGCGCCAACCGAAATAGCCATTCCAGACCGTTTTCCTGCATCCAGATGGGAGCTTGCGCCTTCGTTCCGGCATGGATATCAAACGCAGCTCCCACACCGACAATGACCTGGGCTCGCAGCTTTTCCCGATGCTCCATCATCCACGTTTCCTGCTTGGGCGTGCCAAGACCAATCCATATAATATCGGAATTCGCAGCGTTGATCGACGCGACAATCTGTGCGTCTTCCTCTTCTGTTAGCGCGCGAAAAGGAGGTGAATATGTGCCCGCCACTCGCAGCCCGGAATATTTATCCTGGAGAATTCCTGCCAGTTTTTCGGAGACGCCGGGTGCGCCACCGTAGAAGAAATGCCGATAACCTGCGCTCGCCGTCCGCTCGCAGAAACGCATCATGAGCTCCGGGCCGTACACTCTTCGTCGCAGGGACAAACCCTTAAGTCTGCCGAGCCAAACGAGGGGCATGCCGTCGGGCACAACCGCGTCGGCAGCGTTTAAAACTTCCTTGAATGCGCGATCGTGCTGGGCTTCCATCACGCCGTGCATACCGGTGACGGCGATTGCGTGACATTGCTTTCGTTCTTCAATCCATTGCCTCATTGTTTCGATCATATCCGGGATTTGCACCGCATTTACTCGAACGCCCAGCACGTCAAATGTTCTGCGAGAGCTCGCCAGTCTCTCCTCTCCTTGTTTCTGCGCAATTGCAGTCGGCTCACCAGCGTGCGAACGTTGAGAAGCGCAGTTCACGCGCGCTTGTTCATAAATCTCCATTAGTCCGGCGAGATTGGATGCGGCTCCGTATGCGCTCACAAATTTGGCGCGCGCAGCCAACCCCATTTCTTCGAGGCGCTCCGGTTCCTGGCAGGCAGATAGAATCGTTGCAGCCAAATCTAACGAGTCGCCCGGGTTGAAAAGAAGCCCGGTGCGCTCAGCTTCAACGAGCTCCGCAGTCGCTCCATGATTCGCTGCAATCACCGGCACACCGCAAGCATATGCCTCGGCGATGACCATCGGAAATGCTTCGTAACATTGGCTGGGAAGAATCAGAAAGCGCGAATTCTTGATCGCTTCGAGAGCATGAGTGTGATCGAGATATCCCAGAAATTCGACGTTTTCGAGTCCAAGCGCCTTCCGATCGGCTTCCAATTGTTCGCGTAGAGGGCCATCTCCCACGATCCGGAGCGGAAGTCGCGGTGCAGCGATCTTCCAAGCGTCAAGAAGTTGCCGCAATCCCTTCTCGGCGGATAACCTCCCCACATAGATAGCGTATTCTCCATGCCCCTCGCGGCATCCTGGATCCGGATCGACAAAGTTTCCTTTCACTATGATTCTGTGATTTGGCAAACCGCCTTGCACGAACTTGCCGCGCGCGAAATCCGAGAGCGCGATATAGACGTTCACGTTTTCCTGCCAGGTGCGAATGGTTCTGTGGAACGCATGCATCGCGGCAACCACGCTTGTTGCCGCTCGACTTTCGCGATAGCAACCATGAACCACTCCAGGCCAGGAGCTCCGCTTTCCGATGCAATCCTTGCACGGTTGCCCATCGCGCAGAAGATTTGCGCCCGCGCAGAGCAGGCGATAATTGTGTAGCGTCTGCACAACGGGAACGCCAGCGTCGCGGCAGGCCGCGTAACCGGAGGGCGATATGAGAGGAAAAGTGTTGTGAAAATGCGCCACATCAGGCCGCTCTCGCCGTATCAGCGATCGAATGGCTCGTTGACTGTCGTGGGACCAAATTGTGTTGGTCGCGAGCGATGCTTTCTGAATTAGAGACTGCGGCGCGATTTCGCGATTCGTTCGGCGATAGTGAACCACTGTGTGGCCTGCCGCTGACAAGAGCTGCGCTTCCGCCTCGACCACGCAGTCCTCTCCACCGCGATTCTGATACTCGTTGTGGACTACCAGCACTCTCATGTGACGCAATCCCCAGCGCCTGCCTGAATTGAGTGGTCCAACGATGCCGCCACTTTCCTGGTCACGGCGGCTCCAGCTGGGAGGCGGCGACAGAGCGCAGTCGTATGCGTCGTGAAAATCCAAATGCGAAGAAACGGTGGCAGGAGGGCCTGCAATCGATGTTTTATGAAGGGCTTCGTCTTGGCGAGACCGCGTTTTCCGAAAATGTCTTCTTCTTTGTTGATTGATTCCCGCTGCAGCGCGAGAATTTCGAGGCCGCAGTCTTTCTGAAGAAACCTTACGAACGACCGGGGACTCCAGAATTGAACATGCCCCGCATCTGTGGCTGACGCATATTCGCGCCGGAGAAGAGTTTTCCGAATCCAATTGGTGGCTACTTTTTCTGTGGGCACCTCGGCAACGACGAAATCCGCCACCCGACTTGCCTCCTCCGCTGCGCGCGCTGGTTGATCTAGGTGTTCCAGGACATGTGAAAGAATCGCGACCGAGTAGGTCTTGTCTGGCAAGGGGAGCTCCGTTGCGTCCGATACGAAGCCTCCACAGAATTTATCTCCCAGCTTGCCGCGAGCGGCCGTCAACGCAGACATTGAAACGTCGGTGCCGAAATAGGAGCCGGCGAAATTATGATTCGTCAGTTCCTGCAAGACGTCTCCGGTTCCGCAGCCGATCTCGATGGCGGATTGAATCGAGATTCCCGCGCAAACCGCGACAATGTTTCTGGCCTTATACTTCGCTCCTTTTCTTCTCCACAGCAGGAACGACGGATCTTTCAGCGCCGCCCGATATTGTTGTTCATAGTCCAGCCACATGAATTTGCCTCGGGCGCCGAAATCAGTTCACCGGCTGACACATCTCAAAATTTGAGACGCAAATGCCATTTCGTTTATGTCGCTCCATTGCAGCAAACACGCGCTCCAGGTTCTGCCACTGGCATGTCTCTTCGATTTCCCAGGAATGGCCCCAGAGGTGAAACACGCCGCCGCATTTCGAGGCACGCTCCAACAAGCGGATGGCGAGGGAAGCCCAATCTTTGCTGGCCCGAGATTCGATGACGCGTTGAAGATTGCGCGGCTTAAAGCGTTTCGCGCAATTAGTCCAATAAGCCAGCGACTTGTGCGGGAATGCCTGAATCGTCGTGGGAATCAGAGCGAGACCATTTGCGTTCGCGGGCGCATCCAGTGATAACAATTCAACCGTACGCGCCGCGGCGAATCCCGCATCTTTCACCATTGCCAGGTGCCGCCTTCCAAACCGCCCCTTCGGAAAACAAAATGAATTGCACACTGTCCCTGTAGTTTCTTCGATGGAGTGTCGTGAGCCGACGATTTCTGCGTTCGCGACTGCGTAGGACGTGGCAGTCAAGTCCACATGATGCAAAGTGTGAGCGCCAACCTCGAAGGTTCTCGCGAGTTCCTTCACTTGCGGCGCCGTCAAAACTGCGTGCTCGCATTCGAATGGGACGTAAAACGTCCCTCGCAGGCCATACTTTGCGAGGAGGTCGGCAACGCGAAAATCAAGTGGGTGACCATCATCCCAGCTTGTGGTCATGATCAACCGGGGTCTCGGCGCGCCGGGAAGATGTTCTATCGGTTGTATAGTTTCGCCCATGAGAAACCCAAATCAACGCAATTGTCCCCGTGGCCCGCTATTCGGTTGTCACAACGAAGTCAAAGCCGGGTCAACTCTGTGCACCGCGTAGTCAACCGCCTGCTGGAAGCCACGCACCATCTGTTCGTTGTTCCATTCGGCGATAATCCGGCGCGCGTGATGACTCATCGCGTCATGAAGCTCGTGCGAATCCAGAATTTGTTGGATCGCCATCGCAAGAGCGGCTGAATCACGCTCGGGGACAACAAATCCATTAATCCCTTCCTGTACCAACCCTCCCACGGCAGCGCCAACAGAATCCGAAGCGATGACCGGGACACCCTGGTTCATGGCTTCGTTGACAACCAGGCCCCACGGCTCTCTTTCGCGCCTCGTGCGGACCGACGGAAGCACAAGTGCGTGAGCCATCGCGTAGTACGGCAGTGTGCTTTCGGGCGGCACGTACCCGGCGAAGCGAACGCGACCCTCAATCCCGTACTCGGCCGACATTTTTAGGAGTGCCTCGCGCTTGCTGCCATCTCCTGCCACCACAAACACTGCGTTCTGCGCCGTAACACGGCGAAATGCCTCGAGCAAATATTCCAGGCCTTTGCTTTCTTCCAGGCGGCCGAGATAAAGGACAACTCGGTCAGTCGGCGTGAGGCGAAGATCTTCGCGCAGGGATTCAATTGCCGCGATCGAAACGCTTTGCGAATATTGCTCGTTATCGACTGCATGAGGCGCCACAAAAATCTTCTCTTGAGTCACGCCAAGGCTCAGGAGGTATTGCTTGACGTGCTCGCCATACGTGACGATTGCGTCCGCGTTCCGGTAAATGTGTCGAATCAGCGGAAAGATTAACCGATGGAAGGGAGTGTCGATCGCTGACCAAACGCCGGTCCACAGAATAAAGGGACGCCGCGTGAGGCGCGCCGTCAAATACGTCGCGGTCAAAGCAAATCGGCCGTCAATGCATTTAATAAACGCTTCGTAATTTCCGCGCCACAGTTTCGCCGGCAACGCAGCGGTAATTCGCGTCCCCAGGAATGTAAACCCTGAAAGATGGCTCTGGCGAAATTGTCCTCTTCGCGTCCCGTGTTTTTTCTGCCAGTACCACTCGCTGCCATCCGAGTAGAAATAGAAATCCGCGTCGAATTGTGCCGCGAGTATTTCGAATGTCTTCACCCTGTAATGCGGGCAAAAATTTGTCACAAATGCCAATCGTGTCAAATGCCTTCGCCCCGTCAGGACGTCCGACGAAGGTCGGCGTTCCTCGACGTCGTGTTCTGCTGTCTGCGATTCCGGCGACATTAACGGTCCCGCCGACGATGACTCTCGCTCTTCGCGAGAACGCCCTCGTAAATATCTTCCAGCCTGTTTGTGCATCGCCTCAAATCAAACTCCCGGCACACGCGTTGGCGCGCCGCGCGGCTCATGGCAGCCCAGACGGATTCATTTTGTAGTAGCGTTATGATGCTTCGCGCGAGAGCGGCAACGTCTCTCTCGGGACAAAGTATGCCCGTGTGCCCATCCTTCACCGCTTCGGGAATGCCACCTGTGGCAAAGCTCACTACAGGAAGCTCCATCGACTGTGCCTCGGCAAACACGAGCCCGAAGCCCTCGTGGTCGCCGTCGGCCGTCCGATTGCTAGGCATGGAAAACACTTTTGCGCGGTTCATCCACTCGCGAACGAATGACGCCGGCTTGTACCCGACAAAGCGAGCCATACGCAACAGTCGGGCCGCCATCTTTTCCGCTTCCGTCCGCAGAGGACCATCTCCAATCACGACAAGCTCAACGTCCGCGACTTGCTTTTGCACTTCCGCCATCGCCTGGATGAGCAGCAAGAGTCCTTTACGCGCGCTTAAGGATCCGACGTATAGAACGATTGGCTTGCGGAGTACCGAAGTATCCGGAGAAAAAAACTCTGTATCAATTCCGATGTAGTGGACGAGAATCCGCGGCTCAGGGAATCCTTTGCGAATCAATTCCGAACGAATGAATTCGGAACACGCGAGCAGGACGGAAGAGTCGCGGATCAATTCGCCGCGCCGGCGCCAGTACCGGCGATGCATGTAATGCCTTGAGCGAAGCAAATACTCCGGTGCGACGGTCGCATCGCCCCCGTGAAAATTCGCAATGAGCGGAATGCCCAACCGTTCCGCCAACGGCAAGGCCTCCACGGCCCCCGGCCCGAAATGAGCGTGAATCAACGCAGGACGCAATTGCTCCACTCTCCTGAAGAATCCGGGGGACCATCCCATCAGCCGGAAGGGAATTTCGCGGAGCTGCCTGAGAGGCGTGCGACGGGAAGATATGACAACAGTGCGCTCTCGAGGCAACTCCAACCCATCGGCAGCTCCCAATCGGGGGCCCACGTAACATGGATTGAATCTTTTCATTGCATTTCCCTGCGCGGAAATGAACGTCAGCGTGGGCGCGAGCAGTGGATCGGCAAAAATTGCCACCGTTTGTCGCGGACGAGCAACAGGGTGTGCCGGCGTGGAAACGGTTCCTCCGGCGTTTTCGCCCGATTCAATGTTGATGGACAAGTTCGGCATGGTCTTCATTCACTCTTCAGCAAAGCCATTACCTCGCCGCCCTCCGGCGCGATTCCAGAAGGACATGCCCATATTCCTGATACACATCGCGTTGCCCGGAAACTGGCGAGCAGTCATATTGAGCATGTTCGAGAAGCCTCTCGATATCTGACTGCGTCACTCCAATCTCCGCCCAAAGCATCGGATGGAATTCGACGACCACGCGCGCAGCGGCACCAAGAAGTGTTTGCAAGCTCCCCCGCAACACATGGTATTCAAAACCTTCCACGTCAATCTTGATCAGGCTCGGCTTCAAATGATTCGCCGCGCAGAAAGCATCCAAAGTATCGACAGAAACCGTGACGCACTCTGCGTTCGGGACGCGGCTGTGAGAACTTGAGAGGGTGTTCTGCCCCGAAGTCCCCTCCACATAAAAATGACTCGGTCCCGCTGAATCGCTAAGCGCCGCAGGAACAACAGTGACATTGCCCTCCGCGCCGTTTAGCATGAGATGGTCTTCCAGCGCCGCTTTCGTCATTGGCGACGGTTCGAAAGCAAAGACACGTCCACCGGGAGCCGACCAGCGCGCCAACAAAACAGTAAAAATTCCAACATTTGCGCCGACCTCGATCACGACATCGCCCGCATGAACGATGTGTCGAAGGCAATGAAAGAGACCTGCCTCATAGTCATCTCTGAAATTCCGATACGCAGGCCTCACAAGGATTCGTTCTTGCCCATCCATCACTCGAACTAATCCTCGCCGGCCGTAAACACTCTCCAGGAACCCATCATAATAGGGACGAATCGCCGTCGTGAGCAGGGACGAATCCTGCAATCCACACTTGCTCTTGATCCAGCGCGCCGAGCGCTCGACGGCGTTCATCAGGCAGCTCCCTGAACATAATTTGCCTTTACATTTGAAAGGAGCTGCGAAAGATTCAGTGCAATCACCATGTAGAGAAACCAATAGATGCTGTTGCCCTCAAAAAAAGCGCTCTCCGTCAAGTTCAGCACGCCCAGCACAACCAAAAACAGCAAAGGCCACGCATATTCCCAGCCGCGAGTGCCGCGAGCCAAACGGTAGGCTTTGCGCGAACAGGACGCGATGCTGAACACGGTTATGGCCACGCCCACGAGACCAAGATCCAGCCAGATTTCGAGCAAACCGTTGTGCGCACTCGGTGCCGCCCAGCCCACAGCATTCCAGACATCTGCAGACTGCCCTTCAGTGCCCAACCAGAAAGCGTTGTATCCGAACCCCAGCAAAGGCTTGTCCAGCCCAATCAACACGCTCGCTCCCCAAAGTTCCGTACGTCCCGTCAAGCTAGCGTCGCGGCCCATTGCTTCCGCTGTGGCATCCCATGACGTGCCGCCCCACCAAACAAGCACAAGCACGACCGCGACGGATAAAAGAATCGCCGTGCCCGGCCTTTGGGAATTTCTGAGAAAGCGAATCCCGGGGAACGCCATCAGTATTACAACGAAAACAATCAAAGAGGTCATCGAGCCAGATAAAACGATCAAAGCGAAAGACGTTGCCGCGAACCCCCATGAAATCCATCGCGTCTCCGGCTGAATCCGGGCCCACAGGAGAAATAGAAGCACGCTCACCGCCATCATCGAGCCGAGCCCGTTTCGTTGCGTGTAGATTCCGTACCACGCGCCCTCAAGGTTGTCGATCGCGTGGCCGAAATGAAACCATCCAAACACCAGACTGCACGCCGCGCAGATCCCAAACGCCCAGGTAAGGAGCCGGAGCTGTTCGCGAATTGTGAAACGAGCGGAAAAATACAACGCGACCAGGCAGGTCCCCACCAGTGCCATACTTCGGCGAAAAGTTGTGGAAGGAGAGTCCGACCAAACTACGGAAACGATCGCCAGCGAAACCAAAAGTAAAATGGCGCGTTCATTCAGAAGAGTTTTCAGCGATCCCTTGCAATGGCGCGCCCAGAAAATCAAAGCAGCCAAATAAATTGCGGCCCACAAATATCGCGCGCCGGCAATCCCTTCCCCGGGATCCAGGATTTGCTCCGGCGTGAGGAAGAGATTTACGAATGCGCCGGTAAGCAGAATCAAGAAGAGGACGCAAAAGCAGCGCTCAACCAATGTCGCAGGCAGCGACACGCAATCGGGTTGTTCTTTTTCCCGCATGAGCGAGTGCGCCATCCTCATTCCGCTTCCACTACAAATTCGGTCAATCCCTTACGCACCCGAAAGTTCTTGTGGAAAACCACATGGGATTTCCGGACGTCGCGAACCACATACATCGCAACCGTGGAGACAACCGCCGCCGAACACGCCGCCTGAATCACCAGGGACTTTCGCTCCAAATTCAACAAGCCCAGATGGCGAATCATGGGAGGCACCGCGCAGAGCACAATGGATATGGTAATTGGCTGCCATTCGAACCGCAGCCGGTAATGACGCTGGCCAACAAGAATCATCAGCACGCAGATAACAATCCATCCAGCAAGCCACGCCCAGGCGGCGCCGTACATCCCAAAGCGGGGAATCAAAATTCGGCCGAGCAAGATGTCGAGCGCCACTCCGGCAATGTAGATCGGCATAAACCAACGCGTTGCATTGCCAACATACATTCCCGTTGCAACGGGGTATTGCACGATGGAGGCCACCTGCACCAGGAGCAACCACGGTACCAGCGCCATTGCAGCTCTGTAGGAAGGCGCCGAGAAAATGGCGAAGAGCGCCGGAGTCGAGAACGCGAGTGTGACGCCAATCGCCGCGGATATTAGAAAGATGTAACCAAACAATTTCGAAAAAATGAACTGCGCGTTCGGCTTTTTCGCAATCTGAAAGAGCAGGCCGCCCCATGCCGCTGCCAAAGGCGCCACGAAAAGGATCCGCATCAGATTCGAGATCTTGATCCCCGCAGCATAGAGCCCAACTTGGTCGAGAGTGCTATACGTATTCAGAAGATAGCGGCCGGTCGCATCGAGCCCGAGAACCATCAAAGAAGTCACCACCAACGGCGCCCCGTAACGGAGCATCGACGCGGAAAGATGCCGCGAAAACCGCATCGAGACATCTCGCCAGCAATAGAGGGCGATGGCGACCAGGCCAATCAGATCGCCCAGCACTCTCCCTTGAAACAATCCAGCAAGTCCTCGGTGCTGCATAGCGATCAGCCAAATGCTAAGCAGTGCAATCGCCACCAAGCGGACTACAGAGGCAACAGATATTGCCGTTGGCCGCCTGCCCGCGCGCAAATGTGTCTCGAACGAAGCGCAGAGACTCTCGAAAACAATCAGCGGCATCAGCAGCCATGCAAATTCTTTAGTCTGCCCACCCAACAAACGAACTCCCGCGCCACTCTGCACCGTTGCCGCGAAGGCGCCACCCAGCACCAGTGCGACTGTTCCGTTTGTAACAAGCATCGAACCAATCAGCCGCGAGCGGTCCTTGTTCTCTTCCTCCGCGTGCCACTTCAAATAAGAAGTGTTGAACCCCAATCCCGCCACTGCAATCAGAGCCAACGAGGACACCTCGACCAGCGCGTAGAGACCGAATTGCGCCGGATTGAGGTAACGCATATAGAGGGGCAGTAGAATCGTGCTGGCGGCACCCATCAACACCAAGCCAACAAGATATTTCGCGGAATCGCCTATCAAATTCTGAAGAACAACGGAGAATTCGTTAGCGGTGTCGTTGCCGCCCGAAGAGCGGCGCAACGTTTCTTTCCACGCTGTGAAGACGCTCATCCTCGGCTCACTGCCCAAGCCCCTTGCAAACCGCCGGGATCGTTTGGAGAAGCAGTTTGAAATCGCCCAGCAGGTCCCATCCGTCGATGTATTTCAAGTCCAATTCCATGCTCGTTTCAAACGAAGGCTCGTGCCGCGCGGTCACTTGCCACAGCCCCGTCATCCCGGGCCGCACCTCCAAGCGACGCAATTGTTCCAGGCTGTATTGGGCATAGTCGTCCAGCGGGTGAGGGCGCGGCCCCACGAGGCTCATGTCACCCTTCAGAACATTCCAGAGTTGAGGAAATTCATCCAGGCTATATCTGCGCAGCCATTTCCCCGCACGCGTGGTTCGAGGATCGCAAGTGATCTTGAAAAATGGGCCTTTTCGTTCATTTAGGTGCCGCACCGCATCCTTCAATTCGTCCGCGTTGACCACCATCGTCCGAAGTTTGAAGCACGTGAAGGCGCGCCCTTTTTTGCCCACTCGCTTCGACCGGTAAAAAACCTGCCCTGGCGAATCGAGTTTGATCCATGCCGCGAGCACCGCTAGCGCGGGAGTGAAGAGGATCAAAGCCAGAAACGAAAAAGATATATCCACCAGGCGCTTGAAATAGAAACGAAGTATTGGAATCGGCTTCCAACAAACGTCCATAACCGGAAAGTCTCCGACGTGGTGCAGAGGAACGTTCCACGCAAGGCCGTCGTAAAGGTCGGGAACAATTTTCACGCTGATGCCCTGTGCGCGCGCCTCCAGCGCAACGCGTTTCACAAGTTCTCTCTCGGAAGGAATCGTTATGAACACGTCGTCCACAAATTCGGCGCGGGCGACGCGCGCAAAGTCATCCACGGTGCCAAGCATTCGGGATTCGCCGGAATGGTTTCCGTCGAGAAACCCTCGAAAGCGGTATCCCAGCAGCTTGTTCTCTTCGAGTTCGCGTCCAAGCGCCTCGCCCACCCGCCCGGCTCCGATAATCACCGCATTGCGCGCCCCGATTCCTTGCTCCACACGATGGATCACAACCCTCCGCTTCGCGTACCTCCACAAGGAAAGCAGCACGATGTTCATCAGGATGCTGAGGATTACGACGAGCCGCGCGACGATATTGATGGCCGTCAAATAAACGAAGGCTGCAAAAAGAATTGCAGCCAGTGTGACGGCTTTTGCGACTGCGGTCGTCTCGCTCGCGGCTGTCCGCGCCCGCGGAGTGCGATAGAGATCCTGCCCATGGCAAAAAAGCAGGATCAACACGGCGTTCAGCAGCATGAATCCGCCGTAACCCGAAAGTGGCTGGTGCATGAGAACTTCTTTGTAGGCAGAGGCGAAAACGTGGCGCACTCCCGCGGCGGGATGCACCAAGAGAAAGGCAACGATTCCGTTGAATACGATGCAACCTACATCAATAAGTGCATACGTAAACTGAACCCACACGCCGCCCACAAAATGCGTGGCCGCGGGTCTTGCTGCGCCGCTGCGATTCCCTTGGCCAGAGTTCAGCCACGCCTCGGAAGTGGTTTCACCCGCTGCGCCTGCGTTCTCCGGCGAGGAAATGATCGCGCGCGCAGCAGCGGCGCCAGATGATATCGGCGACAAACTTCGAGCGGTTTGTGCCCCTGGCGTCATTCATCCTTCCCATTGGACTCGTCGGAATGGCTCGACGTTGGCATCGCGATCGGCTTCCCTCCGCCCAGCCCGTTGGAACGGGCCGAGGGCAGATGCGCTCTCACCGTTCCATAAATTTCTTGCGCGAACAATTTTCCCGGGTCCTGCGGGTCGAGCCGCTCCCAGTGGTCTCCGCACAATATCCACACCGCGCAAACAGAAAATGTAAGGAACATTCCCTCCAGCATGATCCACAGCCGGTGTGGCGATGCCTTCTTTTCCGGAATGTCAGGTGGATCGAGGACCTTGACGCTGGGCGTTTCCTTCGCTTCTTCCACCTTCGCGAGTTCGTACTGCTGCGTCAGTGTCTCAAACACTGCTTCCTCGACTTTGGTACGACGGTAGAGGTCCGCATAGCTCACGCCCAACAACGGAAGCTGGCGGATCGATGGGTACATGGAGGAATCATTTGTACTTGAGTTTTGTTCCGCAGGCAGAGGCGTGGAAGTCCCGCCCAATTTGTGAAGTTGCCGCTGCAGTTCGTCGATCTTGGCTTGCGTCGCGCGCACCCGCACATTGTTGTCGGCATACACTTGCTTCAAGCTTTGCAGCTCTGTTTGCGTGGCGATCAGCTCCCCTTCCAGTCCCGCCGCCGCCTCAATCATGGCGCGGCCCTGCTCCTTGATATCAATCGCCCCATTCTTGCTCGCGAATTCGCTGAACTGTTTCTCAGCTGATTCGAGATCGTCTTTCACTTGACCAAGCCGCCCTTCCAAAAAGACGCGCTCGCGATGCGCGGACGACGTATTCAGGTCCGTCACCACGCGGTTCAATTCATCCACATACTCCTGCGCCATCGCCGCTGCTCTCTGCGGGTTTTTATCCGTGATCGTGAGCGTAATAATCCCGCTCTTGCGATCTTCTGTGATCGCCGAGTTGGCAGCCAATTCTGCCCGCGTATCTTCCCAAAACTTGTGCCAGTAAACCTCATGAAGATTGAACTTATTGATGAGATCGTTCTGCACCGTGCGGCTCTGCAAGATCCCAATGAACAACACGCCCGAAGTGCGCATTCCAAGAAAATCACCAGCGAGGCTGGCAAATCCTGAGCTTGCACGCCCCGCGAGAGCTGCCATCATTAGATTGCTCGAACTTGCCTGGTCGGGAGGCATCAACCGAATCGTGGACTCGTATCGCTTCGGAAGCAGAAATGCAAGAACTGTCGAAGCTAACAGTCCAATCAAGGCCGCTCGCCCCAACAAGCTTCGCCGATCCCATAGAAGCCGCAGCATCGCAACACCACGACCCCGGGCAGCCTTTTCTCGAAGCGGCTCCGAGAAATTCGGCTCGTCCTCGAATCGCTCCACAAGCAGTCCGCGTGTGTTGGCCAATTCTTTAGCCATTAGAATCGCCTTCCGATCGGGCCGCGGTATTCAAAGGGTGAGACGTGGGTCATTTCTGCTTCCCTATTCGCGGCGAAAACCCCAGCTCCACAGTCGCAGTCACGTTGTTGCGCGCTCCAGCGAACAGGATCGGGTATCGCGCGATATGCTCGAATTGAACTTCGCTCTTCACGTAAAATCCTGAACGAAGATACGTCTCGTTCCTCACGCTGTAGTCCTGCCAAGCGCCTCCGCCCGGAATGAAATCGGAACTGACCGTGCTGTGCTTGTAATTGAATTGCAGCGTATTGCGCGGAGAAATCCAGTAAGTGAACCAGGCTTGTATCGCGCGCCCGTCTCGCCCCACCGTATTGCCAATCAGATTGCCGCCGTTCGTGTAGCCGTCTGTGTACGTCTGATTCCAATACACGAATTCGCCCTGATTGCCTCCGCCAAATCGCCCCGGCGCTTCCGTGGACACGCCTTCGACATGCAAATCCAAATTCGATATTCCGGGAAATCGCGTGATGTAAATTCCCGGGTGCCAGGGATTTCTCGCGGAGTTCTCGATCGGCAGAAAATCATCGTCCGCGTACGAGTCGCCGTAGAGAACGATGTAATTTCGAACGTGCGGAACATAAATCGTCCAATCCATTCCAGAATGGCTGTCGCCCGGCACCGAACCCGTCCCCGGTTTCACGAGGCCCACAAAACTGTGCAGCAAATTCGTCGCCGTAATCGGATCGCCGCCAACTCCGCCTATCGTGTCCGTGCGTCCAAATCCAAGTTCCAACCACGAAAGCGGCTTGATATTCAGCTTCTCGCCATAAATGAATGGCCGCCGAACATACGGATGCCCCTCGAGCCTTCCAAAAAACTGATCCACACGCACCGGCCCAAGAAATCGCAGAAAGCCCGGTAAAGTAAATGGTTCCGGATTCACCAGCCGGACCATATTCACCGGCTCGATGTTGTTGCTCCAAAACATCGAATTGCCCGGCCCCGGCGACCACGAAAGGCTCTGCTTGCCGACCACAATCTCCCAATGATTCAAATTCACGCCGAGATACGCATCCAGCAGCCGTGGCCGATCAATCGCCTGCACGGGCCCAGCCGCCACCTCCGACACAGGCACCAAATCGCGCAGCGCAATTGCGTTCACCACTGCTTCGGAGGGAGCTGGCGCCGATGGCGCGTGCTGATATTCCGCGCGCACATAGAGCGTCACCGGCCCCGCCGATGCGCTGAACGATCCGCCTCCCTGAAAATTTGTCCCGCGCTCAAACGGCCGCCCAAAATCGTATGAAACGGTTTGCCCAAAATGGTAGCTGTCCGTGAGGGCCGGCCCGGTGATGGAAACGGTCCTCGCATATACAGATTCCACATTCGCCGTCCGATTCGTCGCCCCATCGAGCAATCCAAATTCGTACGCAAATTCCTGTTGAAGCCTCGCCTGCAATCCAGCCGCGCCCTCGTTCGAGGCTTCGCTCTGTTGCAAAGCCTCGCCCGCTTCTTCCGCCAGCCGTGCGCACTCAATCCGCGTCCAAGGTTTCAATCCGCTAATCGAAGTATTGACGAAACCCAACGCAGCCAAACGATCGAGTGCCGGATACACCCAGCTATCCAGTGGGACAAACGGCGAACCCATCTTGGTGTGGTCGCGGTGCCCATCTCTTTCGTCGTCGCTGGAAAGGCTGCCCCAGCCGCCGCCTCCTACCTCCGGATCGTGATGTTTCTTATAGACTTCGCGCCCGATCAGCCAGCCAATCCCTGCGCTCACCACTACGTCCGACGGAAAATGCTGCTTTCCCATCACGCGCGAAGCGCTCACGGCCGTTGCCATTCCATACGCGAGAAATTGCGTAAGCGCTCCAGGATATTCATGCGCAATCACGCTCGCGGCCGACCACGCCATCGCCGAGTGATCCGAAGGAAATGAATTCCCACCCTCAGAGAATGTCGCGCGCCCCTGATCCTGATATGGCCGCTCTCTGCCGAAAGAATATTGAAGCGCCGAATTCACAGCCAGGCTGTCGATCATTGCCTCGGCCGTAAGAACTCCGGTTTCCCGTTGATGCTCGTCGTGAGAAATTTTGCTCCAAAGATAAAGCCCGCCCCCCGCGCCAACGAACGACGCCAAACCAGCATCGGAAAGGTTCCGAAATCGCTTCTGCGTTTCTGGGCTCCCCGGCAAAGCGCGAATAGCTGATCGGTCGGTAGCTAGGAATCCACCCGATACTTCCGCAAAGGGCAGAAGCCAAGTGGCGTCCTCCCACCGGAGATGCCTGGGACTCGCCCAAATGGTCGCCTGGTCTGAAAAGAGGTTTTTCACAAATGGAATTCCCAGTGCGTTCCCGTTCTCAACGCTGCTCCCCGAAGTTTCTCGGGCTCGCATTTTCGAACTTGACTCGCCAAACGACGCGGTCTCACTCTTCGTATCGTCCGGTTTCGCCTGCTTCAGTTCGCCTCGTTGCTCCTGCGATTGCGCACTGCAATCCACGGTCAGTATCCCCATGCCCGTAAGCAAGCAACATCCCACCGCAAACGTCCTCCACATCAGAGTCATTCTCGGATTCCACTAGTAGTGCGCCGCAATAAACACAGTGCTCGCAATCGAGGAAGCCACCTGCGCCGCGAGGAACACGGTCTGCCACTGAATGCCGCCGCCAACTGCTTTCTCCGGCACCACCACCGTGTCGCCCGGCTGCAACACCGCTTCCAACGAATTACCGCCCCACATGCTTTCGCTCGTTCCCACCACGGACCCGTCCGCCCGAATCACGAAAATCGCTTTTTTGTTTGCCAGCTGCGTCGGCCCGCCTGATTGCGACAAATACCACTTGGCGCTACGCCCAGGCCGGTACGAAACCGCCGTCGGATTGAACACCTGTCCCGTCACCATCACATGGCTGGGCTTCTTCGGAATCACGAGCGTGTCTCCCGCGCGAACTTCAATGTCCGCCGCCGTGTTTTTCCACCGGTCAATGTCCGAAGAAATCCGAATCGCCACGCGCCCCGTCGGGGCATTCGAGCTCAATTCCGTGAGCGTCGCCTGATATTGCTGGAGCGCCATTTCCTTCGCTTGTTTCTGTCGCGGATCGCCATCGGGCAGCACCTCGAGATTGTTCTGCAAATCCTTCACGCGAAGAATCATCTCGCCCTGTTGTTTCGATTCCAATTCGCGCACCTGTACCCTCATCAGCACGGCGCCATAGGGATAGCTTCCGGTTTGGAATCCGCCCGCTCGCTGCAGCACGGAACTAAGCCTCTCGCCGGGCCGAATTCCATACGTCCCGGGATGCGCCAGCTCGCCCTTCACAGATATGGAAGCACCCAGATCATTCCAGCCGGAAAGCTGACGAATCGTGAGCACGTCGCCGTTGTGGAGCGGCACGTTGGAGTTGGAATCGCCCGCAAGCGCTGCGGAAATGGAAACTGCTTCGTGCGTGCCGCCCAGCTGCGTCTGGTTGGCCCAATCGTAATGAGTCAAGTCCGCGGATTGCGTTTCCGCACTCGGCTTCAACCCTCCGCCAGCGCGAATCAAATCCGCCACCGTCATGTTCGACGTCAGCGGATAACGCCCGGGCTTTCCCGCTTCGCCCTGCAAATAAACGGTCGCAGGCTGCAGCGCGTCGGCGCTTCTGTGAATCAAGAGCCGGTCGCGCGGCTGCAGAAGAATGTTTTCTGCCGTATCACCTGCGATCGCCAATCTCAGTTTCACGCTGAATATCTTCAGCTTGCCGCCTGGCAAATAGCGAAACACCTGTGCGTCGTCTGTCTCAGCATCCGGCGAAATTCCCCCGGCCATGTGCAACGCATCCGTCAACCGAATCTGCCCCGAAGTCCGGTAAGTTCCGGGCCCGCGCACATCTCCCACCACGGAAACCACGGAAGGATTTTCGAAGTCGTAGCGGCTGAAAATTCGCACTGTGTCCATCGGTTGCAGCATCGGCGCTTGCGCCGGATCAGCCAGTGCTCGGGCCAGATCAAAACTCTCCACGCTCGGATGAAAATCCGGAGCATTAATGCGAATAATTTCCGCGTATTGCGTGGCGGGTTCGGGCAGCAGGTCCTTGTACGCACCAATCACGTCTGTGACGCGCATATCCTTGTGAAAGGAATATCGCCCCGGCCGAAGGACATGCCCGTCGAGATAGACAACATCCTGGTTGTACTGCGCGATGGGAAAAATTCTGATTCGGTCGCCATCCTGAATCGCAAAACTCTCGAGCTTTTGCGTAATCTCAGCTTCCTCGCCCGTTTCCGGAATATCCAGGCTCAGCATCGTCTGCTTTTCGTGCGCCACCAGCCGCTGCACTTCGATATGGTTCACCGCCGCCGTGGGAAGCAGCCCGCCTGCGAGCTCCAACGCTTCCGCCAGGTTCTTCTCATCTCGCAATTCATAGATCGCAGGCCGCCGGACCATTCCCTCCACAGTCACCTGCGCCCCAATCGGCGGGACCAGCACCGTGTCGCCGTTTTCCAGCCGCTGCATGTCCGCCTTCACGCCATGCAGCAGCAAATCGTACAGATCCACGGCCTGAATCAACTGCTTGCCGCGATAGTGCTTCACCAGCCTCAACGATCCGCGCGCCGTTGGCCCGCCTGCCGCAAAGAGCGCGTTCAGAGGCGTGGAAAGCGAACTGATGTCGTAAGCGCCCGGGTTCAAGACATCACCAACTTCATACACTCGAATCGTCCGCAATCGCCCCAGCGAGACGTCCGCCGACACATCGCGAAATTGCGTCCGCAAAATCTGCTGCAAACTCTGTTGCACATCCGCCAGGCTTTTTCCGCTCACGAGAAGGGGGCCAACCTCGGGCAGGCTGACCCGGCCCTCGCGGTCAACCGTGCGGTAGAGCCGCTGCGATACGCCGCCCCACAGTTCGATTGACAAGCCGTCCCCCGGCCCGACCACGTAGTCAGGGCCCGCCGGAAGGTCCATTGGAATAAGCTGCGAATCTCGCGTTCCATTCTCAAAAACTTCTGTTCCAAATCTCCGTGGAGTTGCAGGCCGCGGCGCCGCCTGCATGTACATGTCGTAGAGCGAAGGAATGTCCGCATATGGATTCGGCGTGTGCACCATTTCTGCAGGCTGCGCCGTTGCCCGATTCGCGCTGCCCGTATTCGCTCGCTCCATCGGAACCAAGCTCGATGGCGAATTACCAGAATTCGGATTTACGTCGAGATTGCTTACTGGCCTCGCGCCCATCATCACGCCGCCCGACGCTTCCAGTGGCAGCCCGCTTGCCACCGCGCCATCGGCCGCGCCTCTGGCTGTGGACTTGGTCGACAATAAACTTCCGGCTCCCCCATCCATTCGGCTCGCCGCTGCTTGCATGGCGAGCGTTCCCGCCCCCCCGGGCGCAAGCGCTGAAAAAGGATCGAGATCTTGAGACTCCGAGTGCGAAAGCTGCGCGAGTTCTAGCGGTTTTCCGTTGCCTGAAGGAATGCCGCGCGGATTTGATTCGCCGGGATTATTTCCCGCGGGCGGTTGCTCGGGCTGCGTTGTCTCTCCTGAACGTTGCAAAGGCGATCGCCGGGTCTGTTGCGAATCGCATCCGCTCTCCAACTGCGCGTCGCAGTCTTCCGCATTCTGCAGATTCTGCCCGGCCTCCCGCCTCTGCTTTGCCAGCTCTTGATCCTGCGTTTGCTGAAGTCTCTTGGCCCGCTCAAGCACAACGAAATCGTGTTCTTTGGCGACATCCGAACCCGGGTTGAGTTTCGGAACCAAATAACCAAATCGCTGCAGAAGCTGCGTCGCCACCGACCGGAACTGTGCATCCACTTCCAGCCGGTCGAAAATCGCATCGTCCGTCAAATCCGTTTCAGTAATGATCTGCCCTTGATCCGTTGCGTCCTTGGCCACCCAGCGCTTCAATTCCACCAGCAGCCCGGCGTCTTTCAGTAGAACGACCTTTATTTCTGCGGCAGAAGCTCCCACCAAAGCCATGTTGTCGCGAGCTAACGGCGAAGACGCGGACGCAGCGGAGTCTTGAACCTGAGCGCGCGCAGGAACGCAAAATAATCCAATAGCGATTGCGCACAATGCGGCAACCAACATTCGAGTTTTCCAAACACTTCGAGCAGCAGGAGATATTCTTCCCTGGAGGGAACGCATCATCGCACCTTCAGACCATCCAACCGCAATCATCTAAGCGCGATGCAAAATTCCAGTTGTCATCGAATTGTCAAAGAAATACTAAAACTTTGCGGGGAAAAGGTGGACACGAGTCGAATTGGCGCGGTCCTGGCGGGTGCAGCATTGCAGAAGAAAAAGTAGCTTAGGTCTCGCCGCGTAAACGATAAAGATCAGCAGTCCCCACACTTACACCGAGCAGTTTCAAATAAAAAAACAATTGATACTTGTGATTCGTCAAATGTTCAAAGTTTCCCAGCAGAATTGTCAGCAGTGTCTCGCCCTCAGGAACGAACACTGTCCGAGTCTTCCGACCAAGAGCTTCTTCGTCACACAGCGCGAGCCCCTTCGCAATATGTCGCGCATAAATTTCGATTCGTCCCCGCGCCTCTTCCGGCGCGCACGAATGATCCACCGCAAGTCCTCGCAGTTCTTCCATCTCACGCAGCTCGCTGGGGAACGCCGCGTGCAACGCCGCGCAAAATCCCGCCACGCACGAAAGCAGGTGCCCCAGCAAATGCCCCAAATCAATCGGCGCCGTCTGATTCGCAGCGGCGTCAGGATGCCATGCTAGGCGATCCGCCGGGGTCATGTTCACCAGATGCTCGGTTCTTTCGATCGCCTCCAGTATTTTCCCCTTCACCGATTCGGAAATCGCACCCTTCGTCATCGAAGCATCTCTCCCCGCGCGAGCCGGCACACCTCACGTCATCCTGCGCGATGGTCATTCAGCCGATGCTCGCCGAGGAGATCAGCGAGTATCCATGCTGCTCCCGCAATCGCGAAGTTCAAGGCGATTTCGCTCCAATTCGTATGACTGTGGGGATCCGCCATAACCATCGGCACCCACACCAGTAAGCCAAACATCACGACCATCAATGTCAGCAGGCGAGTCGCGAGAAGTGTCATTCGATTTGCAAGAAGAGCCACAGCCGCGAGTGCGAACAACACAGTCGTCGCTACCGCCCAAAACATCTGGCTTGGTGGAATCCACTTCGGAACAAAACCGGCGGTAGCATCAAGATAAAACGCCTGTTCGAGAGTAAAGGAAACGGTGCAGATACCCAGAAGAATGCGGCCGGTCCGACTCAGCGTTTCCCGTGACCACGTCGCTGACAATCGCGCAAAAGCGATCTCCGCTCCGGTCACGAGCGAGAACTGCTCGAAGAAGTTGCCCCAGCTATTGTAGATCTTCGGCGCGCCGACGATTCCTGGCAGACACAACAATGTGAAGAAAAGACAAGCAGCGCCAAGGACGCCTGCTCCCATTTTCGCGGTCCGGCGAAACTGAATCGCAGCGCCGCCAAAGATCTGCGCAGCGGCGGCTGCATAGACAATGTATCGCAGTTGCCGCCAGTCGCTGTTGTCGTGCCAGGCCAGCGTGATGAAGCCAGAGGCCAAAGTGGCCAGCCCAAACACATGGCGGCCGAGGTTCGAACTAGTCGTTGATTCATTCATTCGTTTTCAATCCTGTCCCAACAAGCCTTCGGCGAAGATAGTAGTGCGATTTTCCGTAATTTCCAACACTCGCATTTCGCGTTCAAGCAGCCCATAAAAATAGGCGTGGAACCCAACCGTCCCTTTTGCTGCCCATTTGACAATGAACTCACAAATGCCTGATAAACGCATGAATTGGCAGCCTACGCCCCCGCCACGCCCAAATCGCTTCCCGCGCGGAAGATTCTCTGGTAGCATTAAAGTTCGACCGAAACGCAAATTTCCAGTCTGGAGCACTGAAACAATGGCACTCGCATGTACAGTCTGCGGTAAGAAACCCAGTTACGGCAACGTCATCAGCCACGCGCACAACGTGCGCCGCCGCCGGTGGAATCCCAACCTGCGCAGAATCAAGGCTGTGATCAAAGGCATTCGCAAGAAAGTTCGCGTCTGCACCGCTTGCATCCGTTCTGGACGCGTGCAGAAAGCGCCCCCCTCTCGCGCGGGCCTCGTGAAGAAGGTCGCCTGAAACATTTCCCTCACCGGGAGGTTTTCCGATTGAAGCGGCGAACTCTCATCCTCGTGGCAGTAACCCTCTGTTCATTGGCTGCCGCCTGCAAGAAGGATATCGCTCCGGGGCCGGACGTGTGGGCCGTGGTCAACGGCAAGGAAATCCTCCGCGAGGAAGTTGAGAAAAATTTCCGCTCGCGCGCCAATGCCGACGGGCCCGAACCTTCCCAGGAAGAGGCGCTTTCGCTCAAGCTCAATATCCTCGACGAGCTGGTGAATAGCGAAATCATGCTCGAGCGCGCCAACAAAATGAATCTCGTCGCCAGCGACGCCGAAGTGGAAGACAAATTCACCGAATCGAAGAGCTCCTTCACCGAAGAGGAATTCCAAAAGAAGTTGCAGGAAGCAAACCTCTCGGTGGACGACTACAAGATCAGCATCCGCCGCCAGCTTTCGATTCAAAAACTTCTAAATCGCGAAGTCGTCGCGAAAATCACCATCACCGATCAGGACGATTCCGACTACTACAACAAAAATCGCGCGCAATTCAATATTCCCGAACCTCAATACCACATCGCGCAAATCATCGTCACGCCGCATCCAGACCCTTCCGTCCACAATCGCAAGAACGACAAAGCCACCAACGAAGCCGAAGCCGGCCGCAAAGCCGCGATGCTCGAGCAGCGCCTGAGTGCCGGCGCCGATTTCACCCAGCTTGCCGGTGACTACTCCGAGGACTCCAGTTCATCTTCCGGCGGCGATCTTGGCTTTCAGCCCGAATCCGCATTCAACAAATCCGATCCAACGCTCAGGAAAATTGTCCTCGCGATGAAACCCGGCGAGATCACCCGCCCGCTCCCCTTCCGCGGAACCGGCTACATCATTTTGAAGCTGATTGCCAAGGAACCCGCCGGCCAGCGCGAACTCAACGATCCTCAAGTGCAGCAGGGCATCCGCGACATGCTCCGCAATCGCAAAGAGCAATTGCTGCGTTCCGCCTATCTAACTGAAGCCCGCAACGAAGCCAAAGTCACAAATTATCTCGCCCGCCAAATTCTCGAATCCGCCGGAAAACTTCCCGCCGGCAAGTAGCCGCGCCGCAATCTTTCCCCCTGCCCTGAGTTTTCTCTGTGCCTCAGTGGCCATCCCCCGCCTTGTCCCGACTGCCCTTCGTAGCGCTGGCGTCCCGCCGGCGAATTTGCGGGGATTGATTTGGGGCCGGTCCTTTGTTTTGAACGACTTACGGGCGATGTTATGACGCAAGTTATAACTTTTGCGGGATTCGAAAACTGGGCTGCCGGAGAAGGAAACAGCTAATCTTGTTTCGATTAGAAAATGTTTTCTCCTTTTGAATGAGCGAGTTACAGCGATTTCTATTCGCGGCAGTGTTTCGATTAGAATTTGGTCAGGCTGTGGGTGGGCGACGCGGTGACGAGGAGCGCAAGGTTGTGCGGCGGCTTTTGCGGGTTGAGTTGTGGTTCCGTTGCGCATGTCCTTTCCTTGCAGGCGCATTACAATGTCAGCAGCTAGATTACCACAAAGTACTAGCAATTGCAAGACAATAATGGCGGGGCTAAAATGAAGTGAGCGAGGACGTTACGGAGAGAGTGTGAGAACTTCGCTAACGGTTGGACTTCGCGGAGGAAGTGAAGAACCTGATACTTCGAGAAGCACGAAGTATCAGGTACTCAAAAATTCACGAGACGGTCTGCCGCTGCCCATCGGTTCAGTATTTGTCGCACCGGCTCATCTCCGGCTAGCATTTTCGTGCTATAAAACGATACGCGGATGTAACATCACCTCAGTCAGGGGCGGTCATAACGCGATGCTCCATCGCTTTGAAAAGCGTGGAAACCAAACGAAATCGCAGACGGGATCATCGGAATGAACGCTGAACTTTTGAGACGAATCGTTAGAAGTCATCGGGAGAGGGACGACGAGGCCTTCAATAGGGCAGTTGAGAAGCTAATTGAGTCAGAGAGAAAACAGGGACACACACACCTCGCGAAGGACCTTTCAAACCTGCTGAAGAACGGGCACAGCCAACAATTGGTGCAAACTGTGTCCACGTTTACACAGCCCCCACGGAGTAAGGGCGAAGGTCTGTCGTTGGTCGATGTGCGTCACCCATCGAAATCGTTGCGCGACATAGTTCTCGCTGAAGAAACGAGGCGCGAAATAGACCGAATTCTTGAAGAGTTCTCGAAGCGCGAAACGCTCGCCTCGTTCGGTGTGGAACCAAAGAAGAAACTATTGTTCTTTGGCCCTCCAGGCAATGGAAAAACTTTGTGTGCAGAGATACTCGCGCACGAACTCCGTCTCCCTCTGTTCTACGTTCGATTTGATGGACTCGTCGCTTCGTTTCTTGGGGAGACCGCCGCAAATCTGCGCCGCGTTTTTGACTTTGCGGCTCAGGGACTAGGCATCCTTTTCTTTGATGAGTTCGATGCCCTCGGCAAGAGCCGTGACGATCATGAAGATGTTGGAGAACTCAAACGAGTCGTCAATAGTTTTCTCCAGCTCCTCGACAACTACGGTGGTCCAGGACCGATCATCGCTGCTACTAATTACGAGCGCCTGTTGGACTATGCATTGTGGCGCCGGTTTGATGGGTTGGTATTTTTTCCTCAAGCCACCGAGGCGCAGCTTACGCAGTATTTTTCAATTCGATTAGGAGCTTTCAGACTTCACGGGTTTCGGCCTCTGGATGCGGCGAGCTGGTGCCAAGGCGCGTCGTTTTCAGATGCATCGAGAACCTGCACGGAAGCTTTGAAGACAATGATATTGTCCGAAAGTCCGATTCTGACAGCCGCCATGTTTAGACAAGCTGCCGAGACCTATCAATCGGCTAACAAACATCGGGCGGATCGGGCAACGAATCCAGCCGGAAATTACTGATGCCTCATATAAAACTACCAAGGCTCGGTGACGAACCTAGGGTAGTTCAAGGGCGCGGAGCACCGATAACGCCGCGGGATCAAGAAGCGCACGGCAGATTTCTGTTGCGCCAACTTGACAATGTTAAGCGCCAACTTCGTCGTGGATTGGCAAATAGGCAGGAGAATTTACCAGCCGTTCCGGCGGGAATCCAATTTTTAATTCAAGGTGCAACGACTGACAGCGGCAAAGTCCTGCTTGAGGGCGCAAAACTCAAGGGGTTAAAGCTTGAAGTCATCGAGGAACGGCGAGATGGTCTTTTTCTTGCGGTCTCGCTTGACCCTGCGGCCAATCGATTCGGGCATACCATCGAATGGTTCACAGACGATGAGCGCACACAGACGGGGAGACGAAAATCAGGTGTCAGGCAGATTTTTGAAATAGAAGAGGTCGAGCTTAGCGGGCCGTTATCGAAGAAGGGCGATGAGTTAGCACTAGTGGATATTCGGGCGAACGAACGTTACGTAGTTGACATAGAAGTAGCGGCTGGTCGGGAGCACCCGTCCTCAGAGGAGCGGCGGCACACATTTTCTAATTATTTATTGGATGCCGAAGGACAACTTATCGGCAACGGTGTAATAGTCGAGGAGGACTATGCCCTGTTTCGGGTAAGAATATCTGGAAGGGTGATCGACGACATACTTAATTTTCATCCGTGGGTAATCAGCGTGGACTTGCTCCCGGTACTCGAACGCCAAGGCTTTGATCTTAACGACATTAGGCGCGACGAGCTGCCCCCCATCGACCCGGCACCCGAAAATGCGCCCATCGTGACAGTTTTGGACGGTGGCATTATTCCTGAACATCCTCTTGTGCGTGCATCTTTGCATGCATTGCAGCACGAGAGCTTCCTCCCTGGCAATGCTTCTGTCATAGATATGGGTGCAGATGGGCATGGCACTGCGGTCGTCAGTGTTGTCGGTCTTTCGTCGCTTCGGGACGCCTTGTTAAACGGCCAGAGAATCACGCCCGTTCGAACGGTCGTCGCAAGGGTCCTCGACGACAATACGAGGGTTCCTGAAAACCTCAATTTAAAAGACGTCATCCCACGCGCAGCACAGAGAATGCGCGATACCCACGGTGCAAGAATCGCGAATCATTCCTTGGCTAGCCGCGCGCCCTTCAATCGGAATCGGATGTCGATCTGGGGAGAGACATTGGACCGACTCTCCTACGATGAGGGAGGACCCGGTTTTTTGATTATTACGGCGACGGGCAACATAGACGGGATAATTACTCCCACAATTGCCCAAGTTGAGGATTGGCTGAGAGATCAGGGACATCCACGCTTTCTCCTCGATGAACGATGCCGCCTTCGAAATCCTGCGCAAGCCATCAACGTGCTCACGGTCGGTGCCTACATTCCAGTGGCGGGAGTCCCATTTCATGCACGCGCTGGCCTGGGATATCAACACGTTGGCCAAACGAGCCAACCCTCTCCATTTACCCGAACAGGTTTCGGGTACCTCAACGAAACAAAGCCGGAAGTGGTCGAGGAGGGTGGCAATTGGTATAGCGATGAGGGCGGTCGATTGGTTAGGCAACCGCAAATCACTGACGTTGCCGTTGCGAACTCTCAATTTGCCATTACGGGCCGGCTTGTGAAGTTCGAAACGGGTACTAGTCTTGCAGCCCCTCGTGTTGCGCATCTTGCGGCGCGCTTGCTCGAGGTATTGCCAGCGGCAGGAGTTGACCTTCTAAGATCGTTGATCGTTAACAGTGCGTCGTGGCCTGCCAGACTGAATTCAGTAGAGGACACATTACGCCTTTATGGATATGGAGTGCCCAACAAGGCCCGAGCTATGGAACCCGGTGGGCCCAGAGCACTCATGTTTGTCGAAGACACAATCCGCATAGGACACGTCCAGTTTTTTCGCATTCCGTTTCCTACAGATTTGTTCGATGCCACACCCGAGACAAGAATCCGTGTCTCTGTAACGCTTGCGTATAGGGCCCCAGTTCGTAAGAGCAGCAGACGCTACCGAGGAACCGTGTTGGAATGGAAGTTTGGAAAGAGGGGAGAGGATCTGCCCCACTTTAAACAGAGATGCGCTGCGGCACCCGCGATTGAAACCGAAGAGGTTGACGAAGATGTCGAGGAAGGGCCTATAGGAAACTGGAATTGGACGGTCGGAACACAAATAAGGAACCGGGGTACCGTGCAGAAGGATTGGTTCGAGGCTGCGGCGACAGAATTCGGAGATGAGCTCTTTCTGGCAGTGATTGGACGCCGCGGATGGTTATCTAAAAAGCAGCAGGATGAAGGGTTTGATCAAGTTTATGCAATTTCGATTTGCATTGAAGCGATAGGGGTTGCTGTACCAATTCATGAGCGAATTGAGGCGTTAGTTCGCGTTGCTGTAGCTGTTTGATTTTCTGCGGACTTGAGTTTGACCTAGGAGCGCAGCGGCGGGCGGGAGCGCGGCAAGTTAGCGCAGACCACGAGGGCGAATGATGGCGAAGGCGAAAGCGGCGACCGAGCAGCAGCAATGGAAGCGGGCGGCGGCGGAAGCGGCGGCGAAGATCGTCGAGAGCGGGATGGTGGTGGGCTTGGGGACCGGCTCAACCGCGGAGCTATTTATTGACGCGCTGGGGCGGCGCGTGGCGCAGGAGGGGCTGCGCATTGTGGGGATTGCAACATCCGAGGGCACGGCGGCGCTGGCTGCGAGCCTGAAGATTCCGCTGACCACGTTTGCCGAGCACACGCAGATTGATTTGACGGTTGACGGCGCGGATGAAGTGAAGCTGGGAGCGCTCGAACTGATCAAGGGGCACGGCGGCGCGCTGCTGCGGGAAAAAATTGTGGCGTCGGCGAGCAAGCGGATGGCGATCGTGGCGGACGAAACAAAAGTGGTGAAGCGGCTCGGCTCGCTCGTCTCGGTGCCCGTGGAAGTGGTGCAATACGGCTGGCAGACGACGCTGCGAAAATTCGAAAAGCTCGGCGCGCATCCGACGTTGCGCTGTGGCGCGGATGGAAAACCGTTCGTCACCGACGGGGGGAATTTTATTTTTCATTGCGCGTTTGGCGCGATGAAAAATCCGGAAGAAATTGCGCACGAGCTGGACCATGTGGTGGGCGCGGTGGAGCACGGATTATTCCTGGGATTTGCGACGCAGGTATTTATTGGCGGCCCAGACGGTGTGAAGCTCTGGAAAAAAGGCGAGGGCTTGCGCAGCGCGACGAAGAGCAAGCGCGGGAAACAGCGAAAACGCACAGCCTGAAGGCTGTGCCACCCGTGCAAAATCGGCAGCGTTAGTTTCGGGACGCGCGGCCCTGCGGATACACCGCGTCGAGCGCGCCCCACAGCGCTTTCAGGCTTCGCTCAGCAGCGCAGAGAACGGCCACGTTGTCCGCGTCCTTCTGGTTGCCAAGCCATTTGCGCCAGGCGGCGCGGTGGCGGACGTCAGCTTCCTGGTGGACCGCAAAGTACGCAAGCGAGCGCGGCTCCGTGATTCCGTAGAAGCGGCGCAATCCAGAAATTTTTTCCGCTGCGATTTCCGGGACCTGCGCTTCGTAGGAATAAAACGCGGCGACGGCCTGCATCGCGGTTCCCTGCGTGGCCACTTCGTCGTAGGTGTCGAGCAACGCGGCGATTCCGGGGAGAGGGCGCGCGTTATCGAGCGCGGCTTCGCTGGCGCCCACCGATTGCGCAAACTGGCGCCAAAGCAGCGGATGCGGCGCCGATGGTTCAAGCTCTTCGTCGAGATTTTCCTGCACCAGCTGCCGCACACTGCCTTCGGTGCGCTGCACGAGTTGCTTCAGGTTTTCCGGGAACGCGCGAACGTGTTGGTAATACTGCTCGGCATAAAGCTCCAGCGATTCGCGGGAAAGTTTCCCTTCGATCCACGCGCGATAGAAAGGGTGCTTCAGCAGGTGATGCTTTTCGATGAGCGAGTCAAGCGATGCGAGCAGAGAAGGAACGAAGGCTGGCTTCTTGGCCACAAGGATCTCCCGGGATCTTTTTGCAATAATTGCGCTAAGGCAAAACCTGAACATGCTACCGAAAAACGGCGCGAAAAGCCAGCTATGGTGCGCACTCGTCAAGGATGCGTTCGAGAGCGGCTGCGAAAACTTCGAAGCGATATTGGGTGCGAACTTTTTCCGCGCCACGGCGGCCCATTTCGGCGCGCAGCGAATCGTCGCGAAGCAAGCGATCGAGAGCTTGCGCGAGGCTGGCGACGTCGCGAGGCTTGACGAGGAAACCGTTCGAGCTGTCTTCGATCAAGTCGGTTGCGCCGCCGGCTGCGGCCGCGATCACGGGCTTCGCGAAAGCCATCGCTTCGAGGAAAACGAAGCCGAAGCCTTCGCCCGTGCTGGGAAGTGCAAAGATTTCCGCGCGCGCGAAGCAGGCGGCGAGTTGTTCGCGCGGAATATTTTCGAGGAAGTGAATTTCGCCGGCGGCCCCGAGGTCACGGGCGAGAACACGGAGGCGAGGCAGATCGTCACCGCCGCCCACGACGACGAGATGCACATCCGGATGCGCGGCGCGGAGTTGAGCAACGGCGCGAATTAATTCGTCCGCGCCCTTGTAGCGCTCGGATGCGGCCCAGCGGGCAGCCGTCATGATGACGCGGCCTCGCGGAAACAATTTCGGGAGCGGCAGCGCAGCAGGATTTTCAGTGAGGCTGAGGAATTCAGGATTGATCGGCCAGGGGAGCAGGCGAACCTTTTCTTTTGGGATGCCTTGAACTTCGATGAGTTTATGAGCCGTGTAACTGCTGGGCGCGAGGACGAGATTCGCGCGTTGAAGCGCGCGGCGGCGCGCGGAAGAAAGCGGCTGCCACACTTCGACGCCGTGCGCCATCACGATGAATTTCAAGCGCGGAGACATGCGCTGCATCCATGCCGTGGGAAGCGCGAGATTTGGGTGCGCGGCAAGGACGATGGGCGCTGCGCGATTCGAAGAGGAACGCGCGCGAGCCATCGCCGAAAGCACGAAACGAATTTTTGCGCGCCCAAATCCTGAGAACGAAAATGGCCGCGCGGCTTCCGCAAGTTCGTGAGGGCCGCGCGAATCGTTGAGCGCCAGGAATTCGGACGACCACTGGCGGCGTGAAACAATTTCGGTGAGGGCGGAGGCGGTGAGGCGGCCCGCTTCCTGCACGCCGCCGAAGCTGAGCAATTCGGGGAACAGGCCGATCACATGTCTCGTTTGAGGCGTTGAACTGGTGGCGTTCATTTTTGGAAAACGAATACGCCGTGAGTAGCCAGGCGCGCGGGACAAAGTTTTTCCGCAGCGGGATCGACCCACGCTGAGACTTGCGCGGTGACGTGCCGCAGCGCCCAATAAACTCGGCGGGACGCAGCCATTTTTCCTGGCGCGGCGTTTGAGATGAGTGTGCCATCGTTCTCGTTTCCAGAATGTTGTCCAGCGACTTTGTGCACGGCGGCTGCGAAGACCCTGTCGAATAGAAGAAATTCCTGGCCGAACCAGCCGATTGACTTTGCACCGGCCTGCGAAGCCTGCTGAATCCAATCTTGCGGAGTGCGCGGAAAAATGTGCGCACCTTTGCCGCGGATGAGTTCGAAGAGAATCAGGCGCCCACCGGGCTTCAGCACGCGAACCATTTCGCCGAGAGCTTTTCGCTGGAGGTCGGTGGGAATATGCTGAACAACGGTAACGTCGGTGACGCAATCAAATGCAGCATCCGGAAAAGGAAGGCGAAAAGCTTCTCCCGCGAGCAGCGGCGGAGCGGTTCCCTGCTGGCGCGCGATGCGCAACATGCCGGGAGTCGCGTCCACGCCCGTGGGGCGATGTCCGAGTGCGAGATAGCGGCGAACCCAACGGCCGGTGCCGCAGCCAACGTCGAGGATACGCGAGTGCGGCGGAAGTGCGGCCAGCGTGAGAGCGCGGCGAATTGCTTGAAATTGCAAGCCGTCAATGAGTCGGTTGAACCAAATGGGAGCGCCGGGGTGAAGGACAGGAGCGAAACCGGACGCGTCGGCTGAGCGAAAGTCTTCGGCAACGCCTGTCCAATATTCCTTGGGAGAGTATGCGTTCATTGATTTACCGACGATGCGCAGCTCATGATTCACGCACAAGAGTATCTGTCGCGGTGAGAGATTTCCGAAGCAGGATTTGCCTAAATACTTCCGCTAAATCGTGGGCATTGCTTTCCCACGTGTACTTGCGCGCGGTGGCGGCAGCGTGTTCGCCGAGACGTTTGCGGAAAGATGCATCTCCGTAGAGTTGGCGAATCAACTCGGCGAGTTCAGCTGCATCGGTTGGGTCTTTCAGAATTAAGGCATCCACGCCGTCGGTTGCAACGCCAGACGCTCCTGCGCGGGAAGAGATGATCACGGGCAATCCGCAGGCCATGGCTTCGACGACGGGAAGCGCGTACGTGTCTTCGAGAGAAGGGCCGACATACGCATCCGCAGCTGCGAAATAGTGTTCCACATCTTTTCGCGGCGGAAGGAAGCGGACAATTTCATTCATTTGCTTTTCGGCTACAAGAGTCCGAAGAGCCGCGTCTAATTCCCGTGTGACGACCAGCAAGCGGATCGGCAACTCACGCAACTTGGTGAGCGCGTCGAGCAGTGCGGGGAGTCCTTTTTTCCGCCAATCATTGCCAATCAAGAGTAGAACAAATTGTTCGGAAGAAAGACCGAGACTATTTCGAATTTCATCGCGAAGGGCGGCGTTGCGCGCCGGATTAAATGCTTCGCGGTCCACACCGGCATAGAGCATTGGGAAGGGCCCGGCACGGCCGTAAAAACGTTCAAGCTCGGCAGCGGTGTTGCCGGAGGTGAGAATCAATTGGACTCGCGGATTCGAGTAAACGTTGCGTTCGAGAAGGATGGCGAGACGATAGTAAATCCTGCGATGCAGGAGTCGCGGCCAGGACGAGACTGGATTATTTGTAAATTTCAGTTCCTGCGCGATGCGGCGTACGAATTCGGCGAAGACGATGTGGATGGATACGGCGTCGGCATCGAGACAATTCGGACCTGGAGTGAATGTCAGATCGTGCCGCAGACCGCGAAAACGACGGTCCCACGCGCGCCAGATGTGATTGGCCGCAAACCACCAAAGAAAATTGAAGATGTGAGGACCGGAGAACTTGGGGATGCGATGCCAGACAATCGTGGAAAGATCGAGATCCTGCACATGCTGACTGTACACGTGGAATTCAAATTCGCCCGTGAGACGCGAGATCCACTCAACGACCATGCGCTCGGTGCCGTAGCTCTTGTCGAGAAATGGCGAAACGACGGCCACCCGAGGCTTGTGTTTCTGTGCAGCCAAGCATCACGCTCCCGCTGGCATTATTTCACACGGGCGACGAGAACTGCCCGCAGGCCCACGCCAGCTTCGCAGCAGCCGACTGCGTGGAGCACAAGTATGCAACCGTCCATTCCGCCCAATTTTCAGAATTGGAATCCGCCTCGGGCATTGGCACGGCGAGGTGAGGCTTCCAGACCGGGCGATTGAGCCAAAACCTCCGGCAGACGAAAGAGAACCCCCACCAGGAGCCATAAGTAAGCATTGCAGATGTAATTTTGGTAGTTGTTAAGGGAGCCAAAGGTGAATGGCAAAAGCAACAGGAACGCGAACCAGAATATGGCGAACGCAATTGGAAAGAAGCGAGTTTCTCGCAGATCAAGAACTATCTTCGAAGCGCGATATAAGAGAGCAACGGACCAAAGAATCCAGAGAAAAGGCGCAAAAATACCCATTTCCACGATCATCGTCCCAAATCCTTCCTCAACCCCGAGCACGGGAGGCGCTTCATGGATAAGCCTTGCTACGTACTGCATCCCGAGAGTAGCCGTGCCGATACCATTGCCAGTCATCCAGTTAGGACGATCAAAGGCGCTTTCTAGATTCATGATCGGATAATCCCAACTCCGGTTACCAAGCTGGTACGCGGAGCTGCCGGGCAAAAGTGTTTCAGTGTAGTAGGCGATGCGCGATCCAGCCTCTTTCGGAAAGAATAATAGGACGAGAACGAGCCCCGTAGCCCCCCAGACAAAAGTGCGCCGCACGGCTTTGAGGATGCGGTGAGCCTGCTTCTGGCGCCAAGGAGCGCCCCACATGAATCCCCCCGTGAGGATTAAAGTGCTCGCCGTGGCAGTGACAACCGCCCCTCGGTTTCCACTGAAAAGGGTCGCTCCGCCAAGAAGTCCCAGTACGAGAAAGACAAGCTTCCGGCCGCGTGTAGTGTGGAGCAGCAGGTATCCGGCAGATCCGATGACAAGAATAATCGCGACAGTGAGGTAGTTTGCATAGCGGCCGGAACTTACAAAGACGGAGGAAGGAAGAGAAAACATCTGTCCAGTAAGGGGGGTGGTCTTATGCAAGTCTTCAAGATCTCGCAAGTCTGGAGCAAGGACTGCCGGGTTCAGGAAGGAATTGCCAATAACGGCCTGGATCAAACCAAGAACGGCAATCACACCTGCCAAGGCGACGTTCGTGGTAAGGAATTTGCGCAAGTCCTCATCATTGCGAATGAGCGCGTAGCCGACCCACATGAGAGGAATGTAATAGAAATAAACCTTAAAGCCGAGCAGGCCATAAAGAATATGTGGAGAATTTTGATTGAAGACTTGGAGGACGCCCAACCATATGAAGAGGTTAAGAAAGAAGAGAAATGGAGGTTGGAAGCGCTTTTCCTTTCTGTTTCGGATAGCAGCGAAAAGGGAAACGTAAACGAGGCCTAGAAGAACATCTTTGCCGAAAAACAGCGCCAGATTATTCCCCATGAATTTTCGCATAAGATCCTCGAAGAGAAGCCAGCCGAGGAATAGATAGAAACCGGAGCGCCAATTCCGAAGGATCGTGACGGCTACGACGCAGGCAGCGAAACCCAGAGAAATAAAAATGAGGGTCTGGAGATCGCCTGCTGCTATCTTACCGCCCGCTTGATAGGCTGCCCAGATGGCCACCAGAAAAAGGCTGATCCCAATCAAAGCCTGATTCCTCAAGGCGGGGATGCGAGAGCTGAGCATCTTGTGTTGTGCATTCCTTGGAGGGTTCGCTACTACGCGAGACCTCTCAATCCAGATCCACGAACTTCAGTATCCTGTTTATAGCGCGCAAGATGCAAGAAAAGCTCTTTGGACCAGGAAAAACGAACTCTTACTAATACGCGCAACAGTCAATTACGACTCCGCATGGCGACGATTCGAACAATTGGCTTCTCAAGAAGAGAAAGTTTCGATACCGGCTTTCCATCGAGCCCAAAAGTGGAGTAACCGGTCTGGGAAAGTTCGTCGAGCGCCGAATTCGGGTCCCCACCTTCACGCGCTACGATTTCGTTATGCAACTCGAGGAACAGGAGCGGGGAGAATTGGCTCAATGTGGTTCTCGCCCCGCGAAGGACAGCGGCCTCGTGACCTTCGACATCGATCTTAAGGTGAGTGGGACTGCCATGGCGAACCGTCAAATCGTCAATCGTGACGGCTTGTGTCCGCGATAGCTCGTTTGTGGAACGCCCGCTCGAAACCTGGAAGTAACCATCGGAGTACACGCCCGAACTCAGCATACCGATCACTCCGCTGGTATCGCTCGCGGCCGCTTGCATCACATGAATATCCTGGGTGCAGTTGTTGAGTGCCGCCTCAATCGCAATCATCCGAGTGGCTGTTGGAGAGGGATCGAGGGCGATTGCCTTTCCGCCAAAATGGGCCGCCGCCAAACTGAAGACCCCAAAATGTGCACCAATATCGAAGAGGAACATTTTACTTGAGCAATGAGCCATGAAGTTTCGGAATTCCTCGGCCTGCTCCGGATCGACGATCTGGGCCTCGTAGAACACTTTATAAGCGTGCGGATGACAAACGATGTACCAGTCCGGCAGAAGAGCCAGAGTTTTCGTGGCCCCCATTGAGAATGTGATGAAATCCCACAGCCACGCGGCCGACTTGGATGGTGAACGCAGCCAATTCCGAAAGGGCCTAGGGACAGCGCTTCGCACGACCGATTTGATCAAGTCAGATGACATAGTCCTTAGGCTCACACATTGGGCGTTTCGACTCTACCTCCGCGAACCGATACCTCACGATAGAGGGAGACATGCTGCTGAATCATACTATCTCGATTGAACATCTGCACGGCTCGGAGGCGGGCAGCAGAGCCTAGCGATACAGCAAGCGAAGGGTCATCTAGAACGCGGCGCATGCAGAGGGCGAGCGCTGCGGCGTCTCCCGCCGGGAAGACGAGCCCCGTGTCGCCGACGACTTCCGCGAGAGCGCCGATATCGGAAACGATCAGGAGTTTGCCGCGAAGCATGTTCTCCACTGCCACCAGGCCGAAGACCTCGCCTGCGAGTGAAGGCATCACAACTGCCGCGACATCGGAAAACACTTCATCGAGGCGGTGGTCCGCGACGTGGCCTAGAAATTCGACGCGGCCATTGAGGGGGGCGGCCTGCGCCTTCGTGGAATTCATTTCAGGACCGTCGCCAACGATTTTCAAATGGAATTTGCGCCCTTCCTCGTGAAGCTGGGCGGCAGCTTCGAGAAGAACGCGGAGGCCTTTCGTGGTGACGAGTCGTCCCTGGAAGGCGAATGTCACGACCGAAGCCTTCACGGCAATCACAGGCGGAGTGGGAGAGATGCCATGGTAAATCGACTTCATCCGATTCAATCGCAACATTGTGGCGAGCCAATCTGTTGGCGTGATGTTCATGGTTGCGCGATTGCTGAGCCAGCGGCGTAGAGGAGTTAGCAAGAGCATGCTAAGACTCTTTTCCGGCCCGACGCTCTTCCGATTGCACGCGAGGCATTTGTGGTAGCGCCGAGCCATGAAATGGCCAGGGCAGGGTGCCTGGACCGGTTGGAAAAGCAGCTGGCCGTTCGGACATATAGCCTGAAATCCATGGTGTTCCACGACCACGGGCTTACGAAAAAGAATGGCCAGAACAAGAGGGAGAAGTGCGGGGCCCGCCACTTGAACTATGTCGGTGGTCCTGATGAGGCGAATCAGATCTCGCAAGGCTGGGCGACGGACGACGCGGAACGGGAGAAGCGAGTCGTCCATGACGCCAGCGAGAGTTTGGGTTACGACTGTGATGCGGATGAGGTCTCCGCCAGGGACCGGCGGCCATTTAGCAAGTCCTTCGGCGAGGGACATCGTGATGGATTCGACTCCACCGACCGACGGCGTCCAATAGTGCGAATAGAGGAGCAGGTTCATGACGAGGATCTTCCGCTCAATGCGACCTCAATCGCATGAATCAAACCTTCGATGTTCTGTTGGGGAGACCAGCCGGCCATTCGTTCGCGCGCTGCATTGCCCATTTGCCGCAGCCTTTCTTTATCGGGCAGTATCTCGCCGAGCAACGCAGCCAGCGCATCTATATTCCCCATGGGGAAAATAAAGCCATTTTCACGATCGCGAACCAGATCAAACTTCGCGCCGACCTTGTCACTTACAATCACCGCGCAGCCGGACAGCATGGCCTCGTTGACGACAACGCCAAAGGCTTCGTATTCCGAGGGGAGCACGAGCAGATCGGATGCGGTGTAAACGCGGGGAAGTCCTGATTGATTTACGAAGCCGAGAAAACGCAACCTTTCAGTTATGCCTAACTCTTGTGCCTTCGCCTCCATGGCAGCGCGCAGGGGACCCTCTCCAACGATTACCAGGTATGCCCCTCGCGCGTTTGCGTGGGCGAAAGCACGGAGCAAGTCAAATGGACGCTTCCATGGCTGCAACTTGGCACAGAACAACACGACAGGCGCGTCTTCAGGAATTCGCCATTCGGTGCGCACAGAGGACCGGTTCACTTGTGCCGCTTGTTCGATCCACCATTTATTGTCCACGGAGTAAGGCGTGAGGACGACCCGATCTGGAGGTATTCCGAGCGCGTGCATCAAATTAACTCCTCCAGTGGAAGGGACGATGACGGCATCGGCAAGACGGAATAGGCGTGGCCAAAGCCATTTCTTGATATGTCTTTTCCAATTGCCACCGACGCGAATGGCCATGTCATGAGCATCCGTGCCAAAGAGGATTGGAACTCCCTTTACTCTTGCGGCCATTACAGTTATCCAGAATGTGGCGTAACGATAGCCTGTGAGAATCACGACGACGTCGAAGTCACCTGCGCGAATCATCTTCCAGAGGCCGAGGTTTAGAAGGCCCCAAAACGCTCCGAGACCGGGGCGGAACGAACGATTCGGCACATGTAACCAACGATAGCCATCGAGGAGCGGGACGTCCCAGGCGACTTCCCTGCCGAAATCGGGGTCCAGTTCAGGCTTCGATCCCTGGAGGCTGCAATAGGCGGCCGTTATGTCCAGCTTCGGATGCTTGGCCATTTCGCGCAGAATGGGAGACATGTACTGAACGGGATGAGTGAGGACAAATAATACGCGGTAAGGACGTTCAGGCATTGGGAAGCTCGTTTGTGAATCGCTCGGCAATTTTGTCCCAGGAAAAATAATTTTCGTGGGCACGCAGGCTTCTGAGATGCAAATCTTGACGTATGTGGTCATCGCTCAGGACACAGGTGAGCGCCTTGGCTAGAGCATCCCGATCCCCTTCGGGAACCAATTCCAAACCAGCTTCTGTGATTGGGAAAGCGGTTGCCGAACCCACATAACCGACGATTGGCAAGCCACACGCGATTCCCGCGATGGCGCTGCCGCGGCGGGAGAAAAGCGATCCGCGGACGCATAGCATGAGTGTGGAGCGCGCGAGATAGTGGCTCACGTCCGCGCCTGGGAGGAGGCCAAGATTGAGGACTTCCGCGGGAATTCCCGCAAACGCGAGGTTGATTTCGTCCTGGGCTTCCGGAGTTCCTCTGCCGAGGAAGACTACACGGATTTTCACGCCCGACGACGCGACGAAACGCACAGCGTGAGAAATGTCCGCGAGTTCTTTCACAGGATTCGAGATGCAGAAAACGGCGATCGTCTTTGTTGTCCCATCGACTGGGGATGCGGATTCCGGAATTGGCTGGAGTTCTGGAATGTTTGCGCCGATGGGAATGAAAACTGCTTTTGAGTGGTCAGTCGGAAGCCACGGAATCGAGCTGAGCGCGTCGGCAAAGATCGCGCGTTCCGCGCCCTCGTATAATTTGTGGATCACCCAGTCCTGGCAAGCTCCTCGAATTCGATTGAGCAGAGTTGGAGTTCCCGTCTGGCGAACTGGCTCGTGAAAGAAGACTGCCACGCGGGCACCATTGCGGCGGAGAATTCGGAGGGCGAGTAACGTGCCCACCGGAAGACCACGGCGGGACAATGAGAGCGACGTGAA
>Ga0265338_10000966_pt1 | contig 48429 bp, 50 predicted proteins | sample 42126metaG_FD_193579 | JGI IMG/M metagenome (GOLD analysis project Ga0265338, IMG submission 193579) | Rhizosphere microbial communities from Carex aquatilis grown in University of Washington, Seatle, WA, United States - 4-21-26 metaG | ecosystem: Host-associated > Plants > Roots > Rhizosphere...
CCCGGCCGGAGCGGTCCCGGCCGGAGCGGTCCCGGCCGGAGCGGTCCGTACGGACGGTTGCCTGGTCATTACCCTGTCCCGAGTCGTTATACGATACGCACCGTCGCGTTTATTAAAGTAACGGTACACTCCAACCGCATGGAGACGCGGAGTATTCCGGCACCCGCCCCGGGCCAGCCGGCCCCGGCCCAGGAGCAGCCCGCACCGGCGCCGGGACAGCCTGCATCGGCGCCGGGGCCAGCCGGATCGGCCAGGCGAGGGCGGCCGCGGAGCGAGCAGGCCGACCGGGCGATCTTGCGGGCGGCCACCGAACTCCTGGCCGAGCGAGGCCTGCACGGCATGTCAATCGAGGAGGTGGCGGCCCGCGCGGGGGTGGCCAAGGCCACCGTCTACCGGCGCTGGCACTCCCGGGGCACCTTGGCTCTCGACGCGTTCCTCGCCGAGTTCAAGGCTCTGCAGCCGCTGCCCGACACCGGCACCCTGCGGGATGACCTTCTCGCGGCGTTGCGCTCCTGGGTCCGGGCGGTCACCCGCACTCCGGCCGGGCCCACCCTGGCTGGCCTGATCGCCGAGGCCCAGCACGACCCTGAACTGGCGGACGCCTGGCGTGCCCGGGTCGTCGAACCGCTCCGTGCGCAGCACCGGATCATGCTGATGCGGGCCATCGACCGCGGGCAGCTGCCCGGCAACACCGACACCGAGGTCGCGCTGGATCTGCTGTATGGCGCCGCCTACCACCGACTGCTCAATGGTCACCAGCCGCTCAACGACACGTTCGTCCGCCGCGTGGTCGACGTGATCATCACCGGCCTCGGCGCGGCCCAGCCGGCCTGACCGGGAGTTGCCGCCGGGCGGCGGCTTGATCGTCGCGGCCTGCCGCGGTCCTACGTCGCGGGACGCGTCAGATCCCACCGGGCGGGCCAGTCGTCCGGGCGAAGCAGCGCATCGGTGCCCCCATCGCAGAAGATCACCGACCCGCAGAAAAACCGCGCCGCCGGGCTGAGCAGGAACGCCGCCAGCTCAGCGAGCTCGGCCGGCCGGCCGGCCCGGCCCACCGGGAGCGGGAACAGCTCGATGAGCGGCCCCAGGACCGGGTCACCGCGGGTCTCCTGGACGAATGGCGTCTCGACCAGGCCGGGGGCGATCGCGTTGAGCCGGATGCCCGATCCGGCCCAGTCCGGTCTGGGAGCGTGCCGGCGGACCCACCGGGCCAGCGCTGCCTTCGTAGCCGGGTAGGCGGCGGCCGAGTCGCCCTCGTCGCCGACCGTCCTGGCCCGGTACTCATCACCGGCCAGGCATGCCTCCACGAGCTCCGGCCGCCAGCCCGGCTGGCAGGTGGTGGAGTTCGAGCTGATCGCGATGGCGGATGATGTCCCGGCCGCGGCCAGCAGGGGCCGGAACGCCACGAGCAACTCGACCGCCCCGAAGTAGTTGACGGACACGAGCAGGCTCGCCGGGCGGCCGGTAGCGCCGCCCACGCCAGCGAACATCACCGCACCGTCGAGCACGCCCCGGCTGGCCGCGGATACGCCATCGACCGCCGTGCGCCTGCCCGCCGAGGTGGCGAGGTCGGCGATGATGTCGGCGTCGCGCAGGTCGATGCCGATCACCTGGTGACCCGCGGCGCGCAGGAGCCGGGCAGTCGCCTCGCCCATGCCCGAGGCGACCCCGGTGAGCGCGAAAGTGCCCATGACAGCAGCGTACCGGCGGAACCAGAACATGTTCTATTTCTGGCCGGTCACCGCACGCTCAGCTCGTGGCGAGCTGCGGAATGAAAGCGGAGCTACCTGGCCGCAGATGCCGCCCAGCCGGTCCAGTGCTGGACCAGGACACAGATCACCGGACCGGCCGGTGGCCGCGCCCGGTACTGCGGGTACCGCTCGGCGAGCAGGCTCAGCGGGCCTGCCATGGCCGCCGGCTCGTCGATGACCAGGGCCTGGCCGTCGGCCCGCACCCACCACAGCCGGGACCAGTCGCTGGTGTAGTGATCGGCGAGGACGGCCGCGTGCGGGTCAGCCCGGATGTTGCGCAGCCGCTGCAGGTGCGCCGTCGTCTTCGGCTTGAAGTCCACGGCGCTGTAGATACGGTCACCGCTCAGCGCGAAGGTCATCGGCACGATGTGCGGCTGGCCCGCCGGGGTGACCGTCGCCAGCCTGGCCACGGCAGCGCCGCCGAGCCGCCGCCTCGCTTCGTCCTCCGGCAGTTCCAGCGGACATCACTCCCCTCTCACGGCTCCATCCTGCCCGCCGGAGTGGCAGGTCCGCCGCCGTCCGCGACCGCGACCTGGACCGGGCCACCACCCGGATCGACCTGGCTGACCCATCCGCCCGCCAACCGCACCGGGCGGTTCGGGACCAGGGAGGACGGCCGGGACCGCGCCAGCAGCCTGCCGTCCTGCCGGACCTCGACCCGCGCCAGCCTCCGGAAGGCGCCGCACCGCAGGACGAAACGGCCGCGCGGTGGCATGGCGGGCGGCGCGGCCTGACCCCGGCCAGCCTGACCCCGGCCCGCCGGGGCCGCGGTCACCGTGATGACGTTCGGGCAGATCCAGCCGAGCGGGGGTAGCACCTCAATGGCCACCCGGGCTGCGTCCGCAGGCCGGGAACCGCCGAGGGCCGCCGCGATGTGCCGGGCGGCGTGCCGTCCGCCCAGGGCCGCGACGTCCGCGGTCTCGGCGGCGTGCACGAGATTCCCGGCCGCGAAGACCAGCGGCACTGACGTCTCCAGCGCGGTGTCGACCGCCGGGCCGCGGGTACCCGGATCGATCGCCAGCCCGGCCAGCCGCGCCAGTTCGTGGTCGGGGATCCAGTCCCCGGTGAACACGAGCGTGTCGCATGGGACGAACCTGGCGGCGCCGCCGCCGGTGGCTGCCACCTCGACGCCGGTCAGCCGGTCCCGGCCAACCACCCGGCGGACGGTGGTCGACGTCCAGACCGGGGCGTGCCAGCGCAGCCCGGCCGCGGCCGCGAACGCCGGGTAGCTCTGCTGCTTGGCCTGCTCGGTGACGAGGGCGACCACCTCGGCCCCAGCGTGGGCCAGCGTGACCAGGGCCGAGAAGCTCACGTGCTCGGCACCGACGATGAGCGCCCGGCCCGGCAGCCGCTGCCCGCCCAGGTACACCCGCTGCTGCAACTCGCCCGTGGTCATCACGCCGGGCGGACGGTCGCCGGGGATGAGGCGGGCTGTTCGCGGCCGCTCCCGGCAGCCCGTGGCCAGCAGCACCGCCGCGGCCTCGACGGTCTCGACTCCCTGTGCGCTGGTCATGGTGACAGCGTGCATCCCGGTCCAGCCGGTCACCGTGCTGCCTGCCCTGACCTCCGCCCCGGCCGCGGCCGCCGCGGCCACGTAGCGGCGGGCGTAAGCCGGGCCATCCAGCAGCCGGTGCAGGTCACGCAGGCCATAGCCGGTGTGCAGGCAGTGCCGGGGCACGCCGCCCGCTGCCGCCTCCCGGTCGACCAGCAGGACGCGCCCGGCCCCGGCCCGGCGCAGTTCGACCGCGGCGGCCAGCCCGGCGGGGCCAGCCCCGGCGATCAGCACGTCGACCTTCATGCCGGCTTCCCCGCCGCGAACAAGCCGGACACCGCAGCAGCGCAATAGAAGCCCTGGCAGCGGCCGTTCAGCACCCGGGTCCTGCGGCGCAGGCCGTCCAGATCGGCCGGCGGCAGCGGGCTGTCCAGCGCATCCCGGATCTCCCCGCGGGTTACCCGCTCGCAGTGGCAGACGATCACGCCGTATTCAGGGTCGGCCGCGATCCGTACCGCGTCCTGGTAAGGCCGCACGCCCGCCTGACCGATGTATGGCATCTCCGGCGGTCCCGCGGTCTCCCGCTCCCGCAGCGGCAGGCCCGCCTCGCCCAGTTGCCCGACGACGTGCTCGGCGATGCCCAGGGAGGCCGACAGCCCGGTGGACCTGATGCCCGCGACGCAGGCGTACCGGCGCCGCTCGTCCACCCGGATCTGATAATCCCGGTGCTCGGTGGCGGCCCGCAGGCCAGCGTAGGCCGCGGTAACCTCCTCGGCGGCGAGGCCGGGCAGGATCTGGCCGCCCGCCCCGAGCAGGGCCGCCAGCCCGGCGGGGGTGGTGGCGGTGTCCGCCCGGTCAGCGACATCCTCAGCGGTCGGCCCGAGCAGCACGTTCCCGTAAACGGTCGGCGCGACCAGCACTCCCTTGGTCCGCGCCGTGGGGACCGGCAGCAGGATCGAGCGGAGCAGCGGCCGGGCCAGTTTGTCGAACACGATGAGCTCACCGCGGCGGGGTGCGATCGTGAAGCCACCCCCGCCGAGCATCGCATCAACGTGGTCGCTCTCCAGGCCAGCCGCGTTGACGAGCCAGCGGCAGCGCAGCACCCCCCTGGTGGTGGCCACCTGATGCTCCCCGGCCGGGTGCTCCCCCGCCCCGTGGTCGCCCGCCCCGTGGTCCCCCGCATCAGTGCGCACGCCAGTGACCCGGGTCCGCAACCGGAGCCGCACCCCCGCCCGCACCGCCTCGGTGGCGTAGGCCAGCGGCGTCGTCCACGGGCAGATGATGCTCTCACCGGGGATCTCGACCGCGCCCCTGGCGCCTGGACCCAGCTGCGGCTCAGCCCGGTACAGGTCGGCGGCGGCGACCCGGCGGACGTCGGTGCAGCCGTTGCGGCGGGCCTTGTCCTCGATGCCGGGCAGCGCGGCCTCCTGCTCATCGGACCAGGCGATGACCAGGGCCCCGGTGCGCTCCACCGGGATGCCCGCCCGGCGGGCGTAGTCATGCAGCAGGCCGCTGCCCCGGCGCAGCAGCCTGCTCTCCAGGCTGCCGGGCACCGTGTCGAAGCCGGTGTGCAGGATCGCAGTGTTCGCCTTGGTCGTCCCCGTGCCGACATCGGCCGCCGCCTCGACGAGGACGCAGCTCAGCTCGTAGCCGGCCAGGGTGCGGGCGATCGCGGTGCCCACCACCCCGGCACCGATGATGACCACATCAGCGACGCCGACCTCAGTCATCCGGCCGCTGCCACAGTGGCCTGGAGGATGGAGTCAAACCGGCGGAGCCGCTGCGCCGCTTGGTCCTCGGATAGTGCTGGCTCAGCCGTCCAGTCCACCTCAACCGGCCATACGGCCTCAGCCAGGCTGGCCACCTCGCCCATGCCGAGCCGGGCCAGGGCGGCGACGCCCAGGGCCGTGGCGTCTGGCGAGCGGCACACCTGGACCGGAAGCTGCAGCAGGTCAGCCTGGGCCTGGACGAGCAGCCGGGAACGGGTCAGGCCGCCGTCCACCCGCAGCGCGGCGAGCGGGACGCCGGTGTCAGCGGCCACCGAGCGCGCGAGCAGCGCCACCGAGGCGGCGATCCCCTCGGCCACGGCACGCACCAGGTGCGCCCGTGACGTGCCCAGGCCGAGCCCGTGGAACGTGCCCCGCACGTCCGGCCGCCAGTGCGGCGCGCCGAGGCCGGCCAGCGCGGGCACGAAGATCACCCCACCCGGGTCCGGCACCGAGCCGCCCACCGCGTCCAGGTCGGCGGGCTGGTCCAGCAGGCCTATCTCGGTCAGCCAGCGGACCGCCGCGCCCGCCGTGTACACCTGCCCGTCGAGACAGTAAGTGCTCATCCCGGCCAGCCGCCAGGCCACCGAGGCGGACAGCCCGCCGGTGGACCGCGCCGCCCGCGGTCCGGTGGTGGCCAGCAGGAAGGCGCCGGTCCCGTAGGTGCATTTCGCCTCGCCCCCGCTGAGGCACCCCTCGGCCAGCAGCGCCGCCTGCTGGTCGACGGCGATCCCGGCGACTGGGAGCGGCGGGCCGAACGCGGTCGTCTCACCGACGATCCCGGCGCAGTCGGCTATCTCAGGGAGGGAATCCGGATCGAGGCCGAACGCCGTGCACGCTTCCGTCGACCAGGCGGCCGAGTCGAGATCGAGCAGCAGCGTCCGGGACGCGGTGGCCGCGTCGGTCAGGTAGCCAGCGCCGAGCCGGGCGAGCAGCCACGAATCCGTCGTGCTGACGACGCCATCGGTGGTCAGGTTCTCCCGCAGCCAGGTCATCTTCGGCGCCGCGAAGTAGGGATCGAGGCGCAGCCCGGTGATCTCGGCGAGCCGGTCCGCCGAGCCGGCCAGCCGGCCGCAGATCCCCGCTGACCGGCGGTCCTGCCAGACGATCGCCGGGGTGAGCGGCCGGCCGGTCCGGCGGTCCCAGGCGAGCACCGTTTCGCCCTGGTTGGCGAGGGCGACCGCGTGCACCGGCGCGCGGGCCTGCGCCACGGCGGCCGACCCGGCACCGATGACCGAGGAGTACAGCTCCTCCGGATCCTGCTCGACGCCGCGGCCGGGCACACTGCGCGGGTGGACCGGCACCTCGCCGGACCCGAGCACCTCGCCGCCCGGGCCGACGACGAGCGCCTTCGTCGCCGACGTGCCCTGGTCGATGGCGAGAATGTTCATCCGCTCGCTGGCGCCCCGTCCGCTGGCGGGCGGCCCGCGGGCGTGCTGCCGGCCGGCGCCTGGTCGGCGTCCAGCAGCGCGTCCGCCCCATGGGCGCCTTGCTCGGCCCGCATGGCAGCCGGCTCAAGCAGCCACTGGCCGAGGTAGAAGAGTGCGCCGAGGGCCAGCGAGCCGAGCACGTAGTACTGGGCGTCGCGGAACTCGCTGGGGCCGATCAGGACGATCAGCTCGTAGGTGACCCAGATGAGCGCGCCGGCGATGACGGGGATCTCCCAGCGGCCCAGCGAGAAGTGGCCGGTGCCGCCGCGCCGCCGCCGGCCGGCGAACAGGTAGAGCAGGACCGTCGCCGCGTACAGCAGGGCCGGCATGATGGTGGAGGCGGTGAACAGGGTGACCAGGGCAGCGGTGTGAGTGCGCAGCACCAGCGTGATGATCGCACCGAGGACCGCGGCGAGGATCGTCGCCCAGGACGGCCCGCCGGTCGCCCGGGGCACCTGGCGCCATAGCTGGTATCCGGGCAGCCGCCGGTCGCGGGCCATGGACCAGATCAGCCTGCTGTTGGTCACCATGATGACCAGGCCGCAGGCGAAGATGGAGATACAGACGAAGATCAGGAAAAGCTTCTGGACCACCCCGCCGAGCACATCCTGGACGATGAACGCCACCGGTGCCGCGCTGCCCGAGGCGGCTTTCACCGAGCTGGTCGCGTAGGTGAGCGCGATGAGGAAAACGAAGCCCACCACACCGGACGCCAGCACGGCGCGGATCATCGCCTTCGGGATGGTCCGGTGCGGCTCGACGGTCTCCTCCGCGAGGTTGCTGGCGGATTCGAACCCGACGATGGTGTACGCGCCGAGCAGGGTCGCGAGCATGAACGGGCCGAGCCAGCCGTAGTAGCCCGCGTGCGGCACCACCCCGGTCGAGCCGAGATTCGACCAGTGCCCTTTCGAGCGCAGCGCCGCCACGACCACCAGCAGCACGGTGAGCCCGAGGATGCCCACCACCTCGGTGGCGACCGCGGTGTTGTTGACCCGGGTCGTCATCCTGGTCGAGGCGATGATGAGCGCCGCCTGCAGCGCCAGCACGACGAGCGTCTCCAGAGCGGTGCTGGTCGGCGTGTACGCCTCGCCGATCAGTGGCTGGAACGCGACCTGGACGAAGCCGTAGTCAACCGAGACCGTGACGATGGACAGGAACGCGAACGACATCCAGCCGAGCCACCAGCCCACATGCACGTTGGCCAGGCGGGACGCCCACTGGTAGGAGTAGCCGGACAGCGGCACCCGGGCCGCCAGCGCGCCGTAGACCAGCGCGACCAGCGCCTGGCCCGTGGCGACGATGAGCCAGGTCCAGATGCTCCGCGGGCCGCCGGTGGCCAGCGCGAAGCCGTACGTGGTGAATATCCCGGTCGTGATGGAGATGAACGAGAACGCCACCGCGAACGACTCGAAGTGGCGCAGCGAGCGGACGAACTGCTGCCGGTAGCCGTACCGGTCAAGCTGGGAATCGTCGTCACGGGAGGTGACTGTGGCCACCGTCATCACATCCTCAGCGGGCCCGCTCCTCCACGGAAACGGGCCGGTTGGTCAGGCCGTCAGCCGGCCGCGGAAAACGGGGATGGCTCCGCGGCCTGGGCCCGGAGCAGCGAAACGCCAGCGGAGGTGAGCGCCACGTCGGCACCGGGGTGCGCTGCGCCCACGCCCGCCTGCTGGGTGTCGTCGGTGAGGACCGCGTCGATGCGGTCCAGCGGGCAGACCCGGTGCACCGCGATGCCGCCGAGCTTGCTGGAGTCGGCCAGGACATAGGAGACAGCGGTGTGCGCGATGATGGTGCGCCGTACCGCGACCTCGGCCGGGTAATAGTCGGTGAGGCCGGCCTCGGGGTGCACGCCGCCGGATCCGAGGAAGGCCCGGTCGGCGTAGAACTCGGCGAAGAACGCCTCGGCGTGCGCGCCGGAACAGGCGGCGTCGCCATGGCGGATCTGGCCGCCGCAGAGCATGATCTCCACGTCGCGGCGGGCGGACAGTTCCATGGCGACCGGCACCGAGTTGGTGAGGACCCGGCCGCCGAACGAGGCGGGCAGGGCCCGGGCCACCTCCAGCGCGGTGGTGCCGATATCGATGACGATCGTCTCGCCCGGCTCGACAAGGGATGCGGCCAGCCGGGCGATGGCCCGCTTGGCCCCGATGTGACGGGTGCTCCGGGCTGTGAAGCTGCCCTCATCGGAACGGCCCGACGGGCGCGTCGCGCCACCGTAGACGCGGTCAAGCAGTCCCTGCCGCTGGAGCCCGCGCAGATCGCGGCGGATGGTCTCGACCGACACGTCGAACTCGCGGGCCAGGTCCTCGGCGGACACCGCGCTGCGCTCGCTGACCTCGGCGAGAATCGCCTGGCGGCGCTGCGTCGGCAACATCCGGCCCCCTGGACAGTGCGGGGATGCTCAGCGGGCTCATCTGCCCGTTGTTGACTGATGTTGATGTGATCTTGACCGGTTGTCAAGGGTTTCTGCCCGGGGCACACCCGGATGTGACCCGGTCAGCAAGCCCGGTAGAGCCGTGCGTACTGCGCAGGTGAGATGGGCGGCGGCTTACCGCTGGCGGTTCGCGTCTATCTGATCGAAGTCGCCGGTGCCGTTGGTGATCCCGCCCCCGCCTGACCACTGCCACATCAGGGCCTCAGGGTCGGACCTGCTGACCCCGCCGAAGAAGTGTGCGCAGGTCGACGTGCCCGCCAGGCACCAGCCGGACGGGGCGGGCGAGAGCTTGCTGGTGCCGGGCGTGTAGGTCCACTCATCGGTGTGCGGGATGGACCCGGCGCTGCCGGTGCCGAAGATCAGGCTCCAGATGTCAGGTGAGGAGTACACGCCGGGCTTGTAGGACGAATGCGCGGTGATGTATGCCCAGTAACCATTGAAGACCGCACGGTCAACGGCCGCCGCGATGAAGCCCGTCTTGATCTTGCCACTGCAGGGTGAGGTGTAGACGGCGTTCCAGCCGTTGTCCGTCGCTGGCGCGATGCCGGGCAGTTCGATGTCCATGAAGACCACCGGGTAGGTGATGTGCTGCCGGGCGATATCGCTCAGTGTCCTGGCCGCTTGGTTCGCGCCCCAGGTGGTGGCCTCCGCTGTCGTCCCGTTGTAGTTCGGGTCAACCCCCGGGCCGCCCATGAACCAGTAGACGCCGGTGCCGATGCCCTTGCCGTACGTGGTGAAGTTGGTGTTGGCCGCGCTGCTGTTCGCCGCCGACCAGACGAGACGGCCGCCGCACCCTTGCCAGATCGCCCAGTTCCCGATCATCCCGATGTAGCCGCCGTACGCGCCGCCGATCTTGGGTTCCTGGTAGGGCGCTGGGCCGCTGATCGTGATGGGCAGGCTGTCGGTGCCGTACCAGAATCCCGCGGGGTGGTCTCCGGCCGCGGCGGCGGGCGCCGCGGCGGCGGCCAGTGCGGTTCTGCTGGCTCCGGGCCTGGCCTTGCCGCCCGCCAGGGCCACGGTCAAGGCCAGGCACAGCGCCAGGACAGAGGCGGCGACGACGACCGGGTGGCGCGGGCGCTGCATGGCCCCTCCTTGCCTGGGGCGGGCGCCCACGAGCAAATTTAGCGCTGCTCACCGTCGGCGCGTCTTGCGCCGCGTCCGCCACGAGATATCTGCCCGACTTTAGCCGGAATTGAACGCATCGGGGCAGTGTCCGCCCGCCTGCCGCCCACGGCCCGGTAGCCTCCGTCCTGACCAGCGGAAATCCAGGCGTCGACGTGGTAGATAATGTCTTGCCTGGTTAGTTCGTATTCACAGCGCTTCGCGGGAGGCACCCATGAGCCGTCAGGTCAAGTACGTGCTCCAAGAGTCCGAGCTCCCGCGGCACTGGTACAACATCATTCCCGACCTGCCGTCCCCGCCCCCGCCACCGCTGCACCCGGGTACCCGCCAGCCGGTCGGCCCGGACGATCTCGCGCCCCTGTTCCCGGCGGCGCTGATCGGCCAGGAGGTCTCAGCGGAGCGGCACATCGCCATCCCGGAAGAGGTCCTCGACGTCTACCGGCTGTGGCGGCCCACCCCGCTGTTCCGGGCCCGGCGGCTGGAGAAGGATCTTGGCACGCCGGCCCGGATCTACTACAAGTACGAGGGTGGCAGCCCCGCGGGCTCGCACAAGCCCAACACGGCCGTGCCGCAGGCCTACTACAACGCCGCTGAGGGCGTCACCCGGCTGACCACCGAGACGGGGGCCGGCCAGTGGGGCACCGCCCTGGCGTTCGCGAGCTCGGTCTTCGGCCTGCAGTGCGAGGTGTGGCAGGTCCGCGCGTCCTACGACCAGAAGCCCTACCGCAAGCTGCTGATGGAGGCGTACGGGGCCACGGTCCACCCGAGCCCGTCCGACCTGACCTCCTCGGGCCGTGCGGTGCTCGCCGCCGACCCGGACTCCCCCGGCAGCCTGGGCATCGCCATCAGTGAGGCGGTCGAGGTCGCCGGCGGCGACCCGGCCTCCCGGTACGCGCTCGGCAGCGTGCTCAACCACGTGCTGCTGCACCAGACGGTGATCGGCGAGGAGGCGCTCAAGCAGCTCGCCGAGGCCGGCGACACACCTGACCTGATCATCGGCTGCACCGGCGGCGGGTCCAACTTCTCCGGGCTGGTCTTCCCGTTCCTGCGGGAGAAGCTGGCCGGCCGGATGAACCCGGTGCTCCGCGCGGTCGAGCCGGCCGCCTGCCCCTCGTTCACCCGCGGCGTGTACGCCTACGACTTCGGCGACACGGCCGGGTTCACCCCACTGCTCAAGATGCACACCCTCGGCCACGAGTTCATCCCGGACCCGATCCACGCGGGCGGGCTGCGGTACCACGGCATGTCGCCGCTGCTCTCGCACATGTATGAACTGGGCCTGTTCGAGGCTGTGGCCAAGCCACAGTCGGAGTGCTTCGCGGCGGGCCTCCGTTTTGCCAGAACCGAAGGGATCTTGCCGGCACCCGAGCCGACGCATGCCCTGGCCGCGTGCATCGAGGAAGCACTGCGGTGCAAGGAGACCGGCGAGGAGAAGGTCATCCTGACCGCGCTGTGCGGCCACGGCCTGCTCGACCTGCCCGCCTACGCCAGCTATCAGGCCGGGGAGGTCACCGACCTTGATCTCGCTGACCAGGCGATCGAGAACGCGCTGGCCGGGCTGCCCGCTGGCGTCTGACCGCCGCCCTTGTCATAACGCCGCGCGATAAGCGCACCGAGGGCTGCGGCCCTTCCGGGCAGGCCGGCGTGGTGGGCCAGGGACACCAGCACGAGCGGCGGCAGTTCGCCCTCGGCTAGAGCCCGGCCGGCAGTCCGGGGCCGGGACGGAAGTCCACGTCCTCGCGGGCCAGCGGTGCCGAGCAGGCCGAGCAGACGACCGTCGCGACGGTGTCGTGGCCACAGGTGCGGTGCGAGAACAGGATCGGCGGCCCATCCGGGGCGGTCCAGCGGTCTCCCCAGGCGACCAGTGCCATCAGGGCCGGCACGAAGTCGATGGCTTTGCCGGTGGGCAGGTACTCGTACCGGTCCGGATGCTGCTGATAGCGGCGGCGCTCGACCATGCCCTGGTCAAGCAGGGTGTCCAGGCGCGCCTTGAGGATGTTCCGGGCGATGCCGAGGTGGTCGTGGATCTCATCGAAGCGGTTCCAGCCGAAGCAGACATCCCGGAGCACGAGCAGCGTCCACCACTCGCCGACGATCTCCAGCGTCCGGGCCAGTGAGCACGGCAGCGCGGCCAGGTTCGTTCTCTGCATTGCATCATGCTACTTACTGCTGCTACGGTCATCAGTAGCAAAATGCTACTTACTGGGCGGGTGGGCTGGCTGTGACTGAGAAGCGAGTGGCTGTGGTGACGGGCAGTTCGTCGGGAATCGGCGACGCGGTCGCGCGCCGGCTCGCCGTGGCTGGTTACCGCGTGTTCGGCGCATGCCGCAGGGCACCGGCCGATCCCGTCCCCGGGATCGAGCACGTCGCTGTCGATGTCAACGACGATTCGTCCGTCCACGGCGCCATGACGGCCGTGCTGCGCGACGCGGGACGGATCGACCTGCTGGTGAACAACGCGGGTTACCTGTGCGCGGGCGCGGTCGAGGAGATCTCGATCGCCGACGCGAAGGCGCAGTTCGAGACGAACTACTTCGGCGTCGTCCGGATGAGTTCCGCCGTGCTGCCGGGGATGCGTGCGCGCCGCCGGGGGCACATCATCACCGTGAGCTCACTGGCGGGCCTGGTGCCGGTGCCCTACTGGGGGCACTACAACGCGAGCAAGTTCGCCGTCGAAGGCCTGATGGAGACCCTGCGGCACGAGGTGCGGCCGTTCGGGATCCAGGTCGCCATGGTCGAGCCGGGGAACATCAAGACGCCGTTCTACGCGCGGCCGCAGGCGACCGGGATGGACGCCTACGCCGGGCCGCGCGGGCGGGCGTTCGCCGCCATGGCCGTCTTCGAGCGCAACGCGCCCGGGCCTGAGGTCGTGGCCAGCAAGGTCGCGGCGATCGCGCGGAGCGCTCATCCCGCGCTCCGTAACAAGGTCACCAAAGAGGCGGCCCAGTTCACCCTCCTGCGGCGGGTGCTCCCGCCCGGTGCGTTCGAGAGCGGCGTCCGGCGCGCGTTCAAGCTCGAAGCCAAAGGTGAGGCACAACCCCAGGGGAGTATCGCGTGATCAGCAGCGTGGTTGTCAGCTACCAGGTACGGCCCGAAGCCGTCGCCGAGCACGTGCGCCTGATCGAGGCGGTGTTCGAGCAACTGCGCGCCGAGCAGCCCGGCAACATCGAGTACAAGGTGGTGCGCCTCGACGACGGGGTCTCGTTCGTGCACGTTTCGTCGGCCGACACGCCGGACGGGTCGAACCCGCTGCCTGGGCTGTCGGCGTTCAAGGAGTTCGGCCGGGACTCAGCCGCCCGGGTCGCCACGCCCCCGGTCCCGACGGCCGCTGACATCATCGGCTCGTACTACCCGGCGGTCCCGGTGACGGATGCGGCCCCGCCGAATCGCTCCTGATCGCTGGAGTGATCGATATAGCTGGGGTGCCTAAATAGCTGGCGTGGCCTATCCGCGGAAGTCGCCACGCTGGCGGAGGACCCGGATGTCTTCGGCGATCCGGAAGAAAACGATGAAGAATTCCAGGGTTATGCGGTAGATCGCCATGACGATCAGGAAGAACAGCGGGGCCCCGATGAACAGCGTCAGGATGCCGAGCCCGACGTTCGCCTTGAGCATGACGATCGTAAACAGGAGTGCGCTGAGTGCCGTCATGATCATGACCAGCGCGTACAGGACCTTGACGACCTTGGGCGCGACAAACGACGTGAACCCGAAGTCGAACAGCGCGGCGAGGAACCCCTTCGATTCCGGGCTCTGCTCCTGATGCCGCTGCTGCCGCTGCTGCTGCGGCACGGAGTAGCCGACCCCGCCCGGCGCCGGATTGGCGGCATAGGTGGGCTGATCATCACCGTAAGCCGGCTGGCCGAACTGCCCGTGCGCGCCGGGCCGCGATTCGTCCGGCTGGTCACGGCCGGATACTTGCTCGGTCAAGGCATCCTCCCCTGGGAAAAACCTGCTGAATGGTTGCATCCTTCTTTTGCCACGAGCTTGCCAAGATAAGACGCTTCCGATCAAGGCAGAGGTTACCAGCCACCGAGTTGCAAAATGATAACAGGACGCATGATATGCGAACCTTGTGGCGTTATATGGGACAGTTTCCAGTCCTATTACTAGCTTGCTTCGGAGCTATTTGGCGCACATGGTGGACGCGACGGGCCCAGTCCCCCCCGGGGTCCGGACATAGGCGGACACCCGCACGCACCCCGGTACGGTCGACAGCATGTTCCCGTAACTGCCCGGCGGCGTGTTCCCCGCCCAGCTCGATGGCGCGGTCGCGTGGTCCCTGGGCCGGCTCGCGATGATATAGACGCGGTACAGGTGCGGGTTTGACCCCCAGACCGCGCCCCAGCTCATCTCGCAGTTCCGGGAATGGCGGAGCAGGAGGCGGCCGAATACCGCTCCTCCGGGGAGGCGGACCGACGCCTCCGCCAGCGTCACCACGTCCTGGCTGCACCCGGTGATGGCCGGATCATCACCGTCGTGGTGAGTGAGGTCATGGAGCGTCCCCTGCGCCGGCTGGGGCGTCGGGGTGGCCGGGTGCCTGCCCCCCGCGGACGGGTGACCAGCAAAGGCCGTCATGACCGAGGCCGCCGTGACCAGCGCGGCCAGCACCGCAGTGACCAGCGCGGCGACCACGCCGCGCCGGAGCCGCCGTCCACCGCCGGGGGATGGCTGCGGCGGCCCTGAGCCGCCATCAGCTTCGGGTGACGCTGGCGAAGCACCGCGGGCCGGCTCCGGGCCGGGAGTCTGCCCGGTGCCGTCCTCGAGTACCGCGCCGCCGCCGGCCGGTGCGGAGCCGCGTGCTGACTCCCTGGCCCGGTCGCCAAGTGTCCGGCTGCGCAGGCGCTGAAGCTCGCCCTCGCGCAGTCCGAAGATCTCCTCACAGGCGAGAATGATGTCTGGCGGTGGCACGCGCCGCCCGCGCTCATAGTCCGACAGATTGCTGCGCGCGCTGAGCCCGAGCCTGCGGGTGAGTTCGTGCTGGGCCATCCCGGCCCGGCGGCGCAGGAACTTGATCGCGGCGCCGAGTGAGAGATCCGCTGGTAAACCCGGCACGTCGGCGCCCACAACCGCACCTTTCCCCACAGATCGCCCGAATGGCTGCGAAACGGTCTGACAGAACTATACGAGCGCCGCTGTTCGGGCCGTCGGTGTTCGGTCGGATTCTGGTCGGTGGCCCCGGTCCGGCGGCGCGCTCATGCATCAATTGAGCTGGCCCGCCGGACGGGCCCCTGATATACGGACCTGATCTCCCCTGGAGGCAGTGTGAGCGGTACCCGCCGGTGGCGGCCGATCCCCCCGACGGCTGTCGGCACCACGTCAGTGCTCATCTGGGCCCCTCTGTCGGCCGCCCTCGGCCAGCTCACCGGGCCGGTACCGGGCCGCCTGGAAGCGACAGCGGGAAGGCGATAGCCTCGTAACGGAGCCGATGCGGACGGGCTGCGGCGGACGGGCTGCGGAGGTAACCATCGCCACTGACCTGCAGTACAAGATGATCATGGCACTCAGCGCGGCTGACCTCGGCAGCCCGATCTGCGAGCAGGCCGCCGCCATCTGCGCCGAGATCGCCGACCAGCACTGCGCGGAACTGCATGTCACGGTGACCGCGCCGGTCATCACGGTGGGCCAGGCCGCGGCGAGCGATCCGGCCGGCCCGCCGGAGGTCCGCGCCGACAGCGCGGCGAGGTCATGATGACGCAGGCAACCGCGCCCATGCCGCCGACGGTGGACGTGCGCCGTCACGATGAGCGGTTCAAGACCAGGCTGGCCTGGCTGGACTCAAAGCATTCCTTCTCATTTTCCCGGCACTATGACCCCGGCAATACGCACCACGGCCTGCTGCTGGTCAACAACGATGACATCGTCCGGCCGGGCACCGGGTTCGAGACGCATCCGCATGAGGACATGGAGATCGTCACCTGGGTGCTGCAGGGCTCTCTCGTCCACCAGGATTCAACCGGCCATTCCGGGCTTATCTATCCAGGACTGGCGCAGCGGATGAGCGCCGGCACCGGGATCCTGCACTCGGAGAAGAACGACTCCTGGCGGCTGCAGGGCGGCACGAAGCACACCGAGCCGGTGCATTTCATCCAGATGTGGGTGGTGCCCGACGAGAACTCGATCACTCCTGGTTATGAGCAGCTGGAGATCGACGACGAACTGCTGCGTGGCGGGCTGGTACCGGTCGCGTCGGGCATGGCCAAGCACGACGGCGCCTCGGCCATCCGGATCAAGAACCAGTACGCGGCGCTGTATGCCGCCCGGCTGGCCGCGGGCGATGCCGTCGGGTTGCCGGAAGCGCCCTTTCTGCACCTGTTCATCGCCCGCGGCGCCGTCACGCTGGAGGGTGCGGGCGCGCTGGCCGAAGGGGACGCGGTGCGGTTCACCGCCACCGGCGGGCAGCGGCTGACGGCCGACGAGCCGGCCGAGGTCCTCGTCTGGGAGATGCACGCCACCGTCAGCGGCTGGTGAAGTGCAGCGCGGGCACCCGGGCCCAATCCAAACGACTCCAAAGCTCTTGCTGTCTCAGCTTTGCGGCCTCCGGGGCATCACGTGACCGGGATGATCTCGGCGCTGGACAGGCGGCCGCCGCTGATGTGCAGCAGGCCGATGGTTCCCCGTGGCTGGCGCCGGCGGTCGGTCGGCGAACCCGGGTTGAAGATCCGCAATCCGTTCTCGGAGTGATCGAGCGGGATGTGCGAGTGACCGAAGATCACCAGGTCCGCGCCGGGGAACCGGCGGCGTAGCCGGGCCGGCCGGCCGGCGGCCGGGCCCGCATCGTGCACCATCGCCAGGTGCAGGCCGCCGGCGTCCAGCTCCAGGGTCTCCGGCGCTCCCCAGGCGGCCACATCTGAGCCGTCGTTGTTGCCGAGGACGACCCGGACCGGCGCGTACTCGGCCAGCTCATCAAGGACGGCCGCGACGCACACATCACCCGCATGCAGGATCAGGTCCACGCCGCGCAACCGCTCGGCCACCGGCGCGGGGCACGACCGCCAGCGCCGGGGCGCGTGCGTGTCCGACAGCACCGCGATCCGCACGCCGACATCTTCCCAGGGATCACGCCCGGCGCGTCAGGCTTCCCTGATCGCGGTGGACCGGTGGTCGCCGGCCGCCAGTGACCCACCGCGATCATGAAGTTGAACGTGTTCAATATCACATGGACATACCTGGTGGTCATGACTAAACTTGAACATGTTCAAGAATCTCCAGGCAAGGGAGGCCCGCGATGGGTATCGTCGTTACCTACATCACGTACCTGGTCATCAGCGTCGCCCTCACCGTGTTCGTCGGCTCGGCCCTGTCGCGCAGCGGCCGGGCCTTCCTGCTGGATGCGTTCAGCGGCCGGGTAGCGCCCACCCAGGCGGTCACTCGCTTGCTCGTGGTCGGCTTCTACTTGCTCAGCCTGGGCTTCGTCACGCTCACCATGCGCACGACCGGTGAGATAGGCAGCGCCCGCGAGGCCTTCCAGGTGCTCTCCGTCAAGGTGGGCGAGGTGCTCTTGGTGCTGGGCGCCCTGTACCTGGTCAGCCTCGCTGTGCTCACCCGGCTCCGTCACCGCATCCAGGCGCAAGCGTTCCAGCGGGTCCCGCCCGCAGAGGATCAGCCGCTGCCCGAGCCTGACCTGCCCGAGCCTGACCTGCCGGAACTCAACCTGCCGCAACCGCGCCTGCCGGAGACGCCTGCGCCAGGGGCGACCCTGCACCAGGCGCCCACGCCTGGGCCCGGGACCGCGGATGCGCACGATGGCCAGGCCAGCCCAGCCAGCTCCCGGAACCAGGGGCTCTGGTCGCCGCGACCACGGCAGGTCATACATTGACCTGTGTGGCCGAGCCCGACCTCACTCCCCGCGCCGAGCAGACCAGGACCGCCATCACGGAGGCGGCCCTGCGGCTGTTCCGGGAGAATGGGTACGAGGCGACCACCATGCGGGCCATCGCCCAGGAGGCCGGCGTCTCGACTGGCAACGCCTACTACTACTTCGGCTCCAAGGAAGAACTCGTCCAGCAGTTCTACGCCCGCAATCAAGTCGAGCACCTCGCCGCCTGCCGCCGGGTGCTGGAGAGCGAGACCGAGTTCGCGGCGCGGCTCCGTGGCACCTTGCACGCACTGGTCGACGTGATGGAGCCTTACCACGCTTTCGCCGCCCGCTTCTTCAAGTACGCCGCCGAACCGAGCAGCCCGCTGAGCCCGTTCAGCAAGGAATCGAGCCCGGCTCGTGAGGCCGCGCTGGCTTTGTACCGCGAGGTGGTGGACGGCTCCACCGCCCGGATTGACCGCGAGCTACGCGCGCAGCTTCCCGAGCTGCTCTGGCTGTACTCGCTGGGCATCGTCTTGTTCTGGGTGCACGATACCTCGACGGGCTGCGCGAAGACCTATCAGCTCATCGATCGCACGGTGCCACTCGCCGACCGGCTGGTCGCCCTGTCCCGGGTGCGCATCCTGCGCTCGACCTTCCGCGAGATCATCACGATCATCGAGGACATCCGCCGCTGACCTGATCAGCGCCGCTGGGTCCAGGCCCGCCAGGCGTCCAGCCCGCCCGGGCCAGCCACGCCGGCTGCGGCCCAGCTATCGTGGCTGCATGCCGGATCGCAAGGAGATCCTGGAGGTCGCTGGCGTCGACGTCGCGGTCTCGAACCCGGACAAGGTCTTCTTCCCCCGTACCGGGCATACCAAGCTGGACCTCGTCCGGTACTACCTGAGCGTGGCTGACGGCGCCCTGCGCGGCGTCGCCGGCCGGCCGATGATCTTGAAGCGGTTCGTGCACGGCGCGGAGGGCGAGGCGTTCTTCCAGAAGCGGGCCCCTGAGCGGCGCCCGGACTGGATCGAGACCGTCGAACTCAGCTTCCCGTCCGGGCGCACCGCAGAGGAGGTCGTCGTCCGGGACGCGGCCCAGCTGACCTGGGTGGTGAACCTCGGCTGCGTCGACCTCAACCCGCATCCGGTGCGGGCCCCCGACGTCGATCACCCCGATGAGCTCCGGGTGGACCTCGACCCGGTTCCCGGCATCGGGTGGCCGCAGATCCTGCAGGTGGCCCTGGTGGCGAAGGAAGTCCTCAACGACTTCGGCCTGACCGCCTGGCCGAAGACGTCCGGCTCCCGCGGTTTTCACATCTATGCCCGGATCGAGCCGCGCTGGTCCTTCACCGAGGTTCGCCGCGCCGCGGTCGCGCTGGCCCGCGAGGTTGAGCGGCGCGCCCCGGAGGCGGCCACCGCCCGCTGGTGGAAGGAGGAACGCCACGGGGTCTTCGTCGATTACAACCAGAACGCCAAGGACCGCACGGTGGCCTCCGCCTACTCGATACGTCCGACCCCCGACGCCCGCGTCTCGACCCCGCTGACCTGGCCGGAAGTGCCGGAGTGCCGGCCGGAGGCGTTCACCATCGACACGGTCCCGGGGCGGTTCGCCGGCGTCGGCGATCCGTGGGAGGGGATCGATGAATCTGTCGGGTCGCTGGAGCCGCTGCTGGATCTGGCGGCGCAGCAGGAGGCGGCCGGGGAGCCCGACGCGCCGTGGCCGCCGCACTTCGAGAAGCAGGCCGGCGAGGCACCCCGGGTGCAGCCCTCGAAACGGCGGGCCGGCGCAGCGGTGCCGCCGCCCGCGCCGGGCAAATCCGCCGGGCCCACCGGGCGCCGCAAGAGCAGCATGCCGCTCATCGAGGTGGCCCGCGCGGCCGGCCAGGCCGAGGCCATGGCCGGGCTGGACCGGTGGAAGGAGCGGCACCCGCAGGTGTGGCCGCTGCTGGAACCGGCCGACGTGCTGGTGGACTCGATGCGCGGACGCAGTTCCACCTGGACCCGGATCAGGCTGAACCTGCGGAACGTGCCCGAGCCGCAGCGCCCGCCACAGGAGGCGCTGGAAGTCGACTACGATCCCTGGGCCGGGGGCGGCGGCCCGCCCCGCCCGCCCGGGCAGGGCTGAGCGCCCGGCCACCCGCCCGGGCGTGGCAGAGTGGACAGCAGGGTGGAATACCGGGAGCACAGCGACACGGCGGAGCGGGCTGAGACGTTCCTGCGGCTGATGGCTGAGGCCGGGTTGCGCCGCGCTCTGGGATACCCGGGGGCGGCGCGCCCGGCCGTGCCTGCCGCCTGGGCATCCCGGCCACCTGCGGACCAGGTCCTCGATCGTGTCCGGGCCGCCGCCGACGCGCTCGCCGTGACCGGGGCCCTTGACGACGCCACCGCGGTATCCGTGCTGTCCGGGCTGCACACGGCGCTGGCCGCGCGGTCAGAAATCCAGAACATCGGGCGGTACTGGGCGTCCCTGCGGCCGCCGGGCGGCCGGCCGCCGGAACCCCCGTTGCCGGTCGGGCCGGTGCGGGCGGTACCGGTGGCGAGATCGCTGCCGCTCGGCGCGGACGGGAAGGCCGAACTGTGCCTGCTCACGTTGGTCGTGGCCGCGGACCGGGCCATCCTCACCAGCGCCATCCGCGATCACGCGCCGGGTAACCGGCGTTCCCGGGATCACGTGCACCCGTCGGAGCGCTTCGGCTCGCTATGGCAGGTAAGGGTCATCGATGACCGCGGCGCGGCCTACCAGGCCCAGCACGACGCCGAAGGTGACGGCATGTGGTGGTCGGGCCGGCTCAGCCTCTTTCCCGTCCCGCCGGCCAGCCTCCGGTGGCTGGACATCACGGTGCTGCCCGGTAACGACCCGTGCCGGGTGGAAATCGGCGCCGAGCCGGAATCCGCCCCGGCCTGCCGGGTGAGCCCGGTCCGCCGGTCCAGGCCAGGCGAGCAACTGCTCGACCGGATGGCAGGCCTCATGCTGTGGCGCTGGCTCGTGACGAACACGACCGGCGATCACGTGCTCGCCACCCTCGCCGACGTGGTCGCCGCACTGGACGCGGCTGGCGGCCTGATGCCCGGCTCACCGGCGCTGGCCCGGCTCGTCGCGCTGGCGGCCCGGCTCGGTGGCGCGCTCCCGGCTGCACTCCGGCCGGGCATCCGGCCCGCAGTCCTGCCCGAGGCGTGGCTGAGCGTGCTGGCCGACGAGAACCGGACGGATGGGCCGCGCGGTGTCGCCGCCGTCGCCGCGGTGCTGCCTGAAATCGACGGCACCCGCTTCGCCCTGGCCGGGCTGTACTCGACGGGCGACACGCTGACCTTGCACGTACTGGCCTGGGGGCAGCAGCCGCCGTGGGCCGCGTTCCGCCGCGGCGATGACCGGTTCTCCTGGTGGGCGTGCGACAGTGCCGGACGCTGGCATGTGGGGAGGCGGACCCGCAGCGGCTTCCGGCACGGTGAAGCGGACATGGACATCACATTTGTCCCGCCGCTGCATCCGGCGGCCACGTCGCTGGAGATCATGCTGACCAGCCAATCCACGCAGGTCACCGTGACAGTCCCGGTTGACTGGCAGGCAGCCGGATGAGCCCGCCGTGGTGGGCAGCGTTCCCCCCGGTGGAGACCAGGGTCGGCTGCGGCGCAGGCCGCCACCGGATGCGCTGGGCCGACGGCCGGCTGATCGCGGCGGATCACCCCGACGCCGAGGGCGAGCTCATCTTCGCCGCGCTGGGCGGCGACCAGGCCGAATGCGTGACCATCGCCGAAGCCTGGGCCGCGCACAGCGATGACCTGGACGTGCTCGCCCTCGGCCCCCGGTCGGCCGCCGACGAGCTCACCATCACCTGGGAATCGCTGCCGGAATTGCCGCCCCGGCCGGGACCAGGGACCAGGCCCGGCTCCGCCCCGCTCAGCAGGGGACCGCTGCCCCACGGCGTCGCCAGCCACGGGCACTTCCGTGTCGCGGCGCCGCAGCGGTTGCCCAGGCACCCGGGAGACGCGCCGACCGACCGGGCCTGGGTCAGCCAGCGAGAGTTGCTGACCGTGTTCGCCCTGGGCGCGGTCTTCCAGCAGCGCCTGTCTGGCGCGGTGGCCGCGGCCTGGTCACCGGACGGCCCGCGGGCCCGCGACCGGGCCCGCGCCCGTCCCGCCCTGGTCGCGGCGCTGACCGGACGGCTGGCGCCCGCAGCCAGTGCCTGGCTCGGCATCGACGCCGATCAGGTCACCGCGTCGCTGCACGAGGAAACCGGCTGGGGCAGCATGCAGCTCACCGGGACCGGCCCCGGCTCCGGCCTCACCGCGTCGCTGCCGCCCGGCTGGCTCGCCCGCGTCTGGGCGCCCGGACTGGCGCTGCTCGGCGATCATCTGGTCGTTGACGTCCTGGACGTGACCTGGCCGGACGCCCGCCTGCTGGGCCTGCGCCGGCCTGCCGCCGAGCCGGTCGTCCTGAGCGCCCGCCACTACCGGGGAGACTGGTCAGTGCGACGCGAGGAGCAGACATGAGCGATGGCCGGCGATCCGCCGGGGCGGGGGAACCCTGGAGGTCACTCCCCCGCAGCAGCCAGGGGCAGGCCGCGGTGGTCGAAGCCCTCGGCGTAGCCGTCGCGGCACGGGTGCCGGTCCTGCTGTGGGGTGCCCCAGGCACCGGGAAGACGTCCGTCATCCGCGCCATGGCCACCGCCCTGGGCTGGCCCTGCGAGACCGTGATCGCGTCGATCCGCGAACCGTCGGACTTCGCCGGGCTGCCGGTTGTCGTTGGCGACGATGTGCGGTTCGCTCCGCCGGTGTGGGCCCGGCGGCTGGCCACGGCCGGGCGCGGCCTGCTGTTCCTCGACGAGCTGTCCACCGCGCCGCCGGCCGTGCAGGCCGCCTTGCTCCGGGTGGTCCTGGAACGGGTGGTCGGCGACCTGGAACTGCCGCCAGAGGTAGCGGTCGTGGCCGCGGCCAACCCGCCGGAGCAGGCGGCCGACGGCTGGGACCTGTCCGCCCCGCTGGCCAACCGGCTGTGCCACCTGGCCTGGGACGTCGACCCGCGGGCGGTGGCGGATGGGCTGGCCGGAGGGTGGGCGGCGCCAGTGGTGCCGGATCTGCCCGAGGGCTGGGAGGCTGAGCTGGGCCTGGCCCTCGCCCTGGTGGCCGCGTTCTTGCAGGTCCGCCCAGGCCTGGCCTGCGCCCCGCCGTCCGATGCCGCCTCGTCAGGGCGCGGCTGGCCGAGCCCGCGGACCTGGGAGATGGCCGCCCGGCTGTGGGCCGCCAGCGGGGCGGCCGGATCGGCTGATGAGGCGCGTTCGGCGCTGGTCCGCGGCGCAGTCGGCGACGGGGCCGGTGTCGAGTTCCTCTCCTGGCTGGCCGAGATGGACCTGCCTGACCCTGAGGTCGTGCTCGCCGACCCGTCCTCGTTCGTGCTGCCGGCCCGCGGCGACCGTGCCTATGCGGCCGTCGCCGCCGTCGCCGCGGTGGTGGCCGCCGACCCCACCCCGGCACGCTGGTTGGCGGGCTGGCAGGTGCTGGGGAAGGCAGCCAGCACGGCACCGGACGTGGCGGCGGTCGCGGCGCGCGTGCTGACCCGCTGCCGCCCGGCCGGGGTACCCCTGCCGGCCGAGGTCCGCCTGTTCGCGCCGGTGCTCCGCGACGCGGGCCTGCTGCGCGGGTGAGCACCCCGCAGGCCGAGAGCGTGCCGGGGCTGGCCGCCGGGCGGCTGTGGGCCGCGTCGCGCTTCCCGTACCTGGCCAGCGGGCTGTTCGGCGCGCAGGTGATCGCGGCACCCGGCATCGCCACGGTCGCGGTGGACGACGGCTGGCGGCTGCACGCGGACCCGGGGCTCACCTCGGAATGGACCGCGGCCCAGTTCGGCAGCGTGCTGGTGCATCACGTCTGCCACCTGCTGCGCGCGCACGGGGAGCGGGCCATGGCGGCCGGGGTCACGCCGGAGGACGCGCGCGCCTGGGTCCGGGGCGCCGACGCGGAGATCAACGATGACCTGGTCCCGGCCGGGCTGGAACTGCCCGGCCGGCCGGTGCTCCCCCGGGATCTGGGCGCCGAGGAAGGCCTGCTGGCCGAGCAGTACTTCCGGCCCGGGCACGGTGCCGCCAGCCACGCACAGCCCTCCGGCGGTGACCTGCGGGCCCCGGCTGGGCCGGGCGGCGTGCCTGACAGCCGGCCCGGCGCGGATCTCGACTGCGGGAGCGGCGCTGACGGCGGCCGGCGCCCGTGGGACCGGTCCGGACCGCCGGGTCTGTCCCCCTGGCAGGCCCGGCTGCTGAGCCGGCAGGTCGCCCAGGATTGCCTCCGGCACGGGCAGGAACCGGGCACCGTGCCCGCCGGGCTGCTCCGCTGGGCCCGCGACATCCTGGAACCCGTGGTCGACTGGCGGCGGGTGCTCGCGGCGGAACTGCGCCGGGCCGTCGCGGATACGGCCGGTGCGGTCGATTACTCCTACCGCCGGCCGTCCCGGCGGGCGTCCGTGGCGGGCCCGGTGGTGCTGCCAGCGCTGCGCCGGCCGGTACCTGAAGTGGCGGTGGTCTGCGACACCTCCGGCAGCATGACCGACGATCTGCTCGGCGCCGCCCTCGCCGAGGTCGAGGGCCTGCTGCGGTCACTGGGACTAGCCCGTCAGGTGCGGGTGCTGGCCTGTGACACGGCGGTCGGGGCGGCGCAACGCGTCACCTCGGCGCGGCAGGTGGAACTGGTCGGCGGCGGCGGGACCAACATGGGCGCCGGCATCGCCGCGGCGGCGGGCCTGCGGCCGCGGCCCGCGGTCACCGTGGTGCTCACCGACGGGTTCACGCCGTGGCCGGACAAGCCGCCCCGGGGCATCCGGATCGTGGTCGGCTTGCTCGGCGACGAGGCGCCGGACGCACCCGGCTGGGCCACGGCCGTCCGGGTTCCGTCCGGTCAGTCATGACCCGCACCGGCCGGCCGCAGCGGGGCCGGGAAATCACTGATTCCTGCCGACGTGGCTGGGACGCCCTGGCCCGACGTGGGCGGCCGGGACGGCCCCGGCCCCTGGCCGCCTGCCGTGGCGGACCAGGTCCCCCGCGGGACTGCCCGTGGCGGACCTGGCCGCCGCTGGCGTGACCGGAGTGGCTGGCGGCGTCAGCGCGGTGAGCAGGCCGGTCACCGCCAACGCGGCGGCGAGCACGCCGAACTCCAGCTTGGTCGCCCGGGCGGGCCCGGCCCCGGCGGCCGGCTGGTGCCGCAGCCAGACCCGCCCCGCGACGGCCAGCGCCGCCGCGACCGCGACGAGCACCGCCTTGACGACAAGGACAATTCCGTAGGCCGTCGTCAGCAGCGATCCCAGCGGGACAAGCACCAGGGCGGAGACCACGCCGGTGCTCACCACGAGGGCGAAGAGCCATGCCGCGGCGGTCCCGTACAGCCGGACCAAGCCCCGCATGGCGGCTGGGTCTGACCGCCAGGCGATCGCGGTACGCAGCACGTAGCCGAGCATCCCGGCCCAGAGGGCCGCGGGCAGCAGATGCGCGTAGGTGAGCAGTGCCCCGCCCACCAGGATGATGCCCTCCGGATGGGCACGGACCCCTTCCGCCGCGACCACCGCGAGCAGCGGGACCACGCTCAGGCCGGGCAGGCGCCAGCGCAGCAGCGCGGCAGCAGCCGCGAAAGCGCCGAACTCGACCATCGCGATCACGCCGGGAGAGGCAGATGTCAGGCGCGGCACGGACGGGTGCGCCAGGCCAGTGGCCAGGCTCCCGCCGCCCGCCGCCACGACGACGAGGCCGGCCGCCGCAGCGAGGCCGAGCAGCGACGACCGCAACGCCCACGGCGTCGGGAGCGGACCCGGAAAGTCTCCCTTGTACTGCCGGGACAGCCCGCGGCCGGCCAGTCCGCCGAGGGCCCCGGATAGCCCGGCGAACAGCAGCCACCGCAGGGTGGCCAGGACCCATACCGCGGGTGAGGACAGTACTGCCGGGCTGGCCGCGCCCGGCGCCGCCAGTCCATGGAGCAGCACGCGCCAATCATGGCAGCCACTGGCGATCCCGCCGTGTCAGGGGCCGCTGGGGCAGGGGGACGGCAGTGTCAGGGGGACGGCAGGTCAGGCGGACGGCGGCGCGAACCACGCGTGGCCGGCTCCCAACAGGTACTGATCGGCGATGTGGTTGAGCACCCGGCGCGCTTGCCGGAACCGGTCGGCCACCTCGCTGACGACGTCGAGCCGTGCCGTGCGCAGCGGCGCCAGATGGCAGGCGGCTTTGTACCAGCGCGCGCCCATGTACTCCAGAAGCTCGATCGCGGGCGCTTCGGCCAGGCGCTCGTGCGCCACGGCAGGCACCTGGGCGGCGCGCAGCAGCGCGGCCGCGCCGACCGGCCCGAAGGCGTACGCCGCGGCGTAATCGGGAAAGACCCCGGCCAGGAACAGGGAGACGTCACCGAGCCTGCGGTAGACACCCGGACGGTCGGCGTCAGGAACGCCGTCGAGCAGCCCGGCCAGCCGGACCGGGTCGAGCTCGCTGAACCGCCGGGTCCGGGTGCGGCCGCCGCTCCTGACCCGGTACCGCCCGCTGGCCACGCGGGTGAAGGACGCGAGGAGTTCCGCGAGGAACAGGCGGCGGGCCGGTGAGCCGAGGAAGTCCCTGAGTTCGGGAGCATCGAAGAGCGGCACCCGCTGGCGCAGCCCGGCGCGCTCCGCGACGTGGTCCACGGACGCGAGTTCGGCCGCCGACCGGTGCACCGCCACGGCAAACGTCAGGAACGGGGACACCGGGACCGGCTGCCGGGCACGGCCCGGCGCCAGGTCATCCGGGGAGCCGAAGACCGCCTCGAACACGCGCGGATCGCCGAGCAGCCCAGCGAGCGCCGCGGGGTCGCCGCGCAGCCAGGAGGCATCCGGCCCGGCATGGGCCGCCGCGGCGAGCACCCTCAGGTCGGTGTCCGTGAGATGGCTCGCGTACCCGTCGCCAACAAGCGCACCATCCATCCCTTAACGTTACGCCGGTGCCGGCGGCCCGCCCAGACGGCGCAGCCCGCGGACGGTACCGGCGCACCGCTGCGTCGCACTGCCGTTCACCAGCAGGCACACGGTGCTGGTCACGGACCGGGCAGACAGGCTCAGGACCGCGCGAAGGTCAGCAGGAACTCAAGCTCACCGTGGTTCTCGGTGGTGACGAAGCTGCCGAAACTGGGGTTTGATATCCCCCATTTCGCAAACGTCACGGGAATTGACCCGGACACCTTGATCGCGGTCGAGGTGCGTTCCGCGGACAGCGTGAAGGTCACCGGCCGGGTCTGGCCATGCAGCGTGAGCTTCCCGGCGGCGGGGTATTTCTGTACCGTTCCGGCCGCCGGCACAGGTGCCAGGCTGATCGGGCTGACCAGGGTGAACGTGCTGGTCGGATAGGTGGCCACGGCCATGATCCGGCCATCGAACTGCGCGTCACGCTGGCTTTGATCGCTCTTGACCGTGGACATCTGGACGGTGAAGGTGCCCGCCGTCACGCTCGTGCCTTTGATCGTCAGATGACCGGTGACGGACTTGGTGCGGCCGACGGCGATGTTGTCCTGCCCGGCCAGGACTTCCTTGACCCGGTATCCCACCTCGGAACCGCTCGCGATCGTCCAGGTGCCGGCGACCGGCCCGGCCGGGGCCGGACTGGTGCCCTGGGCGGAGGCCGTCGGGCTGGAACTGCCTTTCAGGCTGAGCGGCGCTGGGGCCTTGCCTTCGATGAGGTGGATATAGATGAACGGGCCGCCCACGGCGACGACGGCAACGAATGCCACGCCGATGATGACCCAACGCAGCCAATGCCGCGATCCAGGCGACGACACGAGAGCCACCCTCCTGTTTCTGGATAGGCGGCCGCCCGTCCATCCGGCCCGCCATTGACGACAATGAGCATGTCAGAACCATGATCCTTGCGTGGCCTCGTTGTCCGCTGCAGGCTCCTTCTGCGCAGTCTCTGAATGACCTGCACCCGCGCTCCCGGCGGGGTACAACTGTGGATCATGGCCGACCTGGTGCCGCCCACGTCCCTTGTCCGTGTCTCGTTCATCGCCGCCATGGACGAGTTCCGGGCCGAAGGGCGCGGCCGCCCCGGTGACCCGAGCATGGTCGGGGCCGAGATCCGTGACTACAGCGCCACGTGGGCCGACCCGGATGGTTTCGAGCAGTACGTCCGCCAGGTGCGCGACGAGGCGCTGGACGACACCCCGCGGTCCGCGGGCTACGTTCCTTCGACGACCCTGTGGTGGGTGGACGGTACTGCGTACCTCGGCCGGATCGCCATCCGGCACCAGCTCACCCAGCACCTGCTGGACTACGGCGGGCACATCGGCTACGACATCAGGCCGTCCGCCCGGCGCCGCGGGCACGCCACCGCCATGCTCAACCGGACCCTTCCGGTCGCCGCCGGCCTGGGCATCAACCCGGCCCTGATCACCTGCGACGAGGACAACATCGGCTCGCGGAAGGTGATCGAGTCGAACGGCGGCCGCCTTGAGGACCAGCGGGGCATCAAGCTGCGCTACTGGGTCCCGACCTCCTGACCCGACGCCATCAGCGCGGTACATACTGCGCGGATACAAGGCGCAATGCACCGCGCCGATTTTGGGCCACAACAAGTTGGCGCATTGAGCACGCACACGGGGCATAATCCACCGCGCTGGTGCCGTAGCAGGTCATGTTGGCCCGGCTGGGGTGGCTTTCCTCGCCGGCGTTGATCGCTGAGACTGGGCGGGTGACGGATCGGCGGCGAGCGCGTGAGATCGATGATGACGAGGGCCAGCGCCTGCTGTACGGTCCGCCTCGCCGGCTGCCCGGCGGACCTGCCGTCACGGCCCGGCAGGGAGTGCTTGAGCCCGGGGCTCATCCGGCGGGGACGGGAGCACAGTACCGCCGCTGCGCCAGTACTGGCCATCGGAGCGGGACAGGAACTCCTCGTCAACGAGATAACGGCGCAGCGCCGCATAGTCGGCGTGCAGGGCACCGAGGAACAAGCTGACCCGGCGCTCTGAGTAGCGCACGCCCGGCTCGAAGGCCTGTGCGATCTTGTCCAGCAGCAGGTGCCGCCGCGCCTGCCGGGCCGGCAGGGTCGCTATCCGGCCGTGGCCGGTGAACGCCCGCAGCCGGGGGTCGCGAGTCACCGCCTCGATGACAGTTGCCGGGTCAAGCTCGGGCATGCCTGCATTGTGATCCGCCCGGCCGGCCGCCGTAAGTACCTTTCGCTGAATCAGCGACAAGCGGTCAGCGGACCTGGGGCAGGACCTCGGACGCGATCAGCTCCAGGTGGTCGAGGTCACGCAGGTCGAGGATCTGCAGGTACATCCGGCCGGCGCCCTCGTCGGCGAACCGCCCGATGGAGTCCACCACCTCGGCGGGCGTTCCGGCCAGCCCGCCGGCCCGCAGATCGGCCGGATCCTGGCCGATCGCCGCGGCACGCCGGGCCAGCTCGGCATCGTCCCGTCCGCAGCACACGACCTGCGCGGCCGAGTACACCAGTGAGCCCGGCTCCCGGCCGGCTGTCTCGCACTCTTCCCGGACCCGGCCGTACAGGACTCCGGACCGCGCCGCGTCCGTGAACCCGACGTTGTATTCGTCGGCGAACTTCGCGGCCAGCCGCGGGGTGCGGCGGGGCCCCTTGCCGCCGATCAGGATCGGCGGGCGCGGTCGCTGGGCCGGCTTGGGCAGGGCGGGTGAGTCCGTCACCGAGTAGTAGGTGCCCTCGAACGAGAACGTCTTGCCCTCGGGCGTCGCCCACAGCCCGGTGATGATGGCCAGCTGCTCCTCGAGCCGGTCGAACCGCTCACCGACACCGGGGAACGGGATGCCGTACGCGGCGTGCTCCTCGGCGAACCAGCCGGCTCCCAGGCCAAGCTCGACCCGGCCGCGGCTCATGTGATCAACCTGGGCCACCGAGATGGCCAGCGGCCCGGGCAGCCGGAAGGTGACCGGGCTCATCAGGGTGCCCAGCCTGATCCGGGACGTCTCGCGGGCCAGGCCGGCCAGCGTCACCCAGGCGTCGGTGGGCCCGGGCAGCCCGCTCAGCTCACCCATCTTCAGGTAGTGATCAGACCGGAAGAACGCGTCGAAACCGAGGTTCTCGGTGGCCCGCGCGACCGCGAGCAGCCTGCTGTAATCGGCACCCTGCTGGGGCTCGGTGAAGATCCTCAATTGCATGCGTCCATCCTGGCGCACCAAGGTTACGGGGCCGCTGCCGGGAGCAGTCAACTTCTCAGCGGGCTCTTTCGTACTTGGTAGTCGACCGGAGGAGGTTGACGTAATGGAGCCTGACCGGGCTATCGGGGACCTAGAGCTGTTCCTGGCCGAACGCGGCAAGCCGCTGCTGCGCACGGCGGTACTGCTGACCGGCAGCAAGGAGGCCGGTGAGGACCTGCTGCAGGCTGCGCTGGAGCGGCTGCTCCGGCACTGGCGGACGATCGAGGGCAGCCCGGAAGGCTACCTGCGGCTGACGCTGTACCACCTGGCCACCGACGGCTGGCGGCGCCAGCGGGCCTGGCGGGGGCGGCTCAGGCTGCTGCAGCCGGTCACCGGGCCGGCCGTCGCGGACGGCACCGGGCAGGTCGACCTGCGCGACACCCTGGTGCGGCTGCTGGTGCAGCTGCCACCACGGCAGCGCGCGGTCATCGTGGCGCGGTACTGGGAACAGCTGACCGAGGCCGAGGCGGCCGAGGTGCTGGGCTGCTCCGTCGGCACCGTCAAGTCAGCGGCATCACGCGGCCTGCGCAGGCTCCGCGAGCTCAGTGAGTCCAATCATGTCGCGGACAGCGGCACCCAGCATGAACGAGCGGAGGAGCGCACACCATGAGCACAGACCTTGAGCAGTCGCTGCGCAGCGGCATGGAACGGTTCACCGAGGACATCGGGACCCCCCATGGACTCGCCCGGAAGGCGTACCGGCACCGCCAGAAGCGGCGGATGACGGCGCGCGCCGCCACGGCCGCCACGGCCGCGACCGCACTGACCGCTGGGGCACTGGCCGTGGCCGGCGTTACCAGGGCGGCCGGCCCAGCCGGTGGGCACCACGGCCAGGCGACCCAGACCGCCGCGGACGCGTACGTGGTCACCCGCGTCGAGCACGCCCTGGCCCAGCCGGCCCTGGGCAACGATCTCGAGTACGCCCGGACCGTGTTCCAGCCCGGCACCACCCTGCAGGCCGTGGGACCCGCCGTGCTCCAGATATCCCACCGGCCCGGTCCCGGTTCGCCGTGGGCGGTCGGCTACGCGGTCCACTGGATGTACCACGGTGCCATGAGGATGTCCGCCCTCGCCCCCGGCGGGCAGCCCGTCTTCGACCTGAGCATCGCCGCCACGGGAACCGCGCCCGGCCGCAGCATCATGGTGATCTACCACAACAAGAGCTGGTGGCAGGCCCCGCTCCCGCGGGACCCGGGAGGCGGGCCGGGGCCGGTCGCGTGCCGCCCCGGCATAGAACTCGGGCCTGGCCCCGGGAATGGCTGGCCCGCCTTCATTCGCGGCGAGCTGAAGTGCGGTGGGCTCGCCGTGACCGGCCGCCAGGTGGTCGACGGGATTGACGCCATTAAGATAACCGGAGCCCGCAGCGGCATCACGCTTTGGGTGAGCCCGTCCACCTACCTGCCCGTTCGCCTCATCCTGGGCCGAGCAGTGCGGCAGACCGATTTCCAGTGGCTCGCCCCCACCCCGGCCAACCTGGCCCATATGAAGGTGCAGGTCCCGGCCGGTTTCCGGCAGGTCCCGGCACCGAAGTAAGGGCCGCCCGGCCCGGCGGATCCAGCCCGGTCCGCCGGGCCTGCCGCCGGGCCAAGGTTTATCGTCAGGGGAAAGACCGCCGGCACCCTGAGGAGTGACGATGACGTCCCAGACTGTCGAAATCCCCGGTTACGTCGCGGGGACGTGGAATCTCGATCCCATCCATTCGCACATTGGCTTCGTGGCCCGGCACATGATGGTGAGCAAGGTCCGCGGGCGCTTCACCACATTCCAGGCGCAGATCACCACGGCGGACGACCCACTCGACTCCTCCGCCACCGCGACCATCGACCTGGCCTCGGTGGACACCGGCAACGAGGCGCGCGATGACGACCTGCGGTCGTCGAATTTCTTCGACGCCGCCACGCACCCGGCGATGACCTACCGCTCCAGCGGCATCCGCCGGGACGGCGATGACTTCATTCTCGACGGCGAGCTGACCATCCGGGGGGTCACCCACTCCGTCCCGCTGACGTTCGAGATCAACGGGTTCAGCCCGGACCCCTACGGCGGCACCCGGGCCGGCTTCTCAGCCCACGGGGAGATCAACCGCAACGACTTCGGGATCACCTTCAACGCGCCCATCCCCGGTGGCGTCATGGTCAGTGAGAAGATCCAGATCGAGATCGAGGCCGAGGCGGTCCTGCAGGATAGCTAGCGGCCTGCTGCCTCACTCCGGCAGCAGGGTGGCCACGCACTCCACGTGGTGGGTCATCGGGAAGGCGTCGAACGCGCGCAGCGCGGCCAGCCGCCAGCCGAGCCGGCCGAACACCGCGAGGTCACGGGCGAGCGTCGCCGGGTCGCAGGACACGTAGGCGACCCGGCGCAGCCCGGTGCCCCCGCCCGGTGCGGCCAGCAGGTGCTCGATGACCGGCCGCGCGGCGCCCGTCCGGGGCGGGTCCAGCACGGCCAGGCCAGCCTCGGGCCACCCGCCGCGGGCGAGCACCTCAGCGGCGTCGCCGCGGTAGACCCGGGCCCATGGCGCGGCGCGCAGGTTGTGCTTGGCGTCCCGGACCGCCGCGGGATCAGATTCGACGGCCACCACCGTGCCGGCCGGGCCGACCGCGTCCGCGAGCACGCCGGCGAACAGCCCCGCCCCGCAGTACAGGTCGAGCGCCACGTCCCCTGGCTCCGGCTGCAGCGCGTCCAGCACCGCCGCGGTCAGCGCGTCCGCCGCGCCCGGGTGCACCTGCCAGAAGGCGCCCGCGCTCACCCGCCAGGACCGGCCCGCCGCCGTCTGCCGCAGCGAACCCTGGCCGCGCAGCGGCGTGAGCCTGCCGCCGCTACCGGCGGTCAGCACCGAGTCCGCGTCCCGCCCCACCCACGATGATGCATAACGCTTTGCCCCCCGTTCCTGCCGGTCCCCCGCTGGCACCTCGTCCGGGTGGCCCGCTGGGGAGCGGGCCGGCGGATGTGCCGGGGAGCCTGGCTGCGGCCGGCCCGCCCGGTTCGCCGGACGGCGGCTCGTCGAGGGCGACACGATCAGGGCCCGCTCGCCGGACCCGGGAGAGACGACCACCTCGACCGACTTGGCGCCTTCCCAGCGCTGGCCAGTAACGCCCGCCTCCGCTACCAGGGGGTGCGCGATAGGGCAATCGCCGACATCAACCACATGGTGCGAGCGGTGCTTGCGGAGCCCGGCGATGCCGTCGGGCCGCACCGCGAACCGGACCCGGGTCCGCCAGCCCAGGCCCGCGTCGTCGCCGGGCAGCGGCTCGACCGTGACCTCGCGCTCCAGGCCGGCGATGCGCCGCAACTGCTGGCTGATGACAGCCGCCTTGAGGCGGCGCTGGGCATCCAGGCTGGCGTGCTGCCAGTCGCAGCCACCGCAGCCATCAGGCCGCGCGTGCCGGCATCCAGGCTCGACCCGGTCCGGGGAGGCCTCCAGGATGCGCACCGCGTCGGCCCGGGCGAACCGGGCGGTGGCGTCGGTGACCCGGGCGAGCACCCGCTCGCCGGGCAGCGCGTGCCGGACGAACACCACCCGCCCGCCGCCGTCCGGAGTTTCGCCAGGCTCCCTGGCCACGCACCAGCCACCGTGCGCGACCTCCCCGACCACCAGGTCAAGAAGACCCTGCGCACTTCCGACTACAGCATTCACCAGTTCTCCTTTAGCGGGCAGCGCGGGCAGGCCGGGGTGCGCGGCCCGGAGCGTAAAGAGCCGCAGGCGAAGCGAAGGGCCGCGCACCCGGGCCTGCCCGCCCCCCTAGTATCCCGCCCGGCCGTCTCACCACGTGCCGAGGGGGAATACCGTGAGCGGGCACCATACTGACCAGAGGGGCCGCCGTGCACATCGTAATCATGGGATGCGGGCGAGTCGGATCCACACTCGCGCACATCCTCGAGGACCAGGGGCATTCGGTCGCGGTCATCGACCAGGACAGGGAGGCATTCCGCAAGCTCCATTCCTCATTCAAGGGCAGGAAGATCAGCGGGATCGGTTTCGACCAGCATGTCCTGATCCAGGCGGGGATCGAGGAGGCGGACGCCTTCGCCGCGGTCAGCAGTGGTGACAACTCGAACGTGATCGCCGCCCGGGTGGCCCGCGAGTCTTTTGGCGTGCGGCGGGTGGTGGCCCGGATCTACGATCCCCGGCGCGCCGAGGTGTACCAGCGGCTGGGCATCCCGACCGTGGCGACCGTCCGGTGGACCGCCGACCAGATGCTGCGCAGGCTCCTGCCGGAAGGCACGGAGCCGCTCTGGCGTGATCCGACCGGCGCTGTGGTGCTGGCCGAGGTCGCGTACTCGGGCGAGTGGGTCGGCGAGAAGACCAGCGCGCTGGAAGAGGCGTCACGCGCCCGGATCGCCTTCCTGGCCCGGCTGGGCGAGGCGGTCCTGCCCGGGCCGGGAACGGTGCTCCAGGAGGGTGACGTGCTGCACGTGATCGCCCTGGAAGCCGATCTGGAGCGGATCGAGACGGTATTCGCCGCGCGCACGCCAGGTGCCCGGCCAGCGGGAAAGAAGGGCACCTGATGCGGGTCGCCATCGCCGGGGCAGGTTCGGTCGGCCGCTCCATCGCCATGGAACTGCTCGAAAACGGCCATGAGGTCCTGCTGATCGACAAGAGCCCCAAGTCCATCAAGGTGGAAAGCGTGCCCCGGGCCGAGTGGCTGCTCGCCGACGCGTGCGAGATCAGCTCGCTCGATGACGCGGCCCTGGAACGCTGCAACGTGGTGATCGCCGCGACCGGTGACGACAAGGCCAACCTGGTTATCTCGCTGCTGGCCAAGACCGAGTACGGGGTGCCCAGGGTGGTGGCCCGGATCAACCACCCGAACAACGAATGGCTCTTCAACGAGTCCTGGGGGGTAGACGTCGCGGTGTCCACGCCCCGGCTGCTCTCGGCCCTGGTCGAGGAGGCAGTCAGCGTCGGCGACCTGGTCCGGCTGATGACGTTCCGGCAGAGCGAGGCAACCCTGGTCGAGCTGACCATGCCGGACGGCGCGCCCCTGGTCGGCCAGCGGATCGGGGACATCGAGTGGCCTGCGGACACCGCCCTCGTGGCCATCCTGCGGGATGGCCGGGTAATCGTGCCGCAGGGCGATGATCCGCTGGAGAGCGGTGACGAACTGCTGTTCGTGACGAGCGAGGACGTCGAGGACGAACTGGCCACGCTGCTCGGCGGGCACGAGCACCCGAGCCACCACCACAGCCCGTGATGGTTCCGCGGGTGCCCGGCCGGATCAGCGTGTCTCGGTAATCTCGGGGCCGCGCTCGAACGGGCTGGGAAAGGACGGGGACCCGTCCTCCTCGGCCATCTGCTCCTCCATGGCCTGCCTGGCCTGCTCGGGCAGCCGGATCTCGAGCAGGTCCCGGGGCGGTGCCGGATGATCCCCCCGGACCACCACGATGCCCGCGAACACATCCTCCAGGGGTTCGGCGGCCGACCGGTGATGTGCCGCCGGGCCGGCGATGACCCCGCGCAGGAACCAGCGGGGACCGTCGACGCCGAGGAAGCGGACCGGCTGGACCGCACCAGGCCCCGCTCCGGGTCCGGCTTCCGCCGACCTGACCCGGGCCCGCAACTCGGGGCCGAACCGGCCGTCGGCCTCCTCGCTGGCGCCCCCGGCCTCGGTGACGGCCACGGCGATCTCCCGCCGCACGTCCTCCCAGAGGCCGCCGGTCTTGGGCGCGGCGAACGCCTGCAGCTGCAGCGAGCTCTGGCCGCTGATCACGGTAATCAGCGGCCCCTGGTCCTCGGCGAGGTTCAGCTGGATCTCGAATCCCTCGCTCACCGGCACCTGCAGGCTGCCGAAGTCGATCCGCTCGCTGCCCGGGAACTCGTCGCTGGCATCCCATGGGCCCGCCTGGTGCGGGCCGCCCTGCTCCGGCTCCTGGTCGCCCCCGGCAGGCTCCTCATCGGCCGCCATGGGCTCATCGTCGGCCAGCACCACATCCGGGTCATCGAAGTCCTGCTCGTTACGGTGACCCGAAGCACCGTCCGGCCTCGATCCGGTCTGATCCGCACTCTCACGGCGACGCCGACGGAACACTGCCGCCCTCCCTGCTTCCTCGCTGGCTGCTGTCCCCCGCAGCGTGCCCTCCGGTGGACCCGAAGCCGCCCGCCCCCCTCGATGACCCTGGCAACGTGTCGACCTCATGGAACACCGGGCGGGCCACACGCTGAATGACCAGCTGGGCGATCCGGTCGCCGCGCCGGAAACTGACTGGCTCGGTGCTGTCGGTGTTGAGCAGGGTCACCTGTATCTCGCCACGGTACCCCGCGTCAACCGTCCCCGGCGCATTCACGATCGTCACCCCGTGCCGTGCGGCCAGGCCTGATCTGGGATGCACGAACGCGGCATAGCCGTCGGGCAGCGCGATCGCCACCCCGGTGGGCACGACGGCACGCTGGCCCGGTCCCAGCTCCACGTCGATCACGGTGACCAGATCGGCCCCCGCGTCACCGGGCTGAGCGCGGGCTGGCAGCGGCAGGCCCGGGTCCAGCCGCTTGATCAGCACGGGGACCTCATCAGCGGCGGGATTCAGTGCGGACATGGGTCACCGTCGCCGCCTCGATGCTGGTTCATCCAGGTGACCCTACCGGCGTTTCCGGAGCCGCACCGGGTTCGCCGCCGCCCAGGGACTCCGCCGTGTCCGGCGGGCCGGCGCCGCGCCCTTGCAGGTACGGCCAGGCCCGGACGAGCGCGGCGGCGGTGGGCACGGCCACCACCGCGCCGGGGATGCCTGCCACCACCCCGCCCACGGCCAGTACCAGGATGATGGCGAGCGGGTGCAGCCGCACCATGCGGCCGACCACGATCGGCTGGAGCAGATGGCTCTCCAGCTGGTTCTCCAGGATGAACACCACCACGAGGATCACCGCGGCGATCCATCCTTTGGTGCCCAGGGTGATGGCCACGGCCAGCGCGCCCGCCACCAGGATCCCGATGAGGGGCACGAACGCCGCCAGGAAGACCAGGATGACCAGCGGCACGAGCAGCGGGACGCCCAGCACCCACAGCGCGAATCCGATGACCACCGCGTGGATCGCCGCGACGGCAATCGTTCCCCGCACGTAATACGTGAGGGCCTGCCAGGCGGCGAACCCGGCCCGGTTCACCCGCCCGCGGCCCCCCGGGCTGAAGAAAGCCACCAGCCAGGCCCAGATCCGCTCGCCATCCTTGAGGAAGAAGAACGTGACGAACAGCATCAGGACCGTGCCGGCCAGGATCTCCACGGCTATCTTTCCGCCGGTCACCACCGTGCCCGCGACCATCGACTGGTGCTGCTTGAGAAAGGCGAGCGCCCGGTTGGACAGGTCGTTGAGGCCGCCCTGGCGCAGATGCAGCGGCGGGCCGGCCAGCCACCTCTGCAGCTCGTGCACGGAGTGCTTCAGCTGGCTGACCAGGGTCGGGTAGTCGGCTGAGGCCCTGGTGGCGGCCAGGAAACCGGCCCCGGCGATCACCGCGACGGCGGCCAGCAGCGTGCACCAGGTCGCGGCGAGACCCGGCAGCCCCCACCGGCGCAGCCGGGCGAAGAGCGGCTGCAGCAGCGCGGTGAACAGCAGCGCCGCGACGCACGGCAGCACCACCACCCGCAGCACGCTGGCTATCCGGAAACCCAGGTAGATGACAACGCCGAGGAGCAGCAGGCGCCATGACCAGCCGGCCGCCCGCTGCAGCCAGCCGGGCACCTGAGCATCCGCCGCGGCCGCTCCGGCCAGCCCGGCGCCGCGATCCGCCTCGGCCGGGTCAGTAACGGCTGGGGTTCCGCTCGGCACGGGGCCGGGCCGTGGGTTGGCCAGCGGGCCGGGCACCCGGGCCCGGCTGCGCGCAAAGCGGTCGCCACGCCACATCCGTCGCCACGTCATGTGCCCATGTAACCAACTACGGTGGGCTCATGCGTGTCTACCACGAACGACTGCGCGCGCCGGCCACCTGGTGGCTCAGCGGGCTGGTCGCCGCCGGGATTCTCGGCACCGGGCTGATCGCCGGATTCAGCTGGCAGCTAGCGGTCGTGGTGTACGGGCTGCTCGGCGCGGGCTGGGCGGCGGCGATGCTGGTCTGGGGCTGGATCAGCATCGATATCAGCGATGGGGAACTGCGGGCCGGCGCCGCCACGCTGCCGCTGGCCGCGGCCGGCCAGGTCGCCGCGCTGGACGCCGCGCAGGCCCGCGCCATGCGCGGGCCGCAGGCCGATCCGGCCGCCTTCCTGCTGATCCGGCCCTACCTGCCGCGGGCGGTGTACGTCGAGGTCACCGACCCGGCCCGGAGCACGCCGTACTGGCTGGTGGGCACGAGGCGGCCGGCTGAGCTCGCGGCGGCGATCGAGTCGCGGCGGCAGGCCGCCCGGGCTGGTGGCGCCCCCGTGGGATGATCGACGGACGCGGCCAGCGAAGGGGCATCAAGGAGGATCGCATGTCGGACAAGCGTGGAGATGGCGGCACGAAGGTACTTGGCGGCGTTGCCGCCTTCGCCGCGGCCTTCGTCGCACGCAAGCTCATCAACGTCGGCTGGAAGCGCGTCACCGGCAAGGAGCCGCCGAGCGACCCGCAGGATCCGCTGGTCGGAACGGCCGAGGCGCTGGGCTTCGCCATCGTGATGGGCGTGGTCATGGGGGTGGCCCGGGTGCTCGCCATCAGGGCGGCGACCGGCCGGCTGTGGCGCGCTCCCATCGAGCCCGCCGAGTGATCCGCCATCATTCCTGACCCGTGACACCGATCCTTACGCCAGGTGGGGATGCCTGCGCGGCCAACCCGTGCCAGACTCTTGCCGTGTCTGAACACGATCGCTCCCGTCTTTCCTACAAATTCGGGTATGCACTGCGGCATCCGCAGCGCGTGCTGCCCTACGCGCGACGGCGCGGCCGCGATGCCTGGATTGGCATGAAGGCCGATGACCACGTCAGCTACTACCGTGCCGTGATGAAGTCGGACACGGCCCGCAGCCAGGAGCGTGCCGTCGGCAGCAAGACCCACGAGTCCTGGCTGGAGATCGGCCAGATGCAGTTCGACTACCTGGTCCAGCACGGACTGCAGCCCGGCGACCGGATGCTGGAGATCGGCTGCGGCAACCTGCGCGCCGGGCGGCTGTTCATCGAGTACCTGGACCCGGGGAACTACTACGGCCTCGACATCTCACCGGACATCCTGCTCGCGGCGCAGAGCACCATCGAGCAGTTCGGCCTGCAGCCCAAGCTCCCGCACCTGACCCTGGTCCGGGACCTGAAGCTCGAATTCCTGCCCACGAACCAGTTCACCGTGGTGCACGCGCACAGCGTGTTCTCCCATTCGCCCATCGAGGTGATCGATGAGTGCCTGGCGCATGTGGGCCGGGTGATGCGGCGTGACGGTGTCTTCGACTTCACCTTTGACCGGACCGAGGGCGCCGAGCACCAGGTGCTGCGCGAGGACTTCTACTACCGGACGGAAACCCTGATCGCGCTGGCCGGCAAGCACGGTCTCGACGCGGAGTTCATGGACGACTGGGAGGAACTCCCGCACCAGCAGTCCAAGATCCGGGTCACCCGCCGCTCCTGACGCCTGCCCGGGCTCACCAAGACACCTGGCCGGGAAGAGATTAAGATACATCTCGACAACGGCAAGGAGGGCAGCCATGCAGCCGTCGAGGCAGGACGCAGCCGACCAGGCCACTGGCCAGGGTGACCCCGAGATGACGCGGGAGAGAGCAGCGCAGCCTGCGGCACCCGGCCAGGCCGCAGGCCCGCTGCCGACCACGGCACCGGGACCGGACGCGAGCCCGGCGATCCGCGCGTCGGACCGGGAGCGGGACGCCGCCACCCAGCAGTTGCAGGCCGCCTTCGCCGAAGGGCGGCTCGACGACACGGAATTCGATGGGCGGATGCGGACCGCGCTCACCGCACGGACCCGCGGTGACCTGGCCGCGCTGCTCACCGATCTTCCCGGTGCGCTGCCCGGCGCTCGGTCCCGGCCGGTGGCGGTCCCGCATGGCCGCCCGCCGGGCCGGTTCGCGATCACATTCAAGAGCTCTATCCGCCGGTCCGGACGGTGGCGGGTGCCTGAGCACTACACGGCCGTGATCTACAAGGGCACCGGCTGGCTGGACCTGCGCGCCGCCGAGTTGACCGCGCCGGAGACCACGATCGTGGCCGTCGCCTACAAGTCGCGGGTGGACATCCTGGTACCGCCGGGAGTCCGGGTCGAGATGGGCGGCTTCGGCGGTAGCACCGGCGGCGCGGACGACGCGATACTGCCCCCGGACGCCCCCGTGGTGCATGTGCGCGGCTACGCCTACAAGGGCACCATCGAGGCGCGGAGCACGCCACCGGAGCAGTGAGATTCCGTGATCACCGCGGATGCGCAGCCGCCCGGGCGCGGCGCTCAGCCAGCTGCGGCGGTGGCCACGATCCAGGCCAGCACCATGGCCTCCTCCTGCCAGGCGTCATAGCGGCCGCTGCGGCCACCGTGCCCGGCGACCATCTCGGTCTTCAGCAGGAAAGGCCCGCCCGCCGCCTCCGCCTGCAGCCGGGCTATCCACTTGGCCGGCTCGCTGTACAGCACCCGGGTGTCGTTCAGGCTGGTCACCGCCAGGATGGGCGGGTAGGCCGCGTCGGTGGCGATGTTCTCATACGGCGAGTACGACTTCATGTACCGGTAGACCTCAGGGTCGTGCAGCGGGTCGCCCCACTCTTCCCACTCGGTCACCGTCAGCGGCAGGGACGGATCCAGGATGCTGGTCAGCGCGTCCACGAACGGAACCTGGGCGACTACGGCGCCGAAGGCGTCCGGGGCGATGTTCACCGCCGCGCCGACCAGCAGGCCGCCGGCCGAGCCGCCCCGCGCGACCAGCCGCCGTGGCGACGTCCAGCCCTCGTCGACCAGGTGCCGCGCGCTCGCGACGAAGTCGGTGAACGTGTTGACCTTGCGCAGCATCTTGCCGTCGTCATACCACCGGCGGCCCATCTCACCGCCCCCGCGGACGTGCGCGATCGCGTACCCGAACCCCCGGTCCAGCAGGGATAGCCGGGGGATCGAGAAGCCAGGGTCGGCCGAGATCTCGTAGCTGCCGTACCCGTAGAGGAGGAACGGCGCGCTGCCATCGCGCGGCGTGCCCCGACGGCAGACCAGCGAGATCGGGATGCGGGTGCCGTCCGGCGCGGTCGCCCAGAGCCGGTGCTGCTCGTAGCCGTCGGGGTCATACTCGGCTCCGCCCGGCAACGGGAGCACCGGGCGGCGGCGCAGCAGGGTCAACTCGCCGGTCCTGGTGTCGCAGTCATACACCGAGTCGGGCGTCACCATCGAGGCATAGCCGAGCCGGTAGGCCTGCGCGTCGTACTCGGGGTTCGCGCCCGGGCTGACCCGGTAGACCGGCTCGGGAAAGGCGATCTCGTGCCGGCTGCCGTCGGCGCGCAGCACCCGCAGGCCGGTCAGCCCGTCTTTGCGCAGGTGCACGACCAGGTGGTCAGCGAACGCGTCCACGCCGAGCAGCCGGGTATCGGCGCGGTGCCGCAGCACCGGCGTCCAGGCCGATGGATCCGACAGCGGCGCCTGCGCCAGCTCGAAGTTCTCCGCGTGATCGTTGTGCAGGATCAGCAGCCGGTCAGTGCCGTTGGCCATGACCTGATGCTCGACCTCATACTCGATTCCCTGCCGCCGCGGCGACACGACGGTGAACTGGCCGGCCGGGTTACCGGCCTCCAGCAGCCACGCCTCGCTGGTCAGCTTGCTCGATGCCGAGATCACCAGGAATCGCTCGCTGCGCGACAGCCCGACGCCGACCCAGAACCGTTCGTCCGGCTCCTCGAAGACGACCACGTCATCGCGGGCCGGGGTGCCGATGAAGTGCCGCCACACCCGGTACGGCCGCCACGACTCATCGACGGTCACGTAGAACAGCGCCGAGCCGTCGGCTGACCACGCACTGTCGTAGAACGTGTCGGGGATCTCATCCGGCGCGAACTCCCCGGACACCAGGTCCTTGACCCGCATTGTGAACCGCTCGCTGCCGGCGAAGTCGGTGGAGTAGGCGAGCAGCCGGCCATCGGGGCTCACCTCGAAGGAGCCCAGGGAGAAGAACTGCCCGTCGCCGGCCAGCTCGTTCTCGTCGAGCAGGACCTCTTCACCATCCAGCGGCCCGCCGTCCTCGGTCCGCGGCGGCCCCGCGTCCGCCGGCCGGACAGCCCGGCGGCAGTGCAGCGGATACTGCTTCCCCTCGACCGTCCTGGAGTAGTACCACCAGCCGCCCTTGCGGGTGGGCACGGACAGGTCGGTCTCCTGCGTCCTGGCCTTGATCTCGTCAAAGATCGCGCCGCGGAGCGCTTCGGTGCCCGCCGTCAGCGCCTGGGTGTAGGCATTCTCGGCCTCCAGGAAGGCGATGGTCCGCGGGTTCCCCTTATCGGCCAGCCACGCGTACTCGTCGATCACGGCATCACCGTGATGGGTTCGCCCGGCCGGGATCCGCTGGGCGGCGGGAGGCGTCGCGACGGCCGGCTCAGAAGCGCCGCGCTGGTTGGTGGTCATAGCCCTGGAGTCTATTGAGGAGCATGTGGCCAGCCGCCGCGCCGCGGGCTGACGTCACATGAGTCATCCGGGAGCGGGCAGAATCGGGGGTATGCCTGACCACAGCTATCGCCCGTCGGCCGAGGAGCCCTTGCTGATCCTGGCCATGGATCACCGGGAGTCGTTCGGCCGGTCCCTGTTCGGTGTCACTGGCGACCGTCCGGATGAGAATCAGCGGGCCGCGATGGAGTCGGCCAAGCGGCTGATCTATGCCGGGCTCGCTCAGGCCCGCGCGCAGCTGCCTGCCGGGCGGGCCGGGGTCCTGGTCGACGAGCGGTACGGGCGGCCAGTCGTCGAGGCCGCGCAGTCCGACGGCGTGCTGCTGGCCGTGCCGGTGGAGCACAGCGGCCGGGACTGGTTCGAGCTTGAGTGGGGCCCGGCCTGGCTGGCCCATCTGGTATCGGTCCGGCCGGACTTCGCGAAGGTGCTGGTCCGCGACAATCCCGCGTTTCCCAGCGAGCGGCGCCAGCCGCAATTGCGCACCCTGCGTGAGGTCAGCGAGGCGCTGGACGGCCTGGCCGTGCCGTTGCTGTATGAACTGCTGGTTCCGGCGACCGACGAGCAGCGGGCCGCGGCCGGGGGGACGGCGGACGCCTACGATCGTGACGTGCGTCCGGGCCTGGTCACGCAGGTGATCGCCGACAACCAGAACGCGGGGGTCGAGCCGGCGATCTGGAAGGTCGAAGGGCTGGAGACAGCCGAGGCGGCCCGGGCCGTGGTGGCCCAGATCCGCGCGGGCGGGCGGGACGATGCCTGCGCGATCGTGCTCGGCCGCGACGCTCCGGCGAGCCGGCTGGAACACTGGCTGGCGGTGGCCGCGCCGGTCGACGGCTTCGTCGGATTCGCGATCGGCCGGAGCATCTGGGAGGACCCGATCGCCGAGCACAACCACGGCACCGCCGGCGAAGAGGAGACCATCGCCCAGATCGCCGGCCGGTACCTGGACTTCGCCCGCCAGTACTGCGCGGCCAGTGGCGCGACCGCCGCCCGGGACCGCAGCCTGCCCCGCTGACCGGCCGCGCGGCACGGGTCCGGCCCCTCCGGTCAGGTGCCTTGCATCTGCTGCATGTTCCGCGCCATCGCCGCCTCGGACACCCTCAGTTCGTCAGTGGGGCTGAACTGGACGAATTCGCAGCCAGCCTGGCCGGCCGGCACGTGGCCTGGCGGCAGGTAGAACGCGTCGCCGGCCTCGATGATCTCGTCGCGATCCGGGTAATGAACGGTCAGCCTGCCCCTGAACACATATCCCCAGTGCGGGCACTGGCAACTGTCACCCGGGAGTCCCTTGAGCAGGGGCGCCAGGTCCATGTCCTGGCGAATCGACACGAAGTTCATCGTGTAGCCGCCGAGCTCTTCGGTCCGGTCCTCCGCTGGGCCGTGGTCGGCGACCTGAGAGACACTCTGCCTCGATGCCTTCGGCACCTTGCTCAACTCCTTAGATGTGGCCTCTGTGCTCGCGTGTCATGACGGTAGGCGCCAGGCGATGAGCCGGTCATGAGGTGTTCGCCTCATCTTCTGGCCGGCGTCATCCTTGGGCCGGGGTCATCTTCGGGCCGGCGTCGTGCCCTGCGCCGTCATGCTCTGGACGGCGCCGCGTCAGGATGTCGCGGCGGCGATCTCCTCCTCCGGGAGCAGGCCGTGCTGCATCGCGAACAGCCCGGCCGTGGCCCTGTTGGAGGCATCGATCTTGGCGTAGATGTGCTCGACGTGATTGCCTGCCGTCTTCGGCGTGATCACGAGCCGCTCGGCGATCTGCTTGTTCGACAATCCCCGCGCCAGCAGCTTGAGCACCTCCACCTCACGGGCGGTCAGGCCGGACAGCCCGTCCCGGCGGCGCGGGACCCGGTGACCGGCCGCTGCCAGCACAGCGTCGACGGCCGCACTGTCCAGCCGGCTGGCCCGGACCCCTGCGCGCAGCTCGGCCACGGCCTCCTCGGCCGACCGCGCGGGCCGGTGCGCTCGCGGCTCACGCATCGACTGGTAGGCATCCGCCGCGCCGAGGATCCTGGCCGACTGCGAGATCGCGCCGCCGGACAGCCCGAGCGGGTATCCGCTGCCGTCCAGGTACTCACGATGCTGGACCGCGATCGCGCCCAGTGGCGACAAGGCCGCCGACTGGCGGAGCATGCGCTGCGTCAGGTACGGGTACATCCGGACCCGTTCCCACTCCCCGGCGCCCAGCGGCCCCGGCCGGTCCCAGATCGAGTTCGAGACGCCGAGCCGCCCGTAGTCGTGCACCAGCCCGGCCTGGCGCAGCGTCCGCGCCTCCTGGCCCGGCAGCCCGAGGACCGTGCCGGCTTCTCCGGCCAGTTCCGCGACCGCCCGGGAATGGCCCAGCGTGTACGGCGACTTGAGGTCCACGAAATTCGCGATGGCGGTGAGTGCCGTGTCGAGTTCCTCGGCGGACAGCACGACGGCCAGCGCGGGCTCGGCCTCGATCACGGCGTCCCAGGTTCGCACCGCCTGCAGGTCGCCGAGCATGTCCTCGGCCGCGGTGCACAGGATCGCCGCCAGCGCCGGATCGAACTGCGTGCCTGCGCGCTTGCGGGCCAGCGCCGTTGCCGCGCCAATCCCGCCCACCCGGAGGGCCACCTCGGCGAATTCCGCCAGCTGCGTGATCCTCGAGGCGACCGGGACCTCCTCCGCCGTCAGCTCGCCTGGCCAGCCGCGGCCGTCCCACTGCTCGTAGGACGAGCGGACCGCGTCGCGCACTGCCCCGGGCAGGCCAAGCTGCTCAGCGAGCGTCGCCGCCAGCCGTGCGTGCTGCTCGATCGTGCCGTCGAGCTCCCGATGCCCGGACAGGGCGAATTCGAGCCCCACCCGGAACCGGTGCAGCGGCGGATTGCCCGCACCGATCAGCCGCAGGGCGGCCACGGCCCCGCCCAGGCTCCTGAACTCGTGGTCGTACTTGCCCGCCTTCAGGGCTATGTCGTCGCCGAACCACTTCGCCTGCTCATGCGCGTCGGCGTGGCACCCGACGTTCACCAGCAAAGCCGTGTAGTAGACGACGGCCCGTTCCTGCTCGGCTAGGCCCAGCCGCTCAGCCAGCCGCAGCGCGATCAGGCACTGGCGCAGCACGTGTTCCATAGGCTGGCCGAATCCCAGGTCAATGCCCAGCGACAGGGCGGCAACGACCTCGGCCAGCCGAACCTGAGGGTGCCCGGTATTGTCGCTCACACCAAGAGATTAACTGGACGCGGCGCCACGGCGCCGTCGCTGGCCAGCACCCAAAATGGCACCGGCTGGCGCGGTGTCCGTGGTTGCCGTTGGGTCACCTGCCCGGCCGCCCCCCGGCCGCAGCTGCTACCGGGCGGCCCGCTGGACCGGCCGGGCCTCGTCACTCACGGCATCGTCGTGAGCGTCTGGCCGCTGTACCGGGGCGGCTCGCTCCCGGCGGGCTCGGGTGTGGCGGTTTTCCGGCACCGGGATGCCCAGGTTCCCGCGCAGCGTGACGGACTCGTACTCGGTGCGCAGCAGGCCGCGCTCACGCAAGATGGGCAGGACATCTTCGGTGAACCTGCGGAACTGGGCCGGGTGGCCGATGTGGATGTTGTACCCGTCGAGGGCGCGCTCCTCGAACCATTGCTGCAGTACGTCGGCCACGGTCTCCGGCGAGCCGGCGAACGGGGTCCGCTTCGGCCCGGACAGCTGCTGCACGGTCTGCCGGAGCGTGAAGTCGTTGTCCCGGGCCAGCTGCACGATCTTCTCCGCCTGGGTCCGGAAGCCCCGCTCCGCCACGTGCAGGACGTCGGGGAACGGCGCGTCGAGGTCATACTGCCGGAAGTCGTGCCAGGCGAACGGCCGGCCGAACTCAGCGAGCGCCCGGTCGAAATCCTGGTCCGCCAGCTGCAGCTCGTGCTCGATCTCGCGTCCCTCGGCGTCGGTGTCGCCAACGAACACCCGCACTCCTGGCATCACCACGATGTGGTCGGGGTTGCGCCCCTTGGCCGCGGCGCGGGACTTGATGTCCTGATAGAAGGCCTGGCCCGCCTCGATCGACGCGGCGTGGGTGAAGATGCCCTCGCCGATGCTGGCTCCCAGGTCACGGCCCTGCTCGGAGTCGCCGGCCTGGAAGATGACGGGCTGCCCTTGCGGGGAACGGGAGACATTGAGGGGACCGACAACCTGGAAGTGGGTGCCCTTGTGGTGCAGCGCGTGCAGCCGCGTCGCGTCCAGGAAAGCCCTGCTCTGCCGGTCCCTGGGGAACGCATCCTCCTCGTAGGAGTCCCAGAGCCCCTGCGCGACCTGGACGAACTCCAGCCCGCGCGCGTAGCGGGTGTCGTAGTCATAGTGCTCGTCACGGCTGAAGTTGCCCGCCGCGCCCGCGTCGCCGCTGGTCACTACGTTCCATCCGGCCCGGCCGCCGCTGATGAGCTCCAGCGACGCCAGCCGCCGCGCCACGTTGAAGGGGTCGTTGTAGGACGTCGTCATGGTCGCGACGAGGCCGAGGTGCTGCGTCGTGACGGCGAGGGCGGACAGCAGCGTCATCGGCTCGAGGCGGTTGAGGTAATGCGGCGGGGAGTCTGCGGTGATGAACTGGCTGTCCACGATGAAGATGAGATCAAATTTGGCCGCCTCGGCGAGCCGGGCCTGCTCGATGTACCAGTTGACGTTCACGCTGGCATCGCCGGGGATCTCGGGGTCGAGCCACTGGTAATGCTGGCCTGGCCCGCCCACGCCCATGGTGACGGCGCCCAGCTTGATCTGTCGTTTGGTCATGATCGCTGTCCTTCCGCTGTTGACCCCGGGCTATGGCTGGCCTGCGGCGGCGCCCGCCGGCACGGTCACGGCCGGCTCCGGCCGGTCGCGGCGGGCGACCTCCTCGCGCACCAGCGGCAGCAGGTGGCGGCCGTAGTCAATGGCATCGTCGTAAGGGTCGTAGCCCCGGATGAGCACCGTGGTCACGCCGATGTCCAGGTAGTCAAGGAGCGCCTGGGCCACGGTCTCCGGCGTCCCGACCAAGGCGGTGGAGTTGCCGGCCGCACCGGTGGCGGCGGCCAGCGGCGTCCACAGCGCCCGGTCGTGGAGTTCGCCCTGGGCGGCCGCGGCCAGCAGCCGCTGGGAGCCACGGTTCTGCGGCTCCGGGCCGCCCGGTCCCCCGGTCGGCCAGCGCCACTGGCCCCGGAAAGACGCGAGATTCGCCTGGGTCGTCTCAAGGATCCGGTGCGCCCGGTCCCAGGCGAGCTCCTCGGTTGGCCCGAGAATGGGGCGGAACGACACGCTGATCCGCGGCGGCTCGCTCCGTCCGGCGGCAGTGGCGGCGGCCCGCAACGAGGCGATCTGCTCGGCGGTCTCGGCCAGTGGCTCGCCCCACAGGGCGTAGACATCAGCGTGCTTGCCGCCGACCCGGTAGGCCGCGTCCGACGAGCCGCCGAAGTACACCGGGATCCGCGGCTGCTGGGGCGAGCGGACATTCGCGTGAAAGTCCTCGAGCTGGTAATAGCGGCCGTGGTAGCCGAACGGCGCCTCCGACGTCCAGGCCTGCTTCAGGATGTCGAGGTATTCGTCGGTGCGGTCGTAGCGCTCGTCCTTGGACAGGTAGTCGCCGTCGCGGCGCTGCTCCGCGTCGCTACCCCCAGTGATGATGTGCACGGCGATCCGTCCGCCGGTGAACTGGTCCAGGGTGGCGAAGGTGCGGGCGGCCAGAGTGGGCGCCACGAACCCGGGGCGGTGGGCAACGAGGAAGCTCAGCCGGTCGGTGTGCGCCGCGGCGTAGGCGGCCACCTGGGTGCCGTCGGGCTCGGACGAGGCGTAGCCGATGAGCACCCGGTCGAACCCGGCGTCCTCGTGGGCCCGGGCGAAGCGCCGGACGTAGTCGCGGTCGACGGCCGGGCCGCTGGAGCGCCGGACCTCGGACTGGTCCCGGGTGCTGATCATGCCAATGAACTCGACGGGCATCGACTGGTCCCTCCATAGGCGGTGGTTAATTCTGGTCACGGGATGGCCCCAAGAGCGCCGGGGTG
>Ga0265338_10000967_pt1 | contig 48336 bp, 45 predicted proteins | sample 42126metaG_FD_193579 | JGI IMG/M metagenome (GOLD analysis project Ga0265338, IMG submission 193579) | Rhizosphere microbial communities from Carex aquatilis grown in University of Washington, Seatle, WA, United States - 4-21-26 metaG | ecosystem: Host-associated > Plants > Roots > Rhizosphere...
GATACTACAACAACGAAAGAAAACAGTGGACCAGAAACAGAATGACGCCAGTGGAATACAGAAATCATCTATTGGCTAGTCTAGGTTCTAGGATCTAAAAGTGTCTACTAAAAGGGGTACGTATCAACTCTGATTACCTCATCCTCTTTATCTTCTTCTCGATGAACTCATCGATATCGTCGATGTGCAGCCGGAGCTCCCTGAATATCTTTTCTTCTTTCTTGCTCAATTCCCTGTCGTTTTTGGTGTCTTCGAGCTTGGCTAGCTGGTTTTCGAGCTCGTCTTTGAAGATGTCAAGGGATTTATGGACGTCATTGACCGCGTCTTGGGCTTCTTTTTCCAATCTCTTCTTCAAGCCAAAGAATTTATGCCAGCCTTCGTAGGCGAGATATATGAAGGCAAGGATGAGAAGAAGGGCCGGCAAGGCAAACGACAGATCATATATGATCGATCTGCTCGTCTCTACGATATAGCCCTCGTTCACGCGGACGGCGACCTTGTCAGAGATCGGGCTCTTTGCGCCGTCCGAAAAGAGGAGCTGCGACCAGACGCTCAGGGTGCCTGCCGCATCGAGCGGATCTGTCACGAGCGTATACGATCCGTCCGAAGCGGTCATGGCCTTGTACGTCTTTGTCTCGCCGTTCGAAGACTGCACAAACACACCGATCGGCGTATTCGGATACTCCGTCTCTCCTTGCACCGTGATGGCGTCGTTCCTATTGACCACGAGCGCGCATGATGTGCTCGTCGCCTCGCAATTGACGGCGTTCGAGCTCGTGGACGAGACAGCGATGGTAGGAGGAACGATGGCCGGACTCGCGAATGTCGTGTCTGATTCAGTGTGATTGCCCGCCTTATCATAAGCTATGACAGCAAGGCTGTGCTGGCCCGAATTCTGCGTAGGCAGGACATACTGGCCGTTGTCTGGGAGCGAGGATTCTTGAACCGAAACTGGAGGCTCGCCGTCGATCTTGACCGCATATGACGCAATGCCTGACATGGCATCGACGGCATCAAGGACCACCATATTTTGAGCGCCAACAGTTTGGACATTCAACGTGAAATTTTGAGGCGGGGTCGAATCTATCTCTACCTTGTATGTCGCCGTCGGTCCCCATCCCACTGGATTCATATAGCGCAGATGGAAAAAATAAACGCCATCGGAGATATCGTCCAAGGTGCGCTGGGAGACGGAATTGTCATACATGACCGTCGGCACAGAATCCTCCTCCTTGCTGAGGAGCGTCTGTATCGAAGTCACGCCAGTCGGTATGACCCAGCTGAACGAAGCCGACGTGCCCGAGTACCATACATTTTGCTGCGGATCTGTCGCCGAGGTTATGATCGGCAGCGGCGGCAAAGCTCCTGCGGCCACGACTTTTGTCGGAGCAGACGAATTGATGGTTATAACGGCTGATCCTTTTGCAGTCAAAACCTCTGTGCCTGATCCGTCATTCGCCAGAACAGAGCCGTTGGTGACGGCCACCGAAGCGGTTCCCTTTTTCTTTGCTCGAAAGACGATTGAGATGATCTGGCCGTTGTTGCCGGCATACCCCGGGGTCGGCAAGCCTCCGGTGAACGTGACGGTGCCTGCATCATTAGAGAAAGCAGGATTCTGAACCCATAGAGAGAATATCGACGTGCTGTCGCCGACTGACACCACCTCGAGAAGGTCTGTCGGAAAGGTTATCGTCGCTCCGGCAGTGTTTATTGCAGTTCCAGCCGAGTCCACGTCGACTTTCAAAGAAATGGTACTGCCCACTGATACAACGGACGAAACAGGAGATATCGATAGTATGGCTGCATAGCTCGTATGAGCGCACAGCAAAGTCACCGATATCAAGGATACGAAGAGGACGCTTGCATAGCAAAGCTTTTTATATGTTCTCTGTAGCATCTCTTTGGTCATTCCTTAGCCGAGGCCATATTCTCTTGAAGATCATGTATACAATGACCAAGATGATGACCGTAATGATCACTGGCGGCCAGTTGACGCTCGCTCTTATCGTCGAAGACGGATAGAGCGCTATTCTCTTGTTGCCTGCCTTGTCATATGCAGTGACAGCCAGCGTGACATTGCCGTTTTGATTTTGAAGGACGTACATGCTGCCGCTTCGGACTGGCGGAGCGCCGTTTTCAGAGACATCGTAATATGCAACGCCTGATTGATTGTCCACAGCGCTAAAGAATGCGAATTTCTTGCCTGAGAATACCGACGGGTCTTGACCGAGGACGATGATGAAGGGCTCGGGCGGCGTCGTATCGGCAGAGATCACACCCGCCCAATCATCGACGGCTTGTGCTCCCTTTTTTTGCGGAACGACGGTTATGGCCAGATTATTCAGCGTGACCGGCATTTTCGTGCCTTTACCGTCGTTGGCAAGGACAGAGATGTTTTTCGGCGAGATGGTGATAGTCCCCGGATCCTTTGCTTGCAGCACGATCTTGAAGACTGTCGCCCCTTCGATGCTAAAGCCTCCTGGCACTCCCCCGATGAACGATATATCAGTGCCATCCGTGGACAAAGACGGCGTCCTCGGCCACAGGCCGAACGCAGAGCCGGCAAGGCTGAATTGCTGGACGATCGCGCTCGTAGAAGGAGAGCTCAGCATGATATCGCCTTCGATCGTGTTGAGGACGTCGGCATCAGCATCGATCTTCACCGTTACGACGACCGTATCGCCGACAGACATGGTGCTCCTCGAGGATTGCACATAGAGAGTAGCGGCAGAAGCGCTCGCCGGCACTATGACAACAGCCAGCGCTGCCAGGATACCCAGATATTCTATTGTAAGATGCTTTTTCATGTTATTTTTTATGATTTATAATTTTACCGTTTGCTCCATTCGTAAAGCATGATCGAGAAGTCCGTCGCATTTATCTTACCATCTTTCTTTATGTCGACATACGGGTTGCTGAACGGCGGATTCGAGCCCCAGAAGTACAAGAGGATCGAGAAGTCGATCATGTTGACTTTTCCGTCGCAATTCAAGTCCGCAAGCATCCTCTTTGATAATGTACACTGTTTCGAATTCGGCACTATCATGTTGACTGGTCCTCCGCCCCCGCCGCCCCCGCCTCCACCACCGCCCGTGCTACCTCCGCCGCCTGTAGTGCCGCCACCGCCCGTCGTCGGAGCTGTAGCGGTGAACGACCTATATGATATGGAGCTCTGCGTGCCAAAGTATGCGATGACCTTGAAGTAATAGGTGCCCGGATTCGGAACGGTCGCGATCAGCGTCGTGTTGAAGTCCTGGCCGGCATTGATGTACTTTGCGGCAACGCCGTCGAATATGTTATTCGTACTGCCGCATGGATCGGAGAGGCTCGAAACGACGCACCACTGATATTGATATTCATTGCCGGTCAATCCCTCGTCGGTGATAGTCACGTTCGCAGCGATGGTCGGCGTGACGGCGTTCGAGATGCTGTTCACGATGACCTGGGCCGGATTCGTGACGACCGTCCAGTAGTTGATGCTCGGCAATGTATTATTCGTATCTACGTTCGCTGTGAACACGCTCTTCCATGTGCCCGCCGGAGCGGCGCCAGAGGTCGTATATGAGTAGCTGTAGGTTCCTGTGGCGATCTTGGTCAGCGCCGCATCGCTCACGATCACATTGTTGTTCGGATCGTAGACCGTGACGGTCGGCAGGCTCATCGAATCGGTCAGCGTGCCGTTATATATGGATGTGAGAGTGGCCTGGTATGCCTGGCCGGCGACGACTGTGCCGATGTTCGAGGCGTTGATAGACCATGGAATTTGAGTCGTCAGATTGAGCGACGTGAGCGTGCGCGTCGTCGCGTTCCAAATGTCAGCCGCGATCGATGCGCCGGACGTCAGAGTCCTTGTAGTATATGCCCAGACTGATGCAGGAATCGACAGGATCGCAGAAGCCAAAGAGCTCGATGCGTTGTTCACGACGCTGTTCGTATTCGCGTTGACCGCAGACGTTATCCCGGCCGTTTGGGTGTTCGTATTTGCGTTGACATTGGCCGTTTCAGAGGTAATATTGGCAGCCAAACTGGTTGAAGCTGCAAGGACTGCCGCATTCGTATTCGCATTGATTCCGTTAGAAACTCCAGCGATAGATGTTCCGAGCGATGTAGAAGCGGAGTTTACATTAGTATTTACTGAAGTCACAGCACCAGAGATTTGAGAATTGGTATTCGAATTGACCGCTGCAGTGCCAGAGGTGATATTTGAGGCAAGCGATGTAGAAGCAGCAAGGATGGCAGAGTTGGTATTCGCATTGATGTTAGCCGCAAGGCTCGATGAGGCATTTAGAACATTTGTGTTCGCTGTCGTGATATTAGTATTAGCTGCGGCAAGGGTCGAGCCGAGCGAAGTCGAGGCGTTTGAAATGTTCGTATTGGCTGTATTCACGTTCGTGCCGATTGTTGCCAAAGTCGCACCAAGCGAGCTCGATGCATTTGTCACATCAGACTGGACGGCGAGCGAGCCAGAGTTGAGGCTAGCGCCCGTGAGCGTCCTTGTGCCAAAGCTCCATACATCGGCTGCCGTTAGGCTTCCACCACCGCCGGACACGCCGCTAGCCAAGGTATTTCCAATCGTTCCTGGACTTGTTAGCGTCGAGGTAGCGATATTCCAGACGTCAGCAGCGAGAGCGCCGAAGGTGGTCAGAGACCTCGAGCCAGACGACCAGACATTGAGAGGAATGGTCGATGCGAGAGACGTGCTTGCGGTCAGAACCGTAGCGTCAGTATGAGCATTGATGGTCGTGACAGCGTTGGAGATATTAGCCGAAATGCTCGATGAGGCGTTCAAGATGTTGGTGTTCGCTGTCGCGAGCGTCGAGCCAAGTGAGCTTGAGGCGTTCAGCACATTCGTATTCGTCGTCGTCACATTCGTCCCGATCGTCGCGAGCGTCGAGCCGAGCGAAGTCGAGGCTAGGTCGGTATGAGCATTGACCGTAGCCGTCTCGCTCGTGATCCTTGAGGCGAGCGAAGACGAGGCGCTCAAGATGTTGCTGTTAGCTGCGGCAAGGGTCGAGCCGAGCGAAGTCGAGGCGTTTGAAATGTTCGTATTGGCTGTATTCACGTTCGCATTAGCTGTGGCAAGCGTAGCACCAAGGCTGGTTGAAGCGAGATCGGTATGTGCGTTGACTGCTGTCTGTGCCGCAGTGATTGCTGAGGCAAGTGACGAGGAAGAATTCAACACATTGTTGTTCGTCGTCGTCACGCTCGAACCGACAGCGGCAAGCGTCGCACCGAGACTCGATGAAGCATTCGTCACGTCAGACTGGACAGCCAATGAGCCTACAGACAAACCTGCACCAGTCAAAGTCCTTGTGCCAAAGCTCCATACTTGTGAAGCCGTCAAACCCGATGAGCCGCTCGACAATGCCAACCCTATGCTTCCAGGAGTGGTCAAAGTAGACGTTGCGACATTCCAGACAGCTGAAACCAACGATCCAAAGGTATCAAGCGAACGGCCGCTCACGGACCAGACATTGAGCGGAATTGTTGCGGCAAGAGAGGTCGAAGCTGTCAGAACCGTAGCGTCGGTGTGAGTATTGATTGTTGTGACGGCGTTGGTGATATTCGCCGAAATGCTCGATGAAGCGTTCAAGATATTTGTGTTCGCTGTCGTGATATTAGTATTAGCTGTTGCAAGTGACGCACCGAGACTTGTCGAAGCGAGATCGGTATGTGCGTTGACTGCTGTCTGTGCTGCAGTGATGGCTGAGGCAAGTGACGAGGATGAATTCAACACATTGTTGTTCGTCGTCGTCACGCTCGAACCGACAGCAGCAAGAGTTGAACCAAGTGAAGTCGAAGCAGCGAGAACATTTGAGTTCGTCGTCGTCACGCTTGTTCCGACAGCGGCGAGCGTCGCACCAAGCGATGTGCTTGCATTTGTAATATTCGTATTGGCCGTCGCCACATTCGTTCCGATCGTGGCGAGCGTCGCGCCGAGCGAGCTCGAAGCGTTCGTCACGTCAGACTGCACTGCCAACGAGCCAACCGTCAATCCAGCGCCCGTGAGCGTCCTTGTTCCAAAGCTCCATACTTGTGAAGCCGTCAAACCCGATGAGCCGCTCGCCAAAGCCAATCCTATGCTTCCCGGAGTGGTGAGAGTGCTCGTTGCCACATTCCATACTGCCGATACAAGGGATCCGAATGTATCAAGCGAACGGCCGCTGACAGACCAGACGTTGAGCGGAATTGTGGCGGCAAGAGAGGTCGAAGCTGTCAAAACAGCCGCGTCGGTGTGAGTATTGATTGTTGTGACGGCGTTCGTTATGTTAGCTGCAAGGCTGGATGAAGCGTTCAAGATATTTGTGTTAGCCGCTGCCAGTGTTGAACCAAGACTTGTCGAAGCTGCAAGGACGTTGCCATTCGTCGTTGTTACGTTCGTCCCGATCGTAGCAAGCGTTGTGCCGAGCGAGGATGATGCGGCACCGACCATCGCGTTCATGCTGGCAGTGCCAGCAGTGATGTTTGCCGACAAAGACGTGGAAGCGTTGAGCACATTGGTATTCGTCGTCGTGATATTTGTGTTCGCTGTGTTTATGTTCGTATTAGCTGTGGCAAGAATAGATCCAAGTGAAGTTGAAGCAGCTAGCACGTTGCCATTCGTCGTCGTCACATTCGTTCCGATCGTAGCGAGCGTTGCACCGAGCGAGCTAGAAGCAGCAGCCGTCATCGCATTCATGCTTGCAGTGCTCGCGGTTATGTTAGCTGCCATTGAAGTAGAAGCAGCTAGCACATTGTTGTTCGTCGTCGTCACATTTGTCGCAACTCCTCCAAGCGTTGAGCCCAATGAGCTTGAGGCGTTCAAGACATTTGTATTAGCTGTTGCGAGTGTAGAACCAAGTGACGACGAAGCCGCGAGGACGTTGCCATTTGTCGTCGTCACATTCGTTCCGATCGTGGCAAGCGTTGAGCCAAGCGAGCTCGAAGCATTCGTCACGTCAGACTGCACGGCCAATGAGCCAGTAGAAGAAGAAAGCGTCGCATCGGTAAGCTCACGTGTACCAAAGCTCCAAACTTGCGCCGCAGTGAGGCTTCCTCCGCCTCCGCCAGTTACTCCATTTGCCAAAGCCAGACCTATGCTTCCCGGAGTGGTCAAAGTAGACGTTGCGACATTCCAGACAGCTGAAACCAGCGATCCAAAGGTATCAAGCGAACGGCCGCTCACGGACCAGACTGCTACCGGTATGGTCGAAGCAAGCGACGTGCTTGCAGTCAGAACTGTCGCATCTGTGTGAGAATTGATGGTCGTGACAGCGCTTGTGATGTTTGATGACAGGCTGGCCACGATCGAGGACGAGGCGCTGTTCAAGTCGCTCACGGTATTCGCGTCGACCGCATTGGCGATCGGCGTGGTCGAAGCGCTCACATAGCCGATTATGAACGTCCGATCCAGATTCGCCAGATCGCCTCCCTGCGCCGTGCCGCATGTCATCGTAGACGGATACATTCCCTGCGCCGTCAAAGTCGTGGTGCTGTAGTAGTGCCAGCCAGTCGAGAGCGCCGTCATCGACACACTCGAAGCGATGATGGTGTTCGTCGGATCATAGATCGTTATGGTGCAGGGCGATGTCGTCGCCACCATATTGTCGTCATAGACGAAATCGCCAAGGGTGATCGTGTCGCCCGGAGCGTACTTGTCCATGGCCGCCTCTGATACATGCATAAAAGCAAAAGTCGCGAGCACTATGATGAGCCCGCTTAAGATCTTGTTTCGCTTTGTAAATGAGGCTAATGTGCTCATGTTGAAGTGGGCAAGGCATCTAAATTCGATCCTATCTGCTCCCTTGCATATGGCTTGTGCCTTATGAAGTAGCCCGAATTCGCCCAGATCGTCAGTTGATACAGGACGATGAGCGGCAATGCTTCAAGGATGGTCGAGAAAACATCCGGCGGAGGCAAAAATCCGACGAAGATGAGGATGACCGCAAAGGCATATATGCGCTTCTCGCGCAAATAGCTGACTTTGACGAGACCAGTCCTCATCATAAAGGACAACACTATCGGAAATTGGAAGACCAGCCCGAGGCATACCGAAGCCAGGATCACTTGCGACAAGAAGCTGCTGACGTCCCAGACGTTCTTTATACCAAAGCTCAAGTTGATGGCCGATACGGAATTCAGGTAGAAATAGAGGATGGCAAAGCAATATGCGAATCCGGCGGCGAACAAAGCGAGCCCGATCGGCAGGAGAACATAAAAAAGCTTCCGTTCCTTCTTATTCAAGCCATCCTTCAAAAAATCGTACAGGTGATAGATCACAAGAGGGGCGCACACCAAGAGCCCGGTGTACATGCCTATCTTTGTCGCCAAGTCGAGGAATTGAAAAGGAGAAGTGGTGACGATGAAGGCGTCCTCGAGGCGAAAGGCGCCGATGATGCATCGGAGGATGTTCCCCGACTCGAAAAAGCCGACGACAAAGGAAGCAAAGAAGACGATGGCCAAGCTGAAAACCCTTTTTCTGATATTCTCGATATAATCGAAGTAGACGGAGAATTTTTGTTCAAATTGTTCCATTAGAATTGGTGCTTATGATTGTGGCTTATGCATTTTGGCTTTTCACTCGGAGCTTTCTGATGGCTTGCGTGGTCGAGGCAGTCGCTGGCGTCGAGCTAGCAGTGACTGGCGGTCCGATCGTCGGATCGGTAAAGCCAGTCGATGGGGTCGTGGTCGAGAATATGACAGGCTGCGTAGTCGTCCCAGTTGCTGAACCAGGAACTGTGCCCCCACCGGTCGCACCTGTGGTCGTTCCGGTAGAAGTGGCCGTCGTACCGCCAAGATTTCCCGGATCGAAATCAAGCGTCGTCGTCGCTGCACCGGCGCCCGTTGCCGCCGGATTTGTCGAAGTGGCCGTCGTTGGCGTCGTCGATGAAGTCGAAGTTGTCCCGCTTCCGGTCGCAGTGGTCGTCGTGCCCGTGCTCGTTCCTGTCGTCGTGCCGCCGCCCAAGTTGCCCGGATCGAAATCAAGCGTCGTCGTCGCAGTGCCGCCTCCTGATGTAGGATCCGTCGATGTCGCTGTGGTGGAGGTCGCAGTGCCACCTGTCGTAGGATCGGTAGACGTAGCTGTCGTTGGGGTCGTCGACGCAGTTCCTGTAGCAGGGACGGCTGTGATGGTGAACGGTATAGTCGACGTAGATGTAGCAGAAGTGGTGGTCGCTATCGTATTTGTAGCCGCTGTCGTCGTAGCATCGGTTGTCGTTGTAGTAGAATTATCCGGAGCCGTTGCAGTCGAGTTGGTGGCAGGATGGAGAGAAAGCCACTCTGCCACTGCGGATACGCCATCTTGCCAAGAATTATAGGTCTGCGTGCTACTACCGGTATTGCCGACGTTGCCAGGATTGAATGTTTGCGCACCGACGCCAGCCGTACCGAAATTCGACTCGAGCTCCAATATTGCCATCAGCAATCGGACATCGACGCTGTAGGTTCCTGCGGAACTCTGAATCATTTGGCCGGTAATAGGGCTTCCGATGGCTTCGGTGCTGATATAAGCGTCTATCACATCTGGACCGGTCATCGGACCCATCGCCGATAATATATCGGTGATCTTTTGGAGATACAACGGGTCGGCGGCATACGTGCTGAGATCATAATTATTCAGGACATCGGTCGAACCATTGATCGTGATGCTCGTTTTGATTTGCATAGCGGCTGCCAGTGCGGCGTTGGTCACGGATGTATCTTGCGAAACCTGGAGCAACAATTGAAGTTTGTATATGGTATCGGCGACACTGGCCATATCAGCTTCCACTTGGTTCACTGTAGCCAAATCCCCCGTCATAAAAGCCTGCGACTTGGCATTGCTCAAAACCGTCATTTTATTATTCAATATCTGGATTAAATATTCTATATTCATAATTTTTAATTAATAGAACAACAGTTGCTTGAAACATTCGGCGTTACTCGAACGATTTATCCACAGATAATTCAAACCATCGACCGTTTGGAAGATCTCCATGCGATTGCCTATATAAGCCGTTGTCGGCGGAGCGTATGGGTAGAGACCAGCGCCATGAATCCAGTTGGTCAACAAATCAAGGTAATAAAGACGCTGAGTGGCATCCTTGGTGAAATAAAGCCTGTTTATACCGTCATAAGCGAAGTCAGAACCTGTATTCAGAGTTTCACCAACAGGGGTGGTTTGCATCAAGATCCATCTATCTGTAGTCAAATCCAAACGATCAAATCCAGACAAGGCTCCTCCTCTAGGTATAATCAGATATTTTCCGCGTTTGGAAGTGTCTGTCAGACCATACAGCCAGTTCAGTTCTATACCCGTACTTCTGACGGAAGATGAGATAATAGAATAGGAAGTGGTGCCATTAACCGGTGTACCGCCAGCGTTTGTAAATGTAAATGTTCCAGTTGCCGCGGCATATACTGTCACTCCACCTTCAGATACCAGTGATTGCCCAAGTAATTTTATCCTCTTGTTCACCGGACCGCTTGTATTCCATGCGCAGAAAGTCAAAGTCAAAGCTGAGTTTGTGGCATTCTGCGGCATCGACATAGTCAATGTAGTCGTTCCAGCACCGGCGATGACCTGTGAACCGACGTTGACACCTGTACCAGCAACTAGATACCAACCATTTATATTGGTCGGGGTGGCAGTGGTTGCAAGAGTAATAGTGGTAGATTGGGCGGTGACCGTACACTCGGCACCAGTAGTGTAAAAGGCATTGGCATCAACAAAGGTTCCTGCTGCTGCGCCAGATGTAGCTGTACCGCTATAATAAGTGGTAGTTGTTCCATCCACAGCCGCGCCAATAGGTTCACGTTTAGCAATAACATAACGTGAGGCGCCGCTCGTCAGAGCATTGGCAAATGTTGAAAATAGGGTCAAACTATTGCCGGGACTGGTCAGACCAGAACTGCTTATCTGCATAGCTTGTCCGACAGTTGATGCACCAGTCGTGACAGTAACATCAGTGCTATTGCCATAAACCATATTTTCTCCCAACGGCGGACTAAGCGTAATAGTGGTAGAACCGACCGCGCCGGTGTTTTTCTTGGTCAAGACAACTGTCGTGCCGTTTATAAGACCTACTTTTGCGCCGACACCTATGTTTGTTCCTGTGACAGACCAGCCGACGCAATATTGCGGAAGAGTTCCAGACATTACAAGCACAGCTGTGCCAGAAGCACCTGATGTTGAACTCATAGTTAGAGCGGTGCCTGGCCCCCAAGCGTTAAACTGTATCGTGTTACCGGAAAGAGAACCGGTGTTAGCCACAGATAAAATCAGCGTTGTCGTTCCAGTCCCAGATACTACTTGAGCGCCTGCGCCGATACCCGTCCCATAAGCGTACCAGCCGTTTATATTTGTCGGCGTATTCGCGCCAAAACTCACGGTAAAACCACCGCTCGAACCGCCGGTAGCTACCGCTCGATGGTCTTTGCTGGCATCAACAACAAGCGAAGTTGACTGAGCGGAAAGTATCGTGGCTGCGGCGCTGGCCGAGGCACTGACGGTGAATGTGAAAGTTGTCGGGGCCGCACCCGTACCCGGAACTCCGGTGATTTGTTGCAAACCACAGTAATATTGGACATCGCCGGCGGTCGTTGAACCGCGAATGGAAACATATTGTCCAGCTTGCAAATTGTGTGTGTTGCTGTTTGCGATAGTCGCTGTCGCTACTGTACCAGAACGAGAAATACCGGACAGAGAGATCGCCGGCTGTTCAGCGATGACATGGTTGGCGTCGCAGAGCATAGCGCAAAGTTGGTTTGCCACTCCGGAATCCAGCACACGACCATGAGAAAGTGTATCTATGTCACCCGCGCGGTAAATAAGTACTTCGCCCGTAGCCGTAGTTGCCGCCGAACCAGTAGCGATGTATTGATTGTTCGAATCACCCTGTATGACATAAACCGATGTGGCGTCAGGAGTTATACTCCAGTTGTTGTAAAGCAATAAAGTGGTTGCCGTGTTACCGGAGATAGATCGCAATTGTCCGGCGCCGGTTCCGGACATGATACGAACGGCGTAGTTGGCCCAACGATTGACCGTCCAACTCTTGGTGGTATCAGCAAGGGAATTGTATATCGGAGCGATTAATGTCAGAGTCAGTGTATTGCCGTTGACCGAGCCGGTGTTGGCCACAGAAACCGTCAAAGTGGTCGTACCTTGACCACTCATCACATACGCACCGCCACCTACGTTCGTGCCCGTCACATACATACCATTGCAATTGACCGGAAAAGCCGTAGCGGAAGTCAGAACATAAGTAGCGTTGGCGCCGGTACTACACACCTGAGTGACACTGTTGGCAAAAGCCCTAGGACTGATAGTCAATGTTTGCCCGTTGACCGAGCCGGTGTTGGCCACAGAAACCGTCAAAGTGGTCGTACCTTGACCGCTCAAAATGACCGCTCCGGAACCGACGTTAGTGCCAGCTATACTGTAGCCGTTACAAACGCTTGGAAAATTCGAAGACGAATTGATTACAAATGTAGTAGAAGCGCCTGTGCTGCAAGTGGCAGAATAAGTGGCTTGAGGGTTCAGAGCGACAGTTCCTGCATCAAAACCCATTATCTGATAATGCGAGGTGAGGTCCGGTATGAAAGAGAAGGTGACGGTGTTTCCACTGACAGACGCGGTGTTGGCTGCGGACAAAGTCAGAGTGGTCGTGCCTTGGCCGCCAACGACCGTCGCTCCAGTGGCGACTCCCGTACCAGCTACAGTCCAACCGTTGCAATCATTTGGGAAAGTCGTGGCTGAACCTATAGTGAATGCGCCAAGAGCCCCGGAATTGCAGGAAATATTTGGAAGAGGGCTCAAGGTCAATGTCTGTCCGTTGACTGAACCAGAATTGACCACAGATACGGTTATGGAAGTTGTACCTTGACCACCAGTAATGAATGCTCCCGTGCCAACATTCGTGCCCGTAATGTACCAACCGTTGCAATTCACTGGGAAAGCCGATGCGGAATTGATGACGCAATCTCCGGATGCTCCGGTACTGCAGGTAGCGGTCGTTTGGGCCAAAGCTGGGAAAGTCAGCGTGTTATTCGTATTGGAAGTTATAGGAATAATCTGGTTCATACCTGTCCCCGAACAAATATACATGTTATAACCTGCCCATTGATTCACGGTCCAGTTGTTTGTGTTGTCCGTGAGAGTGGTTGTGGTACCTACCGCACTAGGAGTGCCTAAATCCCATATTGAAGCGTTTTCCGTCGTTTTTTCCATAGTCAAGTCCGTTGTGGCAGCCTGAACCACGGCACTAAGAACTGGCTTGACATACCATACGTCGGCCAAGACATCGTAATACTGCATTGTCAGAAAAGGCGTGGCCGCAGCGCCGGATAGCATATAAATACCGCCGGATTGAATAACGTAACGCGAAGTATTATCCGGTATAATATTCCAAGCAGAATCTAGGGTCAGAACCGATGATTCAATCTGATATTGGGTACCGGCTGCTGGCGCTGTCCATGTGGCATGACACCATGGTTCCTCGGTATGTTTACGAACATCGCCTATATATAGTGTGGTAGTGCTGTTATAAAGAATCTTTCTGGTTTGGAGCAATCCCGTGCCGAATGTCGTCCTGACGGTATATCCTACCCAGTTGTTAACGTTCAAAGCATTGGCCGCACTATAGCCAGAAGACCAAGTCTTTGTGGAATCTATCAAAGTAGCAGGCGATCCGGCCGCTCCCAAAACGGCACCATTAGTGGCTACACCATAGTCGGCAACGATTGGATCGGACACACCAGTGATATAGCGTTCCTGTCCTGCGCCTGTTCCACTGATTATGCGAATCTTGTAACCTTTGGCTGTACCACCGAAAGGCAAACCAGTAGTCAGGGTTCCAACGTTCGAGGTGGTGGAGTTGGCCGCTGAAATGACGCGACCATTATAGCCCAAGGCTCCGGAAAACCTCATGGAAGTTCTGGTAACCGCTATGTTTTGCGGTATAGACAATGCCAAATACGTATCAGACCATGTGTCATAACGCCAAAATCCGCCGGCACCAGTGGCTATGTAATAGTAAATATATCTACCATTAGTGACATTAAAATTTGAATTATCAGGAGAACACGAAGCAGAAATTGCTGTGGAAGAAAGCGGAGCGACACGACACCATTCCCAAATCGGTGTATCAACTTGCACTCGTAAAGTATTTGATGAAAGGCTCATGGATTATTTTATTTAAAAGTTAGCTGTCTCCTCAACGCATCATTGTAAACTTTATGTGATACATCTGCAAATTTTTGTCGCTGATCATATAAACCTATCATTCCGATTTTAGTAGAACTGATAGTACCCAACGTCGAATCACTGCCGGTGGCAACTCTCGGGCGACTAACACTCATACCAATGTCAGTACTTGATGCCGGTAAAGCGCAAATAGTATATTGCTGTGTCGGCATCGGATAAATCGCATAAGTTGAGGTCGCATCCGGGAGAGTTGTCCAAATTGTGTAGATGGCGAGAGTGGTCGCTGTGTTTGTAGCAATTTCGGCATATTGGCCGGCACCAGTTCCACTGGTAATAACAACGAGATATCCTGTATAAATATTTGTACTCCAGTTTTGATTGATATCCATTACTATTGTCGGGTCGGGAAAATAGCCCGTAACTGTACTGGAAAACAAACAATCAATTGGTAAAGTGCAAATACTATAAACCGAAGTCGAATCCGGCGCGATCGTCCACGGATACAGCAAAGTCAGAGTATTTGAAGTATTGTCCGAAATGAGTTGAGCCTGTCCTGCTCCTGTCCCGCCGATGATTTTAACTAGATAATTTGCCCAAACACTGTTTGTCCAACTTTTGGAGGTATCGACGAGCGTCGGAAAATCTTGTGTACCAGTTGCGGTTCCGGTATCCAAGTTTTGAGTAATTCCGATTTGGTATGTCAAAGGATTTGAATTCTGAAAAATCAAACCGGTTGGGGTATTGTCATAAATAGGAAGAATTTGTGTAAAGCCAGCACCGTTCGTTATCCTGACGGCATAATTTCCGCCTTGCCACACATCGGCCGTCCAGTTTTTTGTGGCATCGATGAGGTTTGTCGGCCCGGCGTCACCAGTGAAGACTCCCCAATCCAGAGGCGCAAACAACAAATCATATATTCCGTAGACTGATGTCGCGTCAGGCGTCGTGGTCCACGGATTTTGCAGAGTCAAAGTTGTGGAAGTGTTGCCAGTGATTATTCTAATCTGACCCGCTCCAGTACCAGCGGTAATTTTAACGGCATAATACGACCACTGGTTTGGTAGCCACGTCGCGTACTGGGTCGTGTCAATGAGCGAAATAGAATTTTGCGTGCCAGTGGCTGTACCAGCGGACAAAAGACTATTCAAATTATCGGTAAAAAAGTCCATGGAAATTCTCTTGCGGTTGGCGCTGTCAACAGTGGCTTTGGATTCCATCAGTTTGACCATGCGACGCAAGAAAACGATGCTATCATCCTGTGCGGGATTTATTTGGTTGTTATTTTCGTCGGAAAGACCAGCTATATTTACCGTGATAGTGCCAGAAGCGATTGCCACGGGCAAAGTTCCGGGAATCGATATTGGTTGTGTATCCATCTTGCTAGCCTTCAACTGCAACTCTGTCAAAAGAGAAGTCTGCTTATCCGACGTAGCCGGATTTATTCTGGCGTTAGGAGTGCTATTATTTTTTAAACCAACTATATCTGTGATCATAAAAATTATTTTATACAAAAACTAGACTTCTGCGTAAAGCATTGGCATAAACATCCTGTGCCACATCGCTGAACATTTGTTGTGCCGGATAAAGGCCGATGGTCGTCACATTTGACACAGTAGTAACAGTGCCCAACGTAGAATCACTGCCTATAGCAACCCTGGGACAGCTAGCGGATGTACCGGTTCCCATGAGAGTGGCCGTAAGCGAAAAGGAGTCCACAGTGATTCTTTGACGATTGGCTGAATCCACTGTCGCCTGCGATTCCATCAGTTTGACCATGCGTCGCAATAATATGACGGTATCGTCTTGAACAGGATTTATACGGTTGCTGTTGTTATCAGAGATCCCAACTACGCCGCTGACGATGGCACCGCTCGTCACGGCGACATTCACTGTTGAGCCTATCGAAACCGGCTGAACATCAGTTTTGCGGGCCTTCAACTGCAATTCAGTCAAAAGAGAGGTCTGTATATCAGACGTAGCCGGATTTATTCTGTTGTTGCTTCCGTCTTTCAAACCGACAACACCTGTTGTCGGATCACTCCCAAAAACCAAGGCGTCTGCTTTCCTTGGTAATAGAGTCGTGGCGAGGGCGCCAACACCGGCCATTCCTGCCACTTTGAGGAATGCTCTTTTTCTGCTGTCGCTCTCCACATTTTTAGCTTGATTTTCTGTCGATGGTCTTTGTTCAGGGTGTGCAGCCTTTGTCTTCTTTATGGAGAGCAATCGAAATGAATGCCCTGATGATATCATTTGTTATTTGTTTAAATATACGCCAGCCGTTCACTTAGCTTTTCTTTGATTGGTCTGTGTCGCTTGCTTCCGGTTCATCCTTGAAACCACCTCGGATATGACGAACCGCCTGGCCGATGCCCTTTGCGAGCTCCGGCACTTTCTTTGCGCCAAACAAGAGGACGATGATGACAGCGATTATGATTATTTCTTTAGTTCCTAATCCAAACATGGTAATTTTGTTGTTCGTTATTAATAATATCCTGGGTAGGACTCAACATTGAGGAAATTCTAAATGTTGATAACGACTCCATTATAGCTTATGGGGATGCGCGCCGTACAAAAATATGTGGATAACGCCGACGATCCGTCATTTCCAAAGCTTTCGCAGAATTTGGCAAGTCTCGATTATCCTCGGATCTGTGAGCCTATACAGGATATTGTGGTTCACGCGGCGTATTTCGACGATCTTGAGATGCCTCAATATGGCCAAATGCTGCGAGGTGTTCGATTCGCTGATGCCGATGATCTTTGACAATTGATCGACAGAGACCTCCCTGTCACGGATGATATTCATGATCTCGAGGCGCGTCGGATGTGCGAAGGTCTTGTACAGTTGGGCATTTCTAATATATACCTTCTTGGCAAAAGGAGACTTCATCGATTTTGTGGGCATGATAGTGGGTTGATTTAAACCATGGTGGCAGTCGACAAGGATAATTTAAAAGCACGCAAACAATTATACACACATTTCAAAAAAGCTACATGCAGGCGCCACCAGGCACAAAATCGGCAATGCCGTCAACGGTATATCCTGTGCTATAAGGCGAGCTCGAAGCGTTCTTGGTTGAAAGGGCGTGTTTCTTCCCTACTAAAGCGCCGAAAACTAATGTCGAGGAGGCGCTCGTGCTAGCCATGCCATCGATTTCGCCGCGAATGGCTTTGAGAGCCGTTGATGATCCGTCCAACAGCATGGCATTATCCTCGCCACAAGACGTGAATATCATCGCGCTGCCATTTTCGCCCGTTTCGCCCCACAGCAAAGCGTCGTTCTTGCCCGGCAACTGGATCTGCTCGAGGGCGCCGTCGAGAACATGCGCGTAGAAATGTCTTGTCGTCGTAGCCGTCTTGCTCGAGCTGTCGGTGTATGGGATGTCTATGATGCCGTTCTCTATCGCGATGCTTTGCGGCACAACGTTATTGCCCAAGAACACGAGGTTGGTCCCCTGATGGCCCGCATCAATGGCCAACGCTGCAGATAGATAATAGAGGATGCCTCTGTCAGGATCCGTGCGTGAAAGCAAGAAGGCCACATCGTCCTTTCCATCGCCGTTCAGGTCGTGAACGGCCTCATTTCCGAAATATTCCTGCGGCGCCGCTTTGACGGCCTGTTTTGCGAGCGATTGAAAGGCCGAGTATGAGCTCGCGACCAGATCGGAGGCGGCAGGCGCGTTCTTCTGCTCATAAAAGACGGCAAGGCCCAGGATAATGACAACGGGGATGATGACAAGGAGGGTCTTCATGTTTTTTCTCGCAAGAAAGCCGATGATCGCGGCATACATCGTGTATACGAGCACGAAGAAGACGAAATCGACGACAAGGGCGGCCGAAGAAGGCACGTCGATGAGGCCGAGCGCCGGTTGGAGCGAGATGACGCTCAAGATGCTTCCGATATGCCCGCCGGTCGCGTCGATGCACAGGATATACGTCGCCACGAGCGCGCCGACAAAGAATCCGATGACGCTCGATTCGAAAACGGTCAGGCTTTTCATATGGATAGATTATATCAAATGAAAGATAAACGCGCTCTCCTCATCGCCAGGCTTTTGTGTGGAGAACTCGGGCGTCTCTCTCCACAATGCCGTAGCATTTGCGAAACGACCAAAAATCTGTTAAAGTTTTTTTGTCCCCTCATTTGCGCCCATAGCTCAGCTGGTAGAGCAGATCCCTCTTAAGGATAAGGTCGTAGGTTCGATCCCTACTGGGCGCACACTTCGACTCGCTTCGCTCGCTCAGTGTAAACATATCACCGAATGAGTCGAAGTGTCCCGAGCTTGTCGAGGGACACGAGTCTATCGCCGGGGTGGCGAAATTGGCAGACGCACTTGCTTTAGGAGCAAGCGGAGCAATCCATGGGAGTTCAAGTCTCCCCCCCGGCACAGCACGTTACCACCTACAGAGCAATGCGGAGCATTGCGGAGCAAGACTTGAAAGGCGCAGCAACGTTCCGAGCAGCAGCGAGGAACTGCGAGCCGGGGTCGCGAAAATTTCTGAGCGACGGCGAAGAAATTATTCGTGACCAAGTCTCCCCCCCGGCACAAGACGGAACTGCTTTAATGTGCCTCACTTTTACTTGACTTTATATATTTATTATGTTAGTCTTCCACATAAACAACAGGCAGTAAAAACCAACAACAGAGGCCTGAAAACGGTCTTTGACAACAAAAAAGAAAGGAGCGAAATTGAAATGTTATTCCTAACAAGATTCTTCGCACAGAAGCCCGGAGGCACAACGGATCCGGCACAATCACAAGGCGACCGTCCACCAGGGTTCATGTTCAATAACAAAAGACTTTATTTCGAGTTGGGCGTGCCTAAAGACGCCGCAAATCTTGAAACCAGGATCTTTCGGACCGATGATTGGAAGATAGTAGGCACGTATGCCATCGATATTGGCAAATTGGACAATAAGCCGGAAATGACGGGGTTCTCTTTGACACTTCTTGAGTTTGATGACTCTGTCAAAGGGCGTCCTGAAGAATTGATCATACCCGGCAGATATACTGCTGCGGTGTGTGATGGCATAAATGAAGATAGATACTTCAAATTTGAGCTAACTCAAGAAGACGTCAACCATCTGCTTCATGAGATACGGCCAAAGCTAAAGAATAGCAAGCTTGCCGGCGCACTCGATCTTCCGGCTGTGCAGCCTCATCAAGAGGCAAAACAGCCTGGCACAGATCAAGTGAAATCGCTGGCCAAAATGTCAGAACCCGTCGATAGAACGACCAGCATAGCTGCAGTTGCAGCGGACGTAGGTACAAGCGCTGATGGCGCTTCCGAGCAACCTTTGGAAACCATCGACCAGCCTGAACCGTCTACTACGGCTCAAACCGACGCACCCGATAAAACGGAAGTCGCGCCGCAGGAACAATCGCCTGCATCGACAGAAAAAACGACTGTGCCAGACTCACGGCTTGAACAAGAATTGGCTCAAGTGGCCCAATTGAAAAAAGAGCTGAGGGAAGCGATAGGCCAAGTTGACGAACTGTATGCAGGGATGAACAAAAAGCTATCAACGCTTTATGGAAGCGCCTCTACGTTTGCAGTCGACTCAAAAAACCAGTTGGTGACATTCGTAGACAATGCGCAGAATATGCTCAACCAGTTTGGGCGCAAAGAGATCGAGATCGACAAGATGGCCGAAAGCCTCAACGGCTTCCTGGCCAAATTCGAGACTGCGCTTGCTGATCAAACGAACAAAGCAAAGAAGGCCCACGATGAGCTCGACGAGCTCAAAGCGGCGTTCCAAGGTGAAAATAAAAAAGCCGAGGATGTCCTTCTTTCGCTCAATGAAGGAAATCGTCAACAAATCGCCGAATTCAAGCGGGCGAACGATGCTGAGACAAGCAGTTTGAGACAGAGCGTTCAGACCGCTATAGACGCGGCTAAACAGTCATTCGAGGCCGCGTTCAAACCGCATCTTGATAAGGTCGAGAAGCTCGAACAAACCCTGACGGTGCAAACTGTGAGGACGAACGAAGAAGAGGCTCGCCTCAACGGGCTTGTTTCTGAATTCACGACGAAGTCAAACGGAGCGCTTGCTGATTGTCAGAACGGCTTTCAGATTGTTTCGCAAGCGGCTTTGGCTGAAGCCAGACAGAAATGCAACGAGCTTTTCAAGGATCAGATCGCAAGCTGTCGCAGCGACTGCGAGGCTGCATTGCAAGCTGTTTTGGCTGAAGCCAAAAAGAGCTTCGACAAGCTTATCAAAGAAGAGATCGCAAACATCGCAAAGGAAAGAGACCGGATGGTCGCAGAGCATTTGGAAGGCCTGTCGGCAGAGATGTCGGCCAAGGATCTCGAAAGAGATAAAGCCTTCAATGATCAATCAAGAAGTCTCGGCGAAAAGATCTCCGAGGCCAACAAATTGGTCGGCGACTGCGCTCTATTGCAAGCAAAATTGCAAGAACAGCTGACAGCCGCCGATGAGTCGCGAATGGTCACTCAAAATGTTGCCGCAAGCGAAGCAAGGCTCCATGACGAACTGGCAGAAGTAGCACGGCTCAAAACAGAGCTGGAAACAATGATACGACAACAAAATGCAGCGCAAGCTGCAGCAGCAAACGCTCAAAAAGGCGCCGAAGCCGCACAAGCAAAAAAAGACAAAAACAATGAAGCAAACAAAGCAAACTGGATCTGGAAACCCACAAAACTGATATGGCATTGGTTTTTGGAGCTAGACTCAAAAAAAATAACAAACGAAAGGATGGAGTAAAATAATGAAAAATGCATGGAAATATGTATGGAGTCACAAGTTTAAAATCTTTGTGATTCTATGCGTCACCGCGGTGCTGGTCGTGATCGTAGGTTGCATCTCAAGTTGCAGTCACAGAGACGAGCACACGAGTTCGACAGTCTCAAGGACGACGACGAGCGATGAGAATGCCTCCGGAACATCACGTACCAACACTACGGTCACAACGACCAAACAAATAAACACGCCTGTGACAAGCGCTGACAATGGAACGAACAGCAATGCCGTAGAGTCGACTATCCCCAGAAGGACGATCGACGACAATGATACGCATGGAGAAGTGAGCGCCAGTCCTCCTGTCACGACAGGAGGATCGACAAACACCGCCGCAGCAAATAGCAATGGCATCAGCGTCACAGCGACGAGCATCTCGACGGCGAACGCCTCAGAGAGGCAAGCACCGCCTCCGGCCGCGGCAAACGCGCCTGTGGCGAACGTAGCAGACGCGGCAAGCACACCCGTTCAGAACATCACGGTCACGGCTGGAGCGGCTCCCTTACCGGAAAAGCTGGCTCTGCCGAAAGAGCTGACCATCAGGATCACGGGCGACAATAATAATGTCGGCCTGATAGCGAACAGAGCAGAAGCAGGATTTCCTGCCAAAGCGCCGCGCGAGCCGAAACAAAAGATCGTATATGTCTACATTACCGTGACGAATACGATCGAAAAAACTATCATCAAGAATACGGTCGAAAACGTAGACCGACATCAGGATAGCCAAAGCCATTCCGATTCGAGTCAGTTGGATCGAAGGCAGAACACGGTCTGCCCAGTAGATCTGCCGATAACGACGGATTGGAGCAAACCGATATACATCCCGGATTCGGCCGACTTCATCGGAGACCTGGTCCAACCAGACGTCATGTGCGACTTTATCATGAATGGTCATTTGTACCAGAATCAAAGGAAGGGTAACTTCCCGAATCTCGGCAGCCTAACATCGAGGTGGGTGCAATACAAAATCTCGCCGGGCACGCCGGTGACACAAGGAACGATACGGTATTTCATCATTCCCCATCGCTATTGAGCGAGACGGGAAACACAAAGGGAGAAGCAATGCTTCTCCCTTTTTTTCTTGCCTATTTTTTACTGTTACTGCTTGCTCCGGCTTCCCTGTCTAGAGCGGCGATGCAGTGCCCAATGTGTTCGCGATGAGACGGATGATCCCATACGCGCCGAGCATGATGAACATGCCAATCAAGGAATATAGGATATGCAGCTGTCCGGTCGTTCTGCCTTCCGGGCTGTCGGCGTCCTTGATGAGCTTGTAGATTCCCCAGACGAAATACAGAAATGCGGCCGCAAAGATGAACAGCAAGACTGGCTCGACTATATTGTTAATGATCGGTGTGAGCAGATTCGATAGAGCGGTATTTGATGTCATGAGAAGCTGGTTTGCAAGCTAGGCTCGAAGCAGAGCTACTGGTTAGGATTTATGACCGGAACTGTCGGGATATCCTGGGATTGCAATTGATTGTTTCCGATGAGAGCCGTGCCCGTCAAAAAGTGAACTAGTCCCCAGATAGAACCGATGATTGCGAGACCGACGATGCCCCAAAGGGCGTTATTACGCCACTTTGTCGCATTCTCACTGCCGCTTTGCATGATCCAGACTACGACGCTGATGATAATCCACAATACTGCCAACGAAGTCAAAACGCTAATGGCGATATTGAACAAAGACGTAACCTTTGTCGCAAAAGTCGTTGCATCTGTGACAGCCAGCGTCGACTGGGCAAATGCGATTGATGGACTTAATGAAACGAGTGCGATTATGAATTTTTTCATGATGATTAAATATCTTATAATAACTGCTTTAGTATAGCAGGTTTAGCCCAATGTCAACATTCGTGATTGTGGATACCGGAAAGCCGCGAATCGGACCGCGCCGATGCAAGCGGCCAAAAGCTCGTTATTAATTAGTGAACTCATTCCCCTGGCTGTTCAAGGTCGGGGTTGAATTAGACGTGTTCGAATTGGAGCTAGAGCAAGGAGACGCCACGTTGTTGCTGCCGATGATGTTGCCGAAAAATGAGGGCGCCGAGGAATTGTTGAGGCCAAAAGAATTGCCAACGAGGTTCACCAGTCCCCAGAAGCATGCCATGACAGCGAATCCGATGATGCTCCACAAGACATACGAGCCTCGCTTTGAATTCTCCTGCGTGGTAAAGAAATAGTGGAAGACGCTAGCTACGAACACCACTATGGCAAGACCGATGATGAGCTCTATCGCCAGATTGAAGTAGCCGAGGGCCTTTTGAGCGACCGTGCACAGCGTCGGACCGCTTCCTGATGATATCTGCGCGAATACAGACATAGGAATGAGGGCAACTGTAGCGGCGGCGGTTGCTCGAACGAGCCTGCTTGAAATGATTTTTTTCATAATGGGTTTATTATACCGAATATTGTTGTAATGGATAAAGCTCTCTCGGGTCACTGCGTCGGCAGAACCCCCTGCTGGACCAGCCCTGCAGACGTCAGCGAGCTTTCGATGACCGTGACGATGGCTTTTGCGCCGATGAGGATGGCTGCGCCGACGGATACCCATATGAACCAGCTCCACGCTTCGCTGATCTTTTCAGGCTTGCCCTGGGCAAAGATGAATTTAAAGCCTACGTAGACATACATGATGACGGCTATGATGGCGCCAACGTAGATCGCCAGGTTGATGATGCTGGTCAACAGCGTAGTGACGCTCGACGACTGGAGAGGGTTGCAGATGACGGCTGAATTCGAAGAGCAGCCGACTTGCGCGAGTGCGACAGATGACGGCGCATACGCAGCCAAAACGCTCACGATAAGGGCGCAAACGTACAGTGCTGTAATTGTTTTCTTCATGGTTATTGTCCTAAAAAAGTGGTAATGCCGGTCGGATTGCTCGAGCTCGTGTTGCTGCCCGTCGTCAGCCAGCTCACAATAGTATACACCGAAACCCAGGCGATGAGCATGATGCCGAAGCCGATGCCCGTGGCAGTGAAGATGCCGTTAGCCTTTTTCCGATTGCTGGACGTGCTGAGCATGTAGAGTATGCCGCCGTATGCGAAAAGCGTTGCAGCTATCGGTATGGATATCATGAACATCCAATTGATGATGGTGCGCCCCTCGATGAGGAGATAGCTGAAGTTGCAGATCGGCCGCACATCGTTCGGATTCGAAGCGTCGCGTGCGCCGGTGCATATGACGAGGCCGAGAGGGGTCGTGTTCTGCGACGGACCGGCAGGTGAAGTGTACTGCTGCGCTGTAGGGACAGCTTGATTTGTCGGAGTGACATTCACTGTTGGAGAGCCCGTATTGCTCGTGTTGCCGCTTGAAGTGTCATCTTCGTAGGATTGCGCATGTATGATCGGCGCAATTGATATAAAAGAGACAGCACAAACTGCGACAATCACGACGAGGCCCGACAAAAACATCGTTATGTATTGATCATGTTTCATTTGCTTTGTAGGGACAAGTCGTACTGCGCATCAGCATCGACTATCGCCTCATGGACGCTCTTTGAACCGCTCGTGACCGATTGCACCATCGCCTCCATGATGTCGCTCGACTGGACAGGATCGATGTCGTCCCACGACTTTGTGACGAGCGCGGCGCCATAAAAGATGGAGAGATACGGATCGGTCGTGCCGGCAGCTATCATGTCGCGCCGCGCCGACGGCAGATAGGTCAAGCCGACGAGCGTGGAGAGGTTCGACGGATCGGTCAATATGCTGATGACGTCATATGCATTCGTCGGATTGGTCGAGCTCTTTACGATGGACAGGCCATAGATCGTTCCATAAACAGCTTTTGTGGACCCGTTCCTCACCTGCGGCATGGGCGCAGCGTCAAAATTGATGTTCGGATTCTTGTTGCGCAGCTGGTTTATCTCCGAGGCAAAGCCGAAATAGACTGCGAGATTGCCGGAAAGGAAATCGGCATCAGCCGAAGGCAAGCTCCTGTTCCATGTGTAGTCAGGCGATGTTGGATCGGCAAACTGGGTGAAATAATTCAGGACCTGCGTCGTCGAATTCTCGCCCTGATGCGCAGAGCTGTTGCCAAGGGCGCTCGTGAGGCCGTTTCCCGTAGGGATCGTCACAGGATTGCCGAGCTGGAGGAGGAGGCTGCCAAAGATCTCGCGGGCATGCGGGACGTTCGCAAACTCGCCGAGAGCGATGAGGCTCTTTTGAAGATTGTTGTTGGCGTCCTTTTGAGAGAACTGCGAGACAAGACCGGGAAACTGATCCCAATACTGCGGATACGTGGCCATGCCGGCATTGGTGAACGAAGACTTATTCCAGTACATCACCATAGGGTCGACGAGCAAGGGGATGGCGAGAACGCCCTGCGAGCCGAGGTACAGATCGGTCCCGTCGACATACGTGTCCATGAAGGTGCGCTGCGACAGGTCATTATACGGGATAGGCACGACCTTGCCCGTAAACCGCGAAAGCATGTCCTGGGGCAAGAGGACGATGTCCGGACCCGAGCCGGATGCCAAAGCGTTTATGAGAGTTGCATTGAAATTCGTCGGGTCGACTTCCACGTAATTGACCTGCAATTCCTGCGATCGGGTGAGATTGATGTCTTCTACATACTTTTGCACTGTGTCCGTCGGGAGCGTCCCCCATATCGTCACTGCCGGCAACGTGGTCGACTTGCCTCCTTTGTACGTGGCGAATAGCGCTGCACCGCTTATGATGGCGACGATGAAGATTGCCAGGACGATGATCTGAAATTTTGTCATGAGAATGAATGTAAAGGAATAAAAGTATGAAAGTATGAAAGTATGGTTATGGTCGCACCTCGCGCTTTCATGCTCTTGTATCTTGAGGCTTTCATGCTTTTCATATTAATTTCTTGCAAAAACAAGCCCGTAATGGTGATCGCCAGCATCGAAAGATTTCTCGAGAGCGAAGCCGCTTTTATTGAAAAGGTTTTCGACGATCGTCTTTGGGATGCAGTTTTTCGGGCTAAGGGGGCTGCCCGGCAGCCAGTCAATGACCATGACCTTTCCGCCGGATTTCAGGATGCGCTTGGTTTCGAGCACCAGTCCGTCGCGGTCATTCTGATCTATCTGAAAAAGCGTGTTCGCCAGAACGACCCTATCGATCATATTTTCGCGGAGCTTGGTCCCGCCGATGACGTCGATCGCTCCCCAGACGACCTCTATGTTGTGGACTTTTTCATTTTCGGCGTTTGACTTGAGCCGGTCAAGCAGGTCTTTTTGGACTTCGACTGCGTAGACCCTGCCGCTCGTCCCCACCTTTCGCCCGGCTACGATCGCATAATACCCTGTTCCAGCGCCCAGATCAGCCACTTTCATGCCTTCTGCAAGCCCGAGCTGGGCCAGATTTTTTTCCGGGTCGGAGAACATGGTGCTAGTATAGCGCGGAAAAACCATCGCCGCGCAAGGCGTTTGGGGATAATTTAAGAGCCGCGCCTTTTCTGCCGGCACGCGCGTCTCGAAGCATTCGATGACAAAGCCACGCGAAATCCATCCACAAAAAATGGCCCCTCGGAAAGAAGGGCCGTGCTGTTTCATACGCGCTCAGCCGACGGGGACGATGAGGCAATAGAAGAGCGCTATCGAGACCGCCAAGAAGGCAAGGATGGCCATCGCCCAAACTACGACAGGACGGGCCTTTTGAGCCAAGGCCACCGGCATGCGCTGGATGCAGATGACCGGACTTTGATCAGGCGTCACCCGGCTGTGATTCGATATCGATTTCATATGTTTCTCCTCTGTTTTTGCGATGGCGACGAAATTGCTGTCGCCTATCAAGTTTTTCATACTGTTCTAACCGGTGTACACTATACCACATTTATCGAAAATGCGATACAGAAATAATTGGTGACCTACATTATGCAGGATTGGAAACAGATTGTTGAGGGAATAAGGGTATTTCAGATGTTTAATACATAAATACCCCTTGGAATACTGCTTTAACTTTGTGAGAAATACAGCTGTCACATGGTCAAAGCTAGTAAACAAACCGGCAGATCGCTTGTGTTTCCAAAAAATGGTCATTTCTGAAAATGTGCAATTTTCTGGAGAAAAATTTGGAAACGCAAAACTAACGCCAATCTACAACCTATATCAGTCATACTTGCTTGATAAATCCCAATTGGTGACCCTACCGGGAGTCGAACCCGGATTACAGCCTTGAGAAGGCCGTGTCCTAACCATTAGACGATAGGGCCGAATAAAAAATCAAAACGCGAAAGTCAAAACGCAAAACTTGAAATCGTTTAGAATGTACCACATTTTCTCAAAATTACAAAAACTTTGAGTTTTGCCTTTTGAGTTTTGAGCTAACGTTCCAGCCACTCCTTTTCTTGGCGGACGAGAAGGTCGGGTGCGCGCGACGGGTCGGCCATGATCGCTTTGACGATGCGTTCCATGCGCGGAGACTGCGAGCCTTTGACCAGGATGACGTCGCCAGCTTTTATCATCGTCTTGACCTTGTCGGCGGCCGTGACCGAGTCGTCAAAGAATATGACCGATGAGTCTTTCATGCCTGCTTCGAGAGCGCTGTTCCCTATCCCCTTTGCCCTTTGGCCGACAGTGACGAGGAGGTCGCCACGCGCAGGATCGAGGGATTTTGCCGCAAGACGTCCGGCCTTCTGGTGCTCGTCATCGGAATATGAGCCGAGCTCCATCATGTCGCCGAGGACGGCGATCTTCCTCTTTGCGCCTTTGACCTCGGCAAGAGCGCCGAGGGCGACTTCGAGGGCTGTCGGCGAGGAATTGTATGAATCATCGATGATAGTCGAGCCGTTCAGACCGTCGATGATATTCATGCGACCGCGCGGTGGTTTGAAATTCGAGATGAGTCCTTGGATAGCATGCGCCAAGGTGACACCTTGGACGAGCCCGACTGACGTTGCGGCCAAAATGGGATAGACATGCTGGACACCGAGCACTCCGAAAAGAGTGAGGGTCGCGCTTGCTCCCTTGTATTCCAACTTGAACGAGATGCCGCTCGGACGGCCGTCCTTGTACAAGATGGCCGGAGCGGAGCCTCTGACGTCAGCGCCTTCGACCGTGCCATAGGTCGTCACATCGCGCCCTTCGAACTTGAGGTCCCGGAGCTTCCGGTCGTCGGCGTACAATATGACCGTGCCTCCCTTCTTGACTCCTTGGGCCAAAAAGAGCTTCTCCCGCAGAACCGCTTGGGGCGAGCCGAAAAATTCGACGTGCACGGGAACGTCCCCGACTTTCGTTATGACGGCGATATCCGGCTTGAGCCATTTCGTGAGGTGCTCGATGTCGCCAGGATGGTCGGCGCCCACTTCGAGGACGAGGATATTTGGGTATTCATTTTTTGTAAAGAGAAGCTCGAGCCCATACATGACATTCGACAGCCAACCGATCGGATTTTTCCACGCATTCGCCACGCCGAGGATCGTGAGCGGCACGCCGATCTCGCTGTTAAAGCTTTTTTCGCTCTTGCGTATGAAAGGAACCGTGTGCGGATTTCTGTGAAGACATTCTTTGGGATATTTCAAAATCTCGTAAATCGCGTCCTTCGTCGACGTCTTGCCGACGCTGCCGGTCACGGCGATGATGAACGGCTTGTATTTGCGCAGGACGAGGCGAGACTCGAGATTCAAAATGGATATGAGGATTTTTTTGAGTATTGAAAGCATGATTGATTATCAGTTCCTAGTACCGAGTACCTGGTTCCTAGTTGGGTACCAAATTGCATTTACTTGGAACTAAGTATTAGGAACTAGGTGCTCGGAACTTCATCTGTCCGGCGGAATGTCATAATAGCTGATGAGATAGCTGGCAATCTGGGCGAATGGGTCAGTCAGAGTCTCTGACGCATATTCGACATTCTTTGGATACACTTGGTAAAGGAAGACGAGGAAGCGCGGATCGTGCGCCGGAAAATAGCCAAAGAACGAGTGCAGATACCTGTCAGGATAATACCCTCCATTGACCGGATCCGCAATCTGGGCAGTGCCCGTCTTTGCCGCGATCGAGTAGCCCGGTTTTGACATGTCCGCGCGCGCAGGAGCCATGACTTTGTCGACGACGTTGACGAGCATGTTCGTCACGATCGAAGCCGTCGTCGTGGAGAATACATGCTGGCCGAGCGGCGGATCGATCGCTTTGTAACCGCCGATGTCGTAATCGATCTCGCTCGCGATATGAGGAGTGACGAGGTAGCCGCCGTTCGCGATCGCCGACAAGGCTCGGACCGTCTCGACAGGAGTGATGGCGATCCCCTGGCCGAAGGCGGCTGTCGCATAGTTCACGCTCTGGCCGCCTTCGATGTTGCGTATGAGGCCCGATTGCTCGCTCGGCTGATCGATGCCCGTGGTCGAGCCGAGGCCGTAGGAGAGGAAATACCTCTGCATGGTGGATGAGCCCATGGTGAGCGCCAGATAAGTCGCGCCGACGTTCAGCGACTGGCTCAAGATCTGCTGCATCGGGATGACTCCGCGGGCCACGAGGTCGTAATTGCAGATGCGCTTCTTGTCCACGACCACACAGCCGGTGTCGTCGTACGTCGTCGAGGCCGTGACCGCCTTGGAATCGATAGCGGCGGACATGGTCATCGGCTTCATGATGGAGCCCATCTCGTAGACGCTCTGCGTCAGCGGATTGGCAAAAAGGGAGACATTGGAGACGTCATCGCGGTCGTTCGGATCATAGCTCGGCAGCGAATCCATGGCATATATGGCGCCGGTCTTTGGATTTATGATGATGCCGCCGATCTGGTCGCTGTGCCATTCCTTTTTTGTGGCGGCGAGGACCTGGTCGAGATACGCTTCGACCGAGGGCTCGATGGTCGTGACCACGTCGCCTTCGAGGCTCTGGCCGTTCAAGACAGTGCCCTTTATATCAGAGAAGAGCTCTGCAAAGAAATTGACGTCCGCGTCATCGTCGTTCCTGGTCAGAGCCTGATCGTAGTATTTTTCCAGGCCGTATCGGCCGGAGAGCTGCGAGCTCGTCGCATAGCCGACGATGCCGATCGTCTGCGCGCCCAAAGAATCCGTCGGATAATATCTCCATGCGTTTTTTGAGATGATGACGCCGGGAATGTCGAGCGATGCCATCTTTTCTCCGCTCACGGTGTCGACGTCCGTGGAGATCTCTTCGTACGGATCGTTCTGCTTTGCGGCAGAAGTCATGAATTTAGTTTTGTTCAAGGGCACGATGGCATTCAACTTGTCAAAGACCGACGTCGGATCGGTCAGTTTTTTTGGATCGATGGCAAGAGAAAAACCTTGCTTGACGGTCGCTGCTGCCACGCGTATGCCGTCTTTGGTCGTGAAATAGATAGTGCCGCGATCATAAAGGCCGCCGCGCGGGTTTATGTATTGCTCATTCGCGCGCTCCTTGTAGTATCCGCTCTGTACTATCTGCAACCAATACAATCTGCCGATAATGACGAGGCCAGCCAGGATGACGATGGCGAGAATGGCCCGGATCCGCAATTTGGCTGTGTCCTGCATGAGGTTAGTAGGCGCTCGGAGAGATGTTGATGGACAAGGCAGGAGCTGCGGCAAGAGGAGCAGGCACGGTGATGAAGGCGGAGACGGGGGCCTCGACGAAGCCTTGTGCGAGCGCCGAATCGAGGGTCACGCCCTTGCTCAAGGCGACATACTGGCCTGACAGCTCGCTGACCGATTCGCTCTCGCGGGCGAGCGTCGACTGTATCGCGGACAGTGCCGCCGTGTTCGAGATCGTCTTTTCCATATAAAATCCATAGATCGCCGCCAAACAGATGACGATGGCAGAGAGCGTCCACATGATGCGATTTCGCATCCTCATGACGTATTCAAAATTGTTTACAAGTACTTTGGTCATATTTTTTCGATGATTCTTAGTTTTGCACTCCTCGACCTCGGATTTTCGCTTAGTTCCTGCGGCGAAGCGGTGACTGGTTTTTTGTTAAAAAGCATTCCCTCTGCTGTATCCTCTTTTCCCATCTTTCCTTTTTCCTTTTTGCTTTTTGCTTTAAAAAATTCCTTGACGATGCGATCCTCGAGGCTATGAAAAGAGATGACTGCGAGCCTCCCTTTCGCATCGAGCGCGTTCCACGCCTTTGCGAGGCCTTCCTTGAGGGCGCCGAGCTCGTCGTTGACGGCGATGCGGAGCGCCTGGAACGTCCTCGTGGCCGGATGGATCTTGCCATGGCGGTATGCGGCGGGCACGCTCGACTTCACGACCTCCGCGAGCTGGCCTGAAGTCTCGATCTTGTCCTTTCGACGATGCTCGACGATCGCTTTCGCTATCCTCCTCGCATATCGCTCTTCGCCGTAGGCAAAGATGACGTTGGCAATGTCCTCTTCCTTCCAGCCGTTCACGATGCTCGAAGCGGTGAAAGCATGCGCCGACGGATCGCCGAAGGTCATGAGGAGCGGCTCGTCCTTTTGAAAAGAGAATCCGCGGCCTGACGATTCGAGCTCGTCGGACGAAAGCCCCAGGTCGAGAAGGATGCGGTCGACCTTGGCTATCGAATGCTTTTCAAGGGCTTTGTCGAGATTGCGGAAATCCTCGTTTTCAAGGATGAGCCTTTCCGCTTTGCCTTTCATTGTCTCGCGAGCGCGCTCGATCGCAGACGGATCGCGGTCGAGGCCGATCACAGTGAGCTTGCCCTCCATCGCTTGGGCCATGGCGAGAGCATGGCCTGCGCCGCCGAGCGTGCCGTCGAGATAAATTAGTTCCGAGTTCCGAGTACCTAGTACCGAGTTGTGATTTCCTTGGCCAGAAACCGGGTGCTCGGAGCTTTCGACCGGTGCACCAAGGACTTGCACCACCTCATGTAAAAGAACCGCTGTGTGGATGCTTTTTCCGTCGGATGCCATGGCTTATATCATTCCGACAGACGACAGCTTCTCTGCCACTGCTTCGGCGTTCTTTGCCGCGTTGTCGCGATAGCTCTGCCAGAGCGCCTCGTCCCAGATCTCGACCCTGTCGCGCACGCCGATCAAGACGACTTTTTCCTTCAGCTTGCCCCATTCGCGCAAATGCGGCGAAAGGAGCATGCGTCCTCCGCCGTCTATCGGAACCTCGGTCGCTCCTCCGAGGAGGTATCGATTGAGGCTACGCTTGTCGGCGGAGAGCATCGATGATTCCGACACTGACAGGCTGCCGGAAAGCTTTTCCCAGCTCTTTGCCGTAAAGACAAAAAGACAAGAATCGAGTCCGGGAGTCACGACGACAGTGCCGCCCATCTCCTTCCGGAATTTCGCCGGAAGGGAGAGACGGTTCTTGTCGTCTATGGTGTGTCTGTATTCGCCGATGAGCATTGATAATGAGCAGGATGAAATCGTTGCGGAAAAAGAGAGAAAAGATCGTCGATATTCGATTTTCTCTCCCTTTTTTTCCTTACCACTTCATCCCACTTAATGGATATTTTACTCCACTTGCCTCATAAAATGCAAGCATAAAGCGGTGCATAAGCTGTGGATAAAGTAGGGATAATGTCGGGATAAGTAAAATGCAAAATCAAGGTCATATATTAGATTTATCCAAGGGCTACCCTTGGATAAAAAAACCGCACAGAGGTCCGAAGACGTGTGCGGGTGTTACGAGGCTAACCTAGCCTATTGCGCTTGGGTATCCATCATGCCATCGCTGCCAGATTTCGGCAGATTGCCTTTTACCGATTCGGAATGGCCGTCGATCGTGGCGACACCGAGAAAGGCGTACGAGCTGCCGAGCTCTGTCAGCGAATCAATTTTGAGCTCGATCTCGAGCAACGGGTCATGTTTTCTGTTGCATCTGAAGCCTTTCGATGCACCGTTTTTGACTTCGATCGGCTTCATAACGATAACCGTCTGTTCGAAGGGAGCTGACTGCTTGAACAACACGCGCAGCCTCTCTGCAGGAATGCCGGGAGTGACTAGGAAACGATTACTCATACTAATGTCCTTTTTTTATTTTGTTTGTTGTGATGACGCTACAAAGAACGGATTGACCAGATTCTTATAACATCTTTTATTAAAATTATCAACTTTTTTGAAGTCTCGCAGCCGCAAAGTAGGCCTGTGGATTTTACTTTTTCGAAATGATCGTCTTCTTGTACACGTCGAGATGTTCCATGGCGATGCCGGTTCCCTTTGCCACGCAGAACAATGCGTCTTCGGCGAGAGCGGCCTTGACGCCCGTGCGGCGATAGACGAGCTCGGGAAAATTGCGGAGCATGGACGAGCCGCCGGTCATGATGATGCCGTGGTCGATGATGTCGGAGGCGAGCTCGGGCGGCGTCTCCTGGAGGACGTCCTTCATGGCCTTGATCATGTCGCGCAGCTCCTTGACGATGGCTTTGGTGATCTCGTTCGTGCGCAGCTCGATCGAGCGCGGCAGACCTGTGACGAAATCGCGCCCTTTGACCGTCATGACCAATTCTTCGTCGAGCGGAACGGCCGAGCCGATCTTGATCTTGATGTCTTCGGCCATCTGATCGCCGATGCCGAGATTGTGGGTCTTCTTTATGTAGTCGGCGATCGCCGCGTCGATCTTGTTTCCGGCGACTTTGACCGACGTCGACGAGACGATGCCGCCAAGCGAGATGACAGCGACGTCAGTCGTGCCGCCGCCGATGTCGACGACCATATGGCCGCGCGCCTCGTGGATCGGGATGCCTGCGCCGATGGCAGCGAGGACGGGCTCCTTTACCACATAGGCGTTCCTGGCGCCCGCACGCAGGGCCGCCTCGACGACAGCACGCCTCTCGGTCGAAGTGATCGAAGCCGGCACCGAGACGATGACGTCAGGCTTCCAGATGTTCCACTTGCCGAGGGCCTTGTCGATGAAATAGCGCAGCATCGCCTCGGTCACGCGATAGTCGGCGATGACGCCGTCGCGCATCGGCTTGTAGGCGATGATGGTGTCAGGCGTGCGGCCGACCATCTCTTTTGCTTCGATGCCGACAGCGAGGACTTTCTTGTCGATCTGCGAGATGGCGACGACGGACGGCTCGTTCAGTACGATGCCTTTGCCCGGCACGAAAACGAGGGTATTGGCCGTGCCGAGGTCGATGCCGAGCTGTTTAGAGAAGAATGACATGGTGGGGCGATTATAGCATGGAATTCTGGAAAAAGAAGAGCCCCGCTTTCTGCCGATCGGCGGAAAACGGGGCTTTGAAAGGCACGGGCGTGCATCACCGGTTCATCGCCTCTAAAAGCTTTGAATGAAATTCCGTTTTGTGCTTGGTCGCCGGCGCCGTTTTGGTCGGTTTCAACTGCTGCCACTTTACGGCATCCTCGTCGTACGTATCAGGCATGCGGAAATGCTTTGAGATCTTCCGCGCAACTTCGGGAGGATATGCGCCTTTGAACCAATGTATGGCAGCCTCTGAATTCATCCCCAGGATCCTCGCTTCGGCGAACTTCAACAGCTCGCGACATGCGATGTCGAAACGCTGCTCGTGAGCCTTTTCCATCGTCGGGGCCTGGTAATTGAACGGGCGATTGCCCCACACGATCAGATGACCGCTCGCATCGGACGGGCGTACGATCAGCACTCGGGCTGTGTGCGAGAACACTATCCCATGGTTGACCTTGATGCAGAGCACTTGATCGCCTACGATGAAGTGCTCGCCGTTCCGCTCATGATGGAACGGGATCCCGGCTGGGTGCTGCGTTTGCTTTCCGTTCTTTCCATTTTCTTGCATTGTCTTCTCTGTCATTCTGCCTTTCTAGCAAGGGCAAGTTGCTCCTGCTTTATTTTTACTGGTGACTGCTCTCTTCAAACTATACTCGCTTTGATGAAAATGGCAAGAAGAAAGCCGCACCAAAGTCAAGCTCTCCTTAGCCCGTCACTTCCTCACCATGCACGCGCCTGACGTCGGCGCCGAGAGCGGTCAGATCTTCCTCCAGGCGCTCATAGCCGCGGTCGATGAGATGAACGTTCTTGACGACCGAATTCCCTTCTGCGCAGAGCGCGGCGAGGACGATGGCGAAGCCCGCGCGGATGTCGTGAGCGGTCAGTTCTTCGCCGGGCGGAAGCGCCTTGAGCGGTGTCGGGCCGGCGATCAGGATCTCGCGCGGATTCATGATTTTTATATTGGCGCCCAACCTGTTCAAGTCCTCGGCGTATTTGAACCTGCCTTCAAAGATGGTCTCGAAGACAACGCTTTCGCCCGTCGTTTGGGACAAGAAAGCCGCGGCGATGGGCTGAAAATCAGTGGCAAAGCCGGGATATTCGTGCGTGCGGATATTCAAAGCTTTTAAAGAAGCATTTTTTCTGTCGTTGCCTTTTATGTGTATGAAATCTTTTCCGATCTCGATCGGCACGCCAGAGCTTTGCAAAAGGTTCGTGACCGATTCGACGTGCCGCGGTTCGCAATCCGAAACAAGCAGGTCGTCAGCACACAAAGCCCCGAGAAAAAGAAAGCTGCCGGCCTCGATGCGGTCAGGCATGGCATGGTACGGCTTCTTTGCTTTCAGCGCTTTTCCGCCGCGGATCGTTATCGTCGTCGTGCCAGCGCCTTTTATACTTGCCCCACACTCGTTCAACCATTTCGCCACGCTCTCGATCTCCGGCTCCATGGCGCAGTTGCGGAGCGTCGTCACGCCTTTGGCCAAGACCGCCGCCATCATGAGGGTTTCGGTGCCGGTCACGGTCTGAATTGGAAAGAATATATCAGCGCCCTTCAGGCCGCCGCCTTTGCTTTTACCTGCTCCTTTTTCATTTTGATTTCCTCGCACCGCTATATAAAAAATCCCGTCCTTTTCGACGACGTCCGCGCCCATTTTCTTGTACGCCTCGATGAAAAGGTCGACCGGACGCGCGCCGATGACGCAGCCGCCGGGCGACGGGAACGACACTTTGCCGTAGCGGGCGAGGATGGGGCCAGTGGCGACGATGGACGACCGCATCGAGCGCGAAATGTCGGCGTCGAGGTCGGTTGACGATAGGTTCGAGGCGTCGATGACCATTGATCCCTTTTCGGTGCGCGCGCCGAGCGCGACGAGCAAGTCTTCCATCTTTTCCACGTCTGCAGTATCGGAAAAATTGGTTATCTTTATCGGCCCATCAAAGAGCACCGAGGCAGCCATGGCCTTCAGGATGGCGTTCTTTGCGCCGTGGACGCGCACCTCTCCGTGCAGCGTTTTCTTGCCCGCGAGGCCATTGACCACGAATGAATCTGTTTGTGACATAATAATTATTGGGTTAACTCGCCCCTTTCAAACAATTTCGTAACTTCGTTTGACATGGAAATCTCGTCTGCTATACTTATGTCACACCCACTGGCTTCGGCCTCGAAAACCCCTTCATAAGGGGTTTTTATATTTTTAGCAAACAAAGAGACTATGGTCGAAGATAGAACCGAGAACTCGTCTTTCGGCAACATTCCTATCTTGTGAATCAATCTCTTTTTATCAAAAGACCTTGCCTGCCAAACCAGCATGTCGTTATCGACGCCGTTCAGCTGGAATCGTATCCTGAATTCGCCTAGCCTGACTTTTGTAGTCAAAGGAACTCCCCAAAATATACGCTCGGTGAATTTCTTGGCAATGACGACAGGCCTGCTGAAATCAATCGATTGAGAATGCTGTTCCGAACCGATATTGACACCGATCGAACACCACCAAATATCGCGCTCATGAAAAACGACCGGTTTTTCGCTCCGATCAATCTCTTTCTTTGAGGTGTTCCATCGGTCGAATTCCTTCAACATCGCTCAATTATAGCACAAAATCGCCTTTTATAAAAAAAGAAAAACGGCTGTGCGAAATTTCAATCGGTCAAAATGTGAAAATCAACAGTTCACTCTTCCCTATCATTATTTAAAATTTAAAGTCGCAATTTGCGACCTCAAAATCTGGATAAGGACATCTCTCCGGCCCCGTTCTACTTATCCTAAAATTTCCAAGAGCAAAAAAAAAGCGGCCGAACTCGTTAGAGCGCGGCCGCTGTGAGAATTTCAGGGACTGTGAATAAAATTGATCACGATCAATGCAAACACAGCGAAATAGGTAATCGCCGCCATGAACATTCCGAGCATCAATAAAATGGTGATGCAGACTTCTTCATGCGTCGTAGTGGCTCTTTTCGTCGGGATCGCAAGCAGCCACTTCATCGGGAAGCTCCAGCATTGCAGAGCGGCGATTGAGAGACAAATCGCGATCGGATATACGATCAAAGCATTCATTGTTTATGATATCCTAAAAAGCCCGAACCTCCGCGCGCATGCACGGTCAAAAGAGCGTTTTGTTAAGGTTTTACTATAAGCAGATTAACATATGTTTGTTTATAAGTCAAACACCCAAATCTGATATAATGCCTATTATGAACGTCATCGAGATAATCCCAATCGCACGAACGACAAAAATCGAGACGTTGTCGTACTTTACGAGCGAAAACCCGCCCGAAGGAGCGATCGTCGATGTGCCCCTCCGCGGCAAGACGGTCCACGGAATCGTCGCTTCGGTGCAGCCGGCAGCCGGAATGAAGTCGGACCTCAAGACCGCTCCGTTCTCCTTGAAAAAGATAGAGAAAGTGAAGGCACGGGACTTTCTGCCGAAAGCGCTCATCGAAGCCGCGCGCGAAGAGGCGGAATATGCGGCCGCGACCCTCGGCACGACGCTGAAGGCGATGGTGCACGGGAGCATCTTTGCCGAAGCGGGCAAGCTGGCGTCAAGCGCCGCGGGAAAGCCGGCAACGGGCAGCGTGCAGGCCCTCCAGGGCGACGACGACGAAAGGCACGGCGTCTACCGGAGCCTGATCCGACAGGAATTCGCCCAGAAGAAGTCGCTCATGTTCCTCGTGCCGACCGTCGAGGAAGCCGAGTACCTGAAGACCGCCCTTGAAAAAGGCATCGAGAACTATCTCTTCCTCATCCATCAGGGCATGACGGCAAAGAAGATCCGCGAATCATGGAACGGCGCGGCCAACGAAAAGCATCCGATCGTCATGATCGCGACCGGCAGCTTTATGGCCTTCAGACGGGCCGACATGGAGACCATCGTCATCGAGCGCGAGAGCATGCGCGGCTGGAAGAGCCAGCGGCGCCCGTACCTCGACCTGCGCCACGCGATCGAGCTCTACGCACGCAAAGCGAACCTGAAGCTCTACCTCTCTGACCTCGTTCTGCGCCTCGAGACGTCGCGCCGGCAGGATCAAGGAGAGATCGAGGCAGGCTCCCTGTTCAAATCTCGATCCGTCTCGACGGCTCATGACGATCTCGTCGACATGAAGCAGTACAAAGGCGGCGCATCTTTCCGCATCCTATCGGAACAGACGGAAGCGCTCATCAAAAAGACGCGGGAAGAGAATGCCCATATGGTCGTCGTCGCTGGCAGAAAAGGCCTGGCGCCCTCGACCGTATGCGGTGATTGCCACACGATCGTCGTTTGCGGGAGTTGCGGCGCGCCCATGGTCCTTCATGAGGCAAAGGGTGGAAGGGGCGAATCGCCTGCTAGCGCGACTTCCGGTGGCCAGGAGGCGGCAGGACCCTTGACCTATTTCCTCTGTCACCACTGCGGCGAGCGCCGATCGACCGAGGAATACTGCAAGACGTGCGGCTCGTGGAAGCTCGGCACGGTCGGCATCGGCATCGACCTGGTCAAGAAGAAGATCGCTGACCTCTTCCCCGGCATAAAGATATTCCAGCTCGATTCCGATTCGGCGCCGACGCCGAAAAAGATCCGCGACACGATAGAGAAATTCAAGGCAGCGCCCGGATCCGTCCTCCTCGGCACAGAGCTCTTGGCCAACCATTTTCACGACAAAGTCCCGTATGCGGCCGTCGTCACCCTCGATTCCCTCCTTGCCCTGCCTGATTTCCGCATCACCGAGCGCATCTTTTACATGCTCCTGCGGCTGCGCGCCATGACCGAGCGCGAATTCGTCATCCAGACGAGAAAGCCTGAAGAGAAGACGTTCGAGTTCGCCGCGCGCGGAGCCGTCAGCGATTTCGTGCGCCACGCCCTCGCCGAGAGGAGGCAATTCGAATGGCCGCCGTATGCCGCACTCATCAAGCTGTCGATCGAGGGCAAGCGCGACGCGATCGCCCTCGAAATGGAAAAGATAAAGGCGTTTCTCGCCCCGGCCGAGGTCAGCGTCTTTCCATCATTCACAGCCGGAACGCGCGGCAATTCGGTTCTCCACGGGCTCATCCGCACCACGACAGGCTCCTGGCCGAACGCCGAGCTCCTGTCGAAGCTGCGGTCCTTGCCGCCCTTTGTCTCGGTCAACGTCGACCCGGAGAGCCTGCTCTAAGCGAGCGCTGCGCCCGGCCTTGGAAAAGGCGGCATTTTGGCATATAGTATTCAGCATGAAACCGAACAAGAAATCTGACGAGGTCGCCATCGTCCAGGCGAAAGACCCTGTCTTGCGCAAGAAAGCCGCAGAAGTGAAGCCCGAGGACATCTCCTCCCCTCGCATACAAAAGATAATCGCCGACATGAAGACGGCCGTCGACAGCCAAAAGGACGGCGTTGCCATAGCCGCGCCCCAGATCGGAGAGTCCCTGCGCATCTTCGTTGTCTCGGGCTCCATCATGCGCGAAGCGGATCCGAAATTCAAGAATACCGAGGATCATCTCGTCTTCATCAATCCAAAGATCCTCAAATTGTCCAAAAAAATGCAGGATCTCGAAGAGGGCTGCCTGTCAGTCCGATGGAAATACGGCATGGTGAAAAGGGCCGAGAAAGCTGTGGTGCGTGCGCTCGACGAGAACGGCAAGCCTTTCGAGCGAGGCGCTTCGGGCGTCCTTGCCCAGGTCTTCCAGCACGAGACGGATCACCTCGACGGCAAGCTCTTCATCGACACGGCGCGCGACGTGCGCGACTTGCCGCCGGAAGAGCTCGAAAAATAAACAATGACCACTTTCGCCTTCTTTGGCAGCTCGGATTTCTCCATTCATGTCCTCGACGCGCTCGAGGCGCAAGGCCTCGAGCCCAAGGTCGTCATAACGACACCCAACAAGCCGAAGGGCCGCGGGCTTGCCCTCGCGCCGACTGCGGTGAAGGTTTGGGCGCAAAAGAAAGGCATACCCGTGCTCGACCCTGCAAAGCTCGACCTCGATTTCATCGAAGGGCTCAAAAAATACGCGTGCGAGGTCTCTGTCGTCGCTTCATATGGCAAGATGATACCCGAAGCGGCCATCGGATTGCCAACTCGCGGGACGCTCAACGTCCATCCATCCTTTTTACCAAAATATCGCGGTGCCTCGCCCATCCAAGGCGCCATGCTCGACGACGCAAAAGACACCGGCGTGACTATAATTGAGCTCGACAAAGAGATGGATCATGGTCCAATCGTGGCGACGGAAAATGTCCGATTCGACGAGTGGCCGTCATACGAAGATGTCGAAAAGAGGCTGGGCGACGTCGGCGGCCGCCTCCTCGCAAAGATCCTGCCCGAATGGATCAAAGGAACGCTCCAAGGAGCCGCTCAGGACCATGCGCAGGCTACTTTTACAAAAAAGATCACAAAAGAAGACGGCCTCCTCGATACGAGCGACGTACGGCCGGACGCGCCGGCTGATCGTGCCTACCTCGCCTTCAGAAAGATCCAAGCCTATCACGCATGGCCGGGCGCATACTTTTTTATAGAAAAAATCGATCCAACGACGCACGAGATCAAAAAGACCCGCGTCAAGATAAATCGCGCATCATGGCACGACGGCAAGCTCGACATAGAAAGAGTGACGCCCGAAGGAAAAAGAGAGATGCTCTACAAGGATTTTTTGAGGGGATAAGGTTGACCGAAGAGAGGCTATTGCGCCTGTGAGCTCTGTATGTCAGAGGTCATGCCTTCCACGATCGCTCTCTCGTGCACGACATAATATACATACACCCAAAGGACCATGGCTGCGAGGAGTCCCACACAGAGAAGGCTATTGACCTTTTGATTGAGGAATTTTATGAACATGCCCTGTTATTTGCGGCCTTTCCACAGGCCTTTTATCATATTCTTGACGGCTGTACCTCCGCGGCGGACGCGCGATATCCTCTTGCCTTTGTCGCTCGTCAGGCGATGCATGACCTCGTCACGGACAGCGTCGATCGCAGCATAGAGATCCGCCTGCTCGCTTTCGGCATAGATATCGCGCCGGGCAGCCACGATGTGCGCCTCGGCACGGAAAATGTCGCCGGTCTTGTGGTGCTGCGTCGTCTTGCCGACTTCAAAATCGCATATAGCGGACGGGTCGCTCTCGAGGAATTTCTTGACCGACTCGAATCTTTTTTCGATATAATCGCTGATCGATGGGGTGAGGCCTATGCTGGTTGCTTTTATGTTTATATTCATAAATATATGCGGATTGTTATAAGTAATTGTCGAAACAAGTATACACTAGCGCCGATATAATTTCTACGGCGGGATGCTGGATTTTTCTTCGAAAATGTTGTGCAAGGATAGAGACGATGCGGCTCATCAAAGATTACTTCACTTTTCAAATCAATTTTGCTATACTCTCTCACATTCCGCGATAGCTCAGCTGGTAGAGCGCCTCGCTGTTAACGAGGATGTCCCAGGTTCGATCCCTGGTCGCGGAGCAAACGAAAATAGCCTTGTAAATCTTGTTATATTTTTATACGTAAGTACGACGTTCGAACCTATATATAGTTTAGAATAAAAAAAATCGCGTCAGAATAAATCCTGGCGCGATGTGTATATTGAATTTACGAAAACCACTGATCTGCTTCAAGTTAACAATGGTCGTGTCGATTATTTCAAGACCAGTACTCTTTTTGCGCCTCCATAAACGCGCTGTACATGGCAATCTTGTAAGCGATACCAATTAAATCAAAGATGACTGCCAAGATCCAACAGACTGCAACCAATCCGGGATTTGTATTTCCATACATGGAACTGATGATACTGGCTAGGAACATTCTTGGAACGAATAGGAATCCAAGAATCGGTGGAACAGCCTGCGCTGGAATAAATCCATAATACAGGAGCATGAGCCGAGGCATCACAATCAAACCAATAACGAACATAACGCTGTGGTCAGACCAGAAGTCCATAATCAATCCTTTCTTTTCTGTTGTTTTAATTTGTTACCGTTTGCTAGACTATCATTGATATTTAAAAATGTACAGAGAGACAAATCAACCACCTTCGAACATGAGAGCTCGCCAGCTCCGGTTCGCTGGCGGTTTTTCTTTTACTTCTATTCCCTTTTGGATCATTTATTATGACGTGGGTGATAGTTTTTTTGTCCCCGAGCAGCCTTTGTCTTACGAGCAAGATTTCCAATAACGCCTCCTGGCACTCCACGAGCCGCGAGTTGCGCCGCTCGGCCTCCATGACCCAGTCTGTTGCTTTTACCTTGAAATGTTCCGGATTTCTTTATTTTTCCTTTTTTGATGGCGTACATATTGTGTAATAAGTTTTTATGATCCGCATAGAAAAACAGCTAGATGAGACTGGTGGGTTCTCATTCATTTAAAAGTCGGATTTATTCGCGTGCTTGCTCAATTTCAATCTCTTTGTTTCTATCTTCTTTTATATCCTCAGAATCAATTTCTTCACCCTTTGCAATGTAAAGTTGCGATTCATTGAATATGCCGGTTATATGCTTCATATATATTATTGAATTAGTTGTATGCTCATAATTCGACTTTACTTTTCTCAATTGGAATGCCGTTACAAATCGATAATTATTACTCAATACAGGTTCTGACTTCGCTCGACATGCGGAACCCGCAAAAAAACTTTCATCAACAAGAAAACCGATCCGCAGTTAAACGGATCGGTTCTTTGAGGCTACGACTGATTTTGTGTGTCTAAACATGCTTTCCAAATATCGCTTTCGGCGGCTTCAGTCGGAAATACGCGCATCGGATCTATCTTTGCGCTTACCTCCGGTGCATACGGCGCTTTTTCAACAAGCGGGGCGGGCACGACTTCTTTATCGGGACTTTCTGGACTCTTCTTATCAGATTTTTTATTCATAATCTGCCATAGCTGCCGTTCCAAACGAGAGAGCCTTACAGAAACCCACTGGCGGTTTTCCATTTATACAACTCCGAGCCATACAACTTCTAACTTCGCACAACAAACATTGCCGAATAAAAGTAGCCCTATGCGTTTTGCACAGGGCTAATTGGGCCAAGTTCATCATCATCTTTCTTGAGCGTTAGTCGTAATTGATTATCAGATTGCTGCCAGAAACGGCTAATTTTGTGATGGTCAGCGATGTGCTCGAGCTCACACGATAGAATTGCGCGCTTCCGGATTTTGAAACGGTTATGGCGCTCAGCGCATAATTGACGGATTGGCCGGGAACGATCGCGTATTGGCCATTGATCGTCGGCGACGACAGCAACGTGACGCCGTTCGTTATGACGTTCGGAGCCGTGACGGTGTTGGATTCCAAGGTGACTGCGGTCTGTGCAAAGAGCCTGCCATTCACTGATGTGCCGGTTCCAAGTGTGATCCCTGTTTTGGCCATTATTATTCCAGCAAAATGAGCCCCTGTTCCCAATGACACCACGCCGAAAGATTGCCAAAAGATGTTCTTGGCGAGCGCGCCACCGGTCAAAATGACTTTCTTGCCGTTAGCCAGGATGACTTTGCCCGCCACTTGGAAGATCCAGACATCGTCCGGACCGCCGCTCAAAGTGACATCGCTGCTTATCAGAACATCAGTGCCCCACTTGTACAGGCCGGGAACGAGTGTCAATCCGCCGATCTGTCCTGCACCTAGTTCAGTGAAGTCAGGCGTCGTCCTGCCAGCAGCATCGGCGTATGCAGTTTGCATGTCTCCGATAGCTGTCGTCAGATTTACCGGAGTCGGACTGGCATAATCAGGCGCATACAATTTTCCGGTGACTTGCGTCGATGTCGCAAACGCACTGCCTGCAACATGGATCACTGAAAACCCGGTTATCGCAGTCGAGTCGATGGGACTGACTCCGATGTCGCCTGTAATCGCGGACGGCGGCACAGTCGATACTCCTGATTTCGCTAGGATCGCATAATTGCCAGCCGTTCCGAGGTCCACAGCCAATTGTATAGCCGACGCGCTTTGAGGAAAAGCCATGATGCCTGCCAAGCCTGCAATGAGTCCGCCAAGACCAGCAATTGCTCTTTTGCTCCTGCTTTTACTTATGCTATTCATATATATTCTCTTTTCCTTTTATTTTTTGTTGCCTTGCTGTTTGTCAAAGTCGCTATGCGGATGCACGGCGTCGAACAGTTGTTTCTATAGATAAGCCGTTCAAAAGTCGCTCGCATTACATCTTTATGTCTTGATAACAATGTGCTGACGGCTGTGATATATTAAACTAATGATAAAAGGAAACTTCATCGGCGCAGCGATCGTTGCGATAATTTATACCGTCTATATTTTACGGCACCCCTTTGCGAAAAAATGGCAGATGGCATTGTCATTAGTGGTTCTCAATGCTTTGACTATCGTTCTCATGGCTTTTGCGTTTAAGTAGCCCCGAATGGGAACATAACCGTCCATGCAAAAAATCTCAACCCGAGTCTTTATATGGGCTTCGATTGCCTTCGGCATCGTCGGCCTTTGTCTCATCTTGTTCGGCGGCCCGAACGACAATGCTCCGGTGAATCAGTTCATCATGAGGCTCCTCATGACGTGCGTTTTTGTGATACTCCCATCCTTTGCGCTCAGCGTTGCGGGCAAATATCTGAAGTAAATATAGGCGCGGTATTCGTCTAGCTTCGGAGCACTTTTTTCTCCGTTAAACAGAATCGAGAAAATTCTCCAGAGCGTTCGCCACCTTCATCGTCGACGCTCCAAAATATCCCGTCGGGCTCGTCAGTCCCTCCGGATAGAGTATCTCCTCTTTGTGCGCTTCCTGGAACTTCATGAGAGCGGCCTTTGTTGCCGGACCGAAATAGCTCGTCTCGTGCCCAGGAGAGCCTGCTCCGCTCGGAGCGACGGCGAAGCCGTGCTTGTTCAAAAAGATCTGAAGCTGTTTGACCTGTGTGCTCGTTGCGCCCAATTTCAATGTTTCCGTAAAGACCGGCGATGACGTGGATGCCATCGCCTTTACCGGAGATTGAGGAGCAGCGATCGGCGTGCAGATGTAGCCTGCCGGGCAGCCGGGAACGACTGGCGTCGCTAGGATCGATATCCCGTTCTGTTTCGCGACTTGTTGCGCCTGTCCATAAAAGCCCATATTGATGAGATTGTTGATCTGGCTTTGGGCCGACGTGCCTCCTGGTGAGCCTCCGCTCGCCGGCGGGGCAATCACAGGACATGCGCCGGTGGTGACTGTCGCATCTGCCGGGTACGTGGATGTGCCTGCGCTATTCACGGCATAGGCGGCATAGTGATACACGGTATTGCAGGCGAGGGACGAGACGTTGGCGCCAAAGGCTCCGGGGTTGAACGTGCCGCTTTCCGTGGTGGTCGCTCCGTATGCGTTCGAGAGGCCATAGACGAATCCTCGGATGGTCGAAGAGGCACCGCCACCATTCGTTATAGATCCGTTCAAGGTGAAAGAGGACGATGTGACCGAGGTTGGAACAGAGGTCGTTACCGTGGGAGGGTTTATATAACTGAAGAGGGCGAGGTTGTTGTATACAAAGTTGTTCACATTGCCAAATGAGCCCCCTGCATAGAGCGTTGAACTATCAGGAGAAAGAGCCAAGGCGCTAACAGCACCAATGGCAGGATTGAAAGCCGGTTTCGCCGAGGCAGTAAAGGTGTCTATTGCCATCAGTCTGCTATAGGTAACGCCTCCTGTGGTGAAGGAAAAAGACCCTCCGGCATAGAGCGTGGAGTTGTTTGCGGAAAGGACGAGAGTATTTGCGCTATTATTCAGATTAAAGCTGAAAGACGGCGTTGCGGAGGCAGTGGATGTATTGATGGCGGCAAGATGATTATACGTAACGCCGCCTACGGTGGTGAAATTTCCTCCGGCATAGAGCGTCGATCCGTCAGAGGAGAGAGCGAGAGCGCTAATGATGCTGTTTGCATTTGGATTAAAAGCTGGCGTCGCAGAGGCAGTGGATGTATTGATGGCAGCGAGTCTGTTATAGGTGACGCCGCCTACGGTGGTGAAGCTTCCTCCGGTATAGAGGAGAGTGCCGTCAGAAGAAAGCGCCAAAGCGCTGACAATGTTGTTCACATTTGGATTAAAAGCCGGCGTCGCAGAGGCAGTGGATGTGTTGATGGCGGCAAGATGATTATACGTAACGCCGCCTACAGTGGTGAAGCTTCCTCCGGTATAGAGGAGAGCGCCGTCAGAAGAAAGGGTGAGGGCTTTGATCGCATTGTTAACATTCGGATTGAACGTCGTGCTAGCGGCTCCATTTGATGTGTTGATGGCGGCCAACCTGTTGTAAGCAACACCGCCCACAGTGGTGAAGCTCCCGCCTGCATAGAGCGTCGATCCGTCAGAGGAGAGGGTGAGGGCGCCTACTTGACCATTCATATTCGGATTGAAAGCCGAGTCTACAGTATTGTTGGATAAGATATGGGCAAGGTTGTTTCTAGGGATCATATTTATCAAGAAAGAATTGCCCCCGAGATACAATTGTGAACCATCGGAAGAAAGAGCCAGAGCATTGACAGTATTGGTCATATTCGGATTAAAAGCTGGCGTCGCAGAGGCAGTGGATGTATTGATGGCAGCGAGTCTGTTATAGGTGACGCCGCCTACGGTGGTGAAGCTTCCTCCGGTATAGAGGATGGTGCCATCAGAAGAAAGCGCCAGGGCGCTTATCTGACCATTCACATTTGGATTGAAGGTCGTGCTTGCGGCTCCATTTGATGTGTTGATAGCGGCAAGGTGATTATATGTCACACCGCCTACCGTGCTAAAGTTACCACCGATATAAAGGGTCGAGTTATCAGGTGAAAGCGCCAAGGCGTTTATAGGGCTGCCTACATTCGGATTGAAGGTCGTGCTGGCGGCTCCATTCGATGCGTTGATGGCGGCGAGATAATTGTAAGTAACGCCTGCTACCGTAGAAAAGCTTCCGCCTGCATAGAGCATCGATCCATTAGAAGAGAGTACCAGGGCGCTGACTGAATTGTTCATATTCGGATTGAACGTCGTGCTGGCGACTCCGTTCGAAGCATTTACGGCGGCAAGGAAATTATAGGCAACACCGCCTACAGTGGTGAAATTTCCTCCGGCATAGAGCGTCGAACCATCAGAGGAGAGCGCTAGGGCTACAACAGGATTGTTCATATTCGGATTGAACGTCGTGCTCGCCGTTCCGTTCGAGGTGTTGATGGCTACGAGATTATTGTAGGTGACGCCATTCACCGTGCTGAATTGACCGCCGACATACAATGTCGACCCATCGGGAGAAAGAGCCAGAGCGAAGACGCCAGGAATACTGCCGCTAAAATTCGGATCGAAATTTGGATCTACCGTGTTATTGGACAAAATATGGACCACGTCGTTTCTCACAACTGAACCGACTTGGTTGATCGTACCGCCGATATACCACCCTCCTGATCTATCAGAAACAATGGCATACACTGTTCCATTGACCGAAGGATATGACAATATCGCTCCCGTAGAAGTAGCAACGCTTACAGTGCCGCCGATAGCAGTGCCTACATTAGAAAAGGTGCCACCTATGTATATGCCCGAGCTCGTGGCTATGACTGCGGTCACCGTGCCATCCGTGCCGAGCGTGCCGCTGTTCGGTATGGACGAGAATTCGGCATGAGCGCTCGTTGGACCGGCGAAAAAAAGAGAAACAAACAGCACAAAAAGAGCTGATGACGGAATAAAGTGCTTTTTCATTGCGTTCAATTGTAACATATAGTTGACAACTATTTACAAATTTTTCATCATTACACAATAATTATTTGATTCGTCACGATAATTCAGCAGAAAATCAGTGTTGATCCCCGGTTCGCCAGCTGTTTCCCTTTTACTATTCTTCTTTTCTCGATGAAATAATTCCCTGTCTGCCCCGTCATCCATTTGGGGCAAGAAATGCACAATCATGACGGTCTTCCATGGAGACTGGTAAAAATCAACACAACCGAAAGAAAGGACGTTCATGACAAAAACGATCGGCTGCGAACGATGCGGACTCACCGTAAATCCGTTCGAAGCAAAGGAATGCCGCAATGTCGATGCCGCTACAGGGATCACGGAGGTTCTTTACATCTGCGATTCATGTCTCAGCGAATTCATCCGCGAGCACTATTTGGGCAAGAAGGCGATCGCCAAGGCGCCTTCGATCAAGCCCATCGAAGACCGCTCCCAAAGGCCGACGCGCTTTTGGAAGGGTCAAGTCAAATGGGGATAAGTGCCCGGTTCATCCGGTGCGACCGCATCAAGCCGCTTCACCACGAAAGTGCTGAAGCGGCCTTTTTTACTAGAATCGTTGGCATATATCCAAGCAAGCGCATATTCAGCCATGGTACGGCGGGTAAGTTCAACAAGTAAGTGCAACACTCCATGCTTCTAATGGAGACTGCCAATTGAGCCGTTTTCTCGGTCTCGAATTGATTTCATTCTCGACAAAACGTATCGTCTCATCGGGTATCATATCGAA
>Ga0265338_10000968_pt1 | contig 48322 bp, 53 predicted proteins | sample 42126metaG_FD_193579 | JGI IMG/M metagenome (GOLD analysis project Ga0265338, IMG submission 193579) | Rhizosphere microbial communities from Carex aquatilis grown in University of Washington, Seatle, WA, United States - 4-21-26 metaG | ecosystem: Host-associated > Plants > Roots > Rhizosphere...
TCGCCTGCGGGGTGCTGCCGATGATCGTTTCCAGCGATGGCGCGCCGTCGACGAAGCGCACCTGTGCGTTGCCGCCCGAAGACGGAATCGACGATGACGGCGACGAGTAGGTCGAACCGCCGCAGCCTGCCGCGACCGGCAGCCACGCGAGCACAACAAAAAGCCGAAAGGGATAAAAAGTCATTCCAACTTTCCGAAAAACGAAGGGCCGTAACGCGCGCCGCGTTACGTGCGGCGCGCGTTACTAACCGGTACGAACGAGAATTACTGGAGGCAGGCCGGCTGACTACTACCCTGCCCGTTGAGGGCGTTGATCACGGCAGTGTGAAGGTTGTTGGAGACCACTCCGTACTCAAGTTTAGTAGCGATCTTATTAGCCGCCGCAGAGTTCAGGAATTTTATCAGCGCGATCTTATCGGTAACGTGCACGCCGTTGTTCTGACCGTAGAATAGGGCGAAGTTCAAGAGCACGATCGGATAAGATCCGGCGGGCGGAGTTGCGTATTTACTGGGATCAATGTAGAGGATACACCAGGGCGTGCTTGTTCCGAGCGGCTGCTCGTCGCTACCCTCGCCATAGGTGATATCGGAGGCAGTTAGCGAGCCGAACGTTTTCGTGAGAGCCTTTTTGCTGAGCGGATCGATGAACCACGGCTTTTTCTTCTTGAAGCCGCTTTGCAGCCACGCTTGCGAGACTTTCGGATTTGCGGGTTTGACCGTGCTGCCGGAGAGGTAGCCGGTGGCCCACGGCGTGGACTGAATGGCGGCGAGAATTCCCGGTTCGCCTGTCTCTCCGATGAAGTTCACATTCGGGTCGCTCGACGAGCCCGGTCCCGGCCAGGTCTGATTCACGCCGAACGACCAGGCAGCCGTGTGACTGGGACTCTCGTAGGGCGGAGCGTTAAACGGCTTTTGCCATGCGGCGTTGCACGCCGTATTGAGATGGTAGGTGTAGTTATAGGTCAATCCGGCGCTGTCGGCACGGAAGTAGAAGATAATTGTCTCGGAGTTGCCGCCTGTGACGGACTTCCCGTTGTCGGCGGTAATCGCGGGGTCGTTCCAATCGCTAATCGTACCGTTGGCAATCGCGCAGTACGTCCAGGTCGACAGCTTGATAACTTTGGTCTGAGCCTTAAAGTCTTGCGGACGGAACGGGTAGACGATCGAGTTGCCCATCTGCGGCCACTCGAAGGGTTCGCCCCAGTTCGTGCCGCTGGACGGTTCGCGAACGGACTTATAAAGGCCATATTCGGTGGACGTCAGTGCGACGTTCGAAACGGTGAAATCCAACGGATCCTGTCGGCCGCCAAAGCCCGTGGGCGATGCGCCGAGCGGCGCACATGGGCCCGTCGGCGGAAATCCGGAATCGCCGCTACCGTAGAAGGCTTTTCGGCCGTCGCCGCTGCTGGTCTCGCAATAGTAAATCGTGCCTTGCGTTGGGGCTGCGTAAAAGAGCGAGCCCTGCGCCGGTGGCGATTGCGCCTGATTGTAGTCGCCGACGGGCTGATTCCCTAGCGTGTAGCCGTAGAACGGCGGATCGGCACCGCCGGCGTGAAGATCTTGTGGCCCGTTATCGTTCGGACCGAAGCGGCCGCGGTGGTGAACGGCGGTCGGTGCGCCTGAGGCCGGGGTAAGTCCCGAAACCCCGCTCGCTCCGTTGCCATTGCAGGCGCTGAGCAGAAGCGCTGGGAGTGCTGCCAAGGCAAACCTTGCCAAGGTCTTGTTCATAACCATCATCCTTCATCGAGCGTGTGTGCATCAATAGGAGGGATGGGAGGGGAGAAGTCGCACCGGGGCGCGTGCCGCACCGGGTACCGACCGAGTTTTGGCCCGACCGGAAAGTGAAGTAACGACGACGGCGATCGGCGCGTCGAGCTGGGTAGACGAACCGGTGATTTGCAACGTCGGCTGCACCGTACCGCTTCCACCAGCAGCGAAGGCGTCGACCGCATTATTGAAATCGTCGGCGACGAAGAGCGACGTGCCGTAGAGCGTTATCGCCGGGAAGAACGGCACAAGCGGATTGCGGGTAGAGATGCAGGTGGGATCTGCAGTGAAGACGCCACCCAGAGTCAGGACGCGAAGCGGCGGGACATCCGTGATGCCGCCGTTCGCTCCCGAGGCAAAAACGTTGACGCGTGCCTGACATGAGGTCGAACTGCCGCTGCCCTGCGTCACAGTGTTGCCCATCGCGATTTCCTCGCTGTCGTCGATCGCAACGTTGGTGGTTTGAGCCGGCGTTAGGCCGGTCGTCGAATCCCACGGAATCGTGCGCGCCGCGTTGGCGCTCGGGTTCCCGCTGTCGTCAGCGACGTTTGTGAAGAGCCCGTACGACGGGCCGAGCGACGTGTGCAGAAGGCCATTCACGTAGAAGTTTCCGGAACCGTCGAGCGCGAGACCGGTGGGACCGGAATAGGAAATCGTCGGCGAGGCAAAGGCCCACCCGTGAACCGGTGTGGCTCCCCCCGAGGCGCCCGCTGCATAAATGAGCACCGCATCGTTGCCGTCGTTTCCGTCGACGTTCGTGGCGCCGTACGTTACCAGATCTCCACTAGGATCGAACGCGACGTAGAGCGGGAAGAGCAACGTCTTCGAAGTCTTGTCCTGCGTGATGACGGCGCTGGGCGGCGTGCTGCCGCTCGCATCGGGCGCGTAGATCGCGATCTCGTTCTTCGCGTCGGGAAGTCCGCTCGACGGCGCAAAACCGAACTGATTGTCGAAATACCCGACAAAGAGGTTGCCGGACGAATCGACGGCGATGCTGCGTGCGTAGAGCTTCTTGTCGAGCGTCAGCGTACGCACCGGTGCTGCGTTTCCGCTCGCCTTTCCGTCGTATTCGGTAACCGTCGCGCCTTGGCCGTCGGCGGCGCCGAGATTGAGCGCATAAATGGTGCCGATTGGCGGCGGCGGCTGTTTGCCGGTCAGCGTGAAGCGCGCGTCCGCTCCGATCGAGCTTGGGCCGTCGACTGCCGCAGCGACGGTAATCGACGACGCATCTTGGTTGCCGTCGTAGCGCAGCGATATATTCGACGTGGGCTTAGCAATGGAGAGCGTCGCACCGAACCGGCTACCGGCGTGAAGCGTATAGGCTTTCTTTGCATCGCCTTCGACCGATAGCACGATGGGGGAAGCAAAGTCGCTGGGGCCGACGATTTGCGCGCCGCTCGCATCGTATGCGGATAATGCGACCGAGGCCGACGTTTCTTTCCCGCGCTTCGATCGATGCGGCACGACTGCGAGCCTCATCGAATCGATAACGCCGCCCAGTGAGAGCGAGAGCTTATTGCTGACCTCGACTCCGCCGCCGTTCGAGCCGATCTGTGCCTCGACCGTTCCCGCCGACAGGACCGAGCCGGTCAGGTTGCTGCCGGCGTAGGTGGTTACGGCAAAAACATCGTGGCCGGGCGATCCCGAAGCGCTGCCCGTGCAGACCAAGTCACCCGATTCCGTAGAGCAGTTACGCGCCCCGTGCGACGTCTCGATAGTCGTCGCGTTGACGCCGCTGACGGCGCTACCGTCGACTGAGGATAATGCAATAGCTAACGACGCGGTGTTCTTAGAAACGTATCCGGGTCGGAACTTGGGGCTCTTGCCGGCGTTGGGTACGGTGACTTTTATGTGGACGTTAACCAGCTTTGTGCCCGGGGGCGATCCGCCGCCGCCCGAGCCGACGACAGGCCCATCGGGCGTACCGAGGCCGCCGCAGCCGGAGAAGGCGCACAATGCGAACCCTGCGGCGACATACGTCACCGTCCGACGTTTGAAGAGGCGAATCATTGCCGCGCGCTGAGCGTCGGCTCCGCCGCGTCGTGCAGCGTTAATAATATTTGCCCTGCGGCCGTTTCGCTCATTGCGCGAATCTCGGGCACCGCCGTCGCTTCGAATCGCGAGCCCCGCACGAGTGGCCCCACAATCCAAAGATCGGGGGCCACTCTTCCCGCTACGTCCACTGCGTTCAAGTGTTGCGTGACCCGGAGCCCGAGTCTGTTGGCAGAGGACGAGATAACGCCGCGCTCGAGCAACGCTCCCAGGAACGGATCGCGCGCCATTTCTGCGGCGCGGCCTAGGCCGGCGCAGTTGAAGATCCACTGCGGTGCGATGCTTACGGTCGAACCGTCTCGCAATGCCACAGCGACGTTCTCGCCGTCGGTCCCGAGGCGGCCGGCGAAGGTCGTAAGCCGTCCGTCGTTTTCGTAGGCGAGTCGAACTTGGTGAACTTGCTGCGGCGCGCGATGACGGTGGCGTTCCCAGGGCCCGCGTAAATGACGTTCGAAGCGGCGCTGCTCGACGGCCGGCACTCGGCGCCAAAGCACTTCGGATTCCGGCCGTAGCGCGTCGAGGACGGCTTGCCAGTCAAAACCGCGCGCCGCCGCTTCCTCGACGTGGCGGCGAAAACTCCGCAGCAAACTGCCGGCGCTCCGCGTGTCGAGCGCCGGGACGACGTCGTAGGGCGCACCGTCGTCGTGAACTTGGGGAAACCGACCGTGTCGCGAAACCACGTAGACGCGGCCCTGATGGTCGGCGGTTTGGAGCGCCACGAGCACGTCGAGTGCGGTCAATCCCGACCCGATGATAAGAACGTCGCCCGCCACGCGACGATAATCGAATCGCCAAGGGTCGCGGACGTAACCGGCACGGCGCCGGATTTCAATCGGAAGGAAGTCGTCGTTCGGCGGCAGATTCCCGGTTGCCAGCACGAGGCGTCGCGCACGCAAACGCAGCGCTGAGGAAGTCTCAATCGTGAAGCCGCCGTCGGCGGCTCGCGCAACGAGCGCGGCCTTTTCGCGAATGTGCGTGAATCGCGGTCGCCGAAACGCACGCTCCGCGGCCTCACCCACGTATTCGCCGTAGAGCGCCCGCGAGACGAAATCAGAGGGCCCTCCGCGCGATCCGAGCCAATCGACGAAGTGGCTTGGATCGTCGGGAACGAGGCTCATCATGTGGGCGCGGGTGTTGAGCAGATGCTCGCGGTGCGCGGTTCCGTAGGCAGCGCCTCGCCCAAGCGTACCCGCCTCGAACAGCGAAAGCGAAAAGTTACTCGGCGCATTCTCGGCGAGTTGCACAGCAATGGCGCAACCGCTGAACCCGCCGCCGATTACGGCGACGTCGACGTAGGTCATGGCTAAGAGGCTACCGCGTCTAAGGAGAGTATCTCGTCGTAGGTACCGATGGCGGTCTCGCACCGCCGTGACAACTCGTCGTAGACCAAGAACTGCTGCAAAGGTCCGCTGTAGACGTGAAGCGAGATAGCCGGTGCTCCCAAACTCGCACCCACTCGATGCAAGTCGAACTGCCCCGCGCGTGAGTCAATTTCGCTACGCAGGAGCTTTCGCGATTCGCGAGGCTCAATGTGAGCGTACCCGGGAGTCTCCCCCGAGTCGAGCCGGACGTAATCCTCGACCTCAAGACAACCTTCCAAAACGGTCATCCAACATAGCTGACCACCGTGGTCGTGGATCGCGGAAATGGAGCCGGGAGCCCAGTTGAGGAGGAGCACCTCAAACCGGGCATCCCGATAGACACACGTCCTGGTATAAGCGCTAGGCCGCGCCGGCAAACGGCGGCGAGCGGCCGGCCAAAGGGACGCGGCGCCCCCCAGCAGGCCGCTTACGATCTCGCCACCGCCCTCGAAAGCATGGGCACTCCGAAGGCCGTCCACCAATGCGTAGAGCAATCGAGCAACCTCAAAAGATGACTAAAGTTAATTTATGAGGCCATCTTCCCCACGGAATAGCCCTTCCCTCCCAGTAGGGACCAGCCGCAGAAAAGATGACCGGCGTCACCTTTACGGCCAGTGGCCTGTCTCCTCCTTCGAGGGCCTAGTTCGAGATTACGTCGCGGGTTTCCAGCGCAGATCCGGCTGGCGCGCCGCCCGCGTTTCGTCGACGCGGCCGACGACGGTCGTTACTGGAGCGTCGAAGAGCGGCTGCGGATCACGCTCTGCCTGCGCCACGATTGCACGCAACGCCTCGACGAAATCGTCGAGCGTCTCCTTGGATTCGGTCTCGGTGGGTTCGATCATCAAACACTCGGGGACGATCAGCGGGAAGTAGATCGTCGGCGCCATGAAGCCGTAGTCGAGCAAGGCTTTCGCCACATCGAGCGCGCGCACGCCGCGCTCCTTCTTTAGGGTTTGCGCCGACGCGACGAACTCGTGCCGGCAAAGCTCCGGGTAGGGCGTCTCCAAAAACTCGGCAACTTTGACGCGAAGATAGTTCGCGTTGAGTACGGCCAGCTGCGACACTCGTTTGAGTCCCTCGGCGCCATTGGCGTAGAGATAAGCGAGCGCGCGCGCCGCATGCGCGAAGTTCGACCAGAAGGATCGCATTGGGCCGATCGATTTGGGCCTGTCGAAGTCGAGGCGAAACGCATCACCCTCCCGCACGACCACCGGGGTCGGCAAGTAGTCGACGAGATGCGGCGCGACGCCCAGCGGACCGTGTCCGGCGCCGCCGCCGCCGTGCGGAATCGTAAACGTCTTATGTGTGTTGAGATGCATGAGATCGAAGCCCATGTCACCCGGGCGCGCGTAGCCCATGATCGCGTTGGCGTTGGCGCCGTCGTAGTACATAAGCCCGCCGGCTTGGTGTACGGCGGCCGCTATCTCGGCAATCTCCTCTTCGAAGAGCCCGAGGGTATTCGGATTGGTCATCATGCAGACCGCGGTATCGGGGCCGAGCACCTTGCGAATCTCCTCAACGCTAACCCGCCCGCGCGGATTGCTCGGCAAAGAAATCACTTTAAAGCCGCACATCGCCGCGGAGGCGGGATTCGTGCCGTGCGCGGTGTCGGGAACGATGACCTTATCCCGCTGCGACTCGCCGCGCTCTTTAAAATACTTCTTGGCAATGAGCAGCGCACCGAGTTCGGCGTGCGCGCCGGCCGAGGGATTGAGCGAAAACGCGGCCATGCCGAAGAGCGAGCTCAGCGAACGTTCGAGCTCGTACATTATCTGCAGCGCGCCCTGCGCCAATTCGTCCGGCGCGAACGGATGCAGTTCCGCGAACTCGCGGCGCGCGACGATCGCGTCGTTGACGCGCGGATTGTACTTCATCGTGCACGAGCCTAGCGGATAGAATCCCAGGTCGATCCCAAACGTCCGATGCGAAAGACGCGTGTAATGCCGAACGACGTCCATCTCGCTGTTGTCCGGCAATGGCAGCTCGTCGCGCAGCACCGACTTCGGAAGATAAGTTTCCAGCGGCTGACCGGCCTCCAGATAACGATTGGCGCGGCCCTTCTGACCGGTTTCGAAGATCAGCCGTATGCCGGCCTTTCCTTTGGGGCGCTCAAACGGCTGCGGGGACATTGAGCACCTCCTCGAGAGCGCCGGCAAGCGCGTCGATATCGCCCGTGGTCGTCAGCTCGGTCGCAGTCATCAGAATGCAATGGTCGAGCTCGGGATAAAAACGTCCGAGAGCCACGCCGCCTAAGATTCCTCGTTCTTGTAAGGCGGTCAGCACGGTGCCGGCCGGACGGCCGACGTCGGCAACGAACTCATTGAAGAACGGTGTCGCATACTTGATCGCGACGCCGCGCACGTTGGCAACCGCGCTGGCAAGCTCGCGCGAGCGCGCCAAGTTCAGCGCGGCGGCATCGCGCAATCCGGTTTCACCCATCAGCGCGAGATAGATCGTCGCGATCAGCGCGCAGTGCGCCTGGTTGGTGCAGATATTTGAGGTCGCGCGCTCTCGTCGGATGTGCTGCTCGCGGGCCTGTAGCGTCAGCACGTAGGCGGTGCGTCCGGCACTATCGACCGTTTTTCCGACGAGCCGTCCGGGAATGCGCCGCATGTGCTCCTGGGTCGAGGCAATAAATCCGGCGTACGGACCGCCATAGGCGACGGGAACGCCAAAGCTTTGCGCTTCGCCGGCAACGATCTGTGCGCCCCACGACGAGGGCGGCGCCAGTGCGGCAAGCGAGAGTGCTTCGGCGACGACGGCAATCGGGATTGTGCGGCTAGCTTTCATTGCTTCCATCGCGCCCGCGGCCGGCGTATCGACGTTACCGAAGAAGTTCGGCGACTGCAGGGCGACGGCTGCGTATTCGCTGCCCGCGACCGCCGTCGCCAATGCGTTGAGATCGGTCACCCCGTCTTCGGTGAACGGGATCTCGTCGATGACGACGTCGAGACCGTCGCAGTACGTGCGCAGAACGGCGCGATAATTGGGATGCACGGCACGCGAGACGAGAATCTTGTGACGTCCGGTCGCGCCCAGCGCCATGATCGCCGCTTCGGCAAGGGCCGTCGCGCCATCGTAAACCGATGCGTTGGAAATCTCCATCCCGGTGAGCAGGCAGATGTAAGTCTGCCATTCATAAATCGCCTGCAGATAACCCTGAGAAACCTCGGCTTGATACGGCGTGTAGGCGGTTAAAAACTCGCCGCGCATGACCAGCGCGGCGATTGCCGGCGGAGCGTAGTGCCGGTAGGCCCCCGCGCCGAGGAAAGAACGGCAGCTCGCCGCCGTATTTGCGTCCGCGAATCCGGCAAAGCGGCGCTGAATCTGGTATTCGGGAAGCGCCGGAACGACCTCGAGCTTGCCCTTGAGCGCCACGGCCTCGGGAACGCGCAGCAATTCGTCGAGCGACCCGACGCCGACGGCGGCCAGCATCGCCTCGATATCGGCCTGGGTGTGCGGAGCGTACATTACTCGGCGGCGATCTTCTCGTAATCGGCAGGCGAGAGAAGAACGCCGGTCTCGGCCGGATCGGAGGGCTTGACTCTCAGCAGCCACCCGGCGCCGTAGGGTTCGCGGTTTACGGCGGCGGGGTCGGCATCGAGCGCCTCATTGACTTCCACGACCTCGCCGGAGATCGGCGTGTAGAGATCGGAAACGGCTTTGACCGACTCGATCACGCCGACGTTACCGAACTGTTTGATCGTCGAGCCGACTTTCGGAAGCTCGACGTAAACGATATCCCCCAGCGCATTCTGAGCGTAGTCGGTGACGCCGATCGTCGCCGTATCGCCTTCGATCTTCACCCACTCGTGTTCTTTGCTGTAGAGCAGATCCTGCGGCTGCGCCACCTCTTCTCCTTTTTCGATTACTTCGGGCGTTTATAGAACGGCAGCGGCACGACGGTCGCTTCGTGCCGCGCGCCGCGAATCTCGACTTCGAGATGCGAGCCTTCGGCGGCGGCCTCTTTTGAAACCAGCGCCGTGGCGATGTTCTTGTTCCCAACCGACGGTGCGATCGAACCGCTGCGCACCGTTCCGCTGATTCGGCCACCGAACCACACCGGATAATCTTCGCGCGCGGGCGCCCGTCCCGCCATGACGAGTCCGACGATCCGCTGGTAGTTATCGATGGCGAGCTGCCGTTCGAGCGCCTCTTTTCCGACGAACTCGGGCTTGTTCAATTTAATCGCCCAGTTCAGCCCTGCCTGGAGGGGTGTGATTTGTTCGGTAAGCTCGTGACCGTAGAGCGGCATGCCGGCTTCGAGTCGCAGCACGTCGCGCGCGCCCAAACCGCAAGGTTCCAAGCCCTCGTCGCGATGCGCGGCGAGCAGCGCGCTCCAAATTGCCGGCGCCTGATCTCCGGCAACGAAGATCTCAAAGCCGTCTTCGCCGGTGTAGCCGGTGCGCGCAACGATCGCCGGAACGCCGTTCACCCGCGTATCGGCGCAGAAATAATAGCGCATCGAGCCCAGGTCAATATCGGCGTGGGGCTGCAGCATCTCGACCGACTTGGGCCCTTGAATCGCGATGAGCGCGTAACGCTCGTGGCGGTTTTCGATCTCCACGCCCGCATCCGGAAGATGGGATTGAAGATGCGCCCACATTTTATCGGCGTTTGAAGCATTGACGACCAGCAGCCAACCCTGCTCCAAGCGATAGAATATCGTGTCGTCGTGCGTACCGCCGGCGTCGTTACAGAAGATGTTGTAACGGGCTTGCATCGGCTTCATGGTGCCCACGGCATTGATCGTGAGCGTATCGGCCCACGGTGCCACCATCTCGCCGGTTAGCCAGAACTGCCCCATATGCGAGAGATCGAAGAGCCCGGCACGGTGCCGAACCGCGTCGTGCTCCTTGAGGATGCTGGAGTATTGAACGGGCATTTCGAAACCGCCGAACGGCACCATACGCGCGCCGGCGCGGGCATGCTCGTCGTGCAGGGCCGTGCGTTTGGTCGAAGACGTCAAGCCGGCGAACCCGATCCCGCCGATTTCTTCGGCTTCTCCGTAGGATAGCTGTTGAGGAAATCGAGGGTGGCGTGGGCGACGATTTCGGTGCCGCTGCGCACGTAGACCTCGCCATAAACGATGCGCCGGCCACCGCGCAGGACGCGCGCCTCGGCGACCAGATCGTGTGGCGGACCTGCGGGTGCGAGAAAGTTGCACTGCAGAGCAATCGTGGTGGTGTCCTGGTCGCGCCCGTAAATCGAGGCGAGCGCCACGTAGAAGACCGTATCGCAGAGGCTCACGATTGCACCGCCGTGCACAGCGCCGGTGCCGTTGGTGATTTCAGAACGGTACGGCATGCGCATCACGGCTTTGCCGTGCTCGACGCTTTCGAGCTTGAGATCGAGGAGCGCGACGAAGTTGCTCTTCTCCTTCTCCCAGGCGTGAGGCGCGTGCGAAAAGTCAATGCTCATATGAGTCGCCCTTTCCGGTCAAAACGTATCCCCGCCTGCCGCCAGCATCCGGCGCAGATACAGCGGCAGCGAGAAGAGCCGCCGGTGCGTTTCGGAATCGTAAAAAAAGCTCTCGCCGCTTAGGCCCGTGCAATACTCGTCGATGGCTGCTCGATCGAGATGCGCGAGATCCACGCGATCGCTGCACGCCAGGAAAGCCCAGTCCGTGTCGAACGCCGGAACGTGCGTATAGAACGACGCGACGTTCGCGTAGTGCCGGCGCAGCGTTCGCGCCATCTTGCAGTGCAGGCTCGCGTTGTGCACGCCCGCGGTACTTGCCTGCAGTACGTAGACGCCACCGTCACCCAAGCGCGATTTGATGAGGCCAAAGACTTCGGTATTGAACAGCGGATTGCTCGGCGAATCCTCCAACGGTTCGGTGAGATCGGAGATGATGGTGCCGAAAACCCGTTCGTTGTTTCGCATATACGCCAGCGCGTCTCCGACGACGACGTCGGCACGAGCGTCCTCAAATGCGCCGCCGGACCATTCCGGCAAATATTTTTTCGAAAGCTCGATGACGGCGGCGTCGATGTCGACCATAGTCGCGCGTGTGACGCTGGGGCATCGCAACACCTCGCGCAGCGTCGCGCCCTCGCCGCCGCCGATAATGAGGACCTCGCGCCGGTCCTTCGCGCCCGCAAGCGCCGGATGCACCAGGGCCTCGTGGTAGATCCGCTCGTCCGTCTGAGCGCTCTGCGTATCGCCATCGAGCACCAGCATCTTTCCGAAAACCGGCGAACCGATCACCGCGATCTGTTGAAAGTCGGAGCGCCCCGAATAGAACACCTGGTCGATAGCGTGATGATGCTGTTCGGCCGGTGAGAACTCTTCGACGTACCATTGCCAGCGCTCGGTCTTGGGCATGCCGAGCCTAGATTGGCGGGGGAAATGAAGAACCCCGCCAGAGGCGGGGTTCTCGTAGCAACGGTGACCTTTTAGTAGCAGTTAACCGCGAAGTAGAGCGCGTTCCCTTTGGGCGGCAACACGAAGCCGTTCGGCGCGTTGTACTGCTGGATCGTAACGGTGTTCCCTTTGATCGGAAAACCTTGACCCGGAAGCGGCGTCCACTTCCCGCTGCCGTAGATTGCCGCGTTGCAGCTTCTGCCGGGAAGTCCCTTAGAATCGGTGATAATATACTTGAAGATCGGGGTGCCGGCGTGCGTCTTGGGCTTGATGACTTCAGACGTCTGATTGTTGGCGGCGGCGTAGAGAACTACTTTGCCTTTGCCGTTGTACTTGAGAAAGCTCTTGCCTTTAGACTTCGTGATGTCGCCGTTACCGATCGCATCGGAAACGTAGACTTTGGCCTGAGTCTTCACGGTATTCCAGCCTAGGGAGCCCTTAACCGAGATGCTGTTATAAGTTCCCAGTGAAAAGCTGCCGCCGGTGGGCTTCAGAGTGAAGCTGCCGCACGCGCCCTTAAAGATCCAATTGTATTGCGGCGGACTCGTCGCGCACGTCGTCAGATCGGGCGACATCGAATCGCCGGCATCGGGACTGGCCGCGGTTTGCGCGTCTTCTTCCGCGCCGGCTCGCGCGTCGTCTTGCGCCCCGGCCTTACCGGCGGTCTGCGCGTCGGGCATGGCTTGCGAAACTGGTGCAGCCTCGGGCTGCGAGACGGTTGGGGAATACGACGGCGTCATGCCGTTGTTCGAGCAGGACGCCAACGCAACCGCAATCGCTGCGAGCAACCCGGTTCGAAGAGTGGATAGGCGCATGAAAGTCGTGTTTACCTCGATGAGAGTGCTTAGAAAATTACTCCGACAGAATTGGACGGCGAACGCGGCGCGCCTGCCGAATTGGCGCGCTCGCAAAGATGATAATTGCTGACGATGGCGGTTAAGGAAAGGTTTGCCGGCTATGCAGTAAGCACGCGCACGTCGTGGTTACCCGTCAATACGTGCGTGAATTCGCCGTCGCTCTTCTCGATGCCGCGCTTAAGCTCGGTCGCTAGAACGCTAGTCGCGCCGAGCGTCTGAGCGGCATACTCGCAAGCGAGCCAGGGGTCGGTATGGTCGCCGCACGTGTAAAAGTCCATCGCAGCGTAGCCCTTCTCGGGCCAAGTATGGATCGAGAGGTGCGACTCGGCCAGAATGACCGTGCCGGAGACACCCTCCGGCTCAAAACGATGGAAAGCGCTCTCCATAATAGTAGCGCGGGCGGCCTTCGCGGCGGCGATCATCATAGCCGCGATGCCGTTAATATCGGAAAGCAACGAGGGGCGACAGCCCGAGAGCTCGCACACGATGTGCCGGCCGAGTGCCTTCAATTTCTTCTAGGTCTCCTTGACCCTTGAGGAATCCCACCTCCGGACTTCGTCGGCTGGCGGCTGCAGTGCAGCCCCTTCCCCCGACCTATCGGCGAGCTCGTGCCGGCGCTTTTAGCGGTGCGCGGGCGGCTCGCCGCGATGGCGCGTAAGGGCGCGCCCTCCCCAGAACCGTGGTCCCAGTCGAAAAGAGACCGGGGGGTATCATACCCCCTGGACCCCCTGCTGTAAAGAGCTTGGCGGGAACGCCCTCTTTTAGGGAAAACTAAGCTCGCACTTTACTATCTTGACTATATCCGTCCCCGGGGGTACGCTCAGTTACGCCATGGCAGTAAACGTTCAAGCCGCCGTCTCACCCTCCGACCTCATCGAGGAGTATCGGCACGGCTTTCATGACCCCGAAAATTACGTCTTTAAGTCGGATAAGGGCCTGACCCGCGAAATCGTAGAGCGGATCAGTGAAATGAAGCAGGAGCCCGCTTGGATGCGTGACTTCCGCCTCAAGGGCTACCAGCTCTTCCTTGAAAAGCCCATGCCGACATGGGGCGACACCGCGCGGCTCAGCGAGATCGACTTTGGCGACATTCATTATTTCGTCAAGTCGACCGATCAGACGGAGCGCTCGTGGGACGACGTGCCCGAGGACATCAAGCGCACCTTCGACCGGCTCGGCATCCCCGAAGCCGAGCGCAAGTTCTTATCCGGCGTTTCGGCACAGTACGAATCCGAAGTCGTCTATCACAGCACGAGCAAGGCGCTGGACGAACAGGGCGTGCTCTTCTGCGACATGGACACTGCGGTAAAGCAGTACCCCGAGATCGTCCAGAAATATTTAGCAACGGTCATCCCGGCCGCCGACAACAAGTTTTCGGCCCTTAACTCGGCAGTCTGGTCGGGTGGATCGTTCATTTACGTGCCGCCGGGCGTCGAAGTGGCGATGCCGTTGCAAGCCTACTTCCGGATCAACGCCGAGAATATGGGCCAGTTCGAGCGTACGCTCATCATCGCCGACAAGGGCGCCAAGGTCCATTACATCGAGGGATGCACCGCCCCGAAGTTTTCGACTTCGTCGCTGCATTCGGCGGTGGTCGAACTGGTAGCGCTCGAAGGGGCACGCATTCGATATACCACGATTCAGAACTGGTATCGCAACATCTTTAACCTCGTCACCAAGCGCGCCTTCGCGCACGCCAACGCCACGGTCGAATGGGTCGACGGCAATATCGGCTCGCGGTTGACGATGAAGTACCCTTCCATTTATTTGATGGGTGAGGGGGCACGCGGCGAGATTCTCTCGATGGCCTTTGCCGGCGAGGGACAGCATCAAGACGCTGGCGCGAAAGTCATTCACGTTGCGCCGCGCACTACGTCGGTAGTAACCAATAAGAGCGTCAGCGCGCACGGCGGTAAGACGACCTATCGCGGCCTCGTCGAAGTGCACGCCGGTGCGGTCGGCGCTAAGACGCGCGTCCGTTGCGATGCGCTCATCATGGACGAGGAGTCGTCGAGCGACACCAAACCGACGATGAAGATCCACGAGCAGCGCTCGACGGTAGAGCACGAAGCCAGCGTCAGTAAGATCGGTGAGGAGCAGCTCTTCTACGCGATGAGCCGCGGCCTGAGCGAAGCGGACGCGACGGCGATGATCGTCAACGGCTTCTTCGACTTCTTCGTCAAGGAACTGCCGATGGAGTATGCCATCGAGCTCAATCGCCTCGTAAAGATGGAAATGGAAGGCGCCGTAGGCTAAGCGGCATGCGACGTTCCGTCGCTAAGAGCCGCTGCTCTTACCTTTTACCGAGCGGATGAAGGTAGTGGCCGAGTTCCCTTTTTGATCCGTGACTCGGATCTGCTCGGTATCGAGCTTATCGCACGTGGTTCCTTGAGGAACGACCGTCCACGCTCCGCCCGTACTGACCGGCGTCTGCACGACCCAACAGTCACCTTTGATCGTGTCGGCTGTGAACTGCCCGGTATAGCCGTCTTCAACCGCAAAGAGCGTGAACGACTTCGTGATCGGCACAGGGGCCGGACTGGAGCTGGTGCCGTTCGGATTGAGCACGATCACGTTAGGGTCAAAGTCGCTGTGCGTGCAGCCTGTGAAGGCCACCGCAAGCCCGGCTAGGAGTAACAGGCGCAATATCTTGGTAGGTAGTTGTAGGCTCGTTTTATTTCCTGCGCCGACGCTCGCGAGCCAGGTTAACGATTCCCTGGTTATTTCGCGCGGCTGACCACCGTGCCCAACGGCACGTACAGTCCACCAATTTTTTTCACCGGCGAGCCCCCGCCCGGATAATGCCAAACGCCGACGTCGGAGCCGTAGGTGTCGGGACCCACTACCTTCTTGCCGTCAATCCAGAACTGAAAGACTTCCGTCGCGCCGCCCAACGTCGTCGACCCCATCTTGGTCCCTTGCGTTCCGTTGAAGCTGAACTGATAGATGGTGTTGTTCGATTGATCGCCGATGGCGACGTACTTTCCGTCCCACTGAACGGCGCCGGCGCTTTGGATCGGCTGGTCGAGCGTTAGGTCCACGAGTTTGCTGCCGCCCTTGGGAAGCTCTGCAAAGGCCGACGCGCTCCCCGCCGTAGTACCGGAGATGTAGAGGTTGCCCTGCGCGTCGTAACCGCATAGCAGCATTTGATTCATGTTCGAGTCGGTGTAGTTACCGCGCGGCCGTCCCCTAGCGTGGCGATAGATGACGACGTTCCCTTGTCCGCTGCTGCTGGCTGAGAAGTTAGTAACGGCGAGATCGCCGGTCAGCGGATTGACCGAACAGCCGATCGGGAAGAAGCCCGGATCCTTGAGCGTCGCAATCGGCGCGCTTCCGCCATGCGCGTATTCGACGATATTGCTGCCGCCGGTGTTGGAAATAAACACGTTGCCTTGTGCGTCCGCGCACTCGCCCGCGGGATCGGTAAAGCCCGCCAGCGTTTGTTTTAGCTTGCCTTTGGGATACGAGAAGACGTACACGTCACTGGTTACCGTATCCGTGACGTAGAGGAGCGCGCCGCCGCCGGCCGCTGGAGCCGAGGCAGCTGCACTCTGCGGCAACAGACCCGGCCCGCTGCTCGGCGCGGCGCCGCTGCATCCCGCCAACGCGGCAGCCGCAAATATGATGCAAAGTCCGTAGCCGGTAAAACGCACACGCTTCATGCAACCTTCCGTTCCATCGCCGGCTTGGGCCGACCTTGAGAAGGATTGCAATTTACGATACTTTGTGATACAAAGCAATTACACTTTGTCTTGCAAAGCCCTTGGGGTGGCGGAAAGAAGTAGATGAGACACGGCAGCATGGAGCTGGAGCGCGCTATCTCCGACCTCGAAGAGGTGCGGGATCGCCTTGCCGCCGTTCAACGTTTCGAAGGGTATTCCGCGCCGGCGGCCGTTGCCAGCGGACTTGCCGCGATCGCCGCCGGCTTCATACAACTGCAGCTCGAACCGTTTCCCAAGGCAAGCGATGCTTTCCATCGCTACGTCGAGATTTGGATGATCTGTCTCGCCGTCGGCCTGGCGCTGAACTACGGCGCGGTCGCAATTTGGGCGCTGCAAAATCGCCGCCCCGGCGCGGTGAGCCGTTTTCGCTCGGCGGCGCGATCGATCGCTCCCAGCGTCGTGCTCGGCGGCCTTCTGACGGCGGCGCTCATCACGCACTCGATGTACGCGCTGCTTCCCGGCGCGTGGTTTGCGCTTTATTCGATCGGTCTCTTCGCCTCGCGAGGTGCAATCCCGGATTCCGCCATGGCAGTTACACTTGCCTTTGCAGTGCTCGCTGGGCTCTTTTTGATTTCGCCCCTGCAAAACGTGGCGTTGGAGTGGTGGGTGATGCCGTTGGGTTTCGGTGCCGGACAGATCGCGATCGGCTGGCTCGTCTGGCGGGAGCGCGGAGCATGAGCGACGCGCGGGAAGCGCCCTTCTCCTATCCAGGCTTAGAGCGTATCTTTCACGAGCGCGGCCGGCTGGCGATCTGCACGTGTCTGATCGCGCATCCGAAAGGCCTGAGCTTCACCGAGCTGCAGGGGGCGTGCGATCTCTCCGACGGCAATCTGAACCGGCACGTTCACGCGCTAGCCGAACTCGGCATCGTAACGACCGAGAAACTGCGCGGTTCGGGACGGCCGCAGACGGTTTACCGGATCACCAAGCGGGGCCGGCAGCGATTTCTCGCCTACATCGACGAGCTCGAAAGCGTGGTACGCGACGTTCACGAGCGTTCGCGCGAAGCGGCCGCTGCAGCGAGGCTGGCGACGACGTGATCCCGCAACATATCGCGATTATCATGGACGGCAATCGCCGTTGGGCCGCCGAACGCGGCCTGCCCGTTGCCTGCGGTTACCGCCGCGGCGTGACCGCGCTCCGGCGCACGCTGCTTGCGGCGCGCGCGGCCGGCGTGCGCGTGGTAACGGCCTACGCGTTTTCGGAAGAGAACTGGAACCGTCCCAACGGTGAGATCGGCATCCTGATGCGGCTCTGCGCGCATGCCGCACGGCACGAGCTGCGCCGCTTGGCAAAAGAAGGCTTCCGCGTGCGTCTCTGCGGACGAACCGAACGCCTCCCGGCCGCAACGCTGCGCGCTCTGCAAAGCCTCGTCGACGAAACCGCGAGTAACGACGGCGTCGTGCTCAATCTCGCAATCGACTACGGTGGACGGCGCGAAATCGGCGACGCCGTTCGGGCGCTGATTGACGAAGTTCGCGCCGGACGGCGCGAGGCCGCTTCGATCGACGAACGCGCGCTGGCGAGCCGGCTCTACACTGCCGGCCTTCCCGATCCCGATCTCATCGTACGCGCCGGCGGCGAACTTCGGCTCTCCAACTTTCTTCTGTTTCAGTCGGCCTACGCCGAGTTTTGGGCGACGCCGACGTACTGGCCGGATTTCGACGAAAGCCATTTGCACGCGGCGCTCGACGACTTCGCCGCGCGCCAGCGCCGCTACGGAACGTAGCTTACTTACAGAGAAAACCGTGGGTGTTGCCCAGCGCGTCGGCGTAATCTCCGACGATCTCGCCTTTGGCGTTGATGCCTCGCGACTCGGTCGCGATGGCGTCGGGGATGTCGAGGGATTGCCACTGCGGAGCGCTGGTTGGATTCGTCACCAATAAACCGTGCGTGGCGTTGTAAGAGTCCACGTAAGAGCCGGCGATTCGATCGCCGGGTGCGATTCCAAAGAACCATGTATTGACGGAATCCGGATAAGATAGCTCGGTGTAAACGTGTCGTTGGTAAAGAAAGCCCCGCACCGCACCGTCCGAGCCGGCAAAGAAACCGGCGATCGCTCCAGGATCGTCAATTGCCGTAGCCTCTGCACTGATCGCTCCGGGCGGCTGAAGGCCGGTAAATCGTTCCGACGCTATGCCTAACCCGAATGGAACGGCGGCGCCATGGCGGTTCAAGTAAAAGCCGACTACGACGCCGCGGCGATTTACGCCCAGAATCTCGGTTACGGGATCATTATCTCTGCCTTTGCCGTCCCTCACAAGTGTCCAAACGTTTTTGATTTTAATAAACCCCCAAATGCCTTTGATTTGCCCCGGATTCGTGACATATCCGACCATGACGCGCTTATCGAGGAAACCGGTAATCGTCGTGTGTTGGGTTCCGGGGTAACTGCCGAGATAGCGATAGTCTTTCGGGCGGTATGGAGGCCGCGCCAAATAGGATCCGTGATCGTAGCCGAGTACGAAGCCGTGGCTATTAATCGCGATGAGCTCGTCTTGGCCGGAATACTTCGGGTCGTCGAGCCTGCGGCAATTCGTCGTCGACATCGGAGAAGCGCCGGAGCTAAGGGTCGGCGCCTGCGTGAGCCGCGAGATGATTGGTGAGGAGGAGTACGGACCAGCGCAGGCGCCCAGCATCCAAGCTAATGCCGGCCCGATCAATAAGGGGCCGGCGCTTCGCTGGACGATGCCGTTCACGCCAGCCATTATGCCACGAGCCGCCGCGTTGAGGCGTCAACGCGGCGAGGACGTTGAGTTAGAATGTTGGGCGCCTCCGCCAGGTCATGCGCGAGAGCGGCAGAACCGGCGACTACGGTATGGCGATTGGTTCGTGGCTCCAAAGGCTTTGGCAGCCTGTCGATAACGGCGCGCGCTCGCGAGCAATCGTCATCCTCGGCATGCACCGCAGCGGTACGAGCGCGATAACGCGCGGCGTCGCGGCGCTCGGCGTCTTTCTCGGTAACGACTTTCTCGACGCTCAGCCGGAAAATCCAACCGGCTATTGGGAAGACAAGGGTATCGTCGATCTCAACGAGCGCGTCCTCAAGCGTCTGGGGCTAACGTGGGATGCCGTCGGGCCGGTCGAACTCGCGCTGCTCGAGTCAAATGCAATGCGCAAACTCCGCAGCACTGCGGCCGCGTATATCCGCCGTGCTTTCTGCCGCAACTCCCTGTGGGGCTTCAAGGATCCGCGCACGATGCGCGTCCTTCCGTTCTGGCTCGAGGTTTTCGCGGCGTGCGCCGTCGACGACGCCTATCTTCTCGTTATCCGCAATCCGATGAGCGTCGCCAAGTCACTCTTCGCGCGCCAGCAGATGCCGCTGGACACGGCGCTGCAACTCTGGCTCGCCTACAGCATCCCCTTCTTCGACCGTACCGCCGGCAAGGCGACGATGGTTGTCGATTACGACCGCTTCATGATGGAGCCGCGCGCCGAGCTGGAGCGCATCGCCAAGGGCCTTGGGGTCGCTGCGGGTGAGAAAGCGCTTGCGCGGGAAATCGACCGCTTCACCAACGAGTTCCTCGACGAAAACCTCCGCCACACGGTCTTTTCCGTCGAGGACATCGACGTCTCGACGTCCGCCGGACGAATGGCGCGCGACGCGTACGCTCTTCTCTTCGATCTTGCCTGCGACGTCAAACGCCCTGACGCCGCATTCTGGTCGCAGTGGCAGAGCCTCGCGCAACGCTATACAAGTAACATTGCCGGAGGCGGAGAACGCACCGAACATGGCTAGGCATCTCGCTGCGAAGGTTTCGGAGATAGCGCCGGGCACGACCCGGCGCGTAGTCGTTGACTCGACCGGAATCCTTCTCTGTAACGTCGGTGGAAAAATCTATGCGATCGAGGACGTCTGCACCCACGACGGCGGACCGCTCGACCAGGGCGATCTCGAAGGAGAAAGCATCGTCTGTCCGCGGCACGGCGCGACCTTCGACGTTCGCACCGGGGACGCGCTCACGCTGCCGGCGGTCGTTCCGGTGATGACCTTCGAAGCGGAAGTCGAAGGCGACGACATCTACGTGGAGGCGTGACCGCTTGTAGATGAGGCTTTTCCTGCGAGCCGGCACGATCGTGGTCGCACTTCTGGCGATCGTGGTACTCGTTTATGCAATCAACGCGGCTCTCGGAATGCGAGCGCACGCGCGTTACACCGGGACGATCTCGGGGCTGCGGCTGCACGCCCCGGTTTCGATTCTGCGCGACGATCGCGGCGTGCCGCACATCCTCGCCGGCAACGACGGAGATCTCTTCTTTGCTCAGGGTTACGTCGAAGGCTCTGACCGCCTCTTCCAAATGGACCTGCTGCGCCGCTTCATCCGCGGCGAGCTCGCCGAAGTCTTTGGCGGCGCGGCGCTGCGGACCGACGAAGAGCAGCGCGCCATTCCGATTCGCGCCATCGTGGCGGCGCAGTGGAGGCATCTCGATCTGCCGACCCGCCGCATCTTGGGCGAGTTCAGCGACGGCGTCAACGCCGCGATGCGGCGCGAACCGTTGCCGGTCGAGTTTCGTCTGCTCGGCTATAAGCCGCGGGCGTGGACGCCGGAGGACTCGCTTGCGGTTGGAATGGCCGAGGTTCTGGATCTCATTGACGACTGGGACGCTATCGCGCCTCGCGACGCCGCCTATCGTCGTGGCGGCTTGTCGCTACTGCGGGAACGCTTTCCGCTCACCGATCCGTGCTACGACGCGCCGGTCACCGCCGGTTTAGCCGGGATGGCCCCAGGCCACCGCTGTAATCGTTGGCGGTTAAATACGCTGGTGAGCGAGCTGTCGGACACGCGCGCACCGATCGGAAGCAACGAGTGGGCGGTGGGCGCAAACTTAACGGCGCACAAGCGTTCGCTCCTGGCCAACGATCCGCATTTGGGACTCGGTATTCCCGGCGTTTGGTATTTAATTGACTTACACTCGCCGGGGTATCGCGTTGCCGGCGTGACGCTGCCGGGATTGCCGTCGGTCGTCTTAGGGCACAACGAACGTGTTGCATGGGGCGCGACGGCCGGCACGGTGACCTCACTCTCGGTTTTCAAGCCGCCCGTGCATTTGGACGAAGCCGGTTGGCAGAACGAGCCGATCGGCGTGCGTTTTGGCCGCACGATAACTAAGCGCTTCTACCGCACGAAGCGCGAGTTCGGCGTTACCACGAAGGACGGAGAGTTCGTGCTGATCCGGTGGGTTGCGTACGAGCATCCCAGCTCCCCGGCGACGACCTTCCTCGCGCTCGATCGCGCCGCATCGACCGATGCGGCGATTGCCGTCCTCGGCAAACTACCGCAGCCCTCGCTCAACTTCGCGCTCGCCGATACCGCTGGACGCGCCGCTTACGTATTGGCCGGAGCGATTCCCAACGATCCCGTGCGAGCCCGCTGGTTTCACCCGGCCACCGACTTGGCGCGCGATTATCCGCCGATTCCATTCGCCGCACTGCCGAAGGTCCGGCCGTCGCGAAACGCGATCGTCTGGACCGCCAACAACAAGATGTACGACTCGCATTACCCGCTGCACCTCAGCCCACAGTTTGCGCCGCCGTACCGTGCCTACCGGATCGCGCAGCTCCTGCGTAGGGGACACGCTTATGACATCGCTGCGTTTGCGCGAATGCAGATGGACGTGCTCTCGCTGCCCGAGCGCGAGCTGGCACGTACGCTCGCGCCCACTGTAAGTCGTAACGACCCCGCGCTGGCGCAGTTGCTGACCGGCTGGGGCGGCGAGATGGACGGTGCGTCGACAACGGGGACGGTCGTGGAAGCGGCGCGCTTACGTCTTACCGACCATCATAACGGACGAATGCCGACGCTCTTAGAGACGGCTCACTCGCTCGGCAATCCGTGGGCGAAGTCCACGCCGGCAGCGGCCGTGCCGTGGCAAGTGGCCGGGGCGGTACCGGTGCTCAACTCGCTTTCGAAGCTCGGCGTCAACTTTCTCGACGGCGTCACCCTCCCCGGTAACGGCGACGCGTTCACGCTGCACGTACAGACGCCCGGGTACGCGCAGAGTTTTCGCGCGGTATGGGACGTAGGTGATTGGGATTCCGGCGGCATCACGCTGCCGCAAGGCGAATCGGGCGAGCCCGGATCGGGACACTACACCGATCAGGCCGCGGCGTGGATCGCGGGACGGCTGTGGCCGCTGCCTTTCAGCGATGGCGGCGTACAGCGGACCGCCGTATCGCGTGAAACGCTCTTGCCGTAAGTCCCTAACTTCCGGAACTTAGCTAATCTTTTGGGTTAACGCTGACGGTCACGCCGTCGATCTGACGCTCGGGAGGAATGAAGCCGCTGAGACGCCGGATCTCCTCGCCGCCCTGCGGATACTTCCACATGCCGATCACCTTGGGGCGTTTATTTCCCGGCCCAGTCGGAACGATTAGCGCCTTCCCTTGAATCCACGACTGCGACGAGCGCCCGCCGACGCCGGTGAGCTGCGTGGCGCTCACGATCTTACCCCTCGAGCGGGAAAGCTTCAGCCGATAAATTTTCGGTTGGAAACGCGTCTCGACGGTCATGTAGGTGCCGTCCCACTGAATCTGTCCGGCAGCGGCGATGTTCTCCCGAAAGGTTATGTTGGTAAACGATTGCGCGCCGGCCGGCAGCTCGGAAATCATGAACTTTCCGTTCTTGTCGTAGCCGTCGACGTAGAGGTTGCCGGCCGCATCGTAGCCGCAATAGAGCATCGAGTGCAGCTTTGAATCATGAAAGGTTTGCGGCGGTGCTTGGGAATTCTGCCGGTAAACGGCGATGGAGTCGCCGCAACCGGAGAGACAAAACACGACCGCGGCGAAGTTCTGCGTCGTCGGATCGACGGCGCAAGAATAGACCGAGCCGGGCGCTTTATAGATTGCGACCGGAGTCGTTCCGCCATGCGGGAACTCGAAGATGGCGCTCACCCGGGTCAGGAAAACGTCGCCCTTGGCATCGGAACACATTCCGAACGAACCTATTGGGATGCTCCCCAGCAGCTTGCCGCCGGGATATTTGAAGATGTACGTTTCCTTGTCGCCGCCGACGTAAAGGAGACTGACCCTCCACCCGTTCGAAGAAATCGAGGAACCTTGCGCGGTCGAGGCAACCGATTGATGCGGCGAAAGCGAGACTGCCGGCATCGCGCAGCCGGAGAGCAGCACGCCGGCGGCAAGAGCGGCGAGCGTACGGCGGCCTAACTGCAAAACTCCAAGACCTCCTTTTCGAAGCGGCGGCGACGATGGTTTTCGGTGAGCGGCCCTGGCTTTCATTTGAAAAGGGCGCGTCGCCGCAGCGACGCGCCCTTTAAACCACCGGCTTTTCCGGTGAATTCGGATCAGCCGTTTACGGGACGAAGTTCTTTCCGTCGACGGCGCTATATGCGAGTGAGATACCGTTGCTCGAATTGAGCACCGCTTGAACGGTACCGCCCGGGTACGATAGGACGGTAACCTCTCCGGTACCCGCATCGGCCACATAGGCCTGCTTATTCTTCTTATTGATCGTGACGTGGAACGGATCGGTCCATCCCGATCCCAGCGTGCTGCTCACTGAGGTGTACGGCGGGGGAATAATATCGACGGCCAGGGCAAGCTGATCGCAGATTACGATGTTGCCTTTCTTGTCGATGACCATGCCGCCGACCCACTGCAAGGGAACGCTGAGGTTCGTTCCGTTGCATCCGCTAAGACCACCGGCGTACTCGGTGATGATGCCGATGCTGAAGTTCGTCCATGCAACGAATACGTTGCCGTGCTTGTCGACGGCAACGCCTTCGCCGTAGCCGCCTGGATAGCAGGTTGCCACCGGCGTGTTGCTCTGTTGGTTGAACTCCGTCACGAAGTTGCCGTTGAAGTCGGCTGCGAAAACGTGGCCTTTCTTATCCGTGGTCACGGCGACCGGATCGGTTATGCCGCTGCTGTACGTATAGATAAGATTTCCGGCCTTGTTGTACTCCGTGATGTACGGACCGCCGTAATTGGCAACGTAAATGTTGCCTTTCTTGTCGACCCAGTTACCATCGGGCCCATTGATGCTGGCGCTGATGCTGCCGCTGTAGGTCCAGCTGTTGTTGGCCAGCACGTCGACCACGTTAAGGCCGGCGTCGTCAACGTAGAGGCTGTTTGCACCGCCCCCGAGCACCTTAACGCCGTGCGACGTCTGACGGGCGTGCGCCATACCAATGAACTTGGTCGCAATGCCCGATGCAGCGATTCCCGTGCGAACGTGGCTTAAGCTGTTGACGCCGCCGGGGATCGTCGACATTGTTCCTTGTGAACCGCCCGAACAGGCCGCGAGCAGCGCGACCGCTCCAACGGAGAATATGCCTAAACTTCTTCTCACTGAAATAAGTCCTCCGAGCTAAAGCAGAGTGTTTTAAAACAGGAGTGGAACCGTGGACACCCCGGCGGTTAAGCCGGGACGGGCCCGTTCGCCACGCGCGAGGCGCCTCCTTGCTATGAAGAACAAAGCAGAAGTCGGCTCGGCCGCCACGAAATTTCCACTCCATGACAACGCTACGGCCCCTTCGCGTTGAAACTGCTCCCCAGTACGCACAGCTAGGCGAGCTATTGATTGCTTACGAGGCAGACTTGCCGAGCGATTTGCGGCATAACGAAGATTTGACTGGAGAAGCCCTCGATTCTGCGTACGGCGGACGAAGCGCGGCCTTCTTGGTCGAGGTGGACGACCGAGTAGCAGGCTGCGTTGCCGTCGGCGAGATCGACCTGGAGACGGCAGTGCTCAAACGGCTCTTCGTTCGGGCGCGCTATCGAGGGGTTGGGGCCGCGCGCGCGCTTGTTGAGACCGCTCTCGCTTTCGTGCGCGACCGCGGATACCGCCGCGTTGTGTTGGACACGGAGAAAGAGCGCTTGCGGCCGGCGTACGAACTCTATCGCTCCTTCGGATTCGAAGAGTGCGCCGCATATGGTGAGGTGGACTACCGGTTTCCCACCTTCATGGAGCTGCGGCTGGCGCCGAAGCAACTAGCCGACGATCGGATTTGAACCGATAACCTATCGCTTACGAAGCGATTGCTCTACCGTTGAGCTACGTCGGCGCAAGCTCTTGACTCCGGGCCGCCGCTCTTTCCACGAGCCCGGTGCGGGCCCTTCCCCGGTAAGGCTTGTTTTTGAGCCGCCTTTGATGGCGTACGGGGTGCCGGAGCGCCATCATTAACGTTACCATGAAACGCCTCGTGCCGCTCGCCCTTTTCCTTGCTTTGGCCGCCCCCGGAACGGCTCGCGCCGATAAGGCTGCGACCTTCCACGGGCCTACCAACGCGTCGGAGAACGCCTTCGTCAGCGCCATCGCCGCAGATCTCACCTCGCGCTACCCAACGGCAGCCGACGCGCAGAAAGCTGGATATTTTCGCTATACCACCGAGGACGAAACGGGCGCCATCAGTTACGCGAATCTGCAATGGCAATCGGCGGACGTTCGCCACCCCAGCCAGCTGTGGTACGACAAGAACGGTCAGCTCCTCGGCGCCGATTACTCGATCCTCGTTAGCCGCAGTCCGTCGCGTCCGCAACTTTGGGGCGTCAATCCCGGGCGTTGGGTCGAGTTCGACGGACATATGCATTGGGTAACCAAAGATCCCGCAACGGGTGCGTTAACGTACGATCAGTGGGCGTGGGATAAGGCATTCGTCGCTGCCGGCGGCAATCCGGATCATCCTAGCGCCGCGACGCTCGTCGCGATGAAGAAAGTCGACGAAACCGGAAATGTGGTTACGGTCTTTCACTTCCCTGCGGTGTGGGATCTCATCGTTTGGGTGAAAGCCAACCCCAACGGTGCCTTTGCCGACAAGAATCCGCTAGTACAGCCTTAGCCCGCCTCGGTATCGTGAAAGGTCCCGCGCTTGGCGCTCGCGTCGAGCTCGAGATCGTCGAGGAAATAGTAGACGATCTTTCGGTCGTCGAAGCCGACCTTCGCCAGCGAGCGCCCATTGATATCGACGACCTCGTGCACGTGGCCGGTCTTGCCGGCGTACGCGTAGTTCACCTCGGTATAGTTGGGATCGTCCGGCTTGGGGCGGGGCGTTGCCTTGACGCCGCGCAGCGGCGTCTGATGCCTATGCATGGCTGCGAGGTTCGACGCATCGGCTTGCGAAGCATCGCTCATGATCATCGAGTATCGAGGCAAGCGGCCAAAGATCGCTTCGTCGACCTTCGTAGCCCCGACCGCCGTGCTGATCGGCGACGTCGAAGTCGGCGAGGAGTCGAGCATTTGGTTCGGCACGGTGTTGCGCGGCGACAACGGTCCGATTCGCATTGGCGCCCGGACCTCGATTCAAGATAACGCGGTCGTCCACGTCAGCGAGGGCGGTCAAACCATCGTCGGCGACGACGTAACCGTCGGACATTGCGCCGTTATGGAAGACTGCAACATCGAGCGGCACGCATTGATTGGAAGCAACGCGACGCTGCTCAACGGATGCAGCGTCGGAGAAGGCGCGTTGATCGCGGCCGGCAGCGTCGTAGGGGAGAAGGTTGCCATTCCGGCGCGGGTCGTGGCAGCCGGCGCGCCCGCCACCGTAAAAAAAGCACTCGAAGGTCAGGCGGCAACGTGGATTGAGGTTGCCGCCGATGAGTACGTCAAGCTCTCGCGCTTCTATCTCGCGCAAAGCATCGGAACGCCCGAGGATCACGAAGTTACGATCTAGACGCCGCGGATCGTTGCGTAAAGCAACACGCCGTTTAGCGATAGTATAGCGGCCGCCGCAGTCGCGGCCAGCGCAGTCGTCCAGGGTCCGTTTACCAGCGGCCCCATCGTCTCCCGGCGCGAACCAAGCCAAACCAGCGCGATCACCGGCACCGGCAAAACGAAGCTCAGCACGACCTGGCTCAGCACCAGGGTCTGCGTGACGTTGGCGCCGATCGCGACGACGATTACGGCGGGCAGCATCGTAACGAGACGCCGCACCCACAGCGGCACCGAAAAACCAATGAAGCTTTGCATGATGACTTGGCCGGCCATCGTGCCGACGACCGAGCTGGAAATTCCCGAGGCCAGAAGAGCGATTAAAAAGATCACCGCTGCGAGGTTGCCGAGTAGCGGCGTCAGCGTGCGATAGGCGGTGGCAATATCTGCGACCGCAGCGTGGCCCGTAGTGTTAAAGACGGCGGCCGACATATACATCATCGCAAGATTGACGACGCCGGCAATAGCGAGCGCGACCACGACGTCGGCATACGCGAATCGCACGAGCCGGCCTCGGTACTCCTCGCGCTCTGGAACGATACGGTCTTGCGTAAGGGCGGAATGCAGGTAGATCGCGTGCGGCATTACCGTCGCGCCGACAATTCCCACGGCCAGAAACAGGCTCGAGGAGCCGCCGATCCACGGCACGACGGAATGATAGAGAATTTGATTCCACTGCGGTCGGGAGATCAGCGTTTCGACGACGTAGCAGACGGCGATCACGCCGACCAGCGACCCGATGAGCACTTCCATCGTTCGAAATCCGTAACGATGGAGCGCCAGGATCACGTAGGTAACGACGCCGGTAATCAGTGCTCCAACGATCATCGGAATGTGAAAGAGGAGGTAGAGCGCCACGATGGCTCCCAGAAACTCCGCCAAGTCGGTGGCCATCGCGCCGAGCTCGGCGACGATCCACATCGCCAGGGCGAGAGGTTTTGAGGTGTTCTCTCGCGAGAGTTCGGCGAGATTCTTTCCGGTGGCAATACCGAGTTTAGCCGAGAGTCCCTGAAAGAGCATCGCCATGAGATTGGCCAATACCACCACCCAAAGAAGGCGATAGCCAAAGCGCGCCCCTCCGGCGATGTTGGTTGCGAAGTTTCCCGGGTCCATGTAAGCGACCGATGCAACGAATGCCGGGCCGGCGAAGGGCAGCAGCGCCGCGATTCCGCGTCGTTTACCGGCGAGCGCTTCGTGGGCGGCGGCGACGACGCGAGGACTGCCGCTGCCTACTCCAAAGCTACGTTGCAACGCGCACCATCGCCGCGTGCTTGCGGCGCAGCGTAACGCGGCGCTTTCCGCAACGAACGATCACACGCGCGGCGTCGGAATCTTCGACCCGCAGCAGCAATCCCGGCAGAACGCCCGCCGCAGCAAAGAGCGCGACCGCGTCGTCGTCGCGATCGTCGAGACTTTCGACTCGCGCGCTCGCTCCGGCGCATAAGCTCGCCAGCGTGGTTTGCGGCTTACTCTTCGGCAGCGTGTCGCCGTAAGGAATCGGGTGCCCGTGCGGATCGCAAGCCGGGCGGCGCAGCAGCGTAGCAATGCGCCAGGCGACGTCGTCGGAGATGGCGTGCTCGATGCGCTCCGCCTCGGCGTGCACGCGCTCGAGCGGTACGCGCAGCGTGGTGTGGAGGAACGTTTCCAAAAGGCGATGTCGCCGAATCATCGCAACGGCCAGCTTTCGTCCGCGCCTCGTCAGGCGCAGGGGTTCGGCAGCGGCACCGCGTTCGAGCAACCCATCGCTCTCGAGCAGCCGCTTTGCCTTGCTTACCGAGACGCGGCTCACCGCGAGATAACGCGCCACCGCGGCAGCGCGCACCGGCTCGCCGCTACCCATTTGGTAGATCGCTTTGACGTAATCTTCTCGCGCCCGCGTGGGCGAGCGGTCGCCTCCAATGGCGAGCAGCTCGGCTTTGTTAGCCATGGGTAACGCAAACCATGGTTAACAGCTTATCGCGCCCCCAGGCAGTTTACCCTTTTTGACGCGCGCCGCGGGAAAGGCTGTCTACGGGGGTGGGAAGTGGGATTCGTCGCCGTAAGGTAAGTAGAGCGTGAACTCGCGCTGGAAGCGGAGTTTGACCGTTCCCGTGGGGCCGTTGCGGTGCTTGGCGATGATGAACTCGGTGAGGTCGGGCTCCGGACACTCCGAATTGTAGTAGCCATCGCGATAGAGGAAAGCGACGACGTCGGCTTCCTGCTCTAAGCTTCCGCTGTCGCGCAAGTCGGCAAGCATCGGGCGCTTCTCGCTGCGGAGTTCGACGCCGCGATTGAGCTGCGCGCAGGCGACGATCGGAACGCCGAGGTCTTTGGCCGTCATCTTGAGCGTACGGCAGATATCGGAAAGCTCTTCGTTGCGATTGGCGCCGCGTGAAAGCACGCCGGGCCGCACGAGTTGGAGGTAGTCGATGAAGATCGCAGCCAACCCCACCGTGGATTTCAGCCGGCGGCAGCGGCTGCGGACGTCGCTGATGGTTAATGCTCCGACATCGTCGAGGTAAATCGGCAGGTCGTTGAGCGTCCCCATCGCTCGTGAGATATCTTCCCACTGATGCGGCTGGATGTTTCCGCGGCGCATGTGATTCATCGAGATGCGCGCTTCGGCGCAGATCAACCGCTGGATCAACTCGTTGTTCGACATTTCCAACGAGAAGAATGCGATGGGCCCGCATTGTTCGCGCGCCGCCGCCACCGCCATGTTGAGCGCGAACGACGTCTTGCCCATGCCCGGGCGTGCCGCCACGATAATGAAGTTGCCGGGCTGGAATCCGGTCGTCATCGCATCGATGTCGCGGAAACCGGCGGTGAGACCGGTGCGGTCGCCGCGCATGTGAAAGAGCCGGTCGATGTGATCGAAGGCGTCTTTCATCAATCGGTTCACCGGCATAAACTCGGTGATGCCGCGACGCTCGCCGATCGTGTAGACCAGCTGCTCGGAACGGTCGAGGGCGCCGAGCACGTCCTGCTCGCCCTCGTAGCCGAGCTGCGTGATCTCGCTGCCGGCATGGATGAGCGAACGGAGCACGGCCTTCTCGTGGACGATCGTCGCGTAGTAGCGCGCCGAACCCGCGGTCTGAACCGTGTCCATCAAGGCGCCGATGTAGGAAAGCCCACCGACGCGCTCGAGCACGTTGCGTCGGCGCAGTTCTTCGGAGACCGAGATCTTGTCGAGCGGCTCGCCGCGCTCGAAGAGATCGATCAGTACGGTGAAGATCGTCTCGTGGACGTGCGCGTAGAAGTCGCCCGGACGAACGATTTCGCCGACGGCAGCCATCATCTCGCGATCGACCAGCACCGAGCCGATTACCGCCATCTCGGCCTCAATATTATTGGGCGGAATGCGGTCGATCGACGAGCTTAGCGGCTGAACGGTCATGAGGCTCGAGCGCCTGTGCGGCGGGTCGCCGGTGAAGGCCTTGTGGGTCGCTTGTGCATAGCGACGAAATTCTGCGAATGAAGTGTGCCACACGTGGTGGCACTCTGCTTAGGCGGCGATGCTAGCGACGGCGGGGGCGCGGAAGATCGTCGAGCACTTGCTCTACTCTCGAAACGGCGATGACGCCGAGCCCCGCTGGAGCGGCTTCAGCCTCGCGCGCATTCTCTTTGGGGACGATCGCGCAACGCATTCCGGACTGACGGGCAGCGAACAGCTTTTCGACGATGCCGCCGACGGCACGAACTTTGCCGGCGATTGAAAGCTCGCCGGTTACGGCGACGTCTTGCGGCAGCGGCGTCTTGGTGACCGCCGAGTAGAGTGCGAGAAAGATCCCGAGTCCCGCCGAGGGCCCGTCGATGTTTCCGCCGCCGACGACGTTAATGTGCAGATCGTAATCGGCGACGTCCTTTCCCGTCACCGAACGCAGCACGCTTGCGGCGTTGAAGACGGAATCTTTGGCCATCGAACCGGCCGTTTCGTTGAAGCGAATCGTTCCCTTACCCTTTTGCGAGGCGGGAAACGCGCGCGCTTCGATCTCGATGATGCTGCCCATATGGTGGAGCACGCCGAGTCCGAAGCTCTTGCCGATCTCGTTCCTGGCCCGTCCTTTGACTAGGGTGTGGCGGACGAGGCGGCTCGTCTGCACGACGTGGCGCACGTCGTCCTCGAGAATCGGAGGACGCTTGAGGCGCTCGGCGTGTTTCCCCGGATGGAGACGGTAAAGTGCTTGGCCGTAGGCGTCGGCAACAATTTGCACCGCCTTACGCCCTTCGATCGTATACGAAGCAATCAGCTGCGCGACGCGCCGCGTCGCCCGCGCGCCGAGACGCTTGACTGCTCCCTGCACGATCGAGAGTATCTGAGTCTCGGTCAAGGGGGCGAAGAAGATCTCAGCGCAGCGCGAGCGGATCGCCGGATCGATCTCCTCAGGCTCGCGCGTCGTCGCGCCGATCAAAATGAAGTCGGCCGGCGCGCCTTCGCGGAAAAGCCGTTTAACGTACTCCGGGACGTTCGGCGCGCTCTCGTCGTAGTACGACGACTCGAACGTGACCCGCCGATCCTCCAAAACTTTAAGCAACCGCGACTGCAGCGCCGCATCCATTTCGCCGATCTCGTCGATGAAGAGCACGCCGCCGTGCGCGCGGGAGACCAGACCGAGCTTGGGCTCGGGAACTCCGGCCTCGGCGAACTCCCGCCGGCTTCCTTGATAGATCGGGTCGTGGACGCTGCCCAGTAATGGATTGGTCGTCTCGCGCGGATCCCATCGCAGCGTCGTCCCGCTGGCCTCGACGAACGGCGCGTCCTTGGCGAACGGCGCGTGCGGCCGCGCCTTGGCCACTTCGAGCGCAAGTCGCGCCACGGTCGTCTTCCCGACGCCCGGCGGTCCGTAGAGAATGGCGTGCTGCGGATATGGCGAGCTGATCTTGGCGAGCAGGGCGCGGATCGCGGCCTCTTGACCGACGACGTCGTGCAGCGTCTGCGGTCGAAGCTGTGCCAACGCCGATGCGGCCAGCGTGCGTCCTGAAAGCGTCTGCAACTCTTCGAGTTTGGCTTGCGTCGCCGGGGTCTCGGGGCCGCCGGTTTCGCGTAGCGCCTCGAGCTTGAGGTCCTTAACGTACTCCTGATGGCGCTCGGTCATCTTCTCGTTGACGCGACGATCGATCGATTCTTCGGCGTGGCGCTGCGCGAGGACGTCGGCCATCGCCTCTTCGATCTCGGCCAGCACCTTGCGTTGCTGCGCGCGCGTCGTCACCCGTTCGCGCGTCGGATCTTCGAAGACCAAGCGTTGCAGTCCACAGAGCCGGTCGGGCAGGTTCTGCGAACGCATCAACTTGAGCGCGCTGACTTTGCCGGCGCGAAGCACGATCTTGTCCTGTCCGAGAACCGACGAGAGCATCTCGTAGAGCGCGCTGACGTAGCGGTTGAGCTCGTCTTCGACGCCGAACTTGCGCCGGAAACGCGTTGCGTAGGTGTGCTGCACGGTTAGGCGGCGTGCCTAGGCGGCAACCACGTCTACCACGGTCTTGGCGACGACGTTCTTGTGCAGCCGAATCTCGACGGGATAGGAACCGAGCGCCTTGATCTGATTGGTCATCTCGATCTTGTGACGGTCGATCTCGACCGAGAGGACGCTCGCGATCGCGGACGCGACGTCGGCGTTGGTTACCGCGCCGAAGAGCTTGCCGTTTCCGCCGGCCTTCGCTTTAACGGCGAGTTTGGCCGACTCCAGCCGCGCCGCAAGCTCGCGCGCCTCGGCTAGCTCCTGCAACTCGCGCCGCTCGACGGCTTTTTGCTGCGCGTCCAAACGCGCCAGCGCGCCTTTATCGGCTTCGCCCGCCAGCTTGCGCGGCAGCAAGAAGTTGCGAGCGTAGCCGTCGGCCACGTCGACGATGTCGCCTCGTTTACCCAGCGACTTGACGTCCTGTAGGAGGATAAGACGCACGCGCCGCTACTCCGATCCGAAGGGAAGGAAGGCAATGAGGCGCGCGCGCTTGACCGCGGTGGTAAGCATTCGCTGGTGCTTGGCGCAGTTGCCGGAGATCCGCCGCGGTACGATCTTACCGCGTTCGGAGACGAATTTCTTGAGGCGCCCGACGTCGCGGTAGCTGACCGCAATGGCTCGATCGGTGCAGAAACTGCACGGCTTGCGCTTGGTGCGCCGTTCCTTGACGGCGCGCTTAACCCTGACCTTGGCTGGCATGGTGGTCCTTTCGACTAGGTGGTTGGCGGTCTGGCTTGGCCGGGAACGGCCGGCAAGACCCTAGCCAGGTGAAGCGGCAGTCGCTCCACCACCGACCGCTCTGCCGGAGCGCCCGGATTTCGCCTCGCTGGTTCGCGCCGGGGGCCACCGGGGCCTGGCGGCCGAGCCAGTGACGCCGCGCCTCCGATGGTGTATAGTGTCCTAGTTACCCAGGCTTCGAAGTACGCAGGTTCGTTACAGTACCCAGCGAGTCGGATCCGGAGAACATAATAACCCACTGTTAGGAGATTCGCTCGCTACATGTATACAGACGAAACCCTTACCTGCGTTGACTGCGGACGCCCGTTCCCTTTCACCTCCGGTGAGCAAGAGTTTTTCGCGATGAAGGGCTTTACCAATAAGCCCAGCCGTTGCACGGATTGCCGTGCCGCCCGTAAGGCCGGACGTTCCGGCGGCAGCGGCGGTGCCGGCGGCGGCGGCGGTGCCCGCGGCGGCGGACGTGAGATGTTCACGGCGACGTGCAGTCAGTGCGGAGGCGTGGCCGAAGTGCCATTCCAACCGCGCGGTGACAAGCCCGTCTACTGCCGCGACTGCTTCACGACCCGCCACTCATACCGTTAGACAAGATCTACCGGCAATAGCCACGACCACTGCGAGGAGCCTGCCTAAGGGCAGGCTCTTTTCGCCTTCACCGGAAATAGCCCGCACCGAATGAATCTAGTCTCGAGATACGCCACCGGCGCCGGTCTTGCGCTTATTCACATTGCAGCGCTCGGCGTGTTTGTGCCGGCACTCTTCCACGTTTCCGATCTCATCGTTTTTGCGATCTTCGCCTATTGCACGGGCGTCCTTGGCATTACGCTCTGCTACCATCGCGTGCTGACGCATCGCAGCCTGCGTTTGGTCAAACCGCTCGAGTATTTCTTGGCGTTCTTAGGAACGCTGGCACTGCAAGGCGATCCGATCCGCTGGGTCGCCGTTCATCGCAAGCATCATGCCTACGCCGACCGCGAAGGCGATCCGCATAGCATCGAGCCTGGTTTTCGCTGGGCGCACATCGACTGGCTCTACCAGCACAACGTCGCCTATCCGAACGAGGCCGAGATCGCCCGCTATGCCGCCGATCTTTATGCTGATCCGTTCTATCGGCTGCTCTCGTACGTCAATCTGCCGCTGCAGCTGGTGGTCGCTGGACTGCTCTTTTACTTCGGCGGTTGGGCTTGGGTCGTTTGGGGCGGCTTCGCGCGACTCGTCTTCAGTTACCACTCGACCTGGTTCGTCAACAGCGCGGCGCACATGCTCGGGTATCGCACCTACCGCACCGTCGATCGCTCGACCAACTGCTGGTGGGTAGCGCTGCTCTCGTTCGGCGAGGGCTGGCACAACAACCATCACGCCTTCCCGTTCTCGGCGCGCCACGGCCTGAGCTGGTTCGAAATCGACATGACCTGGTGGCACGTCCGGCTGCTGAGCTTCCTGCGCCTTGCCGACCGGGTAAGGCTACCCACCGAGGTGATGCGCCGCAAACTCGCGTATGCGAGCATGCCGCCGATCTCGACCCGGGCGGATTTAAAGACCGGAACGGGGTAGTATACTTCCACAGTCGAGCCGATGGAGGAACGCATGAATCAGCCACGCGCGCGTTGGGAACGCCCGGACTTTCAAGAGCATCCGCTGGGAGCCGAGGTGACGGCCTATCTCAGCACCCCCATCCCCAACCCGAAGCTCTAGGTCCGCGAGCGCGCATAGCAGCGCCGAGCCGGCTTTGCTGGCCCGGCTACAAGCCGTTGGCGCGGAGCGCTACCACGACAAGCACCCTTTTCACCAACGCCTGGTCGCCGGCGAGCTGACGCCCGGCCAAGTACGCGCCTGGGTAGCCAACCGCTACTACTACCAAAAACAAATCCCGGTAAAAGATGCCGCCGTCTTGGCCAACCTTCCGACGGCCGAGCATCGCCGCGCGTGGATCTCGCGCATCGTCGATCACGACGGCGACGGCCTAGCTAACCGCGGAGGCACGGCGCTCTGGCTCGATTTAGGACGCGCCGTCGGCCTCAGCGAAGACGATGTGCTTTCGGAGCGCGGCGTCGCGCCAGGCACGCGCTTTGCTGCCGATGCCTACGTCGCGTTTGCCCGCACCCGTCCGTGGATCGACGCCGTCGCGTCCTCGCTCACCGAACTTTTCGGTCCGCCGGTAATGGAGCGTCGCGTCGAAGCCATCATCCAAAAGTATTCGTGGATCGATCCGGATGGTTTGGCCTACTTTCGTGCGCGCATTCCGCTGGCGCGCAAGGATGCCGACTGCGCGCTCTCGTGGGTTCTGGCCGAAGCGACGACGCCCGAGCTCGAACAGCGTTGCGTCGACGCGTTGCGTTTTAAGTGCGACGTGCTGTGGTGCATTTTAGACGCAACCGCGCTGTCGTGCGGCGCCGTGCCGTGAACCGCGAGGCGCCGCTCGCGCTGGGAAAGGGTGTCAAGCTGCGGCACGACCGCGACGGCAGCGTCATGCTGCTCGTACCCGAAGGAGCGCTCATGCTTAATGCCAGTGCCGCGGCGGCGTTGGAGCTGGTAGACGGGCAGCGCACCTTCGACGACATCGTCGGCCTCGTCGTGGAGCGTTTCGAGGTGGCGGCGGAGATCGCGCGTGCGGAGCTCGACGAGCTGTTTGCGCGATTGGCCGAGCGCGGTTTTCTGCGATGATACCGCGGCCGCTCTCGCTGCTCTGCGAGCTGACGTATCGTTGCAACCTGCAATGCCCGTATTGTTACAATCCGGTGCGGTTGCGCGACTATGCCGACGAACTCTCGACGCCGCAGTGGGAGAGCGTGTTGGCTCAGGCGGCCGATGCCGGCGTCGTGCAAGTTCACTTTTCCGGTGGCGAGCCGACGCTGCGCCGCGACCTTCCCGAGCTCGTCTCGGCGGCCTCACGACAAGAGCTCTACACCAACCTCATCACGCAAGGAACGTTCCTGGACGACCTACTCCTCGACCGGCTGTTAGCTGCGGGACTCGACCACGTGCAGATTTCGATTCAAGCGCCGGAGGCCGAGGTCGCCGATCGCATCGCCGGCACGGTCGTGCACGAAAAAAAGTTGGAGGTGCTGGAACGCGTTCGCCGGCGCGACGTTGCACTTACGCTCAACTGCGTGCTGCATCGCTTTAACCACGACGCCCTCGAAAAGGTGATCGCCCTGGCCGAACGCCTGGAGATTCGGCGGCTGGAGCTGGCCAACGTGCAGTTTTACGGCTGGGCGTATCGGAACCGCGCGGCGCTGATGCCGACGCGCGAACAGGTGTACCACGCCGAGGCAGTCGTGATTGCCGCGCGCGAGCGTTTGACGGGGCGAATGGAGATCGTCTACGTTCGCCCCGACTACTTCGACGATTTTCCGAAGCCGTGCATGAACGGCTGGGGCCGCGAGTTTATGACCGTGACGCCTAACGGCCAGGTTTTGCCCTGTCCGGCCGCGGCGGCGATCGAAACGCTGAAGTTCGAGAACGTCCGCGACCGCCCGCTGGCGGAGATTTGGGGCGAATCGGAATCATTTACACGCTATCGCGGCACGCAGTGGATGCCCGAGCCGTGCCGCTCGTGCGAGCGCCGGGAGATTGATTGGGGCGGCTGCCGCTGCCAAGCCTATCTGTTGGCGGGCGACGCGGGTCTGACCGATCCGGCCTGTTCGCTGAGCCCGGCGCACGATGCCGTCGTTTCGTTACGCGATGGCTCCTCACAAGAAGTCGCGCTCGTCGCGCGCCGCGCGTGATCGTTCGCGTCTTGGGCTCGGCCGCCGGTGGCGGCGTTCCGCAGTGGAACTGCGCTTGTTTTAACTGCAGCGAGGCGCGCGCCGGCCGTACGCCGCGCCGCACGCAGTCCGGCTTGGCGGTGAGCGCCGACGGCGAACGCTGGCTGTTGCTGAACTGTTCGCCCGACATCGCCGAGCAAGTCGAAGCGTTCGTACCGCTGCACCCGCGGCCGCCGCGCGGCACGCCGATCGGCGGCATGCTCTTCACCGACGCCAACGTCGATCACCTCGGCGGATTAGCGGTGCTGCGCCAGCGCGGACCCCACTCGTTTGTCCTGCGCTCGAGTGCGTTGGTGCGCGCCATTGCGAAGGCGCAGCCGGCCTTCGCCCCTTTCGCGCTCTCGCCGCATAGCTGGCTGGAAGCGCCGCTTCATGGCTTCTGTCCGCCGACGGCTGAAGCCAATGACGTGGTCGGCGATGCGTTGAGCGTTCGCGCGATTCCCGTAGCCGGAACGACACCCGGCTACGACGGACGCCGCGAACTGCCGGGCGCCGTCGTCGCCTACGAAATCCGCGACCGCACGAGCGGCGGACGGTTACTCTTCGCTCCGGTTTTTGCGGAGCTCAATAGCGAGCTGCGCGAAGCGATCGCTGCAGCCGACGTCGCGTTCCTCGACGGCACTTTCTTTTACGACGACGAGATGCCGGCGGCCGGGCTGATGGACAAAAGCGCGCGCCATTTGGGACACCAGCCTCTCGGCGGGCCCGACGGCACCCTGGCTTTGCTCGGCCCCGTCAATGCACGCATCATCTTCACGCACATCAACAACTCCAATCCCGCACTCAATCCAGACTCCCAAGAATCCTTAGCGCTGCGCGCCTGCGGCGCGGAAATCGCGTACGACGGCATGGAGTTAACCCTGTGATAGCGTCCATGTTTATGATGGTCGTTCTCGAAGCTGAACCGGCATGGCTCACCGAGCAGCGAACCCTCGTATCGGAATCCTCTTGCAGTCCATCGATCGTAGTGCCCAACGGTCTCGACTTATGGCGAGTGGCGTACGAGCGGATGCAAGATCACCAATATAGAGCTGCGGCAGAGGCCTACTACCAACTGTTTCTCTGCTCGGATCGCGGGTGGACGCCGATCAATCCGTTAGTGCGCGACTACGGTCAGATGCAATCCTTTGATAGTGCAGTTGATGCCGCGGCTCAGGGAAAGTCTCGCACTGCCGTCGCCGGGCTCCAAAAAATACTGAAAGTCCTGCCGCAGTGACGCAGGCGCAGGCGCGAGCGACCTGGAGTAAGACCATTACAGCTCCATACTTTACGCAGCCGCCCGATTTCAACGAAACTCCTCGCGTCGTAACGGAAGCTGCAAAGTATCTCTGGTGGTCGTCCCAGCGCGACTAGACGGACGAGCGCCCGAGGGATGGATCTCGGACGCTCGTCCTGCCTGTCGAACCCCAAAAAGCTGTTAGAACAGATTCCAGAGATACTGATTGTAGACTTCGTGGTGATACTGCACTTCTTGCGCCTTTACGTAGGTACCGAGTAGGCGCGGGCAGCGATCGGCACTGGCCTGTTTGAGGTCGGCGTAGCGGTTTTTGACGTCTTCGCTAAGCAGCTTGGTCGTCCAATCCGACGCACGGAATGCCTCAAGGGCGTCGTAGATATTGTCGGGCAGGTAGCGATCGGCCTGACGCAGGTTTTTCAGGTTGCTGGTGCTTCCTTCGAGTCCGGTCTTAAAGACGGCCAACATCACCATATAGGGATTGGCATCGGGCGCAACCGATCGAACCTCGGTGCGCATGCTGCGTTCGTTGCCGATCGGTACGCGAACCATCGACCCGCGATCTACGGCCGAGGCTTTGATCTGGTTCGGCGCTTCGAAGTGCGGATCTAAGCGGCGGTACGAGTTGACGCTCGAGTTAAGCATCAAGCAGATGTCGTTACCGTGCGTGAGAATGCGGTCCACGAACTTCCAGCCGAAAGCGCTGAGCTGCTCTTGGCCTTTGGCATCCCAGAAGAGGTTGCGTCCGTTCTTGCTCACCGAAACGTTGGTGTGCATGCCGCTGCCGTTCACGCCGAGCACCGGCTTGGGTAAAAAGCTCGCGGTCATTCCCAACTTGGTCGCCACCTGCCGGCAGATCAGCTTGTAGAGTTGGATCTGGTCGGCGGCCGCCACGACCTCGCCGTAGCTATAGTTGATTTCAAACTGCGAGGGCGCCACCTCCGGATGGTCCTTTTCGTTTTGGAAACCCATCGAGCGCTGTACCTCGGCAACCGTATCGATGAAGTCGCGCAGCGGGTCGCCCGGGAGCGAATGATAGTAGCCGCCCGTATTGACGTATTCGAACTTGCCGGTTTCGTGGAAGTGCCGCTCGGCATCGAGTCCTTGGAAGAGAAAGCCTTCGATCTCGTTGGCAGCGTTGAGCGCGTAGCCTTCCTTGGTGTAGCAATCGTTGGCAAACTTCTTGAGCGCCCCGCGAACGTCGCCGGCAAACGGTTTGCCTTCGCGATCGAAGACGTCGCCGAAGACCAGGACTTTGCCGGGACCAAAAACGTCGGCGGGCCCCCAATAAAAGGCGCTCCAGTCCAGCGACAAACGCAAATCGCTCTCGCGCTGCGGCGTGAAACCACGAATCGACGATCCGTCGAACGTCAGATTGTCGAATGCTCGCAACAAAAACTTCTTGTCGTAGTCGAGCATGTGCAAGCGGCCTTCGAGGTCGCTGAAGAGCACGGTCAGTGCCTTAATGCGCGGCTCGTCGGCGAGGTACCGCAGGCGCTCCTCCTGCAGCGCGCGCATCGGTACGCGCTCTTGGCGCTGTCGCTTGGCGCGCAGGTTGAGCTCCTCGAGCTCCGAGTAGGGGAGCATCAGGAAATCGCGCAGATCGGCGCCGGATGGCATCGTCGTCGAATTCATCGTCGGGGTTCTCCTTGACGTGGCGCGTGCTATTTAGCTCGACGCTTGCACAATCGCGGGCGCCTGCCTTTGGACAATCGGTAAAACGAGGTGCGTCGGGCGCGTACCTATGCCTTGGCGCCCAGCGCTTGCGACAATCGGCCGCCGTCGGGACTGCCCAGCCCGGTGCAGGGGTCCCAGCCGGGACCGGCCTTGTACGCGCCGTTGCTGCCGCTAATAATGTCATGCAGCGGCCCGGGCGAGTTGGGATAGCCGGGCACCGCGTAAAGGCTCGCGTTGACGAAGCCCAGATTGTGCCCGAGTTGCTGATTCATCAACGCGACGAGCGCCGCCCAAAGCGGAGCGGCCGCGCTGGTGCCCGCGGCGACCATCTCCGAGCCGTCGACGCGCAGGCGGTAGCCCGAGTCCGGGTCGGCGTCGGCCGAGACGTCGGGGACGCCGCGTCCGCCGCTCGAGCCGGCCGGCGGCGCGGGGACGCCGGCCTTGGCCTGCCACTGTGGAAGCGGGAAGTACGCACTCACGCCGCCGCCCGAATCGCTCCAAGCGTTTTCGGCCGAGATGCGTGAACCGGTCGCCGTCAGCGTCGTGCCTCCGCAACCCAGCGCGTACGGACTCGAACACGGAAAGTCGGCATGGGACTGACCGTCGCTTAGACCGTCGCTGGATCCGCCGTCGCCGGAGGCAACGCATACGGTTACGCCGACCGATGCGGCAGCGGCAATGGCATTGTTAAGTGCGCTGCGCGCCTGTTGCGTCCAGTTGGGTTCGGGCGCACCCCAACTAATCGAAATAACCGACGGCTTGTGCGTCGAATCGTGTACCGCGGTCGTCACCGCGTCGACGAATCCCTGATCCGTGTTGGGCGCGAAGTAGATGACGAGACTCGCGCCGGGAGCGACGGCTCCGGCGATCTCGGCGTCCATCATCACCTCGACGTCGGCGTCGCTGTCCTCGCCCGACGCATTACGCCCTCCGTCGACCGGAACGATCGCCACGCTCTGCGACTTGACGCCGAGCGACGAAAGATACGTATCGTAGTCGGCCTGCGTGAAACCGCCCCCGAGTTCGAGGATGGCGATGCACTGGCCGGTTCCGGTGACGCCGGCCGGAAAGTCGTAGAGCGACGCGACTTGGACCGGGGTGAAGGACGTTTGCGGCTGCGCCGCGATGCGGACGCGAGGTGAGGCCTGCGGCCGGTCGTCGAGACCCAATACCGCCTCGACGATACCTTCGAGCTCGGCCGGAACGCTCAGCGAGCCCTCGCGGCCGCGAAACGTTACGCCACCGGTCTCACAGCGTTTAAGATGCACGCCGAAAGCGGTGCTCATTTGCGACACCGACCCTCGCAGCACGACGCTGCGCCGTCCGGCGCTGCATTCGACCACGCTCAGCCCGTGCGCGCGGGCGAAATCGTCGACCTTCTTTAGGTCGGCCTCGTCGGCGCCGTACTCGCGCGTGAAAGCTTCGCGCGACATCGCGCCGGGCGGCGGCGTTTGCGGATGCTTCGAACGGACGATAAGCGTCACGATGGTCTCGGCGTTTGGATCGGCATCGCCGAGCACGCGCGTGCTCGCGGGCAACGTGCGTTGGCTTCCGGGGACGGTCCAGCGTTGGCTCATGTAGGTCTCCTGCGGCTAGTGCAATGCGTAGAAGAAACGAACGACGTGAAAAAAAACAGGCGCGGCAAAAATCATCGAGTCGACTCGGTCGAGGATGCCGCCATGTCCTTTGATGATCGAACCATAATCCTTCACGCCGCGATCGCGTTTGATGGCCGACATCACCAATCCGCCCGCAAAGCCGAGCAGCGCGATCATCAACGAGATGGCCGCCGCAGCCCACGGGCTAAACGGCGTCAGCCACCAGAGGGCCGTTCCGATCGCCGTCGCGCTCAGAACGCCTCCGACGAAGCCTTCCCACGTTTTGTTCGGGCTAACCGAGGGTGCGATTGGATGGCGCCCTGCGAGCTTGCCCCAGACGTACTGTAATACGTCGCTGAGCTGATCGACGGTCGCGAGAAAGAGCAGCAGCTTGGCGTTGGGCCCGTAGCCGGGGATGTCGAGCATCAGCAAGGCCGGCGCGTAACTCAGACAGTACACGCAAATCATCAAGCCCCATTGGATCTTGGCCGCGCGTTCGAGAAATCCACGCGTATCGCCGGCGATCGCCATGATTGCCGGCAGAAAGAGAAACGCATAGACGGGAATTACGATCACGAATCCCGACCACCGCAGACTCAGCAGATAATACTGTAGCGGCGTAAAGATAAAGAACGTCCAGAAGAGCGTGTGGTGGTCGGCGCGCCGCGTTTCAACGAGCGTGAGATACTCGCGCAGCGCCAGGAACGAGAGCAGCCCAAAGAGCACCAGCGAGCCGGTCGGTCCAACGACCAGTGTCAAACCGAAGATAATGCAGAGTCCCCACCACGCGCGTATTCGCTGATTGAGGTTGTCGATAGTGGCGCGCGCCGACGGCGCCCGAATCGCCGCTTGCAGCGCCAAACCAACGAGCGTGGCGACGACCAGCAGCCCGAGGATACCGGCACCGGCCCACATTAGCGGCGGATCGACCCGTTGCCAGAACGGCGTCATCGCGTCCTGAGCGCGCATACCGCGTCGCGCGCGCGTGTAAGAAAGTCGTATTTCGGCTCGTCAGGGTCGAACCCGAGCGCCGAGCCGAAGGTCAGACGACTGATGAACGGCACCGGAAGAAACTCCCCTTTCGGTAGAATGCGATTGAGGTTCTCCAAGTATGCGGGAATCAGTTGCACGCCGGGCTTCTGCCGGCACAGGTGGTAGAGCCCGCTTTTAAACGGCGCCACCTCTTCACCCGTCCCGCGCGTGCCCTCGGGAAAAATGATAAGCGAGTAGCGATCTTCCATACCGGCGGCGATGCGATCGATCGTTTCACGCGCCTGCGCTTCGACGCTGCCGTTTTCGTGGCGCCGCGGAATAAGGAGCGCGTTGAAGACGCCGACGGCAACGGTGCGGCGCAGCCCGTGGTTCCAATAATCTTGCGCCGCAACCGGCCGCGTGACCGTGCGAAACTCGCGTGGCAACGACGACCACAGTACGACGAAGTCGAGATGACTGGTGTGATTGGCAAAAAAGATGCTTTGCTTCGCATTGGGCAGACCGTCGCGCCAGGTTACCTGCACGCCGCTGACGGTCCGCGCAATACCGGCGATGAGGCTCGCTAGCGGACGCGGGTTCATCGCCGTTCCAAATTGCCGTAAATCAACGCGAGCCGCCGTACGAACGTGACGATTGCGCCGAGGATAACGAGCGTAAGCGCCATGGCGAGGAATTGGCCGTGCCATCCCCAGAGCGGCTCGAGCGTCGACAGAACGCAGGCAACGGTCATAACCGCCATGCGATGCGGTTTGGCCATTGGCCCTTGGAATTGATGGTGGCCCGTCATCGAGGCGCCTAAGAGACGAACGTAGGCGGTGAGCACGGACAGCACACCCGCGCACCACCCCAAAGCGGGTCCGAACGCGTACGGCGAGAGCGCGTATCCGGCGCCGACGAAGATTGCGAGGTCGGCGAAGCGGTCGGGCACGTCGTTGAAAAGCTCGCCGTGCGCAGTTCTGCGCCCACCTTCGACGGCGACCATCCCGTCGAGCAGATTGCAGAGCAGCCGCAGTTGAATGAGGGCGGCGGCACCGAGAAGTTCGAGCACGCGAGCAATGCCGTTATCGGCGCCGCTACGCCAAACCAGAAGGCCGGCGGCGATCCCGAAGGTCAGCCCGCCGATGGAGATGGCGTCGGGAGAGAGGCCAACGCGGCTCAGCGCTCGAGCCATAGTGTGCGCCCAGCCCTTTTGGCGCGTCGCGAGCGGGCGGCGTTGCGGCTCGGACTCCATCGTGCGCACCTTCCCCACGCTCGCTCGCTTTTCCGCGCCCGCTCGACGAACACTCAGGGAACCTTCAGCCCGCTGCGAAAGAGTCGGTGATAATGAGAGTAACGATTGTTTTAACCTTAGCGATGGTCGCGCTCGCGGCGGGCTGTCCGGCGTCGGCCGCGCAGCCCGAGACGTGGAGCATCGATCCGGTTCACTCTACGGCGCAGTTCACCGCGCGCCACTTTGGCATCGTTCCGGTAATCGGCACCATTCCAATACGCAGCGCTTTGGTGAAGCTGAATCCCGGCGAACAGTTACCGGTCTCGGTAACGGCCGAGTTCGATCCTTCGAAGGTCGACACGCACAACGACATGCGCGACGGCGACTTGCGATCGGCGCACTACTTCGACGTGGCGACCTACCCGGATATTCGGTTTGCCAGCACCAAGATCGACGGCGACGCCAAGCACTTCACCGTCACCGGCGACCTTACGATGCACGGACAGACGCATCCCGTAACCCTCACCGCGCAAGTCGTTGGCGCGGGGAAATCGCCGCGCGGCCGGTCGATCGTTGCTTATGCGGCAACCGCGACGATCGATCGCACGCAATGGGGCATGAGCTACGGCCCGATGATCGTCGGCAATAGCATCGACATTTCGGTCAACCTAGAGGCCGACGCCCCGCAGTAGACTTTCAACTATTAGGAATCTAGTTGACAAATCCGCTCGGGGCCGCTAGAGTGATATTAGATTTGTAATAGTTCGGAGGGACGGTGTCGAGAAGGAAGTCGGTTGTGTTGACCGACCATGAGTTGCGCCTCATGGAGGTTCTGTGGCAACTAGGTGAGGCGACCGTCGCCGATGTGGTAAATGCGATTGCGCCTCCTCTGTTGGCGTACAGTACGGTTCTCACGACGCTGCGCACCCTCGAACAAAAGGGTTATATCGCGCACGAAGAAGCGGGGCGCGCCTTCCTATACCGGCCGCTGATTGCCCGCGATCGAGCGGCCAAGTCAGCAGTGCATCATCTCCTCGACCGTTTCTTTTCAAGCTCGCCCGGCGATCTCGCCGTCGCGCTGCTGGACGACACGCGCCTCAGCGACGACGACGTCGCCAAGATTCAACGAATGCTCGCTCGTGCGCGGCGGAGGCAGCGATGATTGATTCGGTTCTTATTAACGGCCTCTGGCAAGGGGCGCTGATCGCCGCGCTTGCCGCCGTTGCGACGGCTTCTTTATCGCCGCGCGAAGCTACCACGCGTTACGCGATCTGGTTTACGGCTCTCATCGCGCTGGCCGCGGTGCCGGTTATCAGCGCGTGGCACCCCGAGCGCGTGCTCGTCACCCTACCGGCCCCGATCCTGACCGGCACGGTTGCAACATCGAGCGCGGCCGGAAAGGCTGCAATCGCCGGCGGAACATGGCTGGTGATTTTATGGATCGCCGGCGTGTCGGTCGCGCTCGTGCGGATCGCCTTCGGATACGTTCGCATCGGGCGAATCGTTCGCAACGCAACGCCGGCCCCGAACCTCGGAGCCGAGGTGCGCCTTTCTAAGGATATCTGCGTACCGCTCGCGGCCGGGATCCTCTCTCCCGTCATCCTGCTGCCGGCGAACGTCGTGCCCGGCCTCGAGCCGCGCGATCTCGCGAGCATCGTCGAACACGAGCGCGCCCACATCCGCCGAAAGGATGTCGCCGGCAATATCGTGGCACGCCTTATACAAGCCTTCCTCTTCTTCAATCCCTGCGTCTACGTCATCGGACACCAGCTCGTCAAGGAACGCGAGTTTGCTTGTGACGATTGGGCCGCGCATGCTACCGGAAAACCCGAGAGCGTCGCATCTTGCCTGGCGCGCCTTGCACAAATTCGTAGCAATGCACGCGTTCCATTACTCACTCCGAGCGCCATCGGCTCACGACCTATGGTCGTCGGTCGAATTGCGCGGCTGCTTGATAGAAAGGGCTTTGACTTGAGAGTTAATTATTTTGTTTTAAGCGCGAGCATCTTGGCTCTTGGGACGCTCGCGCTGCTGCTCCAGAGCGCCGCGGGCTTGGCTTCGACAGGCACCGTGGCGGCTACGAGCGGATCGCCTTCAAAATGCTATTCCAGCGTCAAGCCGCTCGACGCGGCGCCGCCTAATATCTCGAAAGCAGATTACCGCGCCAACGTGTCGGCAAATGCTCTCGTCACCGTCGCTCCCAGTGGACACCCCGCCAGTGCGAAAATCGTGAAGTCCAGCGGCAGCAATTCGATCGACAATGCCACCGTTGCGGCGGCGATGGCCTCAACGTACTCGCCTCAACTCGACGCATGCAAGGCCGTTACCGGTCAGTATCTCTTCCACGTCCAAACTGCCCCATAGCATCCTAGAGGCGGAGAAGCGCGGCGTCGAATCGCCGCGCTTCTCCGGACTTTTAACCAATCACCTTTGCTTTACCGCCGGACCTCGCCGGCGTAATCGGTGCTGGCTTCGACTTCGCCCCGTGTGGTGCGATCGTCCGCTAGCGCTCGACGAACCTTTTCGCGGTGTTCGGGCGACTTCGGTCTAACCGCCACGAGCACGCCGCCCTCACGCAATCCTTTCTCGTAATCCTTTGCCCGTTTCTCACCAATGCCGACGCCCACAAGTCCACCGACGATGCCGCCTCCCGCTGCTCCCACGCCTAAGCCGGCGAGTGCGGCTGCCAACGGTCCGGCAACGAGCGGCGTCGCCGCTCCTGCAGTCCCCGCGATTGCAACCACGCTTCCCGTTGCCGTCAGTCCGGCAACGATTGCGCCGAGAATGCCGCCAACCGTCGCGCCGGCAGCCATGCCTTCGCTGCCCTTAGCCTTGACCATTGACGAGAAGGCCTGTTCCCGCGTCTTGTCGTCCATCATGACGCTGATCTCGTCTTGGCCATAGTCGAGCGCATGCAACCGATCAACCGCTGCGGCGGCCGAATCGGGAGCGTAATATATTTCAGATTCAAACTGGTCTTGTTCGTGCATTAAACTCTCCTTCTTCAGACGGCGTTCTACCCGCGGCGCGGAGAGTTAAACGACACACCCTAAAAACAATCGTGTGCTATGGAGAGTGTGATGGCGGGTATAAAGAAAAGCCGGCAGCCTGCAAACGGCGACCGGCTTCCTGGATGGATACTTTGTTGATTATCGGCGCTCTAGAACGGAATCTCGTCTTCGAGCTCGTCGGCAGGTGCATCGCCGCCGGCGCCGGACGACGCCGGCGCGGAGGCTTGGGCGCCGCGGCCACCGTTAAAGCCGCCGCCGTGATCGCCTTCGGCATCGTCGCGACGCGAGGAAAGCATTTGCATGCCGGAGATAACGACTTCGGTAGCTTGGCGTCGAATCGGTTGGCCGCTCTCGTCGCGCAGCTTCGTATCGTCGTAAGAACGAATGGAGAGCCGTCCCTCGACCAGCACGGGGCTGCCCTTCTTGAGGAAGGTGTTACAGGTTTCGGCTAGGCGCTCCCAAGCGACGATGTCTACGTACATCGTGTCTTCCGGCTTGGCGTCGCGCTTATTGGGATTGACGGCGATGCGAAACTTCGTCACGGCCGCCGAGCCGGAGTTCACATAACGGATCTCCGGATCGCGGGTGAGGTTTCCGACCAAAATAACCTTGTTGAACGACGCTGCCATACCTTACTCTCTTTCGCTGACTCAAAAACACTTTGGTACGATTTTTAGCACTCCAGAGTGTCAGCAGTGTGGCACAGATGTTGCCGGAACGCTGCCTTCGATTTAAGCCGGTTGTTGCGGCGGCGGTGGAGCTGCGGCCGCCATCGCGGCCATGTGCGTCTGCATCTTCGCGTCGAGCCGCACTACGAGCGCCCGCAGCACGTCCTCATGAAGCTTGAGCTGCCGCTCGAGCTCCTTCGAAGCTGCGGCGTCGCTCTTGAATTGCATGACGACGTAGTTGCCTTCGCGTGAATCGGCGATTTCATAAGCAAGCCTCTTCTTGCCTAAGCGCTCGATGCCCACGACTTCTCCGCCCTGACCTTTAACGATCTCACCGATCGCATTGGCCCGCGTCTCGACCTCGCTCTCTTCGAGCGACGGCCGCAAAATGTACGTTACCTCGTAGTCGGTCATTAGTTCTCCGTTGGTAAGGGGAAAGGAGCCTATTTGAGCGCGGCCCTGAGAATTCCCGTGCCCGGCGACGCTAGGAGTCGGAACGCCGCCCTTGGAACGACGGCTCGCATCCCTTTTCTCATTAAGTGGACCTGCTCGCTATGTCAGGAGAGGAACTATGGTTAGCAAGCCGCTGATCGCCGCCGTTTCGCTGGCGCTGCTCGTTTCGGCCGGGTGCTCCCCAGCCGCCACCGGGCTCGGCGGAGGCCCCGCGGCGGGAGGAGGCGTTTCGACCCCGGCGGACCACATGCACGGACTTCTTCCGCAGACAAAACGCGGCACCGGTCCGGGCGGATACATCTCCCACGTCATCGTCATCATTCAAGAGAATCGCAGCTTCGAAAACTTTTTCGCCGGCTATCCTAATGCCAATGCACCAATGTTTGGGTGCGTCGACCCGAGCGTTCACCAAAAGCTCGTGCAATCGCCCCCCAAGCGCTTTCGTTCGGGATCGGGCTGCCCAAGCACCGACATTACGGTCCCGCTCGCAGAGACGACCTTCGCGAAGAATGCCGACATTGCCCACGATTGGAATTCGTCCATTACCGAATGGAACGGCGGGAACATGGACGGCTTTGGGGCGTACGGCCTCAAACACGGTCAATATACGGCCTATGAATATATGCAGCACTCGCAAATACAGCCGTATTTGGACATGGCCAACCAATACGTGCTCTCGGATGCGATGTTTCCCACCGAGTTCGGCGGCAGCTTCACCGGACACCTAACCCTGGTTGCCGGCA